>Ga0070698_100006549_pt1 | contig 12632 bp, 13 predicted proteins | sample KBSK1502metaG_FD_65477 | JGI IMG/M metagenome (GOLD analysis project Ga0070698, IMG submission 65477) | Corn, switchgrass and miscanthus rhizosphere microbial communities from Kellogg Biological Station, Michigan, USA - KBS K1-50-2 metaG | ecosystem: Host-associated > Plants > Roots >... | reverse complement strand
GGCAACGACTCGTAGCGGTCGGTCGTAGCGCGAGTTCCCCCGCGGCGCGTCACCGCGCGTTGCCGCGTCATCGATATCGAACACAGCTCTCGCGTTTGATTCGGCACGTTTCACGTGGCTCGCGAGAAGAGGGCCGTCGCGGTCGCAACATCGACGACTGCGACGACTGGTAGCGATCCGTCGGAGCGCGATGCGTGGCGCATCGGCGCGCATTGCTGCACCATCGATATCGAACACAGCTCTCGCGTTTGATTCGGCACATACGTGGCCGTCGCGGTCGCAACACGGCGACGACTGGTAGCGGTCGGTCGTAGCGCGGGTTCGCATGGGTAGTGTCACGTGCGGGGCGCGCGCGTTGCCGCAGCATCGATATCGAACACAGCCCGCGCGTTTGATTCGGCACGTTTCACGTGGCTCGCGAGAAGAAGGCCGTCGCGGTCGCGATATCGACGACGGCGACGACTGGTAGCGGTCGGTCGTAGCGCGGGTTCGCATGGGTGATGTCACGTGCGGGGCGCGCGCGTTGCCGCATCATCGTTCGAACACAACTCTCGCGTTTGACTCGGCATATTTCACGTGGCTCGCGAGAAGACGGGCCGTCGCGGTCGCGTCCCCATAGCGTGCGTGGCACGTCACCGCGCGTTGCCGCATCATCGATATCGAACACAGCTCTCGCACCGTTCGCGCGCTTTACACGTGACGTTCGCATCGGCGCGCGTTGTTTGACTCGGTCGACAATCGCAGCGGTGCCGCGGACTATCGGCTGGCCAGCGGCTATGTTCGCGCCGTGACGCCTTCACTGCCCGACTGGATCGAGGCGCAGCTGCCGACAGGTGCGCGTCGCCAGCTGCTCGACGTCGATGGCCAGCGCATGCACGTGATGGAATGGGGCCCGAGCGATGGGCGCGTCGTGCTCCTCTTGCACGGCAACCCGACGTGGGGCTTTTTGTGGCGCAAGGTCGTCGCCGCGATTCGCGCGCGCCCGGGCGGCGACGCGCTGCGCTTGATCGCACCCGATCTCATCGGGCTCGGCCTCTCGAGCAAGCCGCGCGGCGAGGCGCACACACTCGAGCATCACGCGGCATGGCTCGGCGCCGCGATCGACGAGCTCGCTGCCGGCAAGCCCCTCGTGCTCGTCGCGCAGGATTGGGGCGGACCGATCGGACTCGTCGCGATGAGCGCGCGCCGCGAGCGGCTGCGCGGCATCGTCCTTGGCAACACCGCGGTGAGTCCACCGGCACCGACCTTCAAGCCGACGCTGTTCCATCGCCTCGCGCAGACGCCGGTCGTGAGCGACGTGTTGTTCAAATGGCTCGGCTTTCCGCTAGGCGTGCTGCACACCTCGCAGGGCGATCGCAGCAGCATTCGCGGCGATGTCGCGCGCGCGTATCGCTGGCCGCTGGCGCGTCGTGCCGAGCGCGAAGCACCACTCGCGCTCGCGCGGATGGTGCCGAACTCGCACGAGCATCCATCGGTCGCCGCGCTCGCGAAATCCGACGAGCTCTTCCGATCGGTGCAAGCTCCCATCGCGATCGTGTGGGGCAAGCGAGATCCCGTGCTCGGCCGCGTGATCAATCACCTCGAGCGCGCGCGGCCCGACGCATCGGTCGTGCGCACCGATGCCGGCCACTTCTTGCAAGAAGAGGTTCCCGAGCAGCTCGCCGACGCCATTTTCGACGTTGTCGCGCGCGCGAGCTGGTCGTGAAGACGACGTTCGAGGTCGCCGCCGACGAGGCGGGGCTACGCCTCGATCAGGTGATTCCACGACACGTCGCCGGACTGTCGCGGCGCAAAGCACGCGCCGTGATCGATCTCGGCGGCGTGTTCGTCGACCGCGCGCGCGTGAAGATCGCGGGCCGCACCGTGCGCGCGGGGCAGGTCATCGAGGTCAACGTCGGTGGCGCGCTCGAGCGCGCGGGTGAGCCGCCACTCGAGCCGCGCGTCGTCTATACCGACGATCACATCATTGTCGTCGACAAACCGGCGGGTCTGGTCACCGCGCCGACGCCGGAAGCGAGTCGCGGCGATTTGCTCGATCAGCTCGTGCGCAAGCTCGGCGAAGCGTACCTCGTGCACCGCCTCGATCTGCCGACGAGCGGTCTACTCGTATTCGCGCGCACGCGCGACGCGAACAAGCGGCTCGGCGATGCATTCAAGCTGCATGATGTCGATCGCGAGTACCGCGCGGTCGCCGTGGGCGAGGTGTCGGCTCAGACGATCGATCAACCGATCGATCGTCGCCGCGCGGTCACCCGTGTCGAGCCGATCGAGGCGCTCGGTGGCTTCGGCGACGTTCGCAGCGCAACCCTTCTTCGTGTGCGCCTCGAGACCGGCCGCACTCATCAGATCCGCATCCACCTCGCGGCCATCGGGCATCCGGTATGCGGCGACCGCACGCACGGCGGCGAGACGGAGCGCGCGTTCTTGCCGCGCCCGCCGCGCCTCGCGCTCCATGCAGCGGTACTCGGCTTCGCGCACCCGGCCAGTGGCGAGCGCGTGCGCTGGGAGAGTCCGCTGCCCGACGATCTCGCGAGCTGGATCGAGCGGCTCAGGCCGCCTCGAACGTCCACGCCTTGACGACCGCGGCGCGCGCGGCCAGCTCATCGAACACGCCCGTCATCGCCGGCAACTGCGCGAGCGCGTTCCATGCCTCGAGCGATGCCGCAGTGATCACGATCGAGAGATCCCAGCGCGCGGCGCTGTCATCGGCGGGCAGCCCGACGACGACATCGGCGCCTGCATCGGCAAGCTGCGCGCGCAATTTCTCCGCGAGCTCCGCCCGACCCGCGACCTCATCGTCGAGCAGCTTGACGAAGCAAAAGCGTTGGATCACAGCGACAGCTTATCGGGGCACGCGATCGACGCAAGCCGATTGCGTGGCTGGCGCTCGTTGGATTGCGCCGATATTGTTCGCCGATCAGAGCGCGGTCGCTCTCACGGCCAAAGCGCATCGAGCACCCACGTGGGCACGACGTCACCCGCAGCGCGCCGCGAGATGCCGGCGAGCAGCGCGGCATCGCAGCCCGCCGCGAGCGCACCCGCGACATCAGTCTCCAGCTGATCGCCGATCATCACCAAGCGCGCGGGCGGAAGCGCGAGCCGCTGCGCCGCTTCCGAAAACAAATTCGGCGCTGGCTTGCCGAGCCGATCGAACACGAGGTTCTCGCCGGGATAGCGCCGCGCGAGCGCCGCCTCCACCATCATGGCCATCGTGCCCGCCGTGAAGCCGAGCTCGCCGCGACTCTTCGGGTACACGAGATCGGGATTCGGCGCTACGAGCACGGACCGGCGACCGGCATCGACCGCGCGCACGACCGCCGACAACGCCCATTCGAGCCCGCTCAGGAAATCGAAGCCGGCGTCGTCGCAGATCGCGAGCACATCGAGCTCGAGACCTTGCTCGAGCGGCACGATCACGCCACCGCCGGCGCGCACGAACTCGACGGAATCGTCGGTGCCGAGCACGCAGACGCGCGCACCGGCGAGCGACTTCGCGGCGAAGTAGCCGGGCAAAAGCGAGCCCGACGTCACGATGTGCTCGCGACGGATCGGCAGCCCGAAGCCGGCGAAGCGATGCTCGTAGGTTGTCAGCGAGCGCGACGCATCGTTCGTGACGATCGCGTATGGCGTTGCGCGGCGCTCGAGCTCACCGATCAGCTCGACGGCACCGGGCAACGGTCCGCTCGCGTCGAGCAACACGCCGTAGACATCGAGCAGGATGCCGGCGTAGCGGTCGAGCAGCTCGCGCGTCATGATCGAAGTCGGCACCTGCCGATGCTACGGTACGCTCTTGCCATGCGCATCGTGTGGCTCGCGCTCGTTGCGGTAGGTTGCTCTCGCGAGCCCATCATGATCCATCACCGCATCGTCGCGCATCGCGGCGCTTCGTTCGAAGCACCGGGCAACACACTCGCCGCCTTTCGTCGCGCGTGGGAGCTCGGCGCCGAAGCGGTCGAGCTCGACGTGCGCCTCTCCAAGGACGGGCACGTCGTCGTCTTCCACGACGCGACAACGAAGCGCATCGGCGCGGAGCGGGCCGTCGCGGAGCAGAGCCTCGCCGAGCTTCGCACACTCGATGCAAACATCCCGACACTCGCCGAGGCACTCGCGATCATGCCGGCCGGGCGCACGACGCACGTCGAGATCAAGTCTGGGCCGGAGACCGCACCCGCGATCGCACGCGTGATCCGCGCTGCGACACCGCGTGGCGCGCACGTCGTGCTGCAAGGCTACGACGCCGCTGCACTCGGCGCGCTCGCGCGCGAGCTGCCGGGAGCAACCGCGTTTTGGGACATCGATCCGCCGAAGGACCAGCCGTACCCGCTTACGATCGTCGACGACGCGAAGCGCCATGGCTTCGGCGGCCTCGCGCTCGACGTCCGCGGCGTCACCGATGAGCTGGTCGTCGCGGCGCGCGCCGCGAACATCCTTGTCGATATTTGGACGCTCAACGATCGCGCACTGATCCAGCACTGGCTCGCGCGCGATGTCCGCTGGATCGAGACCGACCGACCTGACCTCGCACCGTAGTCAGTGCCGGGTGCTATACGACCATCATGCGCGCCTATCTCGATCTGCTCCGCACCGTGCTCGAGCACGGCGAGCGCCGCACGGATCGCACCGGCACCGGCACGCTATCGCTCTTCGGCGCGCAGGCGCGCTACGACCTGCGCGAGGGCTTTCCGCTCGTCACCACGAAGAAAGTGCTGTTTCCCGCCGTCGTCCGCGAGCTACTGTGGTTCTTGCGCGGCTCGACGAACATCAACGACGATCTCAAACAGCACACACCGATCTGGGATGCCTGGGCCGACGAAAGCGGCGAGCTCGGGCCGATCTACGGCTATCAGTGGCGTCATTGGGGCGCCTCCAAGGAGGCGCCAGGGGGGCCGCAGGGCATCGATCAGATCCAGATCGCGATCGACACGATCAAAAACGATCCGATGTCGCGACGGATCATCGTCAGCGCGTGGAACGTCGGTGACTTGCCGAAGATGCGGCTGCCGCCCTGCCACGCGTTCTTTCAGTTCTACGTTCAGGACACGTGGCTCGATTGCCAGCTCTACCAGCGCTCGGCGGATCTCGCGCTCGGCGTGCCGTTCAACATCGCGAGCTACGCGCTACTGATGTCGATGATCGCGCAGGAGTGCGGGCTCTCGCCGCGGCACTTCGTGCACACGCTCGGCGACGCGCACATATATCTCAATCACGTCGAGGGCGTGAAGATCCAGCTGTCACGCGAGCCGCTGCCGCTTCCGCGCCTCGTGCTCGCGAACAAGCCCACACTCGAGATGACGTTCGAAGACATCAAGCTCGAGGGCTACCAGCATCACCCGTTCATCAAGTTCCCGGTCGCGGTTTGACGAGCTTCTCGATCCGATAGCGCACACCGTTATCTTCGAGCTGCGCTTCGCCTTCCCACGGCACAGCGACGAAGCCGGTCGCGTCGAGGTCTGGGATCGTGACCGCGCAGCCGTAGTGGCCGTCGACGCGCGTCAGGTACACGACACCGAGCTCTGCGTGCTCGAACGCTTCGCGGAAGATTTCGGCGCCGCCGAGCACGAACGCGCGATCGATGTTCGGCGCGCGCGCGGCGGTGAGAGCGGCGTCGAGCGAGCCGGCGACGACAACGCCATCGGGCACCGTCATGCCTCGCCGCGTGAGCACGATGTTGATGCGCTTCGGCAGCGGCTGGCCGCGCATCTCCTTCGACTCCCACGTCTTGCGGCCCATGATGACGGCGTTGAGCTTGCCTGGCTCGCTCGCGCTCGTGACGCGTCGAAAATGCGCCATGTCTCCCTTGAGGCGCGGCCATGGCAGGCCGTTGTCTTTGCCGATTCCCCAGTCGAGATCCGCGGCGACGATGACGTCAAAGCTCACGAGCCGACCGTCAACCATTCGAAATTTCTTTGCAAGTCGAGATCGGAGCGAGACGTGAGATACTGCGACTGTGAGGCCTATCGTGGCGTTGCTCGCGCTTGTCGCCTGCAAGGCAGAGCTGGGCAACGGCATCGACGCTGCTGGCGACCCATGCACCGGCAGCGAAACGCGCTGCGTGGATAACGTGTTCGAGCGCTGCGATCGCGGTCTGTTTCAACCTGACATGACGTGCACGCAAGACTGCTCGCCAACGCTTGGCTGCGTGCAGTGCAATCCGGCGCTGCCGACGGGCTGCGATGGCAACAACGTTGTCGCGTGCAACGCCGATGGCACGTTCGGCGCCACGATGCAGATGTGCGGCAGCGGCACGGCATGCGAAAGCGGCGTGTGCAAGGCCGTGTGCACCGCCGACGGCGTCGATCTCGTCTACGTCGTCGACGAGATGAACGACTTCATGAGCTTCGATCCGCGCAAGCTGCCTAGCAATCCGTTCACCGTGATCGGCAAGCTCGACTGCCCGCACAACGGCGTTTCGATCCAAACCGACAACACCATGGCGATGCCGTTCTCGATGTCGGTCGATCGCGATGGCGTCGCGTGGGTGCTCTTCACGACGGGCGAGCTGTTCAAAGTGTCGCTGCAAAATGCGTCGTGCACGAAAGCAAACAACACGATCGGCGCCGGCGCGATGAGCCTGTTCGGCATGGGCTTTTCCGTCGATGCGCCGATGGCCGACACCGAGAAGCTCTACCTCGCCGGCGGCAACACCGATCCCGGCGTCACGCCGCGCAAGCTCGCGTACGACGACACGCACGCGAACAACCTGACGCCCGTCTTCGTCGGCAACATCGCCGCGACGAGCGACTACAGCCCCGAGCTCACCGGCACGAATGAAGGCAAGCTGTACGGCTTTTATCCGAACATCAGCGCCATCCCGTTCGTGCAAGAGATCGTCAAGACCACCGGCGCCGCCACCGGTCAGAAGTGGAACCTCGGCACGACCGGCCTCGGCAACGGCATCCGCGATTGGGCGTTCGCACAATGGGGCGGCACGTTCTGGGTGTTCGTGACGACCGAAGACACGAACGGCGTACGCAACTCGACGGTGCGCTCGATCAATCGCGCGACGAGCGAGTACAAAGTCGTGCTGCAGAACTTGCCGTACTACATCGATGGCGCCGGCGTTTCGACGTGCGCGCCATCGAGCGTGCAATAATTATCCGATGCGGTGGCTGGCGCTGGTCTGCGCGCTGTGCGCGTGCCGCTGGCACTTCGATCCGCTCGACGGCGTCGACAGCGCGAATGCACCCAAGGGCGTGCTGTATGGCAAGGCATCGAATACGGCCCAAGGTGTGCAGTTTGGCGGAACGGTCGCGATCTCCGAAGACGGCAACACGATCGCGATTTGTTCGCAGCTCGAGAGCTCGACCGGCGGCGCCGGCAGCGGCGCGGTCTACGTCTTCGTGCGCGCCGGCGACTCCTGGATCGAGCAAGCGTACCTGAAGGCGTCGAATGCCGAGCTCGCCGATTTGTTCGGGCGCAGTGTCACGCTGTCGGCGGATGGCAACACGCTCGCGGTCGGTGCGAATGGCGAAGACTCGTTGATCACCGGCGTCAACGGCGACGAGACCAACAACTCGGCGTCGGCGAGCGGCGCCGTCTACGTGTTCGTGCGCGTCGGCTCGACGTGGATGCAACAGGCGTATGTCAAAGCGTCGAATTCGGATGCGAACGACGAGTTCGGCACGAGCGTCGCGCTTTCTGCCGACGGCTACGTGCTCGCCGTCGGCGCGATGGGCGAGGCGAGCGCGTCGGTAGGCGTCGGCGGTTCCCAGACCGGAAACAGCGCGAACAGCGCCGGTGCGGTCTACGTGTTCACGCGCGTCGGCACGACGTGGTCGCAGCAGGAGTACATCAAAGCGTCGAACACCGAATCGGGCGATCGCTTCGGCGAGGAGCTCGCGCTTTCCGACGACGGCACGACGCTCGCCGTCAGCGCCCCACTCGAGGACAGCAACGGCACGCCAAGCGATAACTCGCTGTCGGAAGCGGGCGCGGTCTACGTCTTCGTGTACGCCGGCGGTTGGACCCAGCAGGCGTATGTCAAAGCGGACGTCGTAGACCTCACCACCGCGAGCGGCGCGATTGACCAATTCGGCTGGAACGTCGCGCTGTCTGCGGACGGCAATACGCTCGCCATCGGTGCGCGCCTCGAATCGAGTGCCGCAACGCTCGTCAATGGCGACGCGACCGACAACTCCGCATTGAGCTCGGGCGCGGCGTACATCTTCACGCGCGACGCGGGCACGTGGACGCAGCGCGCGTACATCAAAGCGCCAAACACGCGTCCCGATGATTTCTTTGGCGAAGTGATCGATCTGTCGAGAGCCGGCGATGTGCTCGTCGTCGGCGCGCCGAACCAAGATGACATCGCCGCGGATTCCGGCGCGGTCTACGTGTACCGCCTGATCGACGGCGCGTGGTTCTATGACTTCACGCTCAAGGCACCGATGCCGGGCGTCGGTGATCAATTCTCACCGGTCGCGATTTCCGGTAACGGCGCGACGATCGTCGTCGGTGCACCAAACGAAGACGGTGGCGCGACGGGCATCGACGGTGACCAGAGCGACAACAGTGCGCCCGATGCAGGCGCGTTCTACATCTTCGAGTAGTTGCGCGTTCGCGCTATGCTCGCTGCGATGGGACGGGAGATGATTTGCAAGCTGCACGGCCCGACGCCGATCACGCTCGCGTGTCGTCACCTCGCGAGCGGGATCGCGTGCGGCTTTCACAGCGCACCCGGTGATGGCGAACGCCCCGATGCGTGGTGCGACAAATGCGACGAAGCGCGCGCGCAGGGCGGCGAGTGGACGCAGGAGATGAATCGCCAGCGCGATCTGTCGCTGACGTGCACGTACTGCTACGACCTCGCGGCCGCGCGCAACCGCAACGTGCCCGCGCATGCGCGCGGCCCAAAAGCGGCGCTGACGAATCCCGAATTTCGCGCGCTGTGCGAGCACGCGACCGCGCAAGTCGCTGACGTCCAGGAAGGCGCACGCGCGAAGTGGGCGTTCGACATCTACGAGCGCTGGGATTTCGACGAAGACGCACGCACACTCGCGTTCAGCGATCCGAAGCGCTCGACGCTCGTCGCCGACGTGCGCCTCGTCGGCGCGTTCACGCCGAAGACGAACACGTTCCAGTGGTCGTGGGCGACGTACGAGCACGACAACTTGCTCATCGCCGGCATCGCGAGCCTGCGCACGTTCGGCGAGGTGCGCGGCGTCATGCAGCTGACGACGAACGATTGGAAAGGCACGATCACCGATGGCTGGTCGATGACTGCGATCGCCGGCTACTTGCTCGGCTGCGCCGGCGTCTATCGCGCCGACTACGACGACAGGTACTGGTTCATGCTGCTATCGAACTGGCGCCATGCCAGGCGCGGCCAGACCGTGCCGGGCGCCGGCTCGCTCAGTTGAGCAGCGCTTCGTCGGCGGTCTCGGTTGTCGTCGCCGGCTTCTCGCGCTCGGTCTTTTGCTCGGGCGGCTTCGCGGCTGCCTCGGAGAGGCGCTTCGCGTTGCGCTCCATCATGAACTGCATGACGTACGGAAAGCCGACCTGGATGCCGTTGAGCTTGGGCGCGAGCGTCGCCGAGAGGCCGAACATGATCACGGCGGCGCGCTCGACGTAGAACCAGCCCTCCGGATACGCGACCGACCTCATCAGCTCGCGCAGCTCCTCGCGCTTCATTTCGGGATCGGCGAGCTGCTGCGCGACCGACGACGAATCGATCTTGCCGAAGTCGGTGATGTTGAGGTTGAGCAGCTTCTCGAAGTACTTGCGCGTGGTGCGCTCGAGCAGCTTGCGATTGCCATCGGCGGCCATGAAGCCCATCTCGTCGATGCCTTTGACGACGAGGTCATCCTTGCGCGTCATCAGGCCCGATAGGATGTCGAACATGCCGTCGGCGAGGTTCTGGCGCAGCTCGGTCGCCGAACCGAGGTCGAGCACGACGATGCGCGGCTGGCCGTCGGGGCCGCGCTGCACGAAGAAGTTGCCGGGGTGCGGATCGGCGTGGAAGAAGCGATCGATGAACAGCTGCTTGTAGAAGACTTTGATCAGCTTTGTCGCGACCGCGTACGGATCGAGATCGAGCTTCGATAGCGCGCTCTTCTTCGTGATCTTGACGCCGTCCATGAACGTCATCGTCATCACGTCGTGGCTGCTCCACTGCGGATAGACCTTCGGAAACAGCACGTCCTTGTCGCCTTCGAAGTTCTTCGCCATGCGCTCGATCATCGCGGCCTCGTTCACGAGGTCGGTCTCGCGCGTGAGCATGTCGCCGAGCTGCTCGTGGACGCGTCCGATTTGTTGGATCGCGACGAAGTTGCGATAGACCTTGAGCGCCCAGCCGAGCACGCGCAGGTCGACTTTGATGATCGTCCCGACGTTCGGATAGAGAATTTTGACCGCGAGGCGGGTGCCCTCGGCATCGCGCGCTTCGTGGACCTGACCGAGCGATGCCGCCGCGATCGGCTCCTTATTGAACTGCGGGAAGACCTCGTGCGGCTCTTTGTTGAACGACTTGCGGAACGTCGTTGCGATCTTGCGATACGAGGTCGGCGGGACGTCGTCCTGCAGGCCCTCGAGCTCCTCGACGTATTCGCGGGGCAAGAACGTCCCCATGATCGAGAGGATCTGGCCGAGCTTGATGTACACGCCGCGCAGCCGTACGAAGCCCTTGTACATGCGGCGCGCGTTACGGCGATTCACCTTTTTCCAGCGAGCCGTCGTGTCGTAACGCGTTGGCCACAGCCGCGCCCACGATACCTGCCACAGATAACTGAGGAAGATAATCGCGAACACGCGCGTCGCGCGGATCAAGCGAATCGCAGCCGACATTTTTGCCGTTCTCGACGATGATACCGCGGGTTAGGCCGCGAACGATGAGAAGCCGCTCGGTTTCGCGCGAATAGCGGCTCGCGGTAGCATGCGCGCGTGTCGGACCTCTTTGATCGAGCCGCGAAGTTCTTCCACGAGCTTCAGACCGACATCTGTAACGCACTCGCTGATGCAGACGGGGCCAAAGAGTTCGGCGCTGACGCATGGCAGCGTCCAGGTGGCGGCGGTGGTGTCGCGCGCGTGCTCGAGGGTGGTGCGCTGTTCGAAAAAGCGGGCGTCAACTGGTCGAATGTCGACGGAGAGCTGCCCGCCGAGCTCGCCGAGAACATGCCTGGCACCGGGCGCCAATTTCGCGCGAGTGGCGTCTCGTTGGTGCTCCATCCCCACTCGCCGTTCGTGCCAACGACGCATGCGAACTTTCGCTGCATCCAAAAGGGTGACTCGGTGTGGTTTGGCGGGGGCGCTGACCTGACGCCGTACTACTTATTCCGCGAAGACGCGGTCCACTTTCATCAGACCTTCGCCGATGTGTGCGACCGCCATCGCCCGGTCGGCGACTACGACCGCTTCAAGACATGGTGTGACGAATACTTCTCGCTCCCGCACCGCGGCGAGACGCGCGGCATTGGTGGCGTGTTCTTCGATTACCTCGGCGCGAAGGACGAGCATCCGGGAGAAGACATCTTTGCGCTCGTGCAGGATCTCGGGCGCGCGTTCGCGGCGGCGTACGTACCGATCGCCGAGCGGCGTCAGCCGCAGATGTTCGGCGAGACCGAACGCACGTGGCAACTCCGTCGACGAGGACGCTACGTCGAGTTCAATCTCATCTACGATCGCGGCACGCTGTTCGGGCTCAAGACGAACGGTCGCATCGAATCGATCTTGATGTCGCTGCCGCCGCTCGTGCGGTGGGACTACGACGTGATGCCGCAGCCGGGTTCGCCCGAAGCCGAGCTCCTCTCGCATTTGCGCCCGATCGACTGGCTCGGCCGCGCCAAGTAGCTCGCCGCGCGCGCTCGTTGTCAGGGGGCTCGTGTAGGGTCCTCTTCGTTCACGGGAGTCCAAGCCTAGTAGGTTTACCTTGACGGCCCACTACCCGTAGCGTAAGGAAATACCATGGCCAAGAAGCAGACTCGGCGCAGCATCAGTGTGAGCCGCACGACCTACGAGCGGCTAAAGGCCTTCTGCGAGACCAACAACATCTCGATGAGCCAGTTCGTCGAGACCCGCGTGGGCGACTTTCTGGGACAGCACGAGGGACCCGTGACTCTGTCGACAGAGTCGCGGCCACTGCCCACGCCGCTTCGTCCCGTCGCGCCGCCCGTGGCAAGACCCGTCGAAGCTCGCCCGCTGCAGCCCGTTCCGATGACGTCGGCCGCGGCGCGCTTTGCCGTCGAGCCGCCACCGCCGGTGATCAAGCCGAAGCAGGAGCAGCCCGCGCCAAAGCCGGCGGAGAAGAAGCCCGAGCAGATTTTCACGTTCTGAGCGAGTCGGCGAGATGCCGGCTCCGAGCGAGTCGGCGAAGAAGGTCGGCGATTGGGATGTCGACGAGAGGCGTGTCGCCGATTTGGATTCTCACGAGAGGCGGGCTCCGCGAGAGGCGGCGATTTGGATCGACGAGCCGGCCTCGAGAATCAGCGATTGGCCAATCGACGCGCGGCCGATATGACCCACGTGGGTCATCGCATCGGTCGCCGATGGCCATCGTCGACGAGAGGCGGGCTCGGCGATTCGATTGTCGGGCTCCGAGCGAGTCGGCGATTTCGATTGTCGACGAACCGGCCTCGAGACTCAGCGATTGGATCGACGCGCGGCCGATATGACCCACGTGGGTCATCGCATCGTGGCCA
>Ga0070698_100006546_pt1 | contig 12634 bp, 12 predicted proteins | sample KBSK1502metaG_FD_65477 | JGI IMG/M metagenome (GOLD analysis project Ga0070698, IMG submission 65477) | Corn, switchgrass and miscanthus rhizosphere microbial communities from Kellogg Biological Station, Michigan, USA - KBS K1-50-2 metaG | ecosystem: Host-associated > Plants > Roots >... | reverse complement strand
CTCATGAAAATGCCTTTTGATAAACTTTCATTATTAGATTATGCGATCAATTCGTCGTTGGTAATGTGTAATGTAAGTTTGCGCCGCCATGATCGTTTTGGTCTTATCACTTTTGCAGATAAGATCGGTACTATTCTTCCCGCAGATAAAAAAGCAACGCAACTGCAAAATGTATTACAGATACTCTATAATCAAACAACAAGATTTTTAGAAAGTGATTTTGAAATGCTGTACAAACAGGTTAGAGCCAATGTTCGCCACCGGAGTTTGCTGATCCTGTTTACCAATTTTGAATCTTTTGGAGGAATGCAGCGCCAATTATCTTATCTGCGCATGATTGCAAAACATCATTTATTGTTGGTCGTTTTTTTTGAGAACACTGAATTAAAAGACCTGGCAGGGAAAAAGGCAAAAGACGTAGAAGGAGTATATGTAAAAACGATTGCTGAAAAATTTATGCATGAAAAGAAAATGATAGTGAAAGAACTTCAAAATCACGGTATACTTTCTATTCTTACTACACCGGAAAATCTTACGGTGAATACCGTGAATAAATACCTTGAATTGAAAGCAAGGCAGGCAATATAGTTTGATGTTTGAGGTTTATGGTTTGATGTTTTTAAAATTGGAAGATCATTCATTTACCTCGAACTTCGAACCTTAAACTCTTTAGCAGTGAATATTTTTGAAGAAGGGCAAGTGTTATTGATCGACAAGCCAATTGAATGGACATCATTTGATGTGGTACGAAAGATCAGGAATTTGATCCGTATAAAAAAAGTAGGGCATGCCGGCACACTTGATCCATTAGCTACAGGGTTATTGATCGTATGTACAGGCAAATTCACAAAAAGAATAAATGAATACATGGCGCAGGAAAAAGAATATATCGGGAGTTTTACTCTTGGCGCTACTACACCCACTTACGATCTTGAAAGTGAACCTGTAAATTTTATAGACACTACTTTTATTACAAAAGAAAAAATTTTGAACACAACAAAACAATTTACCGGAGAAATAATGCAGGTGCCACCGGCGCATTCAGCAATTAAAATTGATGGTAAAAGGGTTTATGAATTAGCAAGACAGGGAAAGGAAGTAAAAATTGAACCAAGAAGAATTGTAATAAAAGAATTTGAAATAACTAAAATAGAAATGCCTGTTGTTTTTTTTCGTGTTGTATGCACAACTGGTACTTATATCCGAAGTCTTGCAAATGATTTTGGAGAAGCTCTTGGTTGCGGCGCATATCTCAGCAGTTTATGCCGGACAAGAATAGGCGATTCAAAGATCGAAGATGCTAAATCAATGACTGAATGGGAAAATGAAATAAAAAATATCAGAATGCAAATGGATAGTTGATGCCGAGTTGTAAAATTCCATTCAAAGGAAAATCATAGAACCATTTATTTTGCCCCGCAGGATTTACCGGAGTTGGGTTCTTCACTTTTATACCGTAATCCAATCTTACTTTCACAAAATCAAAATCAAAACGAAGACCAGTGCCCACATCCACGGCAAGATCTTTTAAGAAGCCTGCGGCAGTTAAATTGCCACCGGGAAAATCAACATTCTTTTTTAGGAACCAAACATTGCCGATGTCGGTAAAGAAACAACTGTTGACATGATAGCCCCACAATTTTACCAATGGGAAACGATATTCTGCATTTGCTTCAAACTGAAAATCGCCAAATCGTATTGGTGCATCGTCTCTTGATTTTAAGGTAGACCCAGGCCCTAATAATCGTAAGCCCCATGCCCGCATGCTATATGGCCCGCCTGCTGTGAATTGTTTAAAAAATGGCATTTGCGGATTCGTCGGTCTTTCTCTTGTTGTCATTGCAAAGCCCGCCCCTACATACCCTCTGAGTATCAAAGATTTTTTTCCAAACTGCATGTTCCTGATATACTCTGCATCAATTTTTATAAACTTAAAAAGACTATCAAGTATTTTTAGATTAATAAGACTGGTAAGTACACCTGATTCTTCAATATTCGTTCTGAATATTTGCGTAACGTTTCCCTTTCCCCATCGAACAGAAAATCCTCCTTGTATCGATAGCACTAATCCGTTTTCCGGAAAGACATTTTTTAGTGTTTGATTGCTATCCAAAAATCTGATCAGGCTATCTCTTTTATATATATGTGCAAATTCTACATTGGGAATTTTTATAAATGCCGCTTTATTTTTCCATTGTGTACTGTAGCCCCATGATGCATTCAATGAAGTAAGATTGAAAAAATCTTTACGTTCCGTATTTGCCAAAGAAAAACTTAGGTTCGTCCTGAAATTATCTCTGAATTTCTCAGGTATCCATTTAGCATTTGGAATAGGTTTAGGAAAAACGATCGTATGGCTGATACTGGTTTGAATAGTTTTTACAAATGCTCCTTTTGTATCTAATTCTGTTGAATACCTTGCAGTAGTGGCAGACCTGTTTGCAGATTTTCCAAAATTGTAATTTGTTAACTGCACATTAGCGCCAACACCCAACAAGTTTTCCTGCAAAATAATACTGTTGCTGTTATTGAAACTTCCTTCAATATTTGCTGTAAACGAATACTTGGTAGCGGGAGTGAGGTATATTTCAAAATCAACTGTATCAGTAGGGTCTCTTGGTATTTGTTCAATATTTACTACACGCCATGCGCCCAATTCATTAAAACGGTTGATCGTTTTTACAAATCTTCTCTCGTTATAAAGGTCTCCCCGCTTAAAGTATATGTTTTGTGCAATAAATTTTTTCTTGAATAAATTCCGGTAAGTAATAAAAGTGAAATTGCTGTCATAAATAAACCTGGTTGGAATCCTTCCAGATGTGTCGATGATATTATAATCAGGATAAATTATTGTATTGCCAACAAAATACTATTTCAGTTTGTCAACATTGTAACCGGGCCGCAATCTTATTTCAATATCTGCGGTTGGAGAATCCCGTCTTCTTCTTAGTTCTTCCAGCATTTGTATATCAAAGGGATCAACATTTGGACGAAGTATTGAAAGATTAAGAGTATCCCAAACCCCTGAAAGTTCTTCAAAACTGAATTTGAGATAACCATTTTCACGATATAGTTCGACCAACCTGTTCAATTCTTCAGAAACAAGTTGCTGTGCAAAAGGGTCGCCTTTTTTTAAAACCGTTTTAGATTTTGCTGCATCCGTCAATGCCTGCAATTCATTGTTATTAATTACATGGCTTATTGAATCAATTGTAAAAAGCTGGTTGGGCTTTACATAAAAATTTACAGTAGTTCGAAGTTGGGGGGACTTTGTTGAATCACCTTTTTTAATTACAGTATCTGCATAAGTTATTGTATTCCGCAAATAACCAAGTTTGTTAAGTAATGCTTTCATAAAGATCATTGAACGATCGGCACTTGCACTGTCAAAAACAGGCGGTTTTTCCAATACAGCCCTGTTGAGACCTTTGTAAAAAAGCTTATAAACCGTTTTTGCTCTCATGCTATCGTCAAGCTGGCTTCTTAATTGAGAAGTTAATACGTCTTTTTCTTCTTTGGAGAAATTGCCATCAATCTTGATATTTGTTTCATAAACGAAGGGCTTATCGCGGGGATAATCTTTGGGAATAACCTTACAGGAAGCCAATAAAATAATAATAACAGCTAATACAATGGAGGCAGTAAGAGAACTTTGTGGCTTGGCTTCTAACATGTTAAAATAAAAGAAATTATGATTTCTAAAAATCAGGTCAAATATATTCAAAGTTTAGGCCAGAAAAAATCGAGAGACACTGAGAATTGCTTTATTGCAGAGGGCCCCAAATTAGTAAATGAATTACTGCAATCAAAAAATTGCAACATAATTCAGCTTTACGTTTTGAAAGAATGGATCGATAACAATCCAAAGGCAGCTACTCAGACAGAGATCATCGAGGTATCAGCAGATGAATTAGAAAAAATTTCACAGTTAAGTACAGCAAACCAGGTCTTGGCTATTGTTGAAAAAATACAATGGAAGACTGATCCGGAAATAAAAGGAAACATATTATTAGCATTAGACGCCATACAGGATCCGGGAAATATGGGAACTATTATCAGGCTGGCTGATTGGTTTGGGATAAAAAATATTTTTTGCAGCCCTGATTGCGCCGATGTTTATAATCCTAAAGTTGTACAGGCTTCAATGGGAAGCATCAGCAGAGTAAGAGTGGAGAGCATTGATCTTTTATCATGGTTAAAAGAAAATAAGGAAATGCGAATTTATGCGGCTGTTTTAAACGGCAGAGATATCACTAAAATGGAGAAACCAAGTGAAGGAGTAATTGTTATTGGTAACGAATCAAAAGGCATAAATGAAGAGATAGTAAAACTTGCCAATGTTCAGATCACGATACCCGGAAAAGGAAAAGCCGAATCGCTGAATGCGGCAGTTGCAACAGGAATTATTTTATCACATTTAGTGTAAAAATATTTTATCTGAATTGGATTGCCTTCACCGGCTTTACTTTCTTTACAATGTAGGTTGGTATCATCAGTATAAGTAAACTCACAATAAAAGTAAGCACACAAACAAGCAGCACTTGCCACCAAACAATTTTTACAGCTGCTTCACTCATATAGTAAGCTTCTTCTTTCAGTTTTATAAAACCTGTGGCCTTTTGAAGATATAATAACCCCAGACCTAAAATGACGCCAAAGAAAATTCCAATCAAAGTGATGATAAGGGAATGACGCAAAAAGATCTTTTGTACTACCCAATCCGTGGCGCCAAGTGCTTTTAAAATTCCAACCATTCGAATGCGTTCAAGCACTAAAATAATAAGACATGTAATAAGGTTTATCACCGCAACAAGCACCATAAACCCGATCAAAACATTACGGGTAAGATTTTGCAAATTCAGCCAATCAAAAATGTTAGGATAAATGCTTCGGATTGGTTGGGTATCCCATGTCTCAGGAAAAGCAGGAAGAGCATAAAGATCTTCGCTTACTTTTTCCATTTTATTAAAATCATGAAGAAAAACCTCGTAGCCCCCAATTTCATTTTCTTTCCAGTCATTAAGTCTCCTAATCAGTTTAAGATCACCAATGGAAATTTGTTTATCATAGTCATCGATGCCCGTTTTATATATGCCGACTAACTGTAATCTCCTAGGTCTTAATGTGCCGTCTGGACGAATAAAATATATCATTATACTATCACTAAGCTTTAGCTGGAGTTGTTTTGCAGTGTGAACTGAAACAATGATTTCATTGGAATAACTGCTATCATTGAAATTTATCCAGCGACCCTCTTTTAAAAATGGTTTGAGGAGGTTAAAATCGAATTCTTTATCAAGGCCCTTTAACAAAACTCCTTCCATTGCATCGGCGGCCTTTAAGATTGCATAGCGGGTAGCATAAGGATGTATACTTTTTACCCGGCTATCATTTTTAATCGCTGCTTCAGCATTTGCATTTCTTTCGATCGGGATTTCTTCTGTAACGGGGCCTCTTAATGCCTGTTTATATTGAACTCTTATGTGTCCTGAAAAGCTAAATACCTTATTGCTCACAGTTTCCTGGAAGCCGTTTACAAGAGCAAGAGTTACGATCATTACTGCTACGCTGATGACTGTTGCGCCAACAGAAAGGCGGATAATAAACCGTGAAAAAGAATTTTGACGGTTAAATGCTATTCTATTTGCTATAAAGCCTGCAACGCTCAAGGTCTGAATTTTGTCTGTCAAAAGTAACTGTAAAAGAGATTTATCCTCTTTTTCATCATAATTTAATGTGACTTTGTTATTTTAAATTATGGTCACATAGAATTCGACATAAAATTTTCTTCGCTTTATAGGTATATTAGCTTGAAAATTTTATGTCTCATTTCACAATATTGTTGACGATTTCTGGTTTATCTATACAACCCAAATGAAGCAAATAATTTTATTTTTTCTGGTATCAATCACATTGGCTGCCAACAGCCAGATACCTGATCATATTTACAAATCAAATATCCGTTCGGTCAAACTGCAAAAAGCAAATGATCCATATAGCTACCCCATCATCAGGCTAAATAGTGTAGATGACCTTGAACTGTACTTTGATGATCTTGATGGCGACATAAAAAATTATTATTACTCATTTCAGCTTTGCAATGCTGATTGGACACCATCTGATCTTCATACGTTCGACTATATAAAAGGTTTTCAAACAAATCGCATTACAACATACCGCAACTCTTCAATTGCATTTGTAAAATACACGAACTATTATGCGAGAATACCGGATAGAAATTGTTCCCCTTCCCGCTCGGGTAATTATTTATTAAAAGTTTTTCTTGACAGCGATACCTCAAAACTTGTTTTTACAAAAAGGTTTCTTGTTGTTGAGGTAAAATCCTCAATTAGCGGGCAAGTGATGCAACCATTTGCCGGAAGTCTTTTCAGAACTCACCAAAAAATACAACTTTCCGTCAGTCTCAATTCACAATTAAATGTATTCAATCAGCAGGATGTAAAAGTTGTGTTGTTACAAAACTATGCATGGCCAATGGCATCTTATTTACAAAGGCCAACAATTTATCGCGGAAATTATTTTGAGTATAACGATGAGAGTACAAATTCATTTCCTGCCGGTAAAGAGTGGCGATGGATCGATCTGCGCAGCATTCGGCTGATGAGTGAACGAATGCAGCGGATCGATAAACAACCTACACGGACCGATGTGTATATAAAGCCAGATAATGAGAGAAAGCAACAGATATATTATTATTATCGGGATATTAATGGCCTTTTCACCATTGAAACAACCGATAATGTAAATCCTTTCTGGCAATCAGATTATGTGTATACGCATTTTACTTTTTTCCCACCGGGCAATCTTCAATATCCCGAACGTGATATCTATTTATTTGGCGAGCTTACCAATTACACTGCTGACGAAAATTCTAAAATGGAGTTTAATGCTGAGAAAGGAGCGTATGAAAAAACTCTTTTACTCAAACAGGGGTTTTATAATTATTCATACGTCACACTTCCCGTAAAAAGATCCAATGAGCCGGTAAGTTTTGAAAATACAGAAGGAAATTACCCCAGCACGGAGAATGTTTATCTTATTTTGATTTACTATCGTCCCTTTGGCGGCAGATCTGATGAATTGATCGGTTACACTTTACTTAATTCATTACTCGAAAGACAGTAAGATTTTTTATGTAACCAGCTGTACCGCTTCGATGATCGTCCCTTGCGACGCTCCGTTCAGCTTAATCAATTCTATTCAACCTTTTCGTCAATGGTGAATTGTCAATGGTCAATAAAGAAAAACCACATTTGAATCTATTCGCCATTCACCATTGACCATTCACGTCTCACATTTTCTTCGCGTCTTCCAAAAACTTGGCAAGCCCGATATCAGTAAGAGGATGTTTCAATAAACCAAGAATAGAATCAAGCGGGCAGGTACAAACATCAGCGCCGGCCTGCGCACACTGAACAATATGGTTTGGATTGCGGATAGAAGCAGCCAACACTTCTGTTTTATAACCCTGTATTGTATAGATCTGCACGATCTGCCCGATCAATTGCACGCCATCCCAACCGCTATCATCAATACGACCAATAAAAGGAGAGATATAAGCAGCTCCTGCTTTGGCTGCAAGAATCGCTTGCCCTGCAGAAAAACAAAGCGTACAGTTTGTACGGATGCCATTGTCAGTAAACCATTTTATTGCTTTCACACCATCTTTTATCATCGGCACTTTTACAACAATATTCGGGTGAATTGCGGCCAATATTTTTCCTTCTTCAACAATTCCATTAAAATCTGTAGAAATAACTTCAGCGCTAATGTCGCCATTCACCATTTCACAAATGGTTTTGTAATGTGCCATAACAGCATCTTTACCTTTTATTCCTTCCTTCGCCATAAGGGAAGGGTTGGTGGTAACACCATCAAGAATTCCAAGTTCATTTGCTTCTTTAATTTGTGCGAGGTTAGCAGTGTCAATAAAAAATTTCATTATTGGTTATGTTTTAATTTTCAATTTTAGGTTCCATATTTTCATTTGGCGGAGTATAGTTGTCAGAAAAAATACTATCAGATGGAGTTTGCGAATGCTCTAAAAGCTCTTTTTCAAAATTACTTGTTCGTTGTATCATCCGAATGGTGACAATGATGGCAACTATTGATATTATTTCGCCAACGAACTCAACTTTTGTTGCCGTCAGTAATTCATCAACTCCGGCCGTATCCCCATTTGCGAAAGCAACAAAATAACCGAAAAAATTATTGACTAAATATAAAGCCCACCACCAGCCAACGATTGCGGCCGACTGCGGCTCGCCAAATCTTTCCCTTATCGCATTTTGAGTCCCTTTCCATATATCTTCCATTATCTGGTAGGGCCAGTATAAACTTATAATTGGAATAAACCAACTACCGGCAGCCCAACCTTCTGTATGTCTTGCATAATTCCATGACAGGCAATGTAAATTGTAATATGCTCTTCGAAACCACATGATGAAAAAGATCATGGAAAGAATCAGCATAATAAAATTAACAGAATTAATAACGGATCTAAGTGTGTCACTTGTTTGCAGTGTGGTCATGTCTATGTTTTCAGGATTGGCCTGGGCATCCAGTAATAGATAATATTGCCAACCTAAAGAACATATGTTGACTATTGTGATACCCAGCATTATCCAGAAAATAGAAATGATCTGTTTGGCCCTTGCCGCATTGTCTCTGAGTAGAACCATTGAACGACTTTTGGTGGGGAAAATAAAAAAAATGGCAGGCTCCTCACATCGCACCGCTACAACCGCCTATCCTTGCTGCCTTCCGACCCTGGGGAGGTTCGGCAGGAGCTGGTCGTGTAAGACCTGCCGGCGCAAAGATAAGGGGATGAGGGCAGTCGTGTTGTTTGAATTTGCAATGTTGAGAATTTTAATTGTCGCGTTTTGATTTACTGTTTTTCTGCGACTTATTTTTCAGGATTTCTTCTGTAGTAGGTAACCGTTCATCATCCGGTTTTTTCTTTATCCAGATCGTTATTTCTCTCCATAAACCCATATCAGATTTTAAAACTGCTTTAATGGTCAGTTTTTGAACAGTGCATTCGGCGGGAAGAATTAATTCATTACCATCAAATGTTCCATAGCTGGTGGTGAATGTGACTTCTTTTGCTGAAAGAGGTTTCCATTTGCCATCGGCAAGTTTTGCGTCAACATTAATGTAATTATGAGTTCCTTTTTTCAGGCTATCGGTATAAAGATGAAAGTAAATACTATCTATTTTTTGAGCTTTGCCTAAAAAAGTGAAAGAAATCAGGAGTGCAAAAAGAAAAATTTGTTTCATGGCCTTATTAAGTCACAAAATTGATGCAAAGAGTTGGAAGCCGGTGTTAAAATTTTAGTTAGCATTCATTTTCCTCCATTCACCCGGCGACATTTTTTTTATTTTCTTGAATATCCTGTTGAAATTAGAAAGATTGGTAAATCCACAATCGTAACAGATGCCCGCAATGCTTTTATCTTCAGTAAGTAGACGGCAAGCATGATTGATCCTGATCTCGTTCAGAAAATTGATATATGTTTTTCTTGTCCTTGTTTTAAAGTATTTGCAAAATGCTTCAGGAGTAAGATTTGCCAAATCAGACACTTCTTTGAGTGTTATCGGTCGCTGAAATTCTTTGAATGTGAATTCGATCACTTTGTTAAGCCTGTTGCCATCATAAGATTTGATGTTGCGCTGTATAATTGGCTTTGATAACGGCTGCATTTCTTTGCGACTACCAAGTATTTTTAATATTTCAAGAAATATGATCAATCTATCAATTCCATCGGCATTTACAACCATGGATAATTTTTCAGCCAACAATTTTTTTTTCTTTCCTGTTATTCTGAATCCACCCGAACTGGTTTTTAAGAATTGTTGAAGTGATTTCATCTCTTCAAGTAACCAGAAATTTTTTCCAAATGTACTTTCATCAAAAAAAATTGTGATCGCAACAGCTCTTGATTTTTTTCTGAAAAATTTTTCTTCATTCCTGAAAACATGTGACTGGTTGCCTCCGATCACAAATACATCACCTGCATGAAATGGCCCTACATAGTCCCCCGCAATAAGAGTACCGTTGCTTTCTTTAATCACTGTTAATTGGATTTCAGGATGCTGATGAAGATGATTATAAAGATGTGGCGTGTCATCTACCTGGACTCGGAATGCCTCTGCTGTATTTTTTGGTATTTGAAAAGGAACAACCTTCATTGTACTAAATTAGTTGAAAAATTAAAACCAAATTTAAAAACTGATTAAAATAGTATCAGTTTGGGATAATTGAGGTCAAGCTTTTAAAAATGCATATGGGTAGCTTTGATTTAAAATTTTAATATTATGTCATTTGAATGGAAAGGAGTTTTTCCGGCTTTACTTACGCCGTTTACTGAAAAAGATCAGCTTGACCTGGATATATTTAAAAAAAATCTTGAGGCCCAGGTAGCCGCAGGGGTACACGGAATTATTATTTGCGGTTCATTGGGCGAGGCCAGCACAATTACAGATAAAGAAAAAGAAGAGTTAGTTGAATTTTCAGTTGAATATTTAAATGAAAGCATTCCAGTGATCTTAAATATTGCTGAAAGCACAACTAAAGATGCCATAAAGCAGGCAGAAAATGCCGGAAAATGGGGAGCCGATGGTATCATGTTATTGCCGCCAATGAGATATAAAACGGATGACCGGGAAACTATTACTTATTTCAAAGCCGTTGCCCGGTCAACTGAACTTCCTGTGATGATCTATAACAACCCGCCTGATTATAAAATTGATACAAGGCCGGACATGTTTGATGAATTAGTGGAATGTGAGAATATCACTGCGTTGAAAGAAAGCTCGAGGGATGTAACTAACCTGACCAGGATGAAAAACAGGTTTGGAGACAGGTTCAAAATTTTATGCGGCGTGGATACACTGGCAATGGAAGAACTTTGCCTTGGCGCTGATGGTTGGGTGGCGGGATTGGTTGATGCATTTCCAAAAGAAACAACAGCAATTTATAATTTGGTAAAAGCAGGCAAAATAGAAGAGGCAACAAAAATTTATCGTTGGTTCATGCCATTACTTGAATTAGATATTCATTCAAAACTTGTTCAATACATAAAACTTGCTGCAACACAAACCGGAATCGGAAGTGAATATGTAAGGGCTCCGCGGCTAACTTTGGTTGGAGAGGAAAGGGAACGGGTTTTGAAGATCATTAATGATGCAATTAGCAAAAGACCTTCATTATAATGATTAAAAGATTATCAATAATAATTTTCCTTTTTGTAATATCATTTTCGATTGTTGCTCAGCAAGAATGGAAACATGGAAGATTGCAGGCGACCAAAGACGGTCATTACTTACAGTTTGAAGACGGTTCTTCTTTTTTCTGGTTGGGAGATACAGGATGGGAACTATTTCATCGTTTGAAAAAAGAAGAGATAGAAAAATACTTGGAGAACAGGAAGCAAAAGGGATTTAACGTAATACAGGCGGTAATACTTGCAGAGTTTGATGGATTGAAAAAACCAAATCAATATGGAGAAATTCCTTTGAATGATCTTGATCCAACAAAACCGAATGAAAAATATTTTGAATTGGTGGATTGGACTGTAAAGGAAGCACTCAAAAGAAATATGTTCATGGGTTTATTGCCAACATGGGGAGACAAAGTGATAAAGATATGGGGGCAGGGCCCGGAAATATTTAATGAAAGCAACGCTTATATCTATGGTAAATGGTTGGGCAACCGGTATAAATCCTTTCCAAATATCATTTGGATCCTCGGTGGTGATCGTCCGCCGGTAAATGATTCTATAGATAAAAAAGAAATTTGGCGATTAATGGCAAAAGGAATTTTAGAAGGAACAAATCAAAAAGCAATAATAACTTATCATCCCTGGGGTGAATCGTCTTCAACAAAATGGTGGCCTAACGAATCGTGGTTGAACATTCATATGCTTCAATCAGGTCATGCAAAAAAAGATAATCCAGTTTGGGAATGGATAAAACGTGACAGGGAACTAATACCGGTAAAACCAATTCTTGATGGCGAACCCAATTATGAGGATCATCCAATCAATTGGGATAAAAAAAATGGATACTTCAGAGATTATGATGTAAGGCGGCAATGTTATCGTTCGGTTTTTTCAGGCGCATGCGGAGTTACTTATGGCAACCAGGCCATGTGGCAATTTTATAGTGAAAGAGAAGAACCTGTTGCATTTCCTGAACGTTCATGGATAGAAACGCTTGATCGTCCCGGTGCTTTCCAGGTTGGTTATTTAAAAAAATTAATTGAATCAAGATCGGTTACTGGCAGAATCCCTGATCAATCAATAATCATTGGAGGACAAGGAGAAAAAATGGAATATTCAACTGCATTCCGTGATAGGGGAAACAAATATTGTATGATCTATTTCCCCGTTAGCAAAAGTCTTACTTTGAATCTTTCTTTTTTAACTGGCTCACAGATCCGTATATGGTGGTTCCATCCCGGAAAAGGAGAAACTGGTTCACCCGTCGTGATGCAAAAAATTTCAACAATGAGTTTTACTCCTCCATCAACAGGAGGTGAATCGGATTGGGTATTGATAATTGATGATGCGAATACAAAATTTTTTCAACCCGGAAAATAAAAGATTATGTT
>Ga0070698_100006545_pt1 | contig 12635 bp, 8 predicted proteins | sample KBSK1502metaG_FD_65477 | JGI IMG/M metagenome (GOLD analysis project Ga0070698, IMG submission 65477) | Corn, switchgrass and miscanthus rhizosphere microbial communities from Kellogg Biological Station, Michigan, USA - KBS K1-50-2 metaG | ecosystem: Host-associated > Plants > Roots >... | reverse complement strand
CAACCTTTCGTCACTAGCTATTTAAGCGGTGAGACTCCAATACCGTGTGTCTCCTGTAACAGCCGTTTGAAATTTGCTTCGCTTGATCGACTGGCGGTGAGTTTGGGTTGCGAGAAGGTCGCTACGGGGCATTACGCTCGCGTTGACTTTGATTCGACAACGAACCGGTACAAGCTTCTACGTGGGCAGAATCATCAGAAGGATCAATCTTACTTTCTTTGGGAACTAACTCAGGAACAGTTGTCGCGTGCATTGTTTCCGTTAGGAGAGTTGTCGAAGCCGGAAGCTCGCGATGCTGCGCGCAGTCATGGTCTGGCCGTTGCCGAAAAGAAAGAATCACAGGAGATCTGTTTTGTGCCTGATGGAGATTATGCTGGTTTCATCGATCGTTACCTCGAGGCGGAGGGAGCAACTGATCGACTCCCCGGAACAGGCGAGATTGTTGATAGCAATGGCCGAGTGATAGGGGAGCATGGAGGAATTCAGCGCTATACGATCGGACAACGACGCGGTATTGGCATCGCCGATGAGCGTCCACTGTATGTCGTTTCTCTCGACGCCGAAAAGAATCGAGTAGTGGTTGGCTCGCAGGAAGAGCTGCTCTCGCGCGAATTCACCGCAGCCGGAGTGAACTGGATTGCTTTTGCTGATCCAAACGAACCGGTGCGCGCAGAGGTTCGTGTTCGCTATCGTCACACCGCAGCGCCTGCGACGATCACACCACTTCCTAACAATCGAGTTCGTGTGGTCTTCGATGAACCGCAGCGCGCGATCACGCCCGGTCAGGCGACCGTCTTTTACCGAGACGAAGAAGTTGTTGGTGGTGGGTGGATAGTGAGATGCAGCGCTTGATGATCTGGGCAGTAGCCCCGACCGTCAGGGAGGGCTGATCTGCCGTCGAGAGCCCTCCTTGACAGTCGGGCTACTGCCCCGGCCAAAGAACCTTTTCCCTTTTTGGTGCGTACTACAACTGCTCAAATCTTTATCAAAAACCCCAGAAAATCAGTCACTTTCAGATAGGAAATTAATATGGCGATGTCAGGCACAAGAAAGGCTCTTCTAATCATCGGCGGAATTCTCGCCGTCCTCGTTTTTGTCGCAGTCCTCGGAGTAGCCGTGGTGGTTTCAATGTTTCGCAAAGGCGAGCCAACTATCCGAGACAACAGTTTATTGACACTTCGTGTTGCGGGCTCACTGCCAGACTATAGTCCGGACGATCCTCTCAAAAAGTATTTTGGCGGACCGGATCAATCATTGACCGGACTGGTGATGCAGTTCAAAAAAGCGAAAGCCGACGCCCGAATCAAAGCGATACTGTTGGATGTAAATATGTCGGGAGCGGGTTGGGGAAAGTCGGAGGAGATTCGCGATGCGATCACTGATTTTCGTTCTTCGGGCAAACCCGTCTACGCCTTCATGGAGCTGGGACTCAACAAGGAATACTACATTGCGACCGCGTGCGACAAAATCTATGTGACACCCCCGGGTGAATTGTTCATCAACGGACTTGCCGCCGATGTGATGTTCTTCCGCGGTTCGTTGGACAAGCTCGGGATCTATCCAGACATCTACCAGATTGGTAAATATAAAAGCGCCGGCGACATGTTCACGCAGAAACAGATGACCGACGCGCATCGAGAATACATCAACTCACTGCTTGATGATCTCTATGGGCGTTACGTTAATGCGATCGCCCAGGCTCGACACAAAACTCCAGAGGAAGTCCGCGCGCTGATCGACAATGCGCCTTACAACGCCGCAAAGGCTAAAGAGGCTGGTCTCATTGACGAGTCGGCGTATCGTGATGATGTTGAGAAACAGATCAAAGCGAAGCTCGGTTATAAGGATTCAGACACGTTTGCGCCCGTCCGGGGAGCTGACTATCGAGACGTTTCGCCTGAATCGTTGGGCTTGAACAAAGGCGAACGAATTGCAGTCATCTATGCAACTGGCACCATTGGTTCGGGTAGTTCTGAAAACAGTCCCTCGGGTGAACAGTCAATTGGCTCCGACACGCTCGCCAAAGCGGTGAGTGACGCAGCGGCTGACAAGTCGATCAAAGCAATCGTGCTTCGCGTTGATAGTCCAGGCGGCTCCGGTTTGGCCTCCGACGTAATCTGGCACGCGGTCGAGGTCGCGAATCAGAAGAAGCCATTGGTGGTTTCAATGAGCGACGTAGCCGCTTCAGGTGGCTATTACATTTCAGCCGCCGCGAGCAAGATTGTCGCGCAACCTTCCACAATCACAGGTTCAATTGGTGTGGTTGCTGGTAAGCCAGTAATGCGTGGTTTTTACGATTGGCTGGGGGTTTCAAACGAATACGTCCTGCGCGGAAAGAATGCGGGCATGTTTCGTGAGACGGAAAAATTTTCTGACGAAGAACGGGTGAAGTTCGAAGATTGGATTAAGACAACTTACTACCAGGATTTTGTTCCCAAGGTGGCTAAGGGTCGCAACAAAGACGCTCAGTCAATTGACTCGGTTGGTCAAGGGCGCGTTTGGACGGGAGCGCAAGCGAAGGATCGCGGACTCGTCGACGAATTTGGCGGACTTGATCGCGCAATTGAGGTTGCGAAACAACTCGCGAAGATTCCCGCTGATAAAGGTGTTGAGCGGGTGATTTTTCCTTATCCGCAAACATTTCTCCAGCAACTGCTGAGTGGTGGGGGAGAAAACTCAAACACCAAGGTCGAACAGCAACGCGCCATAGCCGCAGCGCTGCCGGAGGACGCACGCCGGGCACTGCGTTACATGGCTCTGATGGACCGGATGAGAAACGGCGAGACCATGTTTTTGATGCCCTATGATTTGAGAGTGAAGTAGCAGCTGGCGTTCAGTCGTAAGCTGTTGCCTTTAGTAGTGAGATTGGGGAAACGCGGCCAATGGTGCTGGGACCGCAGGCGTCCTCGCCTGCTCGGTACCAACTCGAGACTTCTGGGAAACTGAGATTTCGAACACATTTTTCATTAGCCTTAGATTCGTGATGGGCAGCCAGCAGGCGAGGACGCCTGCGGTCCCAGCACTATTGGCCCGTGTTTCCCCAATCTCACTACTAAAGGCAATCATTGAGAGCTGACTAACTCACAATTCTTTCCATCCCACCCATGTACGGTCGCAGCGCCTCGGGGATAACAACCGAGCCATCCGCCTGTTGATAGTTCTCCAAGATCGCTATCCACGTTCTGCCTATAGCCAAGCCTGATCCGTTCAATGTGTGCACAAATTCCGGCTTGGCTCCGCCTGAACGTCGGAAACGAATCTGAGCGCGTCGTGCCTGGAACGACTCGTAGTTTGAGCAGGAAGAGATCTCGCGAAATGTGTTTTGAGATGGCAGCCAGACTTCCAGGTCGTACGTCTTGGCGTTGCTAAAACCGAGATCGCCGGTCGAGAGATTGGCGATGCGGTGGTGTAAACCGAGCTTTTCCAGGATATTTGCTGCGTCCCGCGTAAGCTGTTCTAGCTCATCGTATGAGACCTCTGGCAGCGAATACTTCACCAACTCCACTTTTTCAAATTGATGTTGGCGAATGACGCCACGAGTGTCTCTTCCGTAACTACCAGCTTCAGATCGGAAACACGGTGTATATGCCACCCACTTCATCGGCAACTGAGAAGCCTCGATGATCTCTTCGCGGTAGTAGTTCGTCACCGGGACTTCGGCAGTCGGAATGAGATACAGCTCCCGATCATCTTCCAGTTTGAAGAGATCTGCTTCGAACTTCGGTAGTTGACCAGTGCCAAACAACGCGTTTCGGTTCACGATGAACGGCGGTAGAGTTTCCAGGTAACCATGTTCGCGTGTGTGAACATCAAGCATGAAGCTGACGAGGGCGCGCTCCAGCCGGGCACCGGCGCCGTTGAGAATCGCAAAACGCGCGGCGGCAATCTTGGTGGCTCGTTCGAGATCGAGAATCCCAAGCGAAGTTCCAAGGTCGACGTGATCCTTAGGTTCGAAATCAAACTGCGGAGCCACGCCCCAACGACGCACCTCGACGTTGTCCGATTCCCCCTCACCAATCGGGACGCTTTCGTGCGGTATGTTTGGCAAGGTAGACAGGAGCTCGTGCATGCGTGATTCCGTTTGCGTGCGTAGTTGGTCGAGCTCGGCGATACGGTCCTTGAGTCCGCCGACTTCCGCCCGACGAGCTTCTGCTTCTTCTTTCTTGCCCTCCTTCATCAGGTTGCCGATTTCCCTACTGGAAGCATTTCGTTGGGCATTAAGCTGATCGGATTCAGCAATAACCCTGCGGCGTTCAGTGTCCGCTTCGGCAAAGGCGTCAAGCGGAGTTAGATCGAAATGACGTGACTGCAAAGCTTGACGAACCTTATCGATGTTTTCGCGAACGTAATTGAGATCGAGCATTTGTTCTCTTCCGATGAGATATGTTATTAGAGACCGCCCGTAAAGATGTCCGATAAACTTTAGTTTGTCGAGTGGTCAAGAATGTTCGATAAACTTCAGTTTGTCGTGAAGGTTAATCGCAGGCCCTCTAAGTAAGGTAGCAACCGGAAAATCCAAGGTAACGACAAACTAAAGTCTATCGGACATTTTGACATGACTACCAATCGACATTGTTGTGGTGTGATGGAATCGGAACTCGGACGAGAATGCTCGGATCATTCAGATCCATTCGATTGCCCGGACTGCATCGTTTACTACTCAAAACAGCTTGGTGAGTATGGAATCCTTATTCACGACGGTGGCTCATCTTATTCAGTGATCAACTATTGTCCCTGGTGCGGTTCGGTACTGCCAACCGCGAAGCCTGAAACTGAGTAGAGGAAAAATCAAAAGTACGTACGAACGGAAGGAACCCATATTGTCAGATCAGAAGATATTTTCCGGCCGCGTTGCGATCGTCACTGGTGCTACTCGTGGCATCGGTCGAGCGATCGCCATTGAACTGGCTCGACGCGGTGCTGACGTTGCATTCAATTATGCGAAGAGTGCTGAATCCGCGGACACTTTGAAAACAGAGCTCGAATCTCTCGGTGTCCGGGCGTTGTCGTTTCAATGCGATGTCGGCAACACTGAGGCTGCCGCCGAGATGGTCAAACAAGTTAAGGACTCCTTCGGACGAATTGACTTTCTGGTAAACAACGCCGGCATCACACGTGACAATTTGATTTTGCGAATGAAGGAAGACGACTGGGATGAAGTGGTCGACACAAACCTAAAGGGCGCGTGGAACTTCGCCAAAGCTGCGCTGCGTACGATGCTGCGGCAGGATACGGGTGGTTCGATACTCAACATCTCATCGATTAGTGGTGAAGTGGGAATGGCGGGCCAGTCGAACTACTCAGCTTCGAAGGCAGGGATGATCGGTTTGACAAAGGCGCTTGCGAAAGAGGTTGCCAGTAGAAAAGTGACTGTGAACGCCCTAGCGCTCGGAATGGTTGCGACAGACATGGCGGGTAAGCTTGATGAAAGTTATCAAGCGAAGATCATGGAACAGATCCCACTGGGTAGATTTGCAGAAGCAGATGAGGTCGCGCGGATTGCCGCTTTCCTGATGTCTGATGATGCTCGTTACATCACAGGGCAGGTAATTCAGGTAGATGGCGGGTTGGCGATGTGAGGAATTGCGGAAATGCGGAATTGCGAGATTGCGGAATTTGTAGCCTTGCCACCGGGTTCTTAAAATTCCGCATTCACGCAATTTCGCATTTCCGCATTTCTATTTGATCGCCTTCACATTCTCCGGTTTTGCGAACAATGTATCTGCCAACCTCTGATTGTATTGGATCGTCTCGTAGTTGATACGACTCGATTGAGTGCGGTTGATGAAGTGATCGACTACCCACGGGGCGTTTACACCATCCATCGTAATGAATTTAAAGAACTGATCTTCTTCGGTGGTTTCTTCCTCATCACCACTGTCAGCATTCTTGCGCGTGCGTTTGTAAATCATCTTTGCCGGTAATCCGTCTTTCGCACCAAACTCGTATTCAATCCAGAAGCCGCTCGGAAATGTCAGGCGAATGGTCTCGTTTCGTTTGGCTAGTCCAGCCTCGCGGCGTCCTGCGTAGACAATCTTTCCGCCTTCCTTTTTCCACCAACCTCGCAGCAGGTTTTCCAGACTGGTTCGCATAGCGCGTTTGAATTCCTCAATCTGCGCGGGGCTCTGGTCAGTGATGGTTTTCACTGCTCCGTCAAATAGCCAACCTGTATTTCCAACATTCGTTTGAATGGTTCGGATTCCGGCGCCGGTAAACTCTGTGCGTTCACGATCCGGATACGAAATGTAATCAAGAAACCGCGCGGGAATCTGAGACATGCCCTGGCTGAAAGTGGTGTAGAAACCCTTGCCGATAACAGTATTTACATTCAGGTAAGCTGGTCCGCCCAAAACCTGAATAGCTTTGTCAATAATCTGCTGCGACTTTTCATCTACCGAGGCGGTTTGAGCCTCAGCAGATGTGGCTTGAGCGCGCAGCGGCAGCGCCACGACCGCTCCAATGAATAGCAGGACCAGGAAACGCGGAATCATGAGTTGAAGTGTAGCAAAGAAAACAGGGTTTCAATGAACGTGTCACTGAAACCCTGGTGATTTAAAACTACAACCGTAAAGTAAGGAGTACAGATTCGAAGTCTGTGCTCAGGGTCAATTGAACTCGGGTTTATGACTACCGTTTGTTTTCACTACCGTCTCGCCGTTCTCCACATCAACGCGGAAGCTTGAAGACGTTTTCCACATACCAGTGATCGGCAGTTTTACGTGTTCATCTATGTGACGCTTTAAGAAGCGCGCGCCGTAGGCAGTGTTGTAGCCTTTCTCTGTGAGCAGGTTTATGGCTGCCTCAGTAACTTCCATGTGTTTACCTTGACGTTCCATCTGCCGCCGGAGTCTTTCGAGATACAACCTGGCTATCTGCCGAACTTCATCCATCGTCAATGGCGAGAAGACGACGATTTCATCGATACGATTACGAAACTCCGGTGAGAAGCGCTGTTCCGACGCTTTCATCACTTCGTTCTTTACGGCGCGAAAGTCTGCTGCTGTCTTCGTGCCAAAGCCGAGCGGCTTCTCAAACTTCTTAAAATTCTCGGAACCAAGGTTAGAAGTCATGATGATGATCGCGTCCGACAGATAAACCTTCTTGCCACGACCATCCGTGAGCCAGCCCTCGTCGAACGCTTGGAGAAACAGGTTCATCAAGTAAGGCGAAGCTTTTTCAACCTCATCGAGTAGCAATACCGTGTAGGGATTCTCCCGCAGCTGCTCCGTCAGGATTCCGCCGCGTTCGGAACCAACGATTCCGCGAGGCATCCCGATTAGCTTTTCTATGCTGACGGTACCGTCGCTGTATTCCGACATGTCGATCCGAACCATTTTTTCTTCGTCACCGAACATGAACTCAGCCACGGCCTTGGCCAATTCGGTTTTGCCAACACCTGTCGGACCAAGGAAAAGCAGCACGCCATCGGGTTTGTAATGCGACTCCTTCAATGGACCTTTGTTCAGCCGTAAACGCTGGGCGACAGCCTTGATCGCTTCCTTCTGCCCAATCACACGCTGGCTGAGCATCGCTTCGGTCATCGCGAAGCGGTCGGTCGTGTCGCGGAAGATCATGTCGGGAGGAATCCGCGACTCTTGCGAAATAACTTCAATGATATGCTCTGGTTTGACTACCAGCGTTTGCGGCTCGTTAATCTCCACCTTGACGGCCGCAGTGTCGAGCCAGCCAATTGCTTTATCAGGCAAGTGAAGATTGCGGATGTACTTGGGTGCCATTTCCAACGCCGTGTTAATCGCGTCGTCTGAAATCTTGACGGAATAGTTTTTCTCTAAGCGTGGACGCAGCCCCAGAAGTATTTCTCGAGTTTCGTTGATTGACGGTTCGATTACTTTGACCAGGCGAAAACGTCGAGCCAATGCTTCGTCATCGGCGATGTACTCTTTATATTCAGAGATTGTGGTGGCACCGATGATGCGCATTTCACCACGTGCCAAAGCCGACTTGAACATATTGGCTGCATCTGAAGAAGTGCCCAGGGCCGCTCCAGCTCCGATGATCGTATGCGCCTCATCGATGAACAGAATCAGATTGTCGCGCTCTTTAACCTCGTCGATGATGCCTTTGATTCTTTCTTCAAACATGCCGCGAAGCATTGTTCCGGCAACGAGACCACCCATCTGCAACTGAACGATGTGCGAGCCCTTCAGTCGAGCTGGAACCTTTTCTGGCTCAAGTTCAATCAAGCGTGCCAGGCCTTCGATAACTGCAGTCTTGCCAACACCAGGTTCTCCTACAAGCATCGGCGAATTCGCACGTTCACGGTGACAGAGAATCTCTATGATCTGTTGGATCTCTTTTTCTCTGCCTATCGTTGGTGGAATTTTGTCAGCCCGTGCGAGGCGGTTCAGTGAAACTCCGAAGTGCTTCAAATAAGGCGGTAGCTCGAACTTCTTGCGGTTCTGTTCCTCTTCAAGTTCTCGTTTTTGAACCTGGGCGCGTACGTTCTCCAACACTGCATCGGGATTTGCTCCCATCGTTCGCAATACATCAACGAAAAGACTCTCTTGATTGCTTAGGGCTTCAAAGATATCGGTTGCTTCAATCGTCTTGCGGCCCTGACTACGAGCTCGCTCCATCGCTCGCTTAAACAGATCGGTAGTATCTGAGCCAATACGAAAACCTTTGCCAACGTGCTGCTGCCGGCTACTGGTCAGTCGCTTCTCGATGGCCATTTTCACAACCACGGGATCAAGCGAAAGTTCGCGCATGGCAGAATTGAACATGTCAGGCTCTTCAACGGTCAAAGCCTGAAGAATGTGTTCGACGGATACAAAATTTTGGTCCCGCCGCCGCGACTCGTTCAACGCGTGTTCCAAAATGCGTTGACCACTATCGCCGAATTTGTCTTTGTATGAACCTAAATCAACCATATTCCAATTTACGACCGTCGCCCCTTCTTGGTTCATCTTTGCGACGGTCACTGCTCACTTTCAAACAACTAACGCCAAAAATCTAACCCTCCGGTTAGATGTCATCAGCATAAGCGCCGTTGCGTTTCAATGCAATAACTAATACCGGCAGGAGATTGCCTGCAAATCTTCGGCCGTTTTGAGAATTTCGAGATTGCGGAGTTGGGAATTGCGGGATTGCGAAATTGCGGAATTTTTACCGGAATTTCGATACGCCCAAATCTGTAAACAATCCGCAATTACGCAATCCCGCAATTTCGCAGTTCTTTAATAGTCGTAGTCATCGCCCGCCGGCATTGGTGGCCCTGCTTTCTTCGGTTCAGGCATATCAGTGATTGCCGCATCCGTTGTCAGCAATAAACCTGCTATTGAGGCGGCGTTTTGCAAGGCAGTACGCACAACTTTCGTTGGATCGATGATTCCCGCTGCCGCCAAGTCTTCAAATTCACCGGTCACGGCATTGAATCCCTTGTTGCCTTTTAGCTGTTCAACTTCCCCGACAATGACGGCGCCTTCCTTTCCGGCATTCTCGGCAATCCGGCGCAGTGGTTCCTGCAACGCCCGGCGAACGATCTTTATTCCGGTCGTCACATCAGGATCGTCGACTGAATAGTCATCCAGCACCTTTCCGGCGCGAATCAGTGCAACGCCTCCTCCAGCGACGATACCTTCCTGAGCCGCAGCTTTGGTGGCATTCAACGCGTCTTCGACGCGCATCTTCGTTTCCTTCATCGCTGTTTCGGTTGGAGCACCAACCTTAACTACTGCGACACCGCCGGCGAGTTTTGCCAAACGCTCCTGGAGCTTTTCGCGATCATATTCTGATGTGGTTTCTTCGATTTGTCTGCGAAGTGTTGCGACGCGACCCTGAATCGCCTTTCGATCCCCACCACCCTCCACGATGGTCGTTGCTTCCTTATCGACGATGACACGCTTCGCTGAACCAAGGTCGGAAAGCGTAACGTTCTCGAGTTTGATTCCAAGATCTTCAGTGATCACGCGTCCGCCCGTTAGCACTGCGAGGTCTTCCAGGATGGCCTTACGTCGATCGCCGAATGCGGGAGCCTTTACTGCGCATACCTTAATCGTTCCGCGTAGTCGGTTAACTACGAGGGTGGCCAACGCATCGCCTTCGACTTCTTCCGAAATAATCAACAAAGGGCGGCTTGCGCTGACTGTCTGTTCGAGCAGTGGTAGGAGATCCCGCATCGCAGAAATCTTTTTCTCGTGAAGCAGAATCAACGGGTCCTCAAGGCTCGCCTCCATCCGGTCTGCATTTGTAACGAAATACGGAGACTGATACCCGCGGTCAAACTGCATTCCCTCCACGATTTCCAATTCGGTTTGCAGTGTCTTCGATTCTTCGACAGTCACGACACCGTCTTTACCCACTTGCTCCATCGCAGCCGAGATTAGCTTTCCGATTTGAGCGTCATTGTTTGCAGACACAGTTGCGACGTTCGTTAGCTCTTCCGTGCTCTTTACTTTCTTCGACATGCGTTCCAGTTCAGCAACCACTAGTTCAGTAGCCTTTTGAATGCCTTGTTGCAGGGCCATCGGATTGGCACCGGCCGTAACATTTTTGACTCCCTCACGAAAGATGGCTTGAGCTAATACAGTTGCCGTAGTTGTACCATCGCCTGCCTTATCGTTGGTTTTGACGGCGACTTCGCGCAACATTTGCGCTCCCATGTTCTCGTATTTGTTGTGAAGCTCGATCTCCTTAGCGACAGTTACTCCATCTTTTGTGATCACCGGCGAGCCAAACTTTTTTCCCAGAACGACGTTCCGACCTTTCGGTCCCAGCGTAACGCGAACTGCGTTCGCCAATACGTTCACGCCTTGAAGCATTGCGTGACGCGCTTCCTCACTAAACTTCAACTCTTTTGCGGGCACTCCTTGTGTCTCCTTCTCAACTGAACTAGTGAAGAACTGATTTTGTTACTCGGTTGCATTTCTGACTTGCTCCGGACCGGCTCGTCCAACCTGAACCCGGGCCGGACGGAGTAGTCGCTCACCAATCCGGAAACCACGGCCGTACTCGGCGACGACCTTGCCTTCCATTTCTGAATTCGCCTCAACAGTATCGACTGCTTCGTGTAATTGCGGATCGAAAGGTTCACCAATCGACGAGATTGGTTCAACACCGGCGCCGGCCAGAGCATTCTGAAAACTGGTTGCGATACCACGAATGCCGTCCAGGATAGCTTCATGCGAAACCTTTTCGTTGGCCGCCTCAATCGCGCGGTCAAGCCCATCCATGACGGGAAGCAGGGAAGCGATGAATTTCGTCTTTTCAGCTGCCGCTCGTTCATCTGCAGAACGATTCAGTCGTTGCCTGGTTTCGTCTGTCTCGCGTTGTAGTTGCTGACGCAGTTGGTCGAAGCGGGCCTGCACTTCCTGGACCTTCTGCTCGGCTGCCTTGGTGCGCGCTTCGAGCTCCTCTACATAGGAAGGTTTGAGACTTGGTTGGTCAGCGTCCTTGTTTACCTGCTCGGTACCCTCCGGATCCAAATAGATCCGACGGCGATCGGTGACCCGCAGTTGATTCTCTGACTCATCAATCGGATGCTGTCGGTCTCTTCGAATCATTGTGCAACTCCCCTTTGCTCAATCACGCTACCCTAATCTGCACTCGCTTTGACTTTTGCTCTTTGCGTTTAGGCAGTCTTACTTGTAGCACGCCTTCTTTGTACTCAGCTCCTATTTGAGCTTGATCTACGGAACCGGGCACGGTAAATGTCCGGAGAAATTTTCCGCTTGGCCTTTCAGTTCGCTGCTTCGTTGATTCTTCAACGATTCTGGCTCCTTTAACTACAAGGCGGTTGTCGTCAACATTGATTTCAAGAGCCTCGCGGCTGACACCGGGTAAATCGATTGCGATTAGATAATTCTCTTCAGTTTCGTAGATGTCAGCTGCGGGAGTCCAGTCAGCGCGCTCGAATTCGTCCGGACTTGAATCGTTCCGCGCACGACTCTGTGTAGCATCTTCAAAAAGCCGCTTCATTTGGTTTTGTAGCATCATTAAGTCCTGTAGTGGATTCCATTGTTGCGACATACGTTTCTGTTTCTCCGAAATAACAACTAAGCAGCCGCGACTGCAGAGTCTTGCTTGAACTCCATGTTGTCGCCGGTGGCCGATAACTTGATCGTCTGGCCCGGTTGTATCTCGCCCTGAAGTATTTTTACCGCGAGCGGGTTTTGAATAAACGTCTGAATGGCGCGTTTGAGCGGACGGGCACCGTAACTCGGGTCGTAACCCTCGCGCATTAAGAGATCCTTCGCTGAGGCGTCGAGTTCCAGATAAATGTTCTTTTCGACCAGCATGTGGCGAAGTCTCTCGAGCTGTACGTCGATAATTTTGCTGATTTGCTCTCTGGAGAGCTGGTGGAAGATCACCACGTCGTCGATGCGATTGAGAAACTCCGGCTTGAAGTGGAGCTGCAATTCCTGCAGAACCGCTTCGCGAACTTGCTTTTCATTTCCTTCGGCCGCTTGAATTTCACGCGACCCGAGATTTGAAGTCATGATGAGCACGGTATTCTTGAAGTCTACAGTGCGTCCCTTTGAATCGGTCAGCCTTCCGTCATCGAGAATCTGCAGCAATACGTTGAAAACATCACTGTGTGCTTTTTCGATCTCGTCAAAAAGAACCACTGAGTACGGACGACGACGAACTGCCTCAGTTAATTGACCACCTTCCTC
>Ga0070698_100006543_pt1 | contig 12636 bp, 13 predicted proteins | sample KBSK1502metaG_FD_65477 | JGI IMG/M metagenome (GOLD analysis project Ga0070698, IMG submission 65477) | Corn, switchgrass and miscanthus rhizosphere microbial communities from Kellogg Biological Station, Michigan, USA - KBS K1-50-2 metaG | ecosystem: Host-associated > Plants > Roots >... | reverse complement strand
GACATCCTGACCGAGCTGCCGTTCGGCAATTCAACCGTGCTTCTCGAACTGAAGGGCAGCGACCTGTTGGAGGCGCTGGAGAACGGCGTCAGCCGGGTCGAGGAGCGGCAGGGCCGATTTCCCCAGGTGTCCGGTCTGCGCTTCGCCTACGACCCTGCCCGTCCGAGGATGCACCGCATCGTCGACGCCAGCGTCAACGGCCAGCCGCTCGACCCGGTGCGTCTCTATCGCGTGGCGACCATCGACTTCCTGGCCGGCGGCGGCGACGGTTACGTCTCCCTGACGCGGGGTCGCAGCCTGGTCGATGCCAGCGGCGGGCAACTCACGGCAAGCCAGGTGATCGCCTACATTGTGGCGCGCAAGACCGTGGATGCCGCCGTCGAGGGCCGCATCGAGGTCCGCCGCTAGCGCACGACGAAGGCTCGGTCGGCCGCCAGTGCCAGGGTACCTCCCACGAACTGCGCAGCAATGAAGCCCAGCACGTCGGCCGGCGCGATGCCGGCGAATGTATCCGACAGGGCACGAGCGATCGTCACCGCGGGATTGGCGAACGACGTCGATGCGGTGAACCAGTAGGCGCCGACGATATAGACCGCGACGGCAGCCGGCAGCGACGGCGACTGCCGCCGGGCGCCCAGCAGGATCAGCAGCACCAGACCGAACGTCGCCGTCGCCTCGGCCGACCACTGGCCGATGCCCGACCGGACCTTGGTGGAAATCTGCAGGATCGGCAGATCGAACATCAGGTGGGCGAGCCAGACGCCGAGCACGGCCGCCGCGACCTGGGCCGCGAGGAACGGCAATACGCGCCCGCGCGCGCATTCGCCCCGCACGGCAAGCGCCAGGGTCACCACCGGATTGAAATGGGCGCCGGAAATCGGCCCGAACATGACGATCAGCGCGAACAGCGCGCCGCCCGTGGCGATGGCATTGGCCAGCAGGGCAAGGCCGGCGTTTCCGCCCGACAGGCGCTCGGCCATGATGCCCGAGCCGACGACCGCCGCCAGCAGCAGCGCCGTGCCGATCGCCTCGGCGGCGACCGGCTGTAGCATGGCTCGCATTACGCCGCCGCGGCGGAAGGATCGGCGCGCCCGATCGCCTTCAACCTCGCCTGCAAGGTCATGCGATCGAGGCTCTGGATTGGCAGGCTGAGGAAGATGCCGATACGGTTGTCCAGTGCCGCGAAAGCCTGACGGAAGGCGGCACGGCGCTCGATTTCACTGGCCTCGACCGCGGCCGGGTCGGGCACGCCCCAATGCGCCGTCATCGGCTGACCGGGCCATGCCGGACAGGCCTCGCCGGCGGCGTTGTCGCAGACCGTGAAAATGAAATCCATTTGCGGCGCGCCCGCGATGGCGAACTCGTCCCAGCTTTTGGAACGCAAGCCCTCGACCGGCATCCGCAGGCCGCGCAGCAGGTCGAGCGCATAGGGATGCACCTCGCCGCGGGGCTGGCTGCCGGCGCTGAAACCCTTGAAGCGGCCACGACCGCCACGATTGACGATCGATTCGGCCAGGATGCTGCGTGCCGAGTTCCCGGTGCAGAGAAAAAGCACGTTGTAGATGCGGTCGGTCACTTCCCGCCTCCCTCTAGTGCCGCGCCGGCCGCCGCGCACGACGCCGCACGACGGTGGCGGAGCGCGGCTCGCAGACCGGCACGCGGCAGGCCGCGGCATCGCCGGCGCAGCAATTGTCGGTCAGGAATTCCATGAGGCCGTTCATGCCGTCGTAGTTGACGGCGTAGATCAGCGAACGGCCGTCGCGGCGCATTTGCACCAACCCGGCGTGCCGGAGCTGCGCGAGATGGAAGGAAAGCGTCGGCGCGGCGATACCGAGGTGCTCGGCGATCCGGCCCGCCGGCAAGCCGGTCGCGCCGGTCTGCACCAGGAGGCGGAAGACGTCGAGACGATTTTGCTGCGCGAGGGCCGCCAAGGCGGCGACGGCGTTGTCCGTTTCCATGGTTTTATGATTATCGAATCATGGAATATTAGTCAATGACCTTCCGTATTTCGAAGTTTCCAGAAATACCGTTGACAATTCCGGCCGCCCGACTAGATTGCCGATCATGAAGCTCGACGATGCCGCTGCCCGCCTGGAAGCCCTGGGCAACCCGACCCGGCTAAAAATCTATCGCATGCTGGTGCGCGCCGGCGAAGAAGGCATGCCGGTGGGCCGCCTGCAGGCCCGGCTCGACATTGCCGCCTCGACCCTCTCGCACCATCTCAAAGCCCTGATCGGCGTCGGCCTGGTGAGCCAGGCGCGCGACGGCACGACCCTCATCTGCCACACCAACTACCCGCTGATGCGCGACCTGATCGAGTACATGGTCGAGCAATGCTGCGCCGAGGGCACCTGCGCGCCGGCCGGCGCGTCGAAGCTCATAAAGGCTGCCTGAGTTTTTTTGTCCTTCTATTTCGATTATTCCGGTAAGACAGGAGCAGTACCGTGCCCGACTCGCTGAACAGCCGCAAGACCGTCGCCATCCTGGGCGGCGGCCCGGTCGGCCTGGCCGCCGCCGCCCACGTGCTGGAACGCGGCATGGAACCGGTCGTGCTCGAAGCCGGACCCGCAGCGGGCCACGCCGTGCGGCAGTGGAGCCATGTGCCCATGTTCTCGCCCTGGGAATACAACATCGACAAGGCAGCCGGACGCCTGCTCGCCGCGGTCGGATGGAACGCGCCGTCGGGCGGCGAGTACCCGACCGGCGGCGAGCTTCTGGCGCAATATCTCGAGCCGCTGGCGACGCGTACGCCGCTCAAGGATCGCATCCGCACCGAGAGCCTGGTGACCAGCGTCGGCCGCGTCGGCTTCGACAAGGCCAAGACCAAGGGCCGCGAGGCGGCGCCCTTCGAGGTGCGCTACCAGAACGGCAAGGGACCTGAATCGCTGCGCGCCGATGCGGTGATCGACGCCACCGGCACGTGGTTCACGCCCAATCCGGCCGGCGCCGACGGCAGGCCGGCGATCGGCGAGCACGAGGTGCAGGATCGCCTCGTCTACGGCATGCCCGACGTGCTGGGCCGCGAGCGCGCGCGCTATGTCGGCAAGACGGTCGCGGTGCTGGGCGCCGGCCACTCCGCCATCGGTACCTTGATCGATCTCGTGCGGCTGAAGGACGAAGTGCCGACCACACAGGTCATCTGGTTGTTGCGCGGCGACAATCCGGAGAAGGCCTTCGGCGGCGGCGCCAACGACAAGCTCGCGGCACGCGGCGCACTGGGTGCGGCTTTCGCCAAGCTCGTCGCCAGCGGCAAGATCTGCGTCGAGGCGGGCTTCAAGGTCTCGCATCTCAGCCGCGACGGCGCGCGCCTGCGCATCGGCACGGGCGCCACCTGTTGCGGCCGTTATGCCGTCGTTGACGAGCTGGTGGTCGCCACCGGACTTCGGCCCGACCTCGATTTCCTGCGCGAGGTGCGGCTGTCGCTCGATCCGGCGCTGGAATGCCCGCCCGAGCTGGCGCCGCTGATCGATCCCAACGAGCATAGCTGCGGCACCGTGCGCCCGCACGGCGCGCGCGAGCTGGCGCAGCCCGAGCCCGGCTTCTACTTCGCCGGCATCAAGAGCTACGGCCGGGCACCGACCTTCCTCATGCTGACCGGTTACGAGCAGGTGCGCTCGATCGCCGCCGAGATCGCCGGCGACCACGAGGCCGCGCGCAAGGTCGAGCTGGTGCTGCCCGAGACCGGCGTCTGCTCGGGACCGGGGCCTCTGACGAACCAGGCCGACGTGGCGAGCGGCTGCTGCGGCGGCCCGGCGCCGGCCAAGGCCGACGCCTGCTGCGCCTGACAGCGAAGGATTGATGCGAACAGGAGTCTCGGGCGCCCGCCTGGTCGCCATCGTCTGCGCCGCCCAGGTCTTCGTCCAGATCGGCGCCTACTTCTGGCCGGCCCTGTTGCCGCAGATGATGCAGCGCTGGTCGCTCAGCAACAGCGAAGCGGGCTGGATCACGGCGATCTTTTATGCCGCCTACATGGTCTCGGTGCCGGTGCTGGTCACGCTGACCGACCGCATCGATGCCAAGCGCGTCTATCTGTTCGGGGTCGGCTGTTCGGTCGCCGGCCATCTCCTGTTCGGCCTGTTTGCCGACGGCTTCTGGTCGGCTATGGCGACGCGGGCGCTCACCGGCTTGGGCTGGGCCGGCACCTATATGACCGGGCTGAAACTGCTGGCCGACCAGGTCGACGCCAAGATGATGTCGCGCGCCGTCACCGGCCACGCCGCCAGCATCGGCGTGTCGGGCGCGCTGTCGTTTCTGCTGGGCGACCTGATCGCCGAGCATTTTGGCTGGCAAGCGGCCTTCCTGTTTGCAGCGAGCACCGCGCTGGTGGCGTGGCTCGCCGTCGCGCTCACCGTGCCGAGGCGTCCGCCCCCGGCGCGGCCGGCCGCGGCCACGGGCTTGTTCGATTTCCGCCCGGTGCTGCGCAATCGCTCGGCCATGGCCTATGCGATGGCCTATTGCGTCCACACGCTCGAGATGAACGCGCTGCGCGGCTGGGGCGTGGCGTTCCTGGCTTTCGTCGCCGCCCATGCCGGCCTCTCCGGCGAAACCCTGTCGCCGACCCTGGTGGTGACGGCGCTCGCCTTGATCGGCACGGCGGCCAGCGTCGCCGGCAACGAAGCCGCGATCCGATTCGGCCGGCGCCGGCTGGTGTGCGGCGCCATGATGCTCTCGATCCTGGTCGCGGCGATGCTGGGCATCTTCGGCACTCTGTCCTACGCCGTCGCTGTCGGACTGCTGCTGGTCTACGGTCTGGTCGTGTGGCTCGATTCGTCGTCGCTGACCGCCGGTGCTGCCGGCACTGCCGAGCCGGCGCGTCGAGGCGCCACGCTCGCCGTCCATTCCATGCTGGGCTATGGCGGCGGCTTCGTCGGCCCGCTCGCCGTCGGCTGGACGCTCGACCTCGCCGGCGGAATGTCGCCGCTGGCGTGGGGGCTGGCCTTTCTGGTCGTCGCCGTGCTCATGGCCTTGGCGCTCGCGATCTTCGTGGCGATCCGGCCGCGCGAACTTTTAGGCGATCGCCACGGCTGAGATTTTCAGGTTCCCGACGGCGAGCCAAACAGCATAGGCTCGCCCCATGCAAACCCTCACCACCGCTCAAGCCGTCGTGTCGATGCTGGAAGTGAACGGCATCGACACCATCTTCTGCCTGCCCGGCGTGCAGAACGATACGTTCTTCGACGCCCTCTACGACCGCACCAACGCCATCCGGCCGATCCATGCCCGGCACGAGCAGGCCTGCGCCTACATGGCGCTGGGCTATGCGATGGCGAGCGGCAGTCCGTCGGCCTATGTCGTGGTGCCGGGGCCGGGCTTCCTCAACACCACGGCGGCGCTGTCGACCGCCTATGCGGTGAATGCACCGGTGCTGGCGCTCACCGGCCAGATCCAGCAGGCCATGATCGGCCGCAATGTCGGCCTGCTGCACGAGCTGCCGGACCAGCTTTCGATCATGCGCGGCCTCACCAAGTGGGCCGACCGCATCCATGCGCCGGCCGAGGCGCCGGGCCTCGTAAACGAGGCCTTCCGCCGCTTGCTGTCGGGCCGCCGCCGGCCGGTCGGGCTGGAATGCGCCATGGACACTTGGGGACGGCGCGCGCCGGTCGAATTGATCGCAACGCCGGCAAAGGCCGACCCCTGCCCGGTCGACGAGGACGTTGTCGAGCGCGCGGCCAAGCTGTTGGGTTCGGCGCAGCGTCCGATGATCGTGGTCGGCGGCGGCGCGCAGGACGCGGGCGAGCCTGTGCGCGCCATCGCCGAGATGCTCGACGCGCCGGTCATGACCGGCCGCATGGGCCAGGGCGTTTTGGACGGCCGGCACAAGCTCTCCGTCACCATGCCGGCCGGCTACCGCTTGTGGGGCGAGGCCGACGTCGTGCTGGCCGTCGGCACGCGGATGCAGCCGCAGCAGCAGAACTGGGGCATGGACGATGCGCTGAAGATCATCCGCATCGATGTCGACAGCGAGGAGCTCGACCGCCAGCGCAAGCCGGAGATCGGCATCGTCGGCGACGCCGCGGCGACGCTGAAGGTGCTGGCCGCCAAGCTCGGCAAGCACAACGCCAAGCGCAACGGCCGCGCCGAAGTGGTGGCCGAGACCAAGGCGGCGGCGGCCAAGACCGTGCGCGACAAGCTCGCGCCGCAGCTCGCCTATCTCGACGCCATCCGCAAGGCGCTGCCCGACGACGGCATTTTAGTCGATGAGCTGACTCAGATGGGCTACGCCGCCCGCCTCGCCTATCCGACCTACAAGCCGCGCACGTTCCTCTCGCCGGGCTACCAGGGCACCTTGGGCTGGGGCTACGCCACGTCGCTCGGCGCAAAGGTCGCCAAGCCCGACATGCCGGTCGTGTCGATCAGCGGCGACGGCGGCTTCCTGTTCACCGCCATGGAGATGGCGACGGCCGCCCAGCACGGCATCGGCGTCGTCGCCGTCGTGTTCAGCGACGGCGCCTACGGCAACGTCAAGCGCATCCAGCAGCAGGCCTTCAACAACCGCACCATCGCCAGCGACCTGCGCAATCCGGATTTCGTCAAGCTGGGCGAAAGCTTCGGCATCGCCGCGGAGCGTGCCAAGTCGCCCGAGGAACTCGGCGCGGCGATCTCGCGCGGCATCGCCCGAGGCGGGCCGATGCTCATCGACTGCCCGGTCGGCGCGCTGCCCGACCCTTGGTCATTGGTCCAGGTGCCGCGGATCAGGCCGCGTAAGTCTTGATGACGTCAAGATCGGGGTCGCGGCCCAGGCCCGGCCCATCGGGCATGACGAAGCCGCCCTTCACCGGCGCCACCAGCTCGCCATAGAGGCTTGCCTCCAGGTCCATGTGGTAGCGCTCGATCATGCCATCGGGCGAGCCGCGCGCCGCCATGAGCTGCAGGGTGGCGAGAAAGCCCGGTCCGAAATAGGGCGAGTGCGGCATCACGGTCACACCGGCGGCGTCGGCGAGCGCGGCGACCTTCAGGAATTCCGTCACGCCGCCCACCTTGGTGACGCTGGGTTGCGCATAGTCGACGGCGTGGGCGGCGAACATGTCGCGGAACTGGAAGGACGTGCAGTTGTTCTCGCCCGCCGCCAGTGCCACGCCGGTGCCGGCGCGCAGCCGCGCCAGGGCTGAAAAATCCTCGGGCGGAAAGATCGGCTCCTCGAGCCAGTGGAGATCGTAGCGGCGCAGCTTCAGGGTCATGTGCCGCGCCTGCTCGGGCGTCCACGGGCAGTTGGTATCGACCATGATGGCCACGTCGTCGCCCGCCGCGAGCCGTGCCGCCTTCACCTCGGCCTCTTCGGTCTCATGCAGCTTGATGTGGCGATAACCCTGCTGGACCGCCTGCTTGGTGCGCGCCGCCACTTTCTCGGGATCGCGATACTTCAGCAGGCTGGCATAGGCCGGCAGGCGCTCGCGCCCGGCCCCGCCGAGCAGGCGATGCAGCGGCAGGTTGGCGGCCTTGCCGGCGATGTCCCACAGCGCGATGTCGAGGCCCGATAGTGCGAAGATCGTGATGCCGTAGCGGCCGAACAGGTGCAGCTTCTGCTGCAGGTCGTAGGAGAGCCGCGCGATGTCGCCGGCGTCCTGGCCGACCGCGATCGGCGCGATCATGTGATGCAGCGCGGCGCGCACCGCGTCGGTGCAGCCGTAGCAGAACGCCTCGCCCCAGCCGACCAGGCCCGAGTCGGTCTCGACCCGCACCAGCACGATGTTGTTGGTCGTCCAGTTGCGCCCGCCATAACCCGTCGGATTGCCGCCGAAGGTGTACGGCACCTTGATCGAATGGCTGTCGATGCGCGCGATCTTCACTCGACCCTTCCCTTCCGGCGGATGTCGGCCAGCAATTTCTCGGCATGGGCCTGATCGGCGAGCCGCTTGGAGGTGAAGCGCTGGTCGCCGGCCGGTGCCGTCCCCAGCAGATGGCCTGACAGGCACTCGGGCAGCGGCGGCGGCGACCTCTGTTGTTCCGGCATCTCGACCTCCGCCTGGGCGAAATAGGTGCGGCCCTCGTCGGTCTTGAAGAAATCGACATCCCAGTGGAACCGGCCGTCGTCCCACGAGTACCGCGCTTTCTGCAGGGTCTCGCGCCGTTGCGACCACAGACGGTCGAAATCGGCGGCGCTGATCTCGGTCTCGATCTCGACCACCTGGCCGTCGATCTCGCGCTTGTAGGTGAAGACGTGGCGTTTGCCGCCGTTGCTCTGGATGGCGCGGATGCGCAGGCCGGACACGTCGAGATAGGCCTGCTGCAGCAGGCTGCGCGTCACGCCCGGAGCTTGCGCCAGCAGCGTCTCGAGCTTGCCGTCGTCGTCAAGCACAAACTTGCGCTCATTCTCGATCGGCATGTTAGAATCGCACCATGTCCAGTCAGACAATCGACGACCTGCCGACGCCCGCGCTCATTCTCGACCGCGCGATCCTGAGCCGCAACCTCAAGCGCATGAGCGATCGCCTGCGTAACGCAGGTGTCATGCTGCGACCGCATGTCAAGACGGCCAAATCGATCGAGGTCGGCCGCAAGGCGGTCGAGGGCCATGACGGGCGCATCACCGTGTCGACCCTGGCCGAGGCGCGCTATTTCGCCAAGGGCGGCTTCACCGACATCCTCTACGGCGTCAGTGTCGTGCCGTCCAAGCTGCCGGCCATCGCCGAACTGCGCCGGCAAGGCGTCAACCTGCGCATGGTGACCGACAATCTCGCCGTCGCCCGGGCGATCGCCGCGGCGGCGACCAATGGCGACACGTTCTCTGTGCTGATCGAGATCGACAGCGGCGCCGGCCGCGCCGGCCTGCCCTACCCCGAGCTGCCCGGCCTCCTGGACATCGCGCGCCTCTTGCACGTCGCGCCTGGCGTCGAGCTGGCGGGCGTCATGACCCATGCCGGCCACTCCTATCATCAGAGCACGCCCGACGGCATCGCCGCCGTGGCCGAGCAGGAGCGCCAGGCGATCGTCGGCGCGGCGGGCAAGCTGCGCGCCGCCGGCATCCCCTGCCCCATCGTCTCGGCCGGCTCGACGCCGACGGCGATGCACTCGCGCGATTTCACCGGCATCACCGAGATGCGGCCCGGGGTCTATGTCTTCAACGACCTCGACCAGGCGTTCATCGGCTCGTGCGGCGCCGGCGACCTCGCGCTCTCGGTGCTGGCTTCGGTGATCGGCCACTACCCGCACCGCAACCAGGTGCTGGTCGATGCCGGGGCGCTGGCGCTGTCCAAGGACATCAGCGCCCAGGAGTTCAAGCCCGAGGTCGGCTACGGCACCATCGTCGATCCGCCGGCCAAGGACATGGCCGTGATCGCCTGCTCGCAGGAGCACGGCTTCGTCGGCGCCGATGGGCCGATCCCCTTCGGCAACCTGCCGGTCGGCTCGCGGGTGCGCATCCTGCCCAATCATGCCTGCATCACCGCCGCGGCCTATGACCGCTACTACGTGGTCGACAGCGAGCTCGACGGCGGCAAGTCGGTGGTCGATGTCTACGACCGGATTAATGGTTGGTAGCCTGTCGTCCTGAGCGAAGCGAAGGACCTCATCGCCGCTTCCCGAGGCATTGTCGTCCGCTCATGGCGACCGGCATGAGATCCTTCGCTTCGCTCAGGATGACAGAAGAAAATCCTACAACGAACTCACCGTATGCCCGCCGTCGACGGTGAGCACGCTGCCGGTCATGAAGGTCCCGGCGTCGGAGGCCAGCAGCAACAATGCGCCGTCGAGATGCTCCGGCTGGCCGATGCGACGCTGGGGAATGCGCTCGATCAGGCGCTGGCCGGCGGGAGTCTTCCAGAAAGCGCTGTTCATCTCGGTCTCGATGTAGCCCGGGCAAATTGCGTTGACGCGGATGTCGTGGCGCGCCCATTCCATGGCGAGCGCGCGCGTGAGATGGATCAGGCCCGCCTTCGAGGCGTTATAGGGCGCGACCTGGCCGATGGTGCGCAGGCCCAGGATCGAGGCGATGTTGACGACCACGCCGGGGCGCTTGGCCGCGACCCAGCGCTTGCCCGCCGTCTGCGTCACCAGCCAGGCGCCGCGCAGGTTGGTGTCGACGACGGCGTCCCAATCCTCCTCCGGCATGTCGAGCGCGGGCTTGACGATGGAAATGCCGGCGTTGTTGACCACGATGTCGATCGGTCCCAGCGCCTGCTCGATGGCATCGAACGCCGCGCTCACCGATTTACCGGACTGCACATCGAGATCTACCGCCGCAGCCTTGCTGCCGGCCTTCTGCAGTTCCGCCTGTAGAGAGGCGAGACGGTCGGCGCGACGGGCCGCGATTGCGACCGATGCGCCGGCCGACGCCAGCGTGCGCGCGAAATGAACGCCGAGCCCCGACGACGCGCCGGTCACCAGGGCCACCTTGCCTGAAAGGTCGAATCGCTTGGACATCGCAAGCGCTCCCCTGTTTCATGCCCGCCTTATTAGCGGAGCGGCGCTTCGGGAGGAAACATGGACCTCGGTCTTTCGGGCAAACGCGTTCTGGTCACCGGCGGCACCAAGAGCATCGGCCGCGCCATCGTCGATGCCTTCGTGGCCGAGGGCGTCGTCGTGGGCTTCTGCGCGCGCGATGGCAAGCTGGTGAAGGAGCGCGAGAAGGATTGGCAGTCCAAGCAGGCGCGCGTCGCCGGCACGGCGCTCGACGTCACCGACAATGCAGCGCTCAAGAAATGGATCGACGGTGCCGCCAGTGACGGCGGCATCGATCATTTCGTCGCCAATGTGAGCGCGCTTGGCACCGAGGACACCGAGGAAGGCTGGCGCAAGGCCATCGACATCGACCTGGTATCGACGGTGAACTCCGTCCATCACGTCCGACCGCATCTCGAGAAGCGCGGCCTGGGCGCCACGCTGACGATCATCGGAACGGTGTCGCTGGTCGAGGTCGCGGGTCCCACCCAGCCCTACCGTTCGGTGAAGGCGGCCCTGGTGCCGTTCGTAAAATCGCTTGCCATCGACATGGCGGCCAAGGGCGTGCGTGCCAACATGGTGTCGCCCGGCACCATCCTGGAGGACGGCAACACCTGGGGCCGCCAGCGCGACGCCGGCGCCGAGCGCTATAAGCGCATGCTGGCTCGCAATCCGATGGGCCGCATGGGCACGCCGCAGGAAGTGGCGGCCGCCGTCGTGTTCCTGGCCGGCACGCCGGCCTCGTTCGTGACCGGCACCAACTTCATCGTCGATGGCGCGATCACGGCACGGGTGCAGTACTGACCCCAGAGACCCATAGAGCATCGCGCACGCCTTGGGCGCTGGTCGGCCTGCTGGCCGCCGCCGGCATCGTCGCGGCGTTCCATGTCGGCAAGGTGCCGCCGTCGATCCCGTCGATCCGCGAGGAACTGGGCGCGAGTCTCGGCCAGGCCGGCTGGCTGCTGTCCACGGTCAGCCTGATCACCGCGCTGGGCGGCATGGCGATCGCGCTCACCGCCGATCGCTTCGGCCACCGCCGGCTGGTGATGCTGGGCACCGCGCTCTGCTGCGTGGCGAGCCTTTTGGGCGCCTTCGCCCCAACCGTCGACGCCCTGCTGGTCGGAAGGATCTTCGAAGGGCTGGGCTTCATTGCCGTCGTGGTCGCCATCCCGACCCTGCTGCTGCGCATTGCGGCTCCCGCCGACCAGCGCCTGGCGATGGTCCTGTGGACCTCCTACATGCCGGCCGGTGCCGGTACGATGATGCTGATCGCGGCCGTCATCCTGCCCGGCACGTCGTGGCGCGCGGCCTGGCTGGTCGCGGCCGGGGTCTCGGCGCTCATGCTCGCAGCGCTGTTGCTGCGCGCCCTGCCGCGGCACGAACTCGATCCGAAGCCGGTGAAACGCCGACCGGTCGTCCATGAAATGGCAGAGGTCGCGTCGAGTGGCGGACCGCTCGCCATCGCGCTCTGCTTCGGCGCCTATTCCTGCTGCTGGTACGCCGTCGTGGGCTTCTTGCCGACCCTGCAGATCGAGCGCCTGGGCTTCGACATCTCGACCGCCGCCATCGTGACGGCGCTGGTCACCATGGTGAATGTCGGCGGCAAACTCGTGGCCGGCTGGCTGCTGCGACATGGCTGGCCGCGGGTCGTGATCATCGTCGGCACCACGATCTCGATGGCGTTCTGTGCCGCCGGCATTTTCATCGACGGCGTGCCCGACCTGCTGCGGCTGGTGCTGGCAGGAGTCTATTCGATGGTGATCGGTGCGGTTCCCACCGCCCTGTTCACGGCCATCCCCGTGCATTCGCCGCGACCGGAGCTGGTCGGCGCCTCGACCGGCTTGCTGATGCAAGGCTCCAACATGGGCGCCCTGCTCGGCCCGCCGATCACCGGCGCGCTGGTCGCGGCCGGCGGCTGGCAGTCTGCTGCATGGCTGACATCCGCCGCACTCGGGGTCGCCGCGGCGGCCGGTCTCTTCCTGCACTGGCGCGAACAGCGTAAACTCGAGCCATGATTTATGTCGACATCGTTTCCGACACGATCTGCCCGTGGTGCTACATCGGCAAGCGGCGCTTCGAGCGCGCGCTGGCGCTGAGCGGCCGCAGCGACATCGCCGTGGCGTGGCGTCCCTTCCAGCTCAATCCCGACATGCCAGCCGAAGGCATGACGCGCGACGACTACGTGCGCGCCAAGTTCGGCGGCGGCGACCGGCCGCGCCAGATCTACCAGGCGATCGCCGAAAGCGGCCGCGAGGCCGG
>Ga0070698_100006541_pt1 | contig 12637 bp, 10 predicted proteins | sample KBSK1502metaG_FD_65477 | JGI IMG/M metagenome (GOLD analysis project Ga0070698, IMG submission 65477) | Corn, switchgrass and miscanthus rhizosphere microbial communities from Kellogg Biological Station, Michigan, USA - KBS K1-50-2 metaG | ecosystem: Host-associated > Plants > Roots >... | reverse complement strand
CGGCCGGCTCTGCCTTTTCGGAGATCGGCTGGCCAAAACTCTTGTTCTGCTCGGCAATATCAATGTGGTAGAGCCGAGCCGCGTTCTCGCCCAGAATCTTCTTCTTCATCTCCAGGGTGAGTGGACCGGTTTCTGCCACAAGATCTGCCGGCAGTTCGAGATCCATGAACTTATCTATTATCCATTTTGGCTGCCAAAGCGCGTAGTCGCTGCCGAAAAGGATGCGGTCAGGTCCCAACCAGAAGAGTAATTCGCTGATAATCTCACTGAAGTAACGGGGACGGGTATGGATCAGGGCGATCGCCACGGCAAGCCCCGCGTACACATTCGGTTCCTGTGCCGCGATGAATGTAAAATCGTTTAACCGAGGCAATCCACAATGTTCGACGATAAAATTCAGATCCGGAAAGAGCGATGCCACTTCGTCGACGTCGGCCACATCGAAAGCATCTTTATTCAGTGGGCGAATGGTCGGGCCTTTATGCACGTGAATATTTTTCAGCCCGAGTTCCTGTGATTTCTCCAAGTATCGATACGACCACGGATCCGTTAATTTCCAGCCTTTCGAGTCTCCTTTCCACTCTGCCGTATAAAGCTTGATACCTCGCCAACCATACTTTTGCGCGTCTTGCTCGAGCTGCTTCAGCCCGGCCTCTTCATTTCGGGGATCCCAAAAGCCATTCGTAATTACCTGGTCCGGATGTTTCTTTCTGAACGCCTCATTTCTATCCGGACTGGAGAAGCCATGGTGATAAAAGTCTCCCAGGTATTGTGGATTGAAGATAGCAACATCAACATAACCGTTTCCGAATACATCCTGCTCGAAGTCTTCATCGGTATACTTTTGATATTTCTTGTACGGCCAGACGTATTCCTTTGGGCTGAGCTTATGGTAGTCGTAGAAGCATTTGATAAACTCTTCGCCGTACCGATTTTTGCAGTTTTCGTCGCTGCCATCCCATAAATGGACATGGCCATCAACGACCAAGATCTTTTCGCCGGATTTGGTAGTAAACATGGTGTTGCTAACGTGATCTAATTTTTGGACTAAGGTACGAGTACCGCGCGTCCTTTTAATTTCCCGTGATGTAAGTCATGCAGTGCTTGGTTTGCTTCGTGTAATTTATAATAGTTGGTTGCCAGCCTAACCTTCCCTCGATTAGCTAATTCCATCAGCTCGACTAACTCCGAATAGTTGCCCACCAGGTTCCCGATAATCCTCCTCTCGGTAGTAATCATATCCAAGGCAGAAATCCGGATCTCTCCACCATACCCGACAATGTAGTACGCACCGTTATTCCGGGTCATTGCTAAGCCTCTCTCGATGGAGTTACCTTCCCCGACGAAATCGATTACCGCTTCCGCGCCTTTTCCGCCCGTTAGAACCTGAACCGCTTCAACTTGATGTTCGTCGGCCATAACGGTGTAATGAGCGCCGCACTCCTTAGCGAGCGAAAGCGCCATCTCCGAACGATCCACGGCAATGATATCCGCGGAACAAAGGGCGGCGAGAACTTGAATTCCAATATGGCCCAAGCCACCTACTCCAATCACTACCACCCGCTCCCCCGGCAGCAGATCAGCCGCCGCTTTCTTAGCCACGTGATATGCAGTCAGACCAGCGTCAGCGTGAGGAGCAACATCTTTGGGAGCCAATGTCTGGGGTAGCTTTATCAGTGAGCTTGCGCCGGTGCGTAACAACTCAGCGTAGCCTCCGTTTGTGCTGATCCCTGGAAATTCGCTGCCCTCGACATGCATGTCATGGCCACGCCGGGCAGCGAGGGCGTGACAGTTGGAAATCAACGGGTGGCAAATGACTGGGTCTCCCCGCTTAAACCCGTCGACCGCCTTTCCCACTTCTTCGACCCACCCGGCATTTTCATGCCCCATAACATACGGTAATTTCACATCGACTTTCTGCCGCCAGATGCCTTCGATCACATGAAGATCGGTGCGGCAGACACCGGCGCCACCGATTCGGACCACGACGTCCGTTTGATTCTGGATCTCCGGGTCCGCTACTTCTTCCAGAGCGACAAAATCCGGGTTAGAGAGAGTGGTATCATACTGATGGAGGACCGCAGCTTTCATAGGCTAAATCACGTAAAAGGTGAATGAGCATTGCCATTGTCGCGGAACAACGGCGTCAAAATGCAGAGGTATTTCTGACACGTTGCTTGGGGGGGTATTTGGCTGCCACGAAAAGCCGTGACCTCGTACACTAAAGCGCAAGCAGTCCGTACGCCATACGAATTTTCCGACTATTACGGTTTCTCGATCAGGGGACGGTTCGTGCCATCGGATCTTCAACCGAGGAAAAAGTAGACGTTCTGCTGGTAGCGGCAACCAACTGCGTCATCGAGGAAGCAGTGGAAGAAAAACGATTCCGCTCCGATCTTCTCTATCGCATTCGCGGAGTTGAAGTCACCTTACCGCCACTGCGGGAACGTTCCGACTTTCCTCTGATTGTACGAATGCTGCTGAAGACCCTGGCGCCGGGATGCGCAGTTTCCGAGGAAGCAATCGAGCTGCTGAAAGCAACGGCGATGGCCCGGCAACTTCCGAGAACTGAAGCATTCGCTGGTTAGAATGCTGATTGTGGCAAATGCATCTCGGCTCCTTCCGTCGCACGTTCTGTCCGCGCTGGCGGCAATGGCAAAAAGCAAACCGGCAAACGATGAGCCACCGAAGCCAAATTTAAAAGAGAGCCGGGGCAAATTGATTCTGGAGACATACCGCCGGTGCGAGGGCAATGTGGTTCACACCGCCAAAGAACTCGCCGTGTCGCGAAACACCGTCTATCGCGAACTCCGCAGATCCGGGCTGCGCTAGCAGCCGACTACGGGATTAGGTCGCGCCAGTGCGAAGCGACGGCCGACGGCTGAAAATTCACTAGATCGTAGATTCTAGATTCCAACTTCCGGATTCCGTCCCCACCTACTTCGGAACATCAGCCGAGTATTCCTCCCAGTGGTTCACGATGTCGGAGACTACTTTGTTTCCAACTCGAAGTGCTGCTTCGAGACTAGGCAGAAACCCTCCTAAGTGTTCGGGGCTATCTTTCGTCGCTAGGCTTTGAGCTGGGGTCTCCCCTGGTGGCGGCTGATCAAAATCGCTGGCAGCGCGGAGAACCAGTACACGGTTAAGATCGACTTTCTTGGCGTTTGCTAGATTGGTGAGAGCTCGCATAATCCCGGAATCCTCACAAGCAGTGGTGTAATACTGGCTTGCTCCCCCGCTCCAGTATCGGACCCAATCTTCTGCCCATTTACTCATCATCGCTCCTTCCCAGAACCGGCTGGTGGAAAGAGTCGCTCCCTTCATCACCCTCGGCGGCTCCTGGGCTTTGGCAAATCCAGCGTAGGCGTCGCGCATTTTCTTCATCGCTGGCGTGTCATCCAGAACGACGTCCTTCGTGTCCCGAACTGCCCACTCGACCAAAGCCGGATTGAGCCGGTACAACTGCTGCATATCAGTCGGCCGCGGTTCCTCATACGGCTTGGTTCGTTCCCATGGAATCACTCCGGTCGACCAGTTTCCTGGAATTTCACGACCATCAATTTCATACGCGACGTCTCCATCCACGACACAATCCGCCCATACGGCGCTCCCCAGACTCCCTCGCAGTGGATCGATTCCAGCGATCCCAGCCACGATCCAATACGCTTTTGCAAGATCAAAGCGCGGATCCGTACCCAACGCCATGACGGAACTCGCCGCATTAGCCGTAGCCATGCCGGTCACTAGTCCGATCACACCGGTGCCATCCGTTCTAACATCGTGATAAGCATTGGCCAGCGGGATAATGGTGTTCATTTTTCGACGTTCTACCCAAAATTGGAATTCACCCGGTGTATCGCCAGTATCCGCACCAATCTCGAAAGTCGTGAGCACTACCACCTTCACTTGCAGCGGATGCTCCGGAGTCGGCAGGTTGCTGGATCGATCATCAGCTTTGCTGACAGACGCTAAGAAAAAAACTGCCAACGGTGCTACCAAGGATCTTAATGCAGGCATCGATATTTGAGCGAACCGCTGACTAGCTTGACGCGATCTCGTGTTCTTTCGGGCAGACATGGTGAGGCTCCGGTTGGACTGTGGACACTGGTTGCCAGCAGAATCGATACCAACTCACCGATGAAACGGCTATTGGCTATTGGCTATTGGCTATTGGCTATCGGCTATCGGCTATTTCATTCGAGCCTCGGGCGAGAATGACCCTAGACCCGTTGCAGTTTCCAATGGCCCCGCCGAAAGAGAAAAACGCTTGCTATCGCCAGCATCGAAAAAGCAATGGGAATAGCGATGAAAACTCCAGTTGCACCGGCACCAAAGTGATTGTCAAGCAGCCAAGCAAGGGGAATCTCAAATAGCCAGAAACAGCACAAATTGAGCAGTGTCGGAGTCCAGGTATCACCGGCACCGTTGAAAGCCGAAGTTAGACAAATCCCGGCGGCATAGAATGGAAAACCGAGCCCAATAATCCAAAGCGCCTGAGTGCCGTACGCCATTGTTGCTGAGTCACCCGTGAACAAGCGGGCAATCGGCCCCGCGAATACGATGAAAATCAACCCGATCGCGCTAAGGAAGAAAACATTGTACCGAACCGCAATCCAAGCCGCGGATTCGGCTCTGTCGGGTTTGGCCGCGCCGAGGTTCTGGCCGACCAATGTTGCACCCGCGTTCGACAGACCCCAGGCCGGCAGGATAGCGAAGATGACAATTCGAATCGCAATGGTGTAACCGGCTAGCGCAGCACTGCCAGATTGCGAAAGAATCTTGACCAGCCCGATCCAACTGGCCGTGTTCACCAGGTTTTGCACTGTACCATTCGCTGCGAGTTTTAACATTTGCAGTGCCGGCCCTGGCTCGAAGTGCAAGTGCCGCAATCGAATACGGACACGGCTTGTGCGCGCGATCAGATAATAGAGCTGATACAATACGCCACAACCCCGGCCAAAGTTCGTAGCAACTGCAGCCCCGGTTACCCCCAGCGCGGGGAAAGGGCCGAGCCCAAAGACGAGACAGGGACCAAGCAAAATATTGATCGCGTTGGCCAACCAGAGTGTCCGCATCGCTATCGCTGCATCACCAGCTCCACGGAAAATAGCGTTGATCACAAAAATCAGTAGAACCGTGGCGTTGCCACCGAGCATAATCCTCGAAAAATTCCCGCCCATGCTAACGACATGTTCGTTCCCTCCCATGCTGCGCAGAATGTCCGGTCCAAACGAGCCCCCAAGTAGTCCCAATGTGGCCGACACGAATAGACCTAGTAGAATCACCTGGACCGCCGAGGTAGCCGCACGATCCGGATCTTTTTCACCGATCCGGCGTGCCACGGTTGCAGTGCCGGCCATAGAAAGGCCGATGGCAACAGCATAAATAACCGTCATGATCGATTCGGTGATACCCACCACCGCAACCGCGTCGCTCCCGAGATGCGAAACCCAGAAGACGTCGGCTAACGCAAAAATGGATTCCATCACCATTTCCAGCACCATCGGTATTGCCAATAGGACCACCGCGCGATTGAGCGTCTCGGTCGTGTAATCCCGGTGCTCGCCTCGAATCGCCGCGATAACCACCTGCCAAAACGAGAGCGATGCGCTTTCGCTGGTATCGTCTAACGGCGGCTGCGGCATAAGGTAGCGACACTAACGACGGCACCGGAAAGCGTCAAATGACGGGCCAGACAGATCATCTTTGCGTTCCAAGTGCTTATGCGATATCCGCTACGGCCGGATCTGCTTGGCGAGCTGATCCCGCGCTTCATTAAATCCACTTGATTTTCTTCGCGCAATATACAACCATATAGTTGTGGATATGCTGAGTACTACATTTTCGGCTTTATCAGACCCAACGAGGAGGTCAGTCGTCGACCGCCTCACTCGTGGCCCCGCGACGGTCAATGAACTTGCAGAACCGTTCTCCATGTCTCAGCAAGCCATTTCCAAGCACTTGGCCTATCTTGAGCGCGCACGGCTAATCAAGAAGCGGCGCGAAGGGAGGCAACACTTTTGCTCGCTAAATCCCGGCGCCATTCGTGAGGTCGCCATCTGGGCGGAAAGCTACCGCCGGTTCTGGGAAGAAAGTTATGAACGCCTGGATGCCCTCCTTGAAGAAATGAAAAATCAAGATGGACCGAGGGCATCGCGCGGGCTGCGCAAGATGAAAGAACGTGAACGAACAAAGGCTCAAAGGAGGCCAAAACACCTGTGAAAACAAAGAAGACTGTAATCAAGGCGGAACCAGGCAAACAAGAAGTCTTTATAACAAGAGAATTTGATGCACCAAGAGAGTTGGTCTTTAGAGCACATACCGATCCGAAACTCTTTGTTCGGTGGCTGGGACCCCGGGAGTACACCATGAAACTTGAACGGCTTGATGCAAAAAACCGGCGGCTCTTATCGCTACATCTCTCGAGATAAGGACGGGAATGAGTTTGCCTTTCGCGGAGTCTGCGACGAGGTTCTGCCGTCAGAGAGGATCATCCAGACGTTTGAATTCGAGGGTCTTCCGGAAAAGGGGCACGTGGCGCTCGAGACGACGAGATTTGAGTCACTCGCTGGCGGCAGGACTCGATTAATTGTCCAATCGGTTTTTCAGTCGGTGGTGGATCGTGACGGTATGATTGAGGCAGGTATGGAAAGAGGCGTTCATGAATCGCATGAGCGCTTAAGCGAGCTTCTGCAAGAGCTGCAAACAAGTTGAGGCCAGAGCGATAGTGATAGTAATTTTTGCACGCGGCCTGTGCAGGGCACTGCTGCTCTTTGCGTTCAGCAGCTTGGCTATCCGTTTTGCATCGGGTCTTCGGAACTTTGAATGCTAGTTTCACTGCGTCCTTTTCGATTGGAGGTTCGAGCTGCCGGTTGAGATTTTTTTCGAACCGCGGGAAACGTGAGTGAACTCGCCGCCCGCGAAAATGGTAGCCTTGCCATCCTCTAACGGCTGCCGCATCACTTCCAGTGTCGGGAAGGTTGACCACTGGGGCACGGACCTATTTAACTTTGTTTGATTGGTTCTCGCGCTGAAAATCTCTAGAATATCGAATCCGGTACTTGTTCGTTGAGCTTCGCTAATCCCTGGTTAAGCAAGTCGGGGTCGGGACACTTCGGCACCCAGATTTCAATAAACTGGGCCAAATCCTGCCGGGTGCCGCTTCTCTCCACTCGCCAACTGAAACCCCCAGATTTTTGAGGAAAGTGTCGCTCGTCCGTGAGCCATTCTAAGGAAAGCCGAAGCTTCTTTATCCCCCCTACGTATTCGAGGGTGACCTTTACACAACCGCGGTCATTTTCGACTAGCGCATGGAACTTGGACGGCGAAGAGGGCATACTTACCGATCGTATCCTCTCCAGGGCGTAAAAATAATCAAAAGAATGCTGAACACGGACTGCGAGATCGTAACCCGTTTCGACGTCTACCCTCAAACACCCTTCCTTCAGACCTTGGCGTCTTTGCGTCTTTGCGTGATTTTTCCAGCCTTCACCACAAATTTCGATCCAACGCTCGATACTGTACCGCCTCCGAGAGATGATCCACGTTGATCCGTTCGCTTCCGGCCAAGTCGGCAATCGTTCGGGCCACCTTGAGAATGCGATCATAAGCTCTCGCACTCAGATTCAAAGAACTCGCGGCCTGTTTGATTAAATCGAGGCCAGCCGAATCAAGCTGGCAATATTTCCGAATCAAACGATTCGGAAGCCTCGCGTTACAGCGAACTCCGTTTTCGTTCCGCAATCGCTTTCGTTGTACCAAACGCGCCCGGGCAACCCGGTTCCGCACCAGCTCAGAGCTTTCCGAGTCCACCGTTCCGGTCAGATCCTGAATATCAATGGCCGGTACATCGACATGGATATCGATGCGGTCCAGCAACGGTCCGGAGATACGTCCACGATACTTCTGCACCTGGGCCGGACTACATCGGCATTCTCTTTTCACATTACCGTAATGACCACACGGACAGGGATTCATCGCCGCGATCAACATAAACGCGGCCGGAAAGGTGAGTGAACCGGCCGCCCTCGAGATGGTAACCTTGCCATCCTCTAGCGGCTGCCGCATCACTTCCAGTGTCGACCGATGAAACTCCGGTAACTCATCCAGGAAAAGAACACCATTGTGTGCCAGGCTCACTTCTCCTGGTGTCGGATGCATCGAACCGCCGAGAAGACCAGCGTCGGAGATGGTATGATGGGGCGATCGGAATGGGCGCGTCGTAATGAACTGCCGATCACCATTCAATTGTCCGCAAATACTATGAATCTTGGTCGTCTCGATCGCTTCCTCCAAACCGATTGGCGGCAGGATCGATGGAATACGCTTGGCAATCATCGACTTGCCCGAGCCAGGCGGTCCAATCATCAAGAGGTTGTGACTTCCCGCCGCAGCCACTTCGACCGCCCTTCTGACGTGGTATTGGCCTTTTACCTCGGAGAAGTCCGATTCGTCACGGATTTTGTGAGCCGTCCAGGGCTGCGTTGCCACCGCAGTTAACTCTTTGTCCCCGCGTAAGAATTGTACTACCTCGGACAGGCTGGTCGCGCCAAAGACTGACAATCCATCCACTACTGCCGCTTCGGCAGCATTTTGATGCGGCACAATCAGACGTTGTCGGCGCCGTTTGCGCGCTTCTAGCGCAACCGCCAACGTTCCTCTGACCGGACGCAGCTCACCGGAAAGAGCAAGCTCTCCACAGATATAACAGTGATCCAATTCCGGGATTCGGTTCTGCTCATTCAATTGCAACATTGCCAGCGCAATCGGCAGATCAAAGCTCGGTCCCTCTTTCCGCACCGTGGCCGGAGCCAGATTAATGGTAATTTTCCCTCGGGGCCGCCGCATCGCGCTGTTGCTCAGCGCGCTCAGGACCCGATCTCGGCTCTCTTTTACCGCCGTATCCGGCAAACCCACGACACTGATCCTTCCCTCTGGCCCCCAGCCGGCGTGCACCTCAATCTCGACCTCGAAGGCATCGACCCCGACGACCGCTGCAGAATAGACCTTCGATGGCATAACAGTGCCAGAAAATGTTCGTTTATTAGAACATTTGCAAGAAATGTTTTCGACACGCTTTTTTCGCAGGAATCGTGCAGCCGCCGTCAGAGAATGTTCCCTTCCTTATACCGTCTCGCAGGAATCAGCACCACATTCATGCAGATCCCGCCCCAAGGCATGCTGAAAAACTTCGAGAAATGCCTGGGGATTTTGAGCCCCTGCCACGGCAGGAACGCCATTAACGACAAAGAAAGGAACTCCCTGTAGGCCGAGCCTGAGACCTTTAGTGGCCTCTTCGGATACTTCCTTCGTGCCTGCATCGCTATCCAGAAACGCACGAGCTTCGGTTTTCGGAAGGCCGGTTTCGGAGGCAATTTCGGCCAGGACGTCATGCCGACCGACGTCGCGACCCTCCGTAAAATAGGCCCTGAAGAGTGCCTCCGCAAGCGGGTCCTGTTGATTCCGCTGTTCAGCCCACCACAAGAGCCGATGTCCGGACAATGTATTGGGTGTCATGAGGACCTTGTCGTAATTAAATTCAACTCCAAGACTCTTGCCGGTTGCGGCCACTTCGGCATCCATGGCCAAGGATCGTTCCCAGCTGCCAAACTTTTTCGCCCGGTAAGTCTTGCGGTTCATGCCAGCAACCGGCATGTCGGGATTGAGTTGAAACGGACGCCAGACGATCTTGGGCGTGAACTCCTTGCCGAGCAGTTTGAGGCCGGCTTGCATCCGCCGTTTGCCGATGTAGCACCAAGGGCAGATGAGGTCCGAGTAGATTTCGATATTCAGTGTGTTCATAAAATGGAGAGATTTTGGTTAAGAAAATTGTGAGCGATTACCCAGGGCCTTGCCGCCTCGTTCGAGCTGCCTCCCAAGCGAAAGCTGATCCGGCTCCCATTCCTTGAGCGCAGCATCAATATCATTTGGATAATCTTGCAGGGCTCGTCCGAGAGCCAGGGCGTTTGCGCCCGCCTTGGCTGTGCTGGCCGCGGTATGAGGCCGGGGAATGAAGGCAGCGTCGCCCAAAAGAATCACTCGTCCCTGAACCATGCGAGGGACGGCCAGATCGAGGATCGGCTGAAGTAACGGCGCTTCCGTGGCTCGCCACAACTCCGCGATGGCGTTCTGCTTCTTGAGCCATTCGTCGCGCACCTGACCCGGAGGCAGGGCAAAATCACGCTCCCGACCGTCCATGCCGGTCATCAGTTTTGAAAGTTCGTTCTCCGGTACGTTCCAATACCAGACCCAGTTGATACGGCGCTTGCCCGGTTCGGTTTCACCCTCTGCTCCGGGAATGAGATAGCAGAGTATGTGACTATGTTCCATTTGCTGGAATGTAAAATGATCGACAAAGGTCTTGGTCAGGAGTGGACTCGCCGAGCTTTCGGGAACAACACCCCGCCAAGCGACATAGCCTGCATAATGAGGTTTTATCTCGGGCATCAAGTGCTGACGAACAAAGGAACGAGAGCCGTCTGCGCCCACCAGGATGTCGGCATGGACGGGATTTACTCCGTCAAAATGGGCGATCACGCCGTCCTTGCTTTGGGAAAGGCCATTGAGCGTATGCCCTTCGTGATAGTGTTCGTTTGGGAACGCGCCTCGCAACGCCCGATAGATGAGACCCCACGAAGTCATGAGTTGAGGCATCGTCTGGTAGTTATCTGGTGTGCCCTCGCAACTGAGATATTGCCGGTATTTTAACCAGACCCCGGTTTGCTCCGGTTTTAGTCCGCCGTACTGGGTGAGGAAAGTTTCCGTCTCAGCCTGCATGACAATACCAGCGCCCCGATCATCGAGGACCTTTGGCGACCGCTCGTAGATATCGACATCCATCCCAGCGGCCTCCAGGACGATTCCCGTCATAAGTCCCGCGAGTGATCCTCCTGCGATAACGGCTTTGTTGGTTATGGTTTTGATTGGATATTTCACGTTGCCATGTAGGATGCATATCGCAAGTAGGCACAATTATTACCCCTAATATCTTAAAAGATACCGTCCTCTATACTCATGGGCTGGCATGACTAGATTTTATGAAAGCGAAAGCGAAAGAAAGACCCCGAAAACGCAGCAAATATGGCCGCACGGGCTACTCATCCCCCATTGATGCCACCCTCGAGGTCATCGGCGGAAAGTATAAAGTCGCCATTCTTTACCACCTCTGCAAGGGCGTGCAGCGATTCGGGGAACTGCGGCGTCTCGTCCCTCTTGCCACTCAAAGGATGCTGACCAAACAGCTTCGTGAATTGGAAAGCGATGCCTTGATTCGTCGCCAGGTCTTCGCCGAGGTGCCGCCCAAGGTGGAATACTCGCTAACTTCAGTTGGAAAAACGCTGGCACCCGCACTGCAGTCGCTATGCGACTGGGGAAAGGCAAGAATTGCCTTTAAGAATAAAGCGTAATCGAAGATCCAATCCTCTTCCTTTCTGAGGTATCAGGCTCTAGTTAAGACGCCATCGTTTACCGACTGGCCAAGCGAACTCTGAATTGGGTGATTCCCGATTAAAGCGTCTTTTGCTCGATAACGGTGGAGCTTACCTTTAGCTGATATTGAGGATTGAAAAGGCGCTCAAAATGAGCGGAACCCAGGACCAAGACTTTGCTCCCTGGGAGTGCCATTAGCAGCATTGAGATTGCCCCTAGTATCCCCGCTAAAGGCGGAAGGCACTCGATGGGATCTGGCGGCTTTGACTCCATCTTTTTGATAGTAGTCAAAAGCTCCATACTCGCCGCTAGATACACAGGGGTGGTTTGAGCACGGGAGAGCAGGCTTGATGTTGGTGAAGTGGGTTTCCCGAAAAGTCGGCTAGTGCCATAACGCCCGCTGATGTGCGATCAAGGTATCCGATTAGCCCCTCCCGTTCAGTGAGGCCAAATTGCAACCAGAAAGATTACTTATGAGATTGATTAAGGGTTCATTGGTCGGTCTGGTTCTGGCCGGCATTCTGGCGCTCGCGCCCACCGCCGCGTTCGCACATGGTGGAGGAGGCGGTGGCCATGGCGGAGGCGGCGGCGGCCATGGTGGAGGAGGTGGCGGCTTTGGTGGTGGGCATGGTGGTGGTGGCGGCCATTTTGCTGGCGGCGGCGGCCATTTCGCTGGTGGCGGCGGCCATTTCGCTGGTGGCGGCGGCCATTTCGCCGGTGGCGGCAGCCATTTCGCTCGTGGCGGCAGCCATTTCGCTCGTGGCGGCGGCCATTTCGCTGGTGGCGGCAGCCATTTCGCTCGTGGCGGCAGCCATTTCGCTGGGTTCACCGGGCATAGTTTTGCCAGCCATAGCTTCGCAGAACACCAAGGAGCGCACTTTGCGCGGCACGGAGATCATTTCCGGGACGGAGATCACTTCCGGGATAGGGATCATTTCCGGCACGATGGAGATTTCTTTTTTGGAGATGCCTTTGCGTATGATTACCCATACTACGGGTTCGACTATCCGGACTACGGCTATTATGACGACAATGCTGGCGACTATTCCGATGGGCAATCCTCACCAGCCGAAGTGACGCTTTCTCAGGAGACTATTGTTGCCGTGCAGCAAGAGCTGTCTCAACTCGGTTACTATCACGGTCCGATCGATGGCCTAATCGGCCCACAAACGGCAAAAGCGGTTCGCTGGTTTCAGTCCGTCGACACGTT
>Ga0070698_100006538_pt1 | contig 12639 bp, 9 predicted proteins | sample KBSK1502metaG_FD_65477 | JGI IMG/M metagenome (GOLD analysis project Ga0070698, IMG submission 65477) | Corn, switchgrass and miscanthus rhizosphere microbial communities from Kellogg Biological Station, Michigan, USA - KBS K1-50-2 metaG | ecosystem: Host-associated > Plants > Roots >... | reverse complement strand
GCAGTCCTGCTTGACCAAACGCGATGAGGCGGCAACCATGGCGACGGCATGACTGAACAAGCCTTCTCCACCACCAACCCGTCAACCGTTGCGGTGAAGCGTACCGGCCGAGCGGGACTGGTCGACCGCATCCTGACGCGGTTCACGCGATCGCCAACGCCCTTCGAAATCGTCTTCCCGGACGGCTATCGCAGAAGCTTCGGCGACGGACCGCCGAGCTTCACCTTGACCTTGCGCAACCGCCAGGCCCTGCGCGCCTTCGCCAGCATGGACGAAGGACGGGTCGGCGACGCCTACGTAGCGGGCCATGTCGATATCGAAGGCGACATGCTGCGGCCCTTCGAGGTCCGCCGATCGATGGGCGATCGGCACTACCTCGTCACCCTATGGCGCTTCCTGCAACCCCTGCTGTTCGGCCAGGTGCGGACGAATCAAAAGGCGATAGCCGATCACTACGACATCAACTCGGATTTCTTCCTGAGTTTTCTCGACCGCGAACATCCGATGTACACGCAAGGCGTCTACAGCGGGCCCGACGACACGCTGAGCGCCGCGACGCTCAGGAAGTTCGATTATTGCTACAAGAAGCTCAACCTGAAGCCGGGCGACCGCATCCTCGAGATCGGTCCGGGCTGGGGAGCCTGGTTCATCTATGCCTCGCAACGCGGCGTCAAGTGCACCGGTCTCACCATCTCCAAGGAGTCGAAGGAGTATCTCCAGCGCCGCGCGGCCGAGCTGGGACAGGACTGGTCGGTCATCCACTGCGACTTCCTGGCCTACGAGACCACGGAGAAATACGACGCGATCGTGATCATGGGGGTGATCGAGCATCTGCCCCAGTACGGCGCCGTGGCCGCCAAGTTCGCGTCGCTCCTCAAGCCAGGGGGCCGGATCTTCCTCGACGGCAGCGCCTGCACCAAGAAGTACGAGCTGTCGTCTTTCATGGTCAAATACATCTACGGCGGCAATCATTCCTTCCTGGTCCTGCACGACTTTCTCACCCAAATGGCCCGCACGCCTCTTCGCGTGCACGAAATGTACGACGATCGCTTCTCCTATTTCCTGACGTTCCAGCAGTGGGCGAGGAACTTCGATGCAAATCGGCAAGCGGTGATCGAGCGCTTCGGGGACTTCAACTTTCGCCGGTTCCGGCTCTACCTGTGGGGCGCGGCCTACGAGTTCCTGAGCGGCAGCCTCGATTGCTATCGCATGATCATCGAATACCCGGTCTTTCCGGGCGACGAGGGCTGAGGAAAGACCGGCCGGCGGTCTTCGCTACTCGAAGAGACCTGCTCATGAAATCCATGCGCCCGACGCTCTACGGCAGCCGACACGCCGTCTCGGCCGGCCACTATCTCGCCGCCGCCGCCGGCTTTTCCATTCTCGAGGCGGGCGGCAATGCGATCGATGCCGGGTGCGCGATGGGCATCGCGCTGGCCGTCCTGCACCCCGACGAGGTGAACGTGGCGGCCGTGGCGCCGATCATGATCCGCACCGGGGCCCATGGAGAGAAAGGCGGCACGGTCGTCACCATCGCCGGTCTCGGCCATTGGCCGAAGCGCTTTCCCGCCGACCTCTTCATGCGCGAGCACGGCGGCAAGATGCCGTTGGGCCTCCTGCGCACCGTCGTGCCGGCCGCGCCCGACGCCTGGATCACCGCGCTGTCGGACTACGGCACGATGTCGTTCGGCGACGTCGCGGGTGCGGCCATCCGCCATGCCCGCGACGGCTTCGCGGTGTTCGAGTACATGGCGACGATGATCAAGCAGTACGAGGACGGCTACCGCTCGTGGCCGTCCAACGCGGCGATCTTCCTGCCCGGCGGCAAGCTGCCGCAAGTCGGCGACCGCTTCCTGCAGACCGACCTCGCCGGCACGCTGCAGTACATGGTCGACGAGGAGAGCGCGGCGGCCCCGCGCGGCCGGCTCGCCGGCCTGGCGGCGGCGCGCGCCGCGTTCTATTGCGGCGACATTGCCGAAACGATCGTGCGCTATCACGAGCAGGAAGGCGGCTGGCTCCGCCGCGACGACCTCTCGGGCTTCCACAGCCGCTACGAGGCGCCGGTCAAGGTGCGCTGGCGCGACTTCGAGGTCTTCACCTGCGGCCCGTGGTGCCAGGGGCCGATGCTGGCCCAGGCGCTGCGCATGATCGAGGCGGCGGGCGGCCTGAAGGGCCTGGCACACAACAGCGCCGACTACATCCACCTCGTCACCGAGATCCTGAAGGCCGCCTGTGCCGACCGCGAGTATCGCTACGGCGATCCGCTGTTCGTCGATGTCGGACTCGATGAGCTTCTATCGGACGCCCATGTCGCCGCGAGGGTGGGCGCCATCGACCCGGAACGCGCCATGGCCGACATGCCGCCGCCGCTCGGCCGGCATCCCAGCAACCGGCCGCCGCCGGTGTCGGCGTCGAGCACCCGAAGCGACGCCACGATCGAGCCCGACACGTCCTACTGCTGCGCCGTCGATCGCTGGGGCAACGCGATGTCGGCGACGCCGTCCGACGGATCGTGGCGCTCGCCGGTGATCCCGGGCCTCGGCATCGTGCCGTCGGGACGCGGCACGCAATCGCGGCCCGATCCCCGCCATCCCTCGGGCGTGGCGCCGGGCAAGCGGCCAAGGCTCACGCCCAATCTCGCCATCGCCGTGCGCGACGACGGCAGCGTGATCCCGTTCGGCGCGCCGGGCGGCGACGTGCAGGTGCAGGCCATGCTGCAGGTGTTCTTGAACACCTTCCATTTCGGCATGGACATCCAGGAGGCGATCGAGCAGCCGCGCTTCGCCAGCTTCAGCTTCCCCAACTCGTTCGCGCCCTACACCCACCTGCCCGGCCGCCTGAACCTGGAGGACCGCCTGCCGGCGGCCACCCTCGACGAGCTGAGACGCCGCGGTCACGACGTCGAGATGTGGCCCGCTTTCACCCGCCGCGCCTGCTCGGTCGAAGCGATCCTGCTCGACGGCCGGACCGGCTTCTTGCGCGCTGGCGCCGATTTCCGCCAACCGGCCTATGCCATGGTGAACTGAGCGGCAACGCAAGCGAGGCCGGCACCGTTGCCGCGACGTGATCCTCGCCCGGCCGATCCTCGCCCTGGTGGTGGCCGCTTCAAGCCTCGTCGGCTGTGCCCGGAGCGGCGTCATCGGCGGCGCCGACTATGCGCCGCAGTACGATTACGGCGAATTGTTCGCGATGACCTAGCGTTGTCACAACCACCGCGTGGGCCATGGCGAACGGTCCCGACGACCCCGCCGTCGGTCAGCTGTTCGCCCAGCTCTTCCTGGTCCTGTTCAGCGATATGCCGCCGCGGCGCTTTCGGCCGCGGCCGTTCGGCCGCTGGTAGCGATGGACCCGGCGCCGATCCCGAGGCAAGCTCGCGACAGCGATAGGTTGTCCTCGCGGAGACTTGGTGTTCCAGCTTCTGTTCGACGCCCGTCACACCGTCCTGATGTCGCGCTTTCACGGCACGTATGTCGAGGCCGACATCTGCGTGCGCGACAAGGCCGCGGCGCGCTTCGTCGCCCGCCATGGGCTGGCGCGCGGCATCATGGATTTCTCGGCGGTCGAGGCGGTCGACGTCCCGCTGGGCTACATCCTCGAGCGCGCCCACGCGCCGCCGGTCCTGCCCGGCCAGGCGCGTGTGATCGTGGCGCCGCGCGAGCCGGCCTACAGCCTCAACCGCATCATTGCCGCCCATCAGCTCTATAGCCGCAAGGTCGAACCGCTGCTGGTCGGCACGCTCGAGGAGGCCTATCGGGCGCTGGCGATCACCGACCCCGCCTTCGAGCCGCTCGAGGACGACACGGCCGCGCAGCTCGAGACGATTGCGCTCGGCGTGGTGGCGGCGATCGACCAGGCCTGCGCGGTGAGCGGCGATGAACGCCGCAGGATGCGGCAGAAGATGCTGCGGCTGCTCGACACGGCGCTGACCGGCAAGCCGGCGGCACGCCACGCGCCGGCCGGCACGACGATCACGCTGAGCGACGTGCTGAACGCCGTGCTGCGCCGCGTCACGCTGAGCGACGGCGATCTTGCGGCGAATTGCGCCCGCTGCCGGCTCACGACCCCGCTCAGCGCCTGCCGAGTCGAGGCCGGCCGCGAGACGACCTATGCCTGCCCGAGCTGCCGCAGCACCCTGGCCACGCTCGCGTCGGCCAGCCGGGCGTCGGCCGAGCCGGCGCGCGGTTACGTGCTCGGCTCCTTCCTCGTCTGCACCGACGTCGACATCGAATGTCCGGGCGGCCTTCTGCCAAGGTCCCGCTCGTAACGTCAGGCGGCTTTTGCCGATGCATCCTCCGCGTGCAAGGCGCGTTGCCCGAGAAGGCTATCTCGAAGGATCCATGGCCAAATATTCCCGCAGCGCCGGCAACGACGTGAAAAGCGCCATGGAGCGGCGCAAGAAACCACGGCGGAAAAAAGCAAAGGCCCCGCCGCCTGGTCGAGGCGCGGGGCCCAGTTGCTTGCACCGCCGGCTAGCCGGCGGCGCCGGTGCGATCAGCCGACCTTCTTGAGATTGTCGGCCGACATCTTGCCGCTTCTGCGATCGGCAACCAGATCGAACTCGATCTTCTGGCCTTCGCTCAGCGTGCCGAGGCCGGCGCGCTCCACGGCGCTGATGTGCACGAAGGCATCGCTGCCGCCATTATCGGGCTGGATGAATCCGAAGCCCTTCTGGCTGTTGAACCATTTCACGGTTCCCGTCGTCATGGGAGACCCTTTCTTAAATGTAGATGTAGATATGCTGGCCCAGCCATCGTCCCTCGCGGGCGTAGCGGGCTGTCGAATTCGCACTTGTTTTCGGGATCAAGTTCACTGGTGTGGCTCTGTCTAGAGCACGAGCCAAATCATCGTCCGTCCATCGACGCCGCTCCTATGGACCTTGCCGGCCCGCTTGGCAAGTCCATTGCACCGGGGCGGCCTAATGCCCATGTAGAGGGTGCGGCCACAACCTAGGACTCGGACATGACAGTCAGCCACGGCGGACTCGACGCCGCGGTGCGACAGACCGCGGCCAGCTTCGCGCGGCCCAATGGAGGGCAGAGCGCATTGCAGCTCGTCACGTCGTTCGGTCCCTTCCTCGCCGGCTGTGCGGCGATGTATCTCGTGCTGCCGTTGTCCTATCTCGGCGCGCTGGCGCTGGCCGTGCCGACCGGCGCCCTGCTGGTGCGCGTGTTCATCATCCAGCACGATTGCGGACACGGCTCTTTTTTTGCCTCGCGGCGCCTCAATACACTGGTGGGACGCGCCTGCAGCCTGTTCACCCTCACGCCCTACGCCAACTGGAGCCGCCAGCACAGCCTGCATCACGCCGACTGGAACAATCTCGACCGCACCGCCGGCGGCAGCGACATCTACTCGGCCTGCCGCACGGTGCGCGACTATCTGGCGCTGCCGCGCTGGCGCCGCTTTCTCTACCGCCTGCCGCGCCATCCCGTGATCGCCAACCTGCTGCTGCCGCCGCTGGTCTTCGTGCTGCTCTATCGCCTGCCATTCGATACGCCGCGCGGCTGGACGCGCGAGCGCCGGTCGGTCCATCTCACCAATGCGGCCTTGGCCTGTCTGTTCGGCACGCTGATCGCGCTGCTCGGCTGGCGGCAGGTCTTGCTGGTCCACCTGCCGGTCATGATCGTGGCGTCGATCCTGGGCGTCTGGCTGTTCTCGCTGCAACATCGCTTCGAAACCGCGCACTGGACAGACAAAGGCGAGTGGACGTTCGTCGAGGCGGCGCTTAGTGGCGCGTCGTGGTTCGACCTGCCGCGAGCGCTGCATTGGCTGACCGGCAATATCGGCTTCCACCACGTCCACCATCTCAATCCGCGCGTGCCGAACTATCGCCTGGGCAAGGCCCACAAGGCCGTGCAGGCGCTCCGCCCGGTGCCGCCGCTCAGCTTGTGGCGCGGCCTCGCCGCGACGTTGCTGACGCTGTGGGACGAGCGGCGCGGACGTCTCGTGCGCTTCCGGGATGCCGTCTGATGCGAGGGGGCTTGATGCAATATCTCGGGGTGATGCGCGGCAGCGGCGTGCTGGCCTGCGGCGAGGAAGAGATGGGCCGCGCCGACTACGACATCGACGGCTTCCTCACCCGCCCGGGCGAAGTCGTGGGCTCGGGCGAAATCCGCATGTCGCCCGAGGCGTTGAACAACGCCTTCGGCCGCCAGGCGCTGCGGCTCACGACCGATGACGGCCGCGTCCTCGACGTGCGCTTCTCCGGCAAGCGACTCGATCCGGCCAGCGACGCCGCGCACGCCGATATCACCGGGCAACTGCCCGGGCCATCGGAGTGGCGGCGCTAGATCGCTGGCTGTTTAGGGATAGGTAATGGTCACCGGCCAGCTCGTCGCGCCGCCCGCGTAGCTGTAGGCGGCATCGTTGAAGGCAGGCGGGCCCATCGTGCCCGTCGCGTTGCGCGAGAAGCCGTAAGCCACCAGGGGCTGGCCGAAGAAGCCTGTCGGAAGCGCTGTCTCGCCCTTCTCGGCCTGGAACAGGGCCACCGCGTAGGTCCCGGGCGGCACGTTGGCGAAGGTGCAGGTCGCTTGCTGATTGGCGATCGGCCCGACCACGCCCATGAACTCCTGGCCGTTCTTGGGAAAGGTCGCAGCGGAGTTGTACAGGCCGCAGCGCACGTTGCCGTTGTTGTTGCGCAGGCCGCTCACCGGCACCGAGATGGTGTTGCCCTGCTGGGCTTCGGCGACGATGCCGCCAAGCGCGACCGAAAAAGCGACCGCGACTCCAAATTTGCTCAAATGCATTGATCCTTGCCCCCTAATCAATCCCCCCGGATTGAAGGAGGCCAGTCTGACGCCTGTTTGGTCTAAGTGCCAGAGCCCATGCCAAATTTATAAGACAGGCCGGCGCGGACGGTGTGATTCGACGGCTGCATGTTGACGCCGACGCCGAGATCCTTCTGCTCGAACTGGCTGAAGCGATATTCCAACCGGGTCGTCCAGCCGCCGGTGATCACCGTCTCGATGCCCGGCCCGACCGTGAAGCCGTTGAACGTCGTGTCGCTTGAGGCGAACGGCATGGCGCCGCCCGGCAGCACCGCGCTCGCGGTCGCGTGGAGGTTGAGCTGGGTGAAGCCGCCCGCGGCATAGAGCAGAGTCGCCGGCACCGGCAGATAGCCGACGCGGCCCATCACGCTCCACTGGCGATTGGCGTCGGCCGACAGGTAGGCGCTGCCGCCGCCGGGCGCGTTGATGCTGAGGGTGGACTGGAGGCCCGTCCAGGTGAAGTCGCCCATCACGCCGACCAGGGCATAGGGCGAGAACTGGTAGTCGGCACCGCCGAAGAAGCCACCCAGCAGGCCTTGGCCGGCGCTGTCGAAGCCGGTCGAAGCGCCACCCGCTGCTGCATTGACCCTGCCGAAGCCCATACCGCCGCCGCCGGCGACGCCGCCATAGATGCCGGTCCACCTGACGTTGGTCGGCCCCGGCGGCGTCGGCTCGTCGGAGGACGCGACACCCAGCCCGCCGAAGCGATAGCTGATACCGGCGCGGATGGCGTGGTTGGACGGCGTCAGGCCGATATTGGTGCCGGCCAGCGTGGTGCGGCCGAACTGGCTGTAGCGATACTCGAGCTTGCCCGACCAATTGCGTCCGAACATGGTCTCGAAGCCCGGACCGAGGGTCCAGCCATTCACGGTCTGGTCGTTGGAGAAGCTGGCCGACGCCCCGCCGCCGGTGGCAAAGCCATCGCTATGGACGTTCTGGCCGGCATAACCGCCGGCCACGTAAAGCAGGGTCGTGGGATTGGCGAGCACGCCCGCCCGCGCCAACGCCGCCCAGCCCAAGCCGGTATTCATGTTGATGTTGGCACTGGCGCCCGGCACCTGGGCCGATGCCCCTCCCTGGAAGCCCGAGTAGCTGACCTCGGCCAGCAAGCCGATGACGCCGCGCTTGGTGAGCTGGTAGTCGACGCCGCCGTAGATCGAGCCCAGAACACCGCTGCCGCCGCCACCGTCGAACGTGGTGGCAAGAGCGGGCGTGTTCGATTCGAGCTTGTTGACCGCACCGCCCGCGCCAAAGGCCGCGCCGACATAGAAACCGGTCCAGACCGGACCGAAATCTCTGGCGGGAATGGCGACCGGCTGGATCTGTGCCACAGCCGGCATCGCCAATGAAAAGGCGGCAAGGAACGCCCAACCGCGGGTGCCTATCGTCAGGTACATGCCTTAATGTATCATATTTTCAATGGGTTGGGAATTTAATTTACAGTATTACTGGAGCCTTAATCGTCTATGTAACTGTTATACTTGGCTTTGCAACCGGCCGCGATCTATGGAAACCAGATCGCGGCCGGACGATATTTAGCGGGTGTAAATGACCGTCGAGGACGGTACCGGGTCGATATAGGTGACAGTTGCCGGCACCGGGGCGACAGCCGTTGTCGTGGCAGGCACCACGGTCCTCTCTTCCCTGTAGGTGCAGCCGGAAGCGATGGCGCCAAGCGCGATCGCCAGAATGAGAATGCGCGTCATGGGTCGGGCCTCCCTGGCCGCGGTAATGGATACCGCATGAAAATAACGGGAGGCTGCGGTCGGGGGTTGCGACCGCAATGGCTAGTAGTCCCACTCCATCTTGACCCCAATCCGGCCGTTGGAATCGGCGCCGATATCGCCCTCGACCTTGGTGTGGTCCAGCACGTCGATCTCGACCACCCCGCGGCTGGAGTTGCCGGCCGCGCCCTGCTTGGCGCCGACATAAACCCCGGGCGCCACGTAACGGCCCGCCTCGAGCCCCACCGACGAGGCGCCCGACGAGGAGTTGCCCGACGATCCGACCCTCAACTGGTCGAGCCCCAAACTCTGTCGCAGACGGCCGAGCACGCCGCTGGCGGGCGAGCCTTTGCCGGTAAGCTCGGCCAGGGTCTGCGCCACCTGGATCAGCTCGAAGGCGCTGAGGTTGCTCGCGGGCTTGCCGAACAGCAGCAAGGCCAGCGCCTCATCGGATGGCAATGGCGGGATCGACGAGACGGCGATGGCCGGCGCGCGCGCCGTGCCCGTGATCGTGATCTGGATGGTGGTCGACTGGGCCGCGGCACTGGCGACGAAGTCGAGTCGCGGATCGATGCGGTCGACATTGTCGAGGGTGACGACGCCGCGGCTGAACACCAGACGCCGGCCGCCCAGGGTAAAGTCGCCGCGCCTGAGCGTCAGCCCGCCGAGCACGGCGGGTGCGCCGGGATCGCCGGTGACCTTGAAGGCGCCGCCGACTTCGGCGTCGAGACCGCGCCCGCGCACGAACACGGCCTGCGGCGCCTGCACGTCGAGGGCGAGCCGCAGCGGCGTGGCCGACGGCGAACGCGGTGGGTTACGTGGTGTCGCCGGCGGCGGCGGTGCGTTGGCTGCTGCGGGCTTGTTGATCTCGCGCACCTCGAGGGTGGGGAAGCTCGCCGACTGTCCGCCGGCGACGGCGATCTCGGCGCGATCGACCGTGACCGGGCCCACCACGTCGATCCCCGCGCCGGTCGAGCCCGTCACTTTGAGGTCGCTCGAAACGGTCGCCACGAGGTCCGCCCGATTGGCCAGGAGGGCGCGGCGGCTGGTCACCGCAAGATCGAGCGCCGCGCCTTGGACCGTGTCGAGCCGGATGGTGCCGCTCGCCGTCAGCGCGCCGTTGCGTCCGGTCTGGAAGGAGAGTTGCTGGAGCTGCAGGGTGTCGCCTTGCAGCACCAGCCGGCCGGTGCCGCCGCTCAGCCGCAAGCCCATCTCGGGAAAGCTGAGAGCGCCGTCGGCGAAATCGATCGAACCCGCGCCCGAGACCTTGGCGCCGGCGATGTCGATCGTGAGGTTGCTGCGCAAGGTGCCGGCGATGTTGCGCACCTGGTTGCCGAACAGCGGCGCGAAGGGCGCGACGTCGATCGCGCCTGTCACCGCGACCGAGCCGGCAAGCGAGGCCGTCGCCAGCTTGCCCTTGAGTGCCAGGCTGCTCGCCGTGCCGGCACTCAGCCGCGAATCGAAGGTCGCCTGGCCGCCGGCCAGCGCGCCCGAGCCCTGCACGGCGAGCGACGGCAGCAACTTCGCCTCGGGCCGGCGCAGCCGCACATTCGATGCGGCATAGGTCGCGTCGATCCGCGGGTTGGCCATCGGACCGACGACGTGAGCCCGCGCCTGCAGGCTGCCGTCGAGGCCGCTGCCCGGCGCCAGCGTGTCGAGCAGCGACAGCGGCAGCCCGGTAAGCTCGAGCCTGAGATCGCTCGCCACGGGATCGACGACGCCTTGCAGCGAAAGCCGCCCGCCGCCCAGGCGCAGGCTCATCGGATCGATCCTGATTCGCGCGCCGGCGATGCCCAGCCGCGACGGCGCATTGAGCGCCACCGGGATGCCCTGGTGACGTCCCTCGAAACGCGCGAGCGCGACGCGGATCTCGTCGGCCAAGAGCTCGACCTTGGCCGCCAGGTTCGCGTCGCTCTGCGTGCCCGAGGCTTTCAGCGCAACGTCGAAGCCGCTCTGCCGGTCGCCTTTCACCGTGCCCTCGAGCCGGCCGATACCGGCGACGCCGCGCAGGCCGCCGCCGCCGGCGATCTTGGCGTCGACCGCCGCACTGCCCATCGGATCGTCGATCGTGGCGTCGACCTGCAGGGAGCCCGCCGCGATGCCGCCGGTCTGCAAGCCGTTGCCACGGACGCGCGCTTGCAGGCGAGCTGCCGCGAGCTGCGCATCGGTGCTGATCTCGGCCTCGAGCGAACCGGCCAGCGCGGTATTGAGCAGCGCGCCGATATCCTGCAGCCGCTCGACCCTGAGCCGCGCGCTGCCCGACGTGCGATCGCGCGTCACGGCGAGATCGGCGACGCTCAGCACCGCACCTGCCCAATGGCCCTCGAAGCTCGGCACGACGATGCCGCCCGCTGCATCGATGTCGAAGCGGCCGGCCACAGACAGCGGTTTGCCCTCGGCGTCGCCCCGAGCCGTGAGGCTGCCGCCGGTCGTTCCGTCGGGCCGCAACTCGATGGTCGAGGAAACGGCAATGGCGCCCGCGAGGCCGGCACGCAGCGCCGCAAGCTGCTGCAGCTCGACGGAAAGGTCGAACCGGCCGGTCGAACCCTGACCGCGGCCGGAGAGTCCGAAGGAGCCCGCCTCGCTCGCCACGCGCACATCGGCGAGCGACCAGGTGTCGTCGCGCCGCAACGTGCCGGTACCGGACAGCGTCACCTCGCGCGCCACCAGTCCGGGCGGCACGCCGGGCGCGCCGACATCGGCGAGCGTGCCCCGCCAGCCGAGCGTCAGGCCTTGTGCATCGTTGCGCGCCGACAGCTCGAGATGCGCGCGTCCCGCCAACTCCCGTTCGGCCAGCGCCGAGAAGGGCGCCAGGCTGGGCAGGTCGACCGTCGCCTTGACCTCGCCGGCGCCGGTCCTGGGCAGGTAGGAGCCGCCGTTGCCTTTCAGCGAACCCAAGGCCGACGTCGCGTCCAGCGAGTCGAGCGTCAGGCTGCCGTCGCGCTGCACGCCCAGCTTGCCGTCGAAGGCGACGCGACCCAACGCCGGCAGGCGGCCGTCGAGGGCGGGGACCGCGAGATCCTCGGCGCTGCCGTTCACGACGACCGTGCCCTGGGGTTGCTTGGCCAAGCCATCGAGGACGGCGTGGGCGCCAAGCCGCAGGTCACGCCAGCGCGCGCCGGCCACGAGCGGGCCGAGCGGACCCGGCTCGCCGGACTGCAAGCTCGCCGTGGCATCGAGCCGGTCGGCGCCGCGATCGTAGCGTCCCGACGCGGCGAGCGTGAACGCGCGCGTCGTCAGCGTCGCGGTGGTGAGCGTCGCGGTTGCGGCATCGAGCGTTGCCTCGGCGGAGAGCGAAACGGGTCCGCCGCGCTCGGCCAATCGGGCGCCTGCCGCCTCGAGTCGCACCGAAACCGCCGTGGCCGCGCCGTTGGGCTGCCAGCGCGCCGTGCCGGTGGCCGTGGCAGCGTCGCCGGCAGATAGAGTGAGATCGCCGCTGCCGGACGCGGCGTCGCCCTTGGCCACCAGCCGCATCGATACGCGATCGAGGTCGGGCCGTTGCAGCAAGCCCGCCGCCACGCCGTCCGTTCCTTCCTCGAGCGCGATCTCGCCATCGACGGTGCGTTGCGCCAGGTCGAAGCGGATGTCGGCCGACAGCTTGCCCGACGGCCCATCGCTGCGATCGCCCGACAGGCGCAGGCGTCCCTCGTGCAGATCGGCGGACAAGAGGCCGTTGCCGTGCACGGCCCAGCGCGATTCGATCTCGGCGACCGCAGTCGCAAGGTGAAGGGTGTCGATCGACAGGGCCTGCACGTCGACGCCGACGGGCAGATTGAACGAGCCGCTCGCCGTTTTCTGTTCCGTCTTGTCGGGCACGGGCATGCGCAAGGCGTCGACGAGCGAAGCCGACAGCGCCTCGACCCGCACCCGGCCTTCGAGCAGCGAGCCCAACGACCAGCGCAGGCGCACATTTTCCACGCGCAGCCATGGTCCCTGCTGATCCACAAGCTCGACCTCGGCGACATGCAGATCGGTCGGGAAGAAGCCGCTGATGCCCGAGACCTGCAAGCTCTCGCCGGACACAAGAGCGGCCAGCGTGCGCTGGCCGGGCGGCGTCTGCAGGAACGCCACCAGCAGCGCCAACAGCGCCACCACGCCGCCCCCGACCATCGCCAGGATGCGGAACGCGCGCATTAAAACGCCTGCCC
>Ga0070698_100006537_pt1 | contig 12640 bp, 13 predicted proteins | sample KBSK1502metaG_FD_65477 | JGI IMG/M metagenome (GOLD analysis project Ga0070698, IMG submission 65477) | Corn, switchgrass and miscanthus rhizosphere microbial communities from Kellogg Biological Station, Michigan, USA - KBS K1-50-2 metaG | ecosystem: Host-associated > Plants > Roots >... | reverse complement strand
CGGCTCTTGATCTCGGCGAGCGCCCGCTCCCAGGAAATTCGCTCGAAGCTGCTGCTTCCCTTCGCCCCGACACGCTTCATGGGATAAAGGAGGCGTTGGGGATTGTAGTGGTGATCGGCATAGTCGTTCAGCTTCACGCACAACCCGCCCCGCGTCATCGGGTGATCCGGGTCGCCGGTCACATCGACAAGCGTCCCGTTCTCGACGTGGTAGAGGAAGGCGCATGTATCGGGGCAGTCCTGCGGACAGGCGCCTCTGACGGTTTTCGTGTTGCTTGCCTGGATGGACATTTTCAGACTCCTCTGAAAATTGATTTGAGCCGCGGCCTCCGCCGCGGGCCATGCAGAAGATTCGACGCCAGCCGTGGCGCTGCGTGCGCTTTGGGAACGACTAAGCTTTGATGTCCGAGCCGCGCATGGGGCGCTCACGCCACCGCCGTCGATCGGGCCTTCATGCTGGCATTTATGCTGCAGCAGGCATCAGAAAAGACAATAGGATCGTCGCACAAATAAGCGCCCGCTCCTGCACAAATGTTGGCGCAGTCAAGCCACGAAAATGGGCATCGTGACTGCGTGTTTCGCCTGCCTTTTGCTGGTGCTTCAGCCCATAGGTCTCTCATCGAGGCAAGGCTTGATGAAGTCAGCTTGGCTCTCCAAACCCGTTCCCGGCGTCAGCGGAAATTTCCGCTCCCGATCAGATCGACAAACCGAGCATGACGTATTGATGCGACCTCGCGGGAGGCGCAGACGCGCGCCGCCGATCCCCCAAGGCAATCGTCCTTCGACGGCACCCTGCACGAGCTTGGGCGCGAGGAACGCGAGCGAGATTGACTTGGCGAACGCGGCATGTGCCGCGTGCAGCAATCTGTTCGATGCTGGTGACCGCACCTGTCACGATCTTATCGAGCCAGCGCGGCAGGAATGATCGGCCATGGTTGGAAGAGTCAAAAATCAACGCGGGTCTGGCGTCCTTCTCGATCTTTTGCCTGATATTCATCTCAAGGCGACGCCGCGCACCGAGCGACTGCTCTGCCAAAGCCAGTAATGTCGATGGTGGCGCCCACCGAAGGGTCACAATCACAGCCCATTGCGCGACGTTCGGCAACGTATTGTCAACTAATTGACTGACGCCTCCGCGCTCCGTCACGGAAAGTGGCTCCTGCATTGGCATTGGATCCGAGGAGACGATGTGCTGATCAAATCGCCCGCCGGCGAGTTTCCCATCACCATTGAACGGTTCGAGGTTGAAGGCAGCGAGCTGGTGATCGTCGGCAAGATGGGGGTATGGGACGCCCGGACGCATGTCGGCCCGCGCGACTTCTTGAGTGTGCTGGGGAAGCTTGTCCTGTCCCCCGCCGTGTTCTTCTTTGCTCTGAAAGCTCCGTTTGTCGCAGGTCGGCGCAGCGCGAGCGATTAGATCGAGCTAACAAACAGAGACCAAGAGAAAACATAGGGAGTAAGTCATGAGCCCGGATGACGCCAGCGCGCCTTACAGCCTATTGCCGCAGGTTCAGGCGGCCTGGAACTTCCCCCTCTTCGAGGCCATTGTCGGCCGCCGCTCGCGCCGGTTCGGTCTCGGCATGGAGCTCAGCCACGGTCCCTTCAGCTACAAATCCGACAAGGATCCGGTGCCGCTCGACGAAGCCGAAACCGCGATGCTCGTTGCCGCGGCTACGGGCGTGACGGGCGCAATCCTGTGTGAGGGCGAATTCCAGGGCGGCATGGTGAAATCAGTGGGCCGGCCTCATCCCTCGGCTGTCGGCTCTCACCGCACCGAATTGTTCTTCACCAATGATGATGGTGTCTTTCTGTTTCGCGGCACGCAGCAGAAAATGACAAAAATGAAGGAATATGAGACCGTCGAGGATCGCAACAAGGTTCTCGATTTCTACCGCAAACATACAGTCAAGCTTTCCGACAAGCGTCTCGACCTGCCGCGCAAAACGCCGGGGCTTTTTCATCACAATTTGTGGGTGACCAACAAGCCCGGAGCGACCTTGTTCATGCCCGTCACCGATGTCAGCAAGGATCTCATCCGGCTGATGATCAACATGTGTGACCCTAAGGGAGGCCGATACATCTCGGGCGGCGGCTACTACATTCTGGACGAGCGCAAGGGCATGCAGCCTGCGGGTTGCGAGAAGTGGGCGCAAAAGGGGCTGCTCGATAAGAACAAGCCACTCCCGCTGGGGGCGCTCGAAAAAATCATCGTGAGCTGGCTCTGTGCGGAAGGGGCGATGATGGGAACCCTCATGCAGCTTGCCATGGCCGCGATGGGGCTGGGAGGCTGGATGCACGGCGGGTTCACGCCGCTGGTCGTCATGGGCGGCACGCCGGTCTGCAAAGGCTTGGGATTTCGCTTCGTGCAGGGAAAGAATGAGCCATTGCCCAATCCAGTTGGTCTCGATGGATATTTTGAAGGCTATTGTCCGCCCTATTACAAAACCATGGGTCATGCGGTGGAGGCCGCGGTCAAGGACATGGGTGAGAGCCTCGACGAGTGGGAGCGCCGCGGCATGGTCCTGCCGCATACGATTACGAACAAGGAGTTCGAAACAGGAGTGCCTGGACTCAGCGACGAGGGAATTCAATGCGTGAAGGATATTTGCACCTACATTCACGAAACATACGGTAAGTTTCCTGCCTTCAACGATACCATGCATCTCCTGTATTTCATCCAGGCGCATCACCTCGATCTCGATTTCTACGACAAATATTTCAAGAAAGGTGCCTATCTGCAGACTCACCAACAGCATTTCGATCTCTGGCACAAGGGCACGAATGTCAAGTTCCGCAGTACCGCAACGTGACGCCTGCGGTCCGGTCGCCAAAAAACGAAACTGAAGGGAACTCGCGAATGGCAAAAATGCTCAAGCGCTCGCCGCATTTCGGCCAACACGTTGCGCATGGCGCGAAGGAATTCTTCGATTTTGCCGGATGGGAAATGCCCACCCATTTCTCGTCGCTTGCGCAGGAAGCGAACGCTTGCAGGAATGCAGCGATCTTATTCGATGGTCACGCCATGGGCGAGCTGCATATCCGTGGCAAGGACGCGCTCAAGGCGACCCAGAAATTATGCGTAAACGACATCGCACCCGCACAGCCCGGCATGATGGTCTATACAAGCCTTTGCACGGAAAGTGGCGGCATCTTCGACGATCTCGTCGTTTTTTGCCTGGCGCCAGATCACTATCTTCTCACGATGGCCGCGTTCAACACGCACAAGACGCCCGCTTGGACCGAAAAGCATACGGCGGGAATGAATGTGTGCGTCTCCGACATGTCTTCCGGGACGACCTGCATCGAGATCCAAGGCCCAAGGTCGCGGGCGATTCTGCAGAAGATTGCGGACTTCGACGCGTCGAATGAAGCATTGCCCTACTACCGATTCGTGCGCGGAAAGCTCGCAGGGATTGACTGCCTCGTTGCTAGGCTCGGCGTCACGGGCGAGCTTGGGTACGAAATCTTTTATGAAGCAGGCTACGCCTGGACGATGTACGACGCCTTCGTGAAGGCGGGGCAAGAAGAAGGGCTCGAACTCTGCGGCAATCGAACCATCGGCGCGTTTCGCCTGGAAAAGGTCTATCACATCTACACGCGCGACATCGACGAGACCACCAATCCCTATGAGGCCGGGCTGGGACGCACAGTAAAGCTCGACAAAGGCGATTTTATCGGTCGCGCGGCGCTGGCGAAGATTCATGCTGCAGGACCGTCGCGAAAGCTCGTTGGTTTTGAACTCGGCGACAAACCGGTGGCGGTTGCGGGAAAAAGCCCGATCACGGTTGGTACGGATACGGTTGGACACGTCACGGTCGTGGGCTTTAGCCCCACCCTGAAGAAGGCCATAGGTCTCGGCTACGTAACCGTCCAACATGCCAAGGACGGCGGCCAATTGACGCTGACTGGTGACGCCGGTCCGATTGAGGCTAAGATCGTTCCCATACCGTTTTTCGACCCCAAGGGGACGAGGATCCGCATCTGATGGAGCGTGGTTCCACTCGCTCGCGTAGCGTCGGAACATTGCAGCCCTTGGAGGCTTCTGGGGGACCGCAGTCGCAAGCGCTCACCGCAACGGCACCAAAGCAGCCCCATATCTTTTCTCGCCTGACGGCAGCCCAGCGCAATCGCGTGATCGCACGCGGCGTTCGCTTGCACCTCTCGCAGGGCGAGACGCTCTTTTCACAAGGCGAAAAGCATAAAGGCGTCTATCTCATCGAGGACGGCCTCATTCGGACCTTCTATACGTCACCCGCCGGCCGGGAGATCACGCTTGCCTACTGGCAGCCCGGTAATATCGTCGGCACGCCGCAGGTTTTCGGCACACACGTTCACCAATGGTCCGGAATGGCGGCAGCGGAAACGAATGTATTGTCCTTCCGCGGTGAGGATATATTCGAGTTGATGCAGCGAATTCCCATGTTCGGCATCGCGGTCGTCGAGACGCTCGAGTTCAAAGGCAAATGCCTTTCAGCTTTGGTGCAGATGCTCGGCACGCGCTCGGTGGCCGAGCGGCTTGCCATGCTGCTCTGCAATCTCGCCGAGCTCTATGGTGTCAAGGAAAAAGACGGCATCGCGATCGGGGAACCCTTCACGCACGAGGTCTTCGCACAAATGGTGGGCGCCTCGCGGCAATGGGTCACAATGACGCTTGATCGCATGCGGAACGAGAATCTGATCCGCATAGGCAAGTGCCGGACCGTGATCCTCCAGCCGAACAAATTGTTATCCCGCCGCCGGCATGTCGCGCGACTCAAAGTGGGCCAGGTCATCGGGCCGTCGAGCTTGGCACGACGCTGGTGAAAGGGCGGTCTTTGTCAATTTGTTGACAGACAGTCAGGTGACGGCCCGTCCAGAATTTGCACTCTCCAACATCGTGTTACGCCGCCGGAGTGCGGACACGCCGGAGACAGCGGCGCCGATCCTTCAGCCGCAATCGGGAGAACATGATGAGGAAAAAGACCTATTTGTCGTTGAAGCGCGCCAGAGGCTCGCTGAGCCGACGTCAGTTTCTCGTCCACACCGCTGCCGGTCTCGCTGGCGCAACTATGAGCTCGGCGGGCTTTCCGTGGGGGGACCTTGCTTATGGTCAGCAACTCAAAGGCGCGCCGGTAAAAATGAACGTCGCCGTGCGTCCGGATTGGACGCAAGGTTGGTTCGGCGTCATCAATGAAGAAAAGGAAATTTGGAAGAAGTATCTGCCGGAAGGCAGTGAGGTCACCTTCACCCATCCGATTCAGGGAGGAATCGTCACAAACGAGCTGATCGCCAACAAGACCCAGATCGGTCACAACGGCGACGCGCCCGGATTGATCGCGACCTTCCAACGCGAACGCGTCGACATTCGCGCCATCGGCCTGATCGGGAGCTCTCCCAGCGGTTATCACTGCTATCAGATTCTCGCTCGCACCGACGCGCCTGAATTCAAGGATTCGAAAGAAGCGATGCGCTGGTTTGACGGCAAGGTCGTTGCGACCCCGAAGGGGAGCTGCTCCGACCGCTTCTTCCAGGATGTGTTCAAGCGCGAAGGCATCAAACCGAAAGAGTATCTCAATCAACCGATTGGAGTGATCACGACCAACCTGCGAACGAAGAAGATCGACGGCGCTGCGACCTGGGATCCTCAAGGTGCGGCCGTGAGCACAATCGCCGGCGAAGGCATCGCGCGCATCGTTGCGACCGGTCAATCTTGGAACGAACGCGATTCCGGGACCATTGTCGCGCGCAAGGACTTCATGGATCAGAATCCGGACGTCGTGAAGGCTTGGCTGAAAGCGGAAATCGAGACGCAGATGTGGTACTACGATCCGCGCAACCACGCAGAGACGCTCAGGATAGCCGCCAAATATGTGACCGGCTTCTCCGACAAAGCGTTGTGGTTCTCACTCGCTGGTCTCATTCCGGAGCCTTATTACGGCGGCCCGATCCGGGACGAGAAGTTGTTCGTTTGGAATGACGATGTGCGGGCTCTGCAGAAGCGTGTCGTCGAATATCTTGCACAGGAGAAGGTCATCCCTGCGAGCCAGCTTCTGCCGGGTGCTGTCGACGACAGTCTCGCTCGTGAAGCCATGAAGGAGATGAACGTAACGTCCCCGTTGGTACGCCTGAAGGCGGTGCCCATCGAGAAGGGCTACTCTCTTTACAGCGATCCGAAGCGTGTCGAGGAGTACGTCGCGCTCTTCAAAATCTAGGGTGCATCACCCGCCGGTGACTAACGAAAACGGAAAATGGCCCAGGTTCTTGCCCCCGTCGTCAAGGCCGACGTCGCCTTCCGCACCGCAGCGCCCTGGACAATACGAATCCGGCGGCTGCTGCGAAGCAGCCGCCCTTACTACACGGTGCTCGGCATCGGCCTGTTTTTTCTCAGCTGGTACCTGTTGGTGGATATTTTCAAAGTTTGGCGCTTTCGCGAGCTGCCAGGTCTTGTAGCGAGCATCAGAGAATGGGTAAACCCTGACCCTACCTACGGAGTCTCGCTCTTCACGGCGGAATATTATGCGCACATCTGGGCTTCGGTTTATCGGGTAGTCAGCGCCTTCGTGATTGCGACATTCCTTGGAATTGCCATCGGAGTCTTGATGGGGTGGAGCCGCATTTTTCGCGGACTAACCTTTCCCATCCTCGAAATGCTTCGGCCCATTCCCATTCTTGCATGGATTCCACTTGCAATTCTTCTTTTGCCTGGCCGGGAGGCGCCGATCATCGGTCTGACTTTCTTGGCGGCCTTTTTCGTGACCATCCTGAACACGCTGCTCGGCGTCAGATCGATCGACGAAGTCTATTTTCGTGCGGCGCGATCGCTCGGCTTCAGCGAGACCGCCATTCTCTTTGACGTCATCATTCCCGGCGCCATGCCCTACATTTTCGTCGGACTGCAGATTGCGATGGGAGCCTGCTGGTTCTCGCTGGTTGCCTCCGAAATCGTGTCCGGACAAGCCGGCCTCGGCTACAAGGTTTGGGAGACCTATTACTACGTTCAGTACGAAACGATGGTCATCGTGATGGCCACCTTGGGGTTACTGGGTTACCTGTCCAGTGCGCTCGTTCGCATCGCCGGAAATCGACTAATGCGTTGGCGTGCCCGGTTGCTTGCCGGAGTGTGACGATGAACGCGGCGGGGCGGGCAGGGGCCCTATCCATTAGGAATGCCGGAAAGATTTACGATCCCGAGGGCCTGCACGTGGTCGCGTTGGAAGACGTATCGTTCGACACCCAGCCGGGGGAATTTTGCGTCGTCGTGGGACCGTCGGGATGCGGCAAAACCACCCTGCTCAACTCGATTGCAGGCTTCGATCGGCTGACCTCTGGCGAAATCCTTCTCGACGGCGGCGTCCTTGCGCGTCCCGGAAAGCCTCCGCTGCCGGGGTCCGATCGCATGGTGGTGTTCCAGCAAGGCGCCCTATTTCCCTGGAAAACCGTGTTGTGGAACGTCACCTGCGGTCCGATCAAGCAAGGCAGACTCGGAAAAAAGACTGCCGAGGTGGAGGCGCGTGGGTTGCTCGCACGCGTCGGTCTCAAGGGAATTGAGGATCAGTATCCGGGAAGCTTATCCGGCGGCATGAAGCGGCGGGTCGAGATCGTACGTGCGCTCATGAACGAGCCGAAAGTTCTCCTGCTCGATGAGCCGTTCCGAGCGCTCGACGCCCTGACCAAGAGCGTCGTCCAAGAATTCCTGCTCGAACTCTTCGATGAAGCGCCGAAGACCATTTTCTTCATCACACACGACATCGAAGAGGCAATCTTTCTGGCCGATATGGTGGTCGTCATGACGACGCGCCCAGGCAGAGTTTTAAAGACGATTGCAATCGATATCGACCGGCCGCGTGACTATCGCGTTCTCACATCCGAGCGATTCGTTCGCCTTGAGCGCGAAGTGCGGGAAGCGATCCACGACGAGGCTCGCAAGGCATTCGAAGCTGGCGAGCGCGAGCTGGCGTAGTATCTTGCGAGGACCTCGACGCAAATGGTCGATTTTCCTACTCGAAGACGTGGCATCGCGGGGTGGATTTCATATTCCCTCCGTCTTGAACTGCTGCTGGGCGTTATCTCGATCGGCACCATTGGACTGCTGTGGGAATTCGCGCGACCGCTGGGAATTCCCGTCTTCAGCAACCTCCCGCCACTATCCGAAATTATTCAAACTTCAACCCAGTTGCTCGTTTCGGATCAATATTGGGACGGCTGGGCCCTGAGCGTGCAGCGCATTACCGCGGGATTTCTGTTGGCGCAGCTCATCGGAGTACCGATCGGGCTCTTCATGGCGATGCATCGCGCGTCTTTCGAGACGGCGTTTCCAATCGTGGAGATCCTGCGCCCGATACCACCGGTCGCCTGGATTCCAATTTCGATCCTGTTCTGGCCAACGCGGGAATTGAGCGTCATCTTCATTGTGTTTCTCGGCGCGTTTTGGATCGTCTTGTTGAATACGATTGGCGGTGCATCTAACGTCGACCCGAACCACCGGCGCGCGGCGCTGTCGCTCGGCTCGACGCCGCGTGACATGTTCTGGCGGATCATTCTTCCCGCCACGATTCCCTCCATCGTGACAGGGATGGCGGTGGGGATAGGGATAGCCTGGGAAATGGTCGTCGCCGCCGAAATGGTCGCGGGCCGTACCGGGCTCGGCTACTTGCTTTGGCAGTCGTTCGAGGTCAACGCCATTGCCCAATGCATCATCTGCATGATTTCTATCGGTTTCGCCGGGTTTGTCTCGTCCCAGATCGTCCGACTATTCGGAAGCTACGTTGCCCCCTGGCAACGGCAGCGCTGAGGAAGCGACTGTCATGGCGCCCACCGGCTGGAGCAGCGAACGGGGTGTCATTCTCAGTGACGTCACGAAAGCATTCGGTGATGAGTTCGACTCCAAGCTCGTCGTCCGCGACTGCTCGTTTAAGGCCGAAGACGGATGCTTGACGGTGCTGATCGGCCCTTCCGGATGCGGAAAGACCACGCTGATCAATCTCATTGCCGGCTATGAGCAACCAACCTCTGGGCGGATTACCTGTGACGGCAAGGATGTGCTGGGTCCGACACGGGATCGCTTGGTGCTGTTCCAAGAGACCTCTCTGTTTCCGTGGATGACCGTGATTCAGAATGTGATGTACGGCCCGATCGTGCAGGGCCGAGGGGAAAGCGCCAAAACACACGCACTGGATCTCCTCGCCAAGGTCGGGTTGCGCGACTTCCGCGACAAATACCCGAATCAGCTTTCCGGCGGAATGCAGAGACGCGCCGAGCTCGCGCGCACCCTCATCAACCAGCCACGCATTCTGTTGATGGACGAGCCGTTCCGCGGCCTCGACGCTATGACTCGACAGCTCATGCAAGAATATCTGTTGAGATTGTTCGAAGGCAGCGGCCAGACGATTTTGTTTGTGACCACGGAAATTGACGAGGCAATCCTTCTGGCCGACCGTCTCGTGCTGTTGTCGAGCACGCCCGCCACCGTACGGGAGTTGATCCCTGTTGATCTACCGCGGCCGAGAGATATGAGCGTATTCTCGACGCGCCGTTACGTGGAACTGAAATCCCATGTCCTCGGCATTCTCTACCAGGAAGCGCTCCAATCGTTTGCCGCTGGCAGTCGCGCTGCGGCAGACTTGGTTCAGGCGTTTGAGATGCGGCACAAAGCGGGTGCTGGCTGATGCTCAGGACAGGTCGAATATTGATCTTACTGGTGGCTTTGACGGCCGCTTCGACGTCGCGCGGGCAAATCGCGGACGCCCCGCAAGCTGACGCCTATCCCATCATCGCGGAGCTTTTTGCTGATCCCGCCCGTTACGAAGGCCGCCGAGTCATGATCTACGGGCTCGTGATCGAGTCGGATTCGAGTTCCACATTCCTGCTCCAGGACGTCTCCCAGCGTCCGTTGAAAATCCTGGGCAGTGAGAGGCTCAAGGCAACGGTCGGCGACCAGTTGATCGTGTTTGGGTCATTTCACTCTGCTTCTGATGGCCCCTACGTATCCGCTATAGCTCTCATTCCGACACAGGTTGTTGCCGGCGGAGGCTGTTGTTGACTGCCGCACAATGGGAAGCCGCGCTCTGGTGGATAATGCTGACGAGCGCGGCCATAGCAGCGATGCTCAGCATCATGGCGACCATGCTTGATCGGCGAAAATCCGATTGGCCGACGCGCCAGCAGCGATTTCGCATGCATATCGCGAGCTATTGCTTTCTCACTGTCAGCGTCCTGGCTTTCGTCATGCGCGGCCTCTTAACACCTTGATCCGACGACATGCGGCGAGCAGATCCCCACCATCGCGGCGCGGACTCTCCGCAGAATCGAGGGGCGTGCGCATCGAAAGTCTCTGTGCTTCAGGAATTGCTTCGCCAACAGATTCCGATCATTGCGGTGCTGCTGGCCGCGGGCTTCGCGACCGCTTATCTCCAGCACGGTTACTTGCCGGGAGGCGACCGCCGGCGCGATTGTTTCTACGAGGGACCCATGATCACTTTGTCGCGCATACTCATCTGGGCTTGGCTGGTCGTTGGCGGCGCCGCCGCATTTGCAGAAAGCTATCCGGTCAGGCCGATCAAGCTCATCGTGCCGTACCCGGCCGGTGGGGGTACCGATATTGCTGCGCGTTGGATAGGGCAGAAGCTTAGTGCGGCTTTGCGTCAGCAAATCGTCGTCGACAACCGCGCCGGCGCGAACGGCAACCTGGGCACTAACGCGATCGCGAAGGCGGCTGCGGATGGATATCTGATCGGAATGGCGACCCCCGGGCCAGTAACGATTGGCCGCAGTCTATATCCCGATTTACCTTATGATCCGCAGAAGGACCTCATCCCGATCGCGCTTGCGAATGAAAGCCCGATTGTGTTGGTCGTGAATCCCTCGGTGGCAGCCAAATCTCTGCAAGAGCTGATCGGTCTGGCAAAAGCAAAACCTGGCGTGCTCACCGCGGCCCTGGTATCGACCGGCTCAGTACCGCACCTCCTGACCGAAATGTTGAAGGCCGCTGCCGGGATAAATGTCCTCGATGTGCCGTACAAAGGCGGCGGGCCTGCGGCGATGGACGTTGTAAGCGGTCAGGTCGACATGCTGTTCAGCGTGCTCCCGCTGGTCCTTCCATACATAACCTCCGGACAACTGAGGGCGATAGCAATCGCAAGCGATGCGCGGAGCGCGCTTTTGCCCGACGTTCGAACCGTGAAAGAGTCGGGATTCTCACAAGTTGTCGGCACTGCGTGGAACGGCATCGTGGCGCCGGCTGGTACCCCCGAGGACATCATCATCAAGCTCAACGGCGAAGTGGCAAAAGTTCTAGACTCGGCGGAGACAAAGGAGCGCTTTGCGGTGCTCGGGATGGAGGCGGTAGGTGGGTCCGCAGAGCACTTTGCCGAATTCTTGAGGGCCGAAAGCGAGAAATGGTCCAAGGTGATAAAGGCTGCGCAAGTGCAGGTGCAATGACGAGAGGCGGAACGCGATGTTCGACATTCTGGACCGCATTATGAATCTCGATATAGGCCAACGCGGGGTGGACAAGCTTTATGCCCCGGCTCGGTCCCGAAGCTCGGAGGCCTTGTGTGCGGCTGCGGCCCGCCATCTAACGCGCACCGCAGCCGGAGATTGCATCGTCCTGATAACCGGCTCGCTAACGCGACCCTGGGTATCGGTCAGTATCGGCGAGACCGATGGGCCCGTCGGAGTAGCGGCACTCGCCCGCGCGCTCAGCTATGGCTTCAATGCGATTCCGGTGGTGATAACCGATACGTCGTTGATTGAACCGATAAGCGCGACGCTTCGGGCAGCCGGTCAGGCGATCGTGACGCTCGATGATGCGAAACGGGCGACTTCGAACAAGCGTTTCTGCAGCGTAGCTGTGGTCCTTGGGTTCCCGCTGGACGACGTTGAGGCGCGCAGAGAGGCAAAGCGAGTAATCGGCGAGTTTCGCCCTACGGCGGTGATCGCGGTGGAGCGGGCCGGCATGACGCCAAAAGGGACTTATCACAACATGCTTGGCCAGGATTATAGTGAGGGCAGGGCGCGGATTGATTATTTAGTCGAGGAGGCGATGAGCTCCCAAATTCCAACAATCGGCGTAGGCGATGGAGGTAACGAGATTGGCATGGGAGCCGTCGCGGAAGCTGTCCATCAATACGTTCCCCACGGGAAGATTCTGTGCGCAAAATTAGCGACAGACGTTTTATTGCCTGCCGGCGTGTCGAACTGGGGATGTTATGCGATTCAGGCTGCGCTGGCGGTGATGACCGAGAAGCCAGACCTGCTCCACACGGCGGCAATGGAGAGGCGGCTGGTGGAGGCTGCCGCAAATGCTGGTCTGGTAGACGGCAACACCGGCAAGTGTGAGCCGACGGTCGACGGGCTCCCCATCGAGGTTCACGTGGGTATTGTTGAGCTTTTGGCTGCGACTGCACAACGTGGAATAAGAAAATCCCACTAAGTTCCCCGGATGTCTGGGCCGGAGAGTGCAGAGCCCGCAGCTGTTCCCGAGGCGTCGTGGAGTTCGTCGTTCGGTTTGAGGAACCGCGTCGGCCATGAGCAGAACGAGGCTTTTCTCGCGCCAAGCCTGGGACAAAAACGCCTCCATCTACGAGGCCATCCGCACGATGCCCTTCAACGCGCAGCTCGCGTCCGGCACGTTGAGCGACGCGCGCTTCAAGCATTACATCACG
>Ga0070698_100006536_pt1 | contig 12641 bp, 9 predicted proteins | sample KBSK1502metaG_FD_65477 | JGI IMG/M metagenome (GOLD analysis project Ga0070698, IMG submission 65477) | Corn, switchgrass and miscanthus rhizosphere microbial communities from Kellogg Biological Station, Michigan, USA - KBS K1-50-2 metaG | ecosystem: Host-associated > Plants > Roots >... | reverse complement strand
ATGGTCGCGCAGAGCGGCCGCGTGCGCATCAAGGCGGATGCGCGATACGGCGCGATCAAGATTGGTGACCTGCTGGTCACGAGTCCCACACAGGGCTACGCGATGAAGTCGCGGCCGATGAAGGTCGGCGGTCAGACAATGCATCGTCCCGGAACGCTGCTCGGCAAGGCGCTGGAAGCGCTGCCCAGCGGCAAAGGTGAAATCCTCGTCCTCCTGACGCTCCAGTGATGCGTACGTTCCGCCCTCGGCCAACACCATCGGCTCGGGGAGGTCGGAGCCGGGTCGCGCTCGTCGCGGCAGCGCTGGCATTGATGGTGTCGTGTGCCTTTGCGCTGGGAGACTCTCGGCAGCAGCCGCCGCCGGTGGGTCCCGACGCGCCCGTCGCGGCGTGGGAGCGAATCGTGCGCGGGGCGTACGAGAACAAGGGCATCGCGCAGGTCGAGCGGCTCGGCGATCGATGGGTGTTGAACGTGATGTGCGATGGCGTACACGCCACCTACATAGACGACACGACCCTCGATCTGCCCCTCTACAGCCAGGGCTACGTCAACGCCCGTTATCACTACGTCGACCGCATCAACAGCAACGCAAGGTGTGTCCAGGGACCGTGCCCGCCGGTGCAGGAGCGCCGGGTCGCGCTCGAGCGTCTCACTGTCCTCACCGCGACTCGGGAGCAAGCCAGTGAGAAGGCGCTCACGTGTGAGTAGTGCGTTTCGTCGCACCCTGGCTCCAGGTGCTCTCGCCGCGAGCCTGATCTGGTGTTCGCCGGTCCTCGCAGGCCAGGGTGCCGCACAGGCAGCTGGCCCGTCGATACAGAGCCTCACCGAGCCGGGCCAGGGACTGACCATTCGGGAAGTCTCGGCACAGACCGGTCTGGTGACGTTCGCCAGCAGTGCCGATCGGGGTCTCCTGTTGCCGCTTGCCGCTGCCGAACCGGCGGAGGCGCGCGCGTTGAGTTTCGTCGATACGTACGGTCGCGTGTTCGGCCTCGCGGACTCATCCCAGGTACGGCTGATGGCCGCTCCACTGACGGATGCGCTCGGCCTGGAGCACGTCCGGCTTCAGCAGATGCACAACGGGGTGCCAGTCAGGGCCGGCGAGTTCATCGTCCATCTGAATGGATCGCGGGCGATGGCCGCGAATGGTCACATCGCCAACGATCTTCCAGACGACGTGGCGCCGGCAATTCCGGCGGACACTGCGCTGACGGAAGCACGTCAGGTGATCCAGCGGCAGCGGCCTGAGGCTGCGGCATCCGCCGAGTACAGCGAGACGCGCCTCGAGATCTTCGATCGACGACTGCTGTCAGATGACGTGAGCTATGGGTCGCGGCTGGCATGGTTCATCGAAGCTACCGGTCCGGCGCTGCGCGAGTTCATCTGGGTGGATGCGCAGGCCGGCGTCGTCCTGCTGAATTTCAGCCAGATTGCCGACGCGAAATCACGGAGCGTCTACGACGCCAACCACCTACCCAACACGCTCCCGGGGACGCTGGTGCGCACCGAAGGTGGTCCCGCGACCGGTGACACCGATGCGGACAACGCCTACACGTTCGCGGGGATCACCTACGACTACTACCTGGCTATTCACGGTCGCGACAGCTTCGACAACGCGGGAAGCACGATTGTCTCGAGCGTTCACTATTGCGAGTCAGGCGTCGCAGTTCCTCGAGGCTTTCCGGAGACCGGTTCATGTCCGTCCTTTGCGAATGCGTTCTGGAATGGCAGCCAGATGGTGTACGGCGATGGGTTTGCGTCCGCCGATGACGTCGTGGGTCACGAACTGACACATGCGGTGACCGAGCGAAGCGCGAACCTGTTCTACTACGTGCAGTCGGGGGCGTTGAACGAATCGTTCTCCGACATCTTCGGCGAGACCATCGACCTGACAGACGGTGTCGGCAACGACGCCGCGGGCGTGCGTTGGAAGATGGGCGAGGACCTGTCGATGGGCGCCGGCCGCGACATGATGACGCCTACCAACTTTTCTGATCCCGGCAAGATGAGCGACACGGCCTTTTTCTTCTGCAGCACCGAGGCCCATACCAATCCCAACGTGGACAGTGGAGGCGTGCATACCAACAGCGGCATACCCAACCATGCGTACGCCCTGATGGTCGATGGAGGAACGTACAACGGCCGGACGATTATCGGGATCGGCACGACCAAGGCGGCCAAGATTCAGTACAGGGCGCTGACGACCTACCTCACGTCGGGGGCCACCTTCCTCGACGATTACAGCGCGCTGAACCTGTCGTGCACGGATCTGATTGGAACCGCAGGGATTACGTCTGCCGACTGCACACAGGTGACCAACGCGTTGCTCGCCGTGGAAATGAACGGAACGTGGGCGTGTTCTGGAGCAACACCGGCGCCGCTGGCTTGCCCGGCCGGAACACCTACGTATACGTCGCTCGAAGGGTTTGAAAGCGGAACCGGCAACTGGACAGCGACGAACGCGGCTGGCTCTTGGAGGCGGGTAACGTTTTTCGCGAAGAGCGGGACGTTCAGCGAATACGGCGCCGACGTGGCCGCGACCTCCGACCACACGCTTACGATGACATCGGCGGTCGTACTGCCTGCCGGAGCACGGTTGTATGTCGATCACGCGTTCGAGTTCGAGAATTCGGTGTTCAACGCCGTGCGCCAGAACTGGGACGGTGGGGTCATCGAATACAGCGCGAACGACGGGGCGACGTGGTCCGACGCCGCGAGCTTCATCGACGGCGGGCAAAGCTACGGCGGCAGCGTGTCCACTCTGGACACCAATCCGCTCGCTGGCCGATCTGCGTTCGTCGAGTCCAGCTTCGGCTACACGGCAACGCGGCTGAACCTTGCGTCGCTGGCCGGCCAGAGCGTGAGGTTCAGGTTCCGCGTGGGTACCGATTCTGCCGGGAGCTCTTTAGGCTGGCTGGTGGACAACGTCGCGATTTACTCCTGCATGGTTGCTACGCCGCCCATGATCACGTCCCAGCCCTCGAGCCAGACAATCGCGTTCGGGCAGACAGCAAGCCTCAGCGTCACCGCCTCGGGATCGGGCTTGGCCTATCAGTGGTACGTGGGGATCAGCGGAAGTACCAGCAACCCGATCGGCGGAGCCACGGTCAGCTCCTACACCACACCCGCGTTGACGAGCACCACGAGACACTGGGTTCGCGTGTCCAATGCAGGTGGATCGGCGGACTCGAACACGGCGACGATCACGGTCTCCTTCACCGACAGCACGTTGACATCGGGCTCCACCGTGATCAAGGTCGCTCACATCACCGAGCTGCGGACACGTATCAACACTGTTCGGGCGGCACGGGGACTCGGGGCCTTCTCGTACACCAACTCCACGCTGACAGCGGGATCCAGCTTCGTCAAGGCGGTGGACATCACCGAGCTTCGCACCGCGCTGGCCCAGGCGTACACCTCCTCCGGCATGACGCCGCCGGTTTACACGAATCCTACGCTGACGCCAGGTGTGTCCAACGTGAGGGCTGCCGACATTACAGAACTCCGGAATGCGGTCCTCGCCCTCGAATAGACGCAGCGGCAGTGCATCAGGTACGGCGCGGATGCGAGCTGTCGCCGCCGCGCTGTTCGTCCTTCTCCCGTCGATAGCCGGCCATACCCAGACGCCGCCCGCGGCGCCCGTCGATGCGCCGAGCGTGCCCGACGAGATCCTCGTGCGGTTTGGGCGGGGAATGGACGCGACGGCTGTCAACGACCGCGTCGCGCAGCTCGGCGCTCAAGTGGTCAAGAGCCTTGACGCCGTCGAGGGTTTGTACCTGATCAAGCTGCCGGCCGGTCTCGACCTCCCACAGGCTCGTGCCACGTTCGCGCGTGTGGCGGGGGTGCTCTATGCAGAACCGAACTACCTGCTGTACTCCACCGCGACGCCGAACGACCCGCAATACACGAATCAGTGGGGCCTGCACAACACGGGACAATCGGCGGGGACGCCCGGTGCGGACATTCACGCGCCCGAGGCGTGGGATATCACGACCGGCAGCAGCTCAGTTGTCGTCGCGGTGATCGACACCGGCATCGACTACAACCACCCGGACCTCGCGGCCAACATGTTCCGCAACGAGGCGGACTGCAACGCCAACGGCGTGGACGACGACGGAAACGGCTATATCGACGACTGCTACGGGATCGACACGGCAAACGACGACAGCGATCCGCTGGACGATCACAACCACGGGACTCACGTCTCCGGCACGATCGGCGCCGTCGGCAACAACGGCGTCGGCGTCGCCGGCGTGAACTGGAACGTGAAGTTGATGGGGTGCAAGTTCCTTGATGCCGCCGGAACCGGTGTGACGTCGGACGCGATCGACTGTCTCACCTATATAGGCGTGATGAAGGATCGCGGGGTGAACATCGTCGCGACCAACAACAGCTGGGGAGGAGACGTGTACTCCCAGGCACTCTACGATGCCATCGACGCGCAGCGCCAGCGAGGCATCCTGTTCATTGCGGCGGCGGGAAATGCCGGGAGCGACAACGATACGGCGGGGAGCTATCCATCCAACTACGACCTGCCGAACGTCATCGCGGTCGCAGCCACCACGCGCACGGACGCGCGAGCGTCGTTTTCGAATTACGGCCGCCGAACGGTTCACATCGGCGCGCCCGGCAGCGAAATCGTGAGCACCGTGCGCAGCACCGTCGGCACTGGCTACGGTACGTTGAGTGGAACGTCGATGGCGACGCCGCATGTCACCGGCGTCGCGGCGCTGCTGAAAGCCCAGGACTCGAACCGCGACTGGCGCGCGATCAAGAACCTGATCCTCGCTGGCGCCGACGCGATATCGAGCCTGGCGAACGCGACCGTCACCGGCCGTCGGCTCAACGCGCGCGGCTCGATGACCTGCGCGGACGTCACGGTGGAATCGCGACTGAGGCCGACGATGAGCACGATCGCCGGCATTGGCGGGCAGCCGATCACGCTTCGAGCCCTTCACATCAATTGCGCGAATCCCAACGGCGACGTGACAATCACCGTGAGCGGCGGGCAACCGCCGATCACGCTCAAGGACGATGGCGTGTCGCCGGACCAGGCCGCCGATGACGGCGTCTATAGCGGCTCGTTTACGCCGATCTCGGGCGCGTATACGCTGACGTTCCCTGGCAACGATACGGTGACTGTGGACATTGCCAACGCGGCGTACGACTCGTCATCGATGGCGCCGCGATGTAATGCGGGCTCGTCGTACTGCAGCTCCGGGACACTGCTGAATTCACGCGACAGCCTCAGCACCGGTGCCGAGCTCCACCAGCCGAACACCATCAACGCGTCGTGCGCCGACGGGATGTTGGGATCGTATCTGTCGGACGAATCGATCGAGAGCATACGGGTCTCAACCGTCGACGGCAGTCTCATTGCGCCTGGCAAGACGGTCCGGGTGGATGTGACCGTGTATGCGTTTGTCTCAAACGACGACCATCTCGACATCTACACGAGTCCGTCGGCGACGTCGCCGACGTGGAGTTGGCTGACGACGCTGACACCTGCCTCACCGGGGCTGCAGACGCTCTCCGCCACATTCGTGGTCGCGTCCGGCGGCTCGCAGGCGATTCGCGCGAACTTCCGATTCCTGGGCGCCCAAGGCTCCTGCTCGAGGGGCGCCTTTGACGACCACGACGACCTCATCTACATCGCAAGAGCGCCATTCACCGATGATCTGCTGAGCGCAGGTTCGTTCATCAAGGCGGTGCACATCACGGAGCTGCGAACGCGGATCAACGCCGTTCGAGCGGCTCGAGGGCTGGCTGCGTTCCCGTTCACGGACCCGACCCTGACGGCGGGATCGACGACCATCAAGGCCGTGCACATCACGGAACTGCGCACCGCGCTCGCCGAGGCGTACGCCGCGGCTGGCCTTCCGGCGCCGACCTACACGGATCCGGGGCTCGCAGCGGCGTACTTGGTGAGGGCCCTGCACATCAGCGAGCTGCGTGACGCGGTTGCGGGGCTCGAATAGCGCGACCAGCGTTTTCTGTACTACTGCAGACGATCGGCCAGCATCCCCACGCTCAGCGCGTAGAGGTGCGCGCAGTTGTAGTCGAGAATCCTCTCGTAATTGGGATAGACGAGGAAGCTGCGGCTGCCGACGTCGACGAGGCTGGCGGGGATGTCGCTGACCGGCAGCGGCGCCCCCGACTTCAGCCGCAGGCCCGCGTCACGCCAGATAGCCAGCGGCCGGCGCTCGGTCATCAGCCGCTTGGCCGAACAGCCAGCGTCGCGCTTCGGGATGTCCGCCGCCCGCGCGCGCGCCTCCTTGGACACCTTGACCTCGCGTCCCCACGTCTCGCCGGGCTCCCAGCCCGCATCCTTCAGGTAGTTCGCAATCGAAGCCAGCGTGTCGGCCTTCGAATGCCAGATGTCGCGGAGGCCGTCCTTGTCGAAATCGACCGCGTGCTCGAGATAGCTCGACGGCATGAACTGCGGCTGGCCCATCGCACCGGCCCACGACCCCGTCATCGTCTTCGCGTCGATGTAGCCGCCCGACACGATCGACAGCGCCTTGAACAGCTCGTTCCGGAAGAAGTCCGATCGGCGCGGCTCGTACGCGAGCGTGGCGAGCGCCTGGAACACGGGATAGGTGCCCGTGAACTGGCCGTAATGCGATTCGAGCCCCCAGATGGCGAGCACGACGCCGGGCGAGACGCCGTATTGCGTGCGAATGTTCCGCAGGACCGCGCGCTGTTCCATCGCCTGCTCCCGCCCGAGGCGGATGATGCGCGGCGTCACGCGCGTCTGGAAATAGCGGTCGAGCGTAATCGTGAACTCGGCCTGGGAGCTGTCGCGCTCGACCACGCGCTGAATCGGCGTGATGCCCGAGAGCGTCGCGTCGATCAGCTCGTCGCTGAAGCCGCGCGCGTGCGCGTCAGCGATCAGCTCCTGGAGCCACTGCTCGAAGGGACGCGACTGCGGTGGCGGCGCAGTCTCCTGAGGCGCCAGGATCGCCGCCGCGAGAAGCAGTGCAGCCAGTCGCATCGCGCTGTGAGGATCTTAGACCGTTCCGCTGCTCCAGTGACGACCGCATTTTCACGGCCTCGTCGCGCGAGAACACCCAGTCGTTCACGTCGGCGTGCTGGAGCTGCGCGCGCGACCAGACGGCTCGCATCAGGCCGTGCGCGGCGTGCGCGTTGGTCCCGAGCAGCAGGTGCCCCATTTCGTGCGCCATCGCGAAGCCGAGCAGCACCGCCGCGTCGGCGCGAGCCTGCGCGGCCAGCCACTGCACGCGATCGACGAACACCGTCGCCAGCCTGCCCTCGTGAATCGCCGTGTCCACCAGGGAGTACCCGAGCTGCAGCTGACCGCCCGCCGACGGCGCTCCCGGCAGGCGCACGAGCCGAACGGACAGCTCCGCGGGCCCGGACGGCGTGTCGCACGCGGCCGCATGCGCCGCGGCCGCGTCGTTGCCGCACCGCAGCCACGTGACATCGATGCCGGCGGCGGCCAGGACCCCGGCCGCCGCACGCAGAGCAACCGTCTGATCCGCCGCCGGCATCACCCCGGCGTCGTACACGCGCACCTGCAGGCGCGCGTGCGCGACGACCGTTTCCCGGGACGTCTGTGGCGTGCTGTCGGCGGTCGCCTGAACGGCACCCGGGGCCGCCACCGCCAGTCCGAGCGTCACAGCCGCTATTGCGTTTCGCACGCCGCTACTGTGCGCCGCGGCGGCAAGTGCCTCAATGCATTGGAGGTGACACGAGGTGAAACGTTGGTGACCTGAGAATGTCCGTCCCACAAGCGCGTGGGGTCACCGGAGATAATTCTGTATGGACGCCGAACGCCTTCTCCGATTCGAATCGTTCGAGCTCGATACGCGTTCCCGCGAGCTGCGGAAAGGGAAGAACCGCATCCGGCTCCAGGAGCAGCCGTTCGAGATCCTCCGCCTGATGCTCGAGCATCCGGGCGATGTCGTCACGCGCGAGGAGCTGGCCCGGAAGCTCTGGCCGGAGGGCACGTTCGTCGACTTCGAGCACAGCCTGAACGCCGCGGTGAAACGGCTGCGAGCGGCCCTGGGGGACGATGCGGACAACCCGCGGTTCGTCGAGACGCTGCCGCGGCGCGGCTACCGGTTCATCGCGCCGCTTGGCGGCGGCCCCGCCGCGTCGCTCGGGGCAGGCACGGCCATCGCGATGCCGTCCCTTGCGCCGGACTACAAGGCGCGGCTGGCGGTGATGCCGTTCGCCAATTTGAGCGGCGACTCCAGCCAGGAATATTTCAGCGACGGGTTGACCGAGGAGATGTTCCTGCAGCTGGGTCGCCTCGGACGCGGGCGCATCGGCGTCATCTCGCGCTCCTCGTCCAACCTGTTCAAGGGGAGCGCGCGCCGCGCGCGCGAAATCGGCGAGATGCTGCGCGCGGACTACCTGCTCGAGGGGAGCGTCCGCCGTGAAGCCGACCGCGTACGGATCACCGCGCAGCTCGTCGAGACGTCGAGCGAATCGCATCTCTGGACCGACGTCTACGACCGGAACCTCACCGACTGCCTGACGGTGCAGGCGGAGGTCGCCGCGCGCATCGCGCAATCGCTGGCGGTGGAGTTGTTGCCCGAGCGGACTGTGCAACCGTCCGCCGATGCCGCCGCGTATCAGACGTACTTGAAGGGGCGCTACTACTGGAACCTGCCCGGCGACCAGGGATTCGAGCAGGCGATCGTCTACTTCCGGCAGGCGTGCGCGGCGGATCCGAGCTTCGCGGCGGCGCACGCCGACCTGGCCCGCGCCTACACCGGACAGGCGGAGTACTACAACGTGGTGCCGCGCGCAGCGCTCGAGACCGCGCGTCCGATTGCCGAGAAGTCGCTGGAGCTCGATCCGCACCTCTCGCATGCGCACATGGCGGTGGCGAACGTCCGGGCGATCCTCGACTGGGACTGGGACGCTGCCGAAGCCGGGTTCCGGCAGGCCATCGCGCTCAATCCGAGCAGCGATGGCGCGCACCGCTGGTACGGACTGCTGCTCGCGGGGCTTGGCAAGTCGAGTGAAGCGGTCCGCGAAGCGCAGCGCGCCCGCGAGCTCGATCCGTTGTGCCTCGTCGTCGGCACCAGCGCGGCGTGGACGCAGTACGTGGCGGGCGATTACGAAGCGGCGATCGACACCTGCCGCGACGTGATGGACATGAAGCCGCAGTTCACGCCGGCGTGGCGCGTGCTCGGCGCGTCGTTGATCCAGATGGGACGCGCGGCTGAAGGCGTCGCGGAGCTCGAAGCCGCCGCGGCGAACGCCCCGGCCGATCCCGTCCTGCTCGCGTGGCTGGCGCACGCGAAGGCGATGCGCGGCGAGTGCGGCGTCGCGCGCACCATTCTCGACGCGCTCGATCGGCTGCGCGCGCAGCGGTTCGTGCCCGCCTACCACCTCGCGCTCGCGCACGTCGGTCTCGGTCAGCACGACGAGGCGTTTCGGCTGCTCGACCAGGCGTGCGAGGAGCGCGATCCCGCGCTCGTCAACCTGGCGGGCGATCCCCGCTTCGACAGCGCGCGGAAGGATCCGAGGTTCTCGCGCCTGATGAGCCGCCTCCGTCTCTAAGCGTCGGCGCCGCGCTGGTCGTATATCCGTCCAGATACAGCGCGGAGGACTCATATGGCTCAACGTGTGCTCGGTTTTCTGATTGCGGTCGCAGTCGCGACGCCTCTGTTGGCGCGTGCGCAGCAGCGGCATCCTGATTTCAGCGGGAGCTGGAAGATCACCAACATCGACATGCCCGACGCGGGCGCGGGCGGCGGCGCCGGCGGCGGCCGCACGCCTGGCGGCTTCGGCGGGCGCGGTGGGCGCGGCGGCCGCGGCTTCGGCGGTGCACGGCGTGGCGGCGACGCCGGCGGTGATGCGGCCGACAACGGCGCGCGTGCGGATCGCGCGCCGCGCCGCCTCGAGGTCGGTCAAACCGTCCACATCCGGCAGACCGACGAACGGCTGATCATCACGGAGGACGACCAGGGCGGCGGCGTGATGAGCAGCTATACGCTCGACGGGAAGGAAACCACCAACCGCACGGGCGACGCCACGACGAAGAGCAAGACCAGGTGGGAGGGCGTCGCGCTGGTCACCGACCTCACACGATCGATGGAGACACCGCGCGGCAACTTCGACATGAAGAGCCGCGAGGTGCGCAGCCTGAGCGAGGACGGCACGACGATGACGGTGCGGATGGAGTTCGACACGCCGCGCGGCAAGCAGGCGATGACCGTGACGTACGACAAGGTCGCGGACTAGGGGAAGCCGCCAGCGAGTCCCTCATTCTTGACCTAAGATCGCAGGCGGACCGGAAGGATCCGCCTGCGACCGATGAGAGTACTCGTTGTCGAAGACGAACTGAAAGTCGCCAACGCCCTGCGGGAGGGCCTCGAAGGCGAGCGCTACGAGGTCGTCGTCGAGCGGACGGGGGAGGACGCCTTCTTCCGGATGACGACCGAGGCCTTCGACCTCATCCTGCTCGATCTCGGCCTGCCAGGCCGCGACGGCCTTCAGATCCTGACGACGCTGCGCACCAAGGGAATCAAGACGCCGGTGCTCGTGCTGACGGCGCGCGACACGCTGCAGGACCGGGTCGCCGGCCTCGACAGCGGCGCGGACGACTACCTGGTGAAGCCGTTCGCGTTCGCGGAGCTGCTCGCGCGCATCCGGGCGCTGATGCGGCGCGGCCGGGCCGCCGAATCGCCGCGCCTCGCCGTCGGCGACCTGACGATGGATCTGATCACGCGGAAGGTGACGCGCGGCGGCCAGCCTGTCGACCTCACCGTGCGCGAGTTCGAGCTGCTCGAGTACCTGATGCGGTACGAGGGGCAGGTCGTCTCGCGCGAGACGCTGGCGCGCGACGTCTGGAAGGAGACGGCGCGGACGACGCCGCTCGACAACGTCATCGACGTTCACATCGCGCGTCTGCGGCGGAAGGTGGACCTCGATCGGCCGCTGAAGTTGATTCACACCGTGCGCGGCGTCGGCTTCCTGCTTCGCGAGGGCGAGCCGTGACGCGCTGGTGGCGATCGCACAGCGTGCGGGTGCAGCTGACGCTGTGGTACGTCGCCGCCATGACGCTGGTGCTCGGCGTGTACGCGGGCGCGATCCTCGCGTACGTGAGCCGCAGCGCCTCGCAGGTCCTCGATCAGCAGCTTCGCAATGACTTCCAGTGGGCCACCGTGATGGTGGAGCAGACACCGGAAGGCGGCATCACGTGGAACGGCGAGGAGGCGATCGAAGAGCATCCGTGGCTGCAGGTCTGGAACGCCGCCGGCAAGCTGCTGTTCCGCAACGACGTCGCGCTCGCGCAGCCCGATGTCGGCATGGACCTGCCGAACCTTCCCGACGACGCCATCGTCAGCGTGCCGACGGCGGGCGTGCCGCTGCGCGTCCTCAGCCGGCGCGGCGAGATTGCCGGGAGCCCGGTCGTCATCCAGGTGGGCCGGTCAGAAGAGGTCATGCGCGAGCAGATTCGGACGGTCGCGCTGATCCTGCTCCTGGGCCTTCCGCTCGCCGTGGCCACCGCCGGTTTTGGCGGCTACATGCTGGCGCGCCGCGCGCTCGCGCCCATCGAACGGATGACCGAACGGGCCGAGACGATTACCGCCGAGCGGTTGAGCGATCGCCTGCCCGTGAGCCATCCGGACGACGAGATGGGCCGTCTGGCGACCGTGTTCAACGCGACGCTCGCGCGGCTGCAGGAGTCGTTCGACCAGATGCGTCGCTTCACGGCCGACGTGTCGCACGAGCTTCGCACGCCGCTCACGGCCATGCGCAGCGTCGGCGAGGTCGGGCTTCGCGGCGGCCCGCGCGCCGAGGCGGAGTACCGCGTCATCATCGGGAGCATGCTCGAGGAGGTCGATCGCCTCGCGGGCCTCGTCGATCGATTGCTCACGCTGTCGCGCGCGGAGACCGGCGAGGCGAAGCGGTCGATCGAGCCGATTGCGTTGAAGGATCTCGCCGAGAGCGTTGTCGGCGACCTGGCGGTCCTCGCCGAGGAGAAGTCTCAGCAGGTGGTCGTCGAGGCGCACGGCGCGCCGCGCGCGCTGGGTGACCGGATGGTGGTCCGGCAGGCGCTCATCAACCTGGTCGACAACGCCATCAAGTTCGCGCCGGCGGCAAGCGCCATCGTCATCCGCATCGGGGATACCGCCGACCACGCGATCCTGGACGTCATCGATCGAGGTCCCGGCATTCCGGCCGCCGCGCGCGATCGCATCTTCGACCGGTTCTTCCGCGCCAATTCGGCGCCGGCCGATGTCACAGGCACGGGTCTCGGTCTGTCGATCGCGAAGTCGGCGGTCGAGACCGCGGGCGGCACGCTGACGCTGGAGTACAGCGACCAGTTCGGCAGCACATTCCGCATCACGCTGCCTCGCGGATAACCACGAAGCCACGAAATGCACGAAGGCCGCGAAGGCCTTACCGAAGAAATCTTCCTGCCAACGCGAACGCGACGGCCAACAGGATCGCGAGGAACGCCGCGACGCCGTCCCACGCGTACGCGGTCCAGAAGAATCCGCCGGCGGTTCCAGCGGTGCTCGCCCCCATGTAATAGAAGAAGAGATACAGGGCCGACGCCTGCGCCTTCCCCTGGCGCGCCCGAAGCCCGACCCAGCTGCTCGCCACCGAGTGCGACGCGAAAAATCCGATCGTGACGAGCGCGATCCCGACGATCAC
>Ga0070698_100006535_pt1 | contig 12642 bp, 12 predicted proteins | sample KBSK1502metaG_FD_65477 | JGI IMG/M metagenome (GOLD analysis project Ga0070698, IMG submission 65477) | Corn, switchgrass and miscanthus rhizosphere microbial communities from Kellogg Biological Station, Michigan, USA - KBS K1-50-2 metaG | ecosystem: Host-associated > Plants > Roots >... | reverse complement strand
TGTGCCCCTGGTGCGGCGCCAGGCAGGGCACACCAGGCGCTACACATGTGATGCTTCGTGGGGGAGGATCCTTGACGTCAGGCCGCGGCCGTGGAATCTGCTGGCAATTCCCGCATGACCGCAGGTGAACCGGACGCCGTCCCGGCGCGTCCAATAACCGTGACCGATACCCTGCTGGCTGGTGCCACGCTGGATTCGGTCATAACGGAATCGGACGCCGACCGGGCGGTTACCGCGATCTATAGCACGCACTATCGTTCGCTCGTCCGCCTGGCGGTCCTGCTGGTTCGTGATGTCGCCACGGCGGAGGAAGTAGTGCAGGAGTCGTTCATCGCCATGCATACGTACTGGCGTCGGCTGAGGGACAGTGACAAGGCACTGTCCTACCTGCGCCAGTCCGTGGTGAACCGGTCCCGGTCGGTGCTCCGGCACCGGGTCGTGGTCGACCGGAACGCCCCGAAGGCCGCACCGGATATGCCCAGCGCGGAGCAGGGTGCGCTGTCGCTGCTGGAGCGCACGGCGGTGATCGCAGCGCTGCGTACGCTGCCCCCACGGCAGCGGGAGGCGCTCGTGCTGAAGTTCTACGCCGACCTCTCCGAAGCGCAGATCGCCGACAGCATGGGGATCAGCCGGGGCGCGGTCAAGAGCCACACGGCGCGGGGCATGGCGTCGTTGCGGACCGTCCTGGAGTTGGAAACATGAGAGGGGTCAGTAGGGCCGGCTGCGGCCTGGAGCGAGACGCATGACACCACAGGATCGCGATTACGACGAGATTCTCAGCCGGGTGCTGCATTCGACGCTGGAGGCGATCGACCCGGCCGGAGACGGCTTGTCTAAGATCCAGCAGCGAATCGCGGAGCCCTGGCTCAAGCGGCAGTGGTCGCTGCTTATCCATGAGTTCACGTCTCTGGGATGGCTGATCGTCGTCCGCACCGAGCCGCACCTCAACGAGGCCCGGTCCAGCCTCGCCAGCCTCGCGGAGAGTTCCGGCCGCCGGCTGCGGTCCACCTCGCTGACCCTCGCCGCCAAGGCGCGGGTGTCGTCGTCCGGGCGGCACAAGAACTCGGCCGGCCATGAAGGGCTGGCGGCCGGGCTGCGGAAATGGCTCGGCCCCGCCATGGCCTGGCTCCGCCCGGCTCTGGCGGTGGGCGGGGCCGTGGTCCTGGTCGTCGCCGGAGTCTTCGCGGTGGGGCAGGCCCAGCGGGCGCTCAACCCCTCAGCGTCGAGCGCTAACCCGTGGGCTGGGGGCGGCTTCCACGGCACCCTGGGGCGCGGCGGGACCTATAGCCAGCAGAGCAACACTTCGGCGCCGGGGGGGTACCCGCCCGTCGCAGACAGGTCCCCCGGGCACAACAAGCACGCCAACCAGCCGTCAGCCGGGGTGGGCGCCTCCCCGGCGCAAACTGCCTGCCCATCAGGCAGCCCGACCCCGACCGTGAGCCCGACGCCGACCCCGACGCCGACCCCGACGCCGACCCCGACGCCAACCCCCACCCCGACGGCAACCGCTACGCCGACGGCCACCCCGACCCCCTCGGCGACCGCCTCCTCGGCCGGCCCAGGCACGGGTGGCCCGGCCGGGCTGCCGGGCGGGCCGCCCCCCGGCGGCTCTCCCAGCTGTGGCCCGTGACCTGCCGGGGCACACTCCCTAGCTGACGAGGTGCGCTGGTCAGCCCCAGCGGCCGGAGCGGCTCGCCACGATCGTGGCCGCGACCAGGCCCGCCGAGGACGTCCGCAGCACGGCTGGCCCCAGGCGGGCCGCGGCCGCGCCAGCTCCCGTCAGCGCCGCCGCCTCGGCCGGGCTGACCCCGCCTTCCGGGCCCACGATCAGCACGATGTCGCCGGAATCCGGCAGTTCCAGCTCGCTCAGCAGGGCCGGGCCCGCCGGGTCCAGCAGCACGGCCAGGCTGGCCGACTCAGCGCGGCGCGCCAGCTCACCGGTGGTGACGGGACCGGTCACCTCGGGCAGCCACGCCCTTCTCGCCTGCTTGGCGGCCTCCCGGGCCGCCGCCCGCCAGCGGGCCAGCGCCCGGTCGCCGCGCTCACCCTGCCAGCGGGTGACGCAGCGCTGCGCTGACCAGGGCACGATCACGTCAACGCCGCCCTCGGTCATCAGGTCCACCGCCAGGGGGCCGTGCTCGCCCTTGGGCAGCGCCTGCGCTACCACGAGCAGCGGATCTGGGCGCGGCTCCCGCCGGCGCGCCCGGACCGACAGCTCCAGCGAGGCCGCCCGGGCGGCGGTGACCACGCACTCGGCGACCAGCCCTGCGCCATCGGTCAGGTCCACCCGCTCCCCGGCGGCGACCCGTCGCACCGTGGCGGCGTGCCGCCCCTCGGGGCCGTCCAGCACCACCAGGTCAGCGGCCAGGGCCGCCGGCTCGCTCAGGAAGACCGGCGGCCGTGCGTCCCCCATAGTCGCAGCCACTAGCTTCAGCGGCCGTTGAAGGCGTCCCGCAGCCTGGAGAAGAACCCCTGCTGGCCGGGCGCGAACCGGCCGGGCGGCGTCTCCTCCGCCCGCAGCTTCGCCAACTCCCTGAGCAGGGCCTCCTGCTCATCGTCGAGCTTGGACGGCGTCTCGACGGTCACGTGGATGATCAGGTCGCCCCGGCCGGAGCTGTTCAGGTGCCGCACGCCAAGCCCGTACATGGGGAGGACCTGACCGGACTGGGTGCCGGGGCGGATGTCCAGATCCCGGGCGCCGTCCAGCGTTTCCACCGTCAGCGAGGCCCCCAGAGCAGCGGCGGTCATCGGGATCGTCACCGTGCAGTGCAGGTCGTCGGCCTGGCGTTCGAAGATAGGGTGCGGCTGCTGGACGATCTCCAGGAACAGGTCACCGGGCGGGCCGCCACCGGGCCCGACCTCTCCCTCGCCCGCGAGCTGGATATGGGTCCCGTCCTCGACGCCCGCCGGAATGCGGACCTTGATGGTGCGGCGGGTGCGGACCCGGCCGTCGGCGTCACATTCCGGGCACGGGCGGCGGATGACCGTGCCGAAGCCGCCGCAGGCGGGGCACGGCCGCGACGTCATCACCTGCCCGAGGAACGAGCGCGTCACGTGGCTGACCTCGCCGCGGCCACCGCACACGTCGCAGGTCTCCGGGTGCGTCCCCGGCGCGGTGCCCTCGCCGGAACAGGTCGGGCAGACCACGGCGGTGTCCACGGTCAGGTCCTTGGTCGTGCCGAACGCGCACTCGGCCAGGTCGAGATCGACCCGGATGGTCGCGTTCCGGCCCCGCCTGGCCCGGCTGCGCGGGCCGCGGGACGCCGCGCCGGTGCCGAAGAACGCGTCCATGATGTCGCTGAACGGGAACCCGGTGGCGAACCCGCCGGGCCCGGCGGCACCCGGCCGCGCGAACGGATCCATCCCAAGGTCGTACATCTGCCGCTTCTCGGCGTCGGACAGCACCTCGTAGGCCTGGGTGATCTCCTTGAACCGCTCCTGGGTGCGCACGTCGGGGTTCACGTCCGGGTGCAGTTCGCGGGCGAGCCGCCGGTAGGCCTTCTTGATGTCGTCGGCGCTGGCGTCGCGCGGTATACCGAGGACGGCGTAGTAGTCGTTGGCCACTACGACCCCGCCAGGATCTGGCCCACGTAGCGCGCCACGGCGCGCACCGCCCCGATCGCCGTCGGGTAGTCCATCCGGGTCGGGCCGATCACCCCGAGCCTCGCCAGCGCTTGTTCACCGGTTCCCCCGTAGGCAGCGGCCACAAGCGACGTGCTGCGCAGCCCTACGACCCGGTTCTCCGCGCCGATCTTGACGGTGACCGAGTCCTCGTCGGTGGGCTCACCCAGCAAGCGCATCAGCACCACCTGCTCCTCAAGCGACTCAAGGACCTCCTGCAGCCCCTGGGAGAAGTCGGCGGGGGTGAGATTCGCGGCGCCGCCCACCATCACCCGCTCCTCGTGATGCTCGGCCAGGGTGTCGAGAATCACGGAGAACACCGCCGCGGCGTTCTGCCTGTCGCCGGGCTGCACCCGGTCGGGGAGTTCGGCCACCACCGAGGCGGCTTCGGCCAGGCGCCGCCCGTCGAGGCAGGCGTTGAGAATCGCCCGCAGGTGCGCCACCGCGGGGTCGTCGATGGAGTCGGGAAGCTCGACGGCGCGCTGCTCCACCCGCCCGGAGTCGGTGATCAGCACAAGCAGCACCCGCTTGGTGGCCATCGGCACCAGTTCGATATGCCGGACCGCCGAGCGGGTCAGCGACGGGTACTGGACCAGCGCGACCTGCCTGGTGAGCTGGGCCAGCAGCCGCACGGTCCGGGTCACCACGTCATTGGCGTCGTAGGCGCCGGCCAGGAAGGTCTCGATCGCCCGCCGCTCGGCGGCGGACAGGGGCTTGATCCCGGACAGGCGGTCCACGAACAGCCGGTAGCCCTTGTCGGTGGGGATCCGGCCGGCGCTCGTATGCGGCTGGGAGATGTAACCCTGCTCCTCCAGCACGGCCATGTCGTTGCGGATCGTCGCCGGTGACACGTCAAGATGGTGCCGGTCCACGAGCGACTTCGAGCCGACCGGCTCCATCGTGGAGACGTAGTCATGGACGATGGCGCGCAGGACGGCCAGCTTCCTGTCGTCTAGCACGTGCGCACCTCCCTGGCACTCCATCATCCAGAGTGCCAAGTCTAAGGCGCACAGGACAGCAACGGCACCGGTGAAACCCCACTAGCGTGCCGACGTTGCCCGCGCCGGTCCGGCTGATCCGGTAGTTTTCCCAGGACTGGTTAGCGCGAGGGAGACCGGCGATCCGCGAAGGAGCCCATGAGCCGCCACGCTTCCGACCGGCCGCCAGACTGGCTGCGGCCCGCCGCAGCGAGGCCGGGGCCCGGCCATCGGCCGGCGCCGGACTACCCACCAGCGCCGGACTACCCACCAGCGCCGGACTACCCACCGGCGCCGGACTACCCGCCGGCGCCCGGTCACCCGTCCATGCCGGGCAACGCGGCCGTCGCCCACGACGAGTACGGCCCGGCCCACGCGGGATACGCGCTCGCTCCCGGGGAGTACCGGCTGGCCCATGAGCCGGCCACGGCCAGGCTGCGCGCGGTCCGCCCGGCGCCGGAGCCCGTGGCCGCGGACACCGGCCCCGATTGGCCCTCCGTCCCGCGATTCGGCGGCGACGCCCGCCTGGCGATGCTTGGTTACCTGACCGTGCCTCTGTTCGGCTTTGTGGTACCGCTGGCCGTCTACTTGCGCCACCTGCGCGGGCCCGGCTGGACCCGGGCGCATGCGGCCCAGGCGCTCAACGTCTGGATCACCGCGATGCTCTACGACATCTCCGCCCTGATCATGGGCGCCGTGCTGGCGCTCGACTCCCCACAGATCGCCTTGATCGTCTTCGGGCCGCTGGTCGTCGGGGTATGGCTGGCCACGCTCAGGCTGCTGCTCCACGCGGCCACCGCGGCGAGCGATGGCCGGGAGTACACCTTCCCCGGCTGGCTCTGCTCGCGAATCGTCCGCTGAGCCGCGGCCGGCCGGGCCGGCCGCGCACCGGCGTTTACAGAGCCCCGGTCAGCTCCCGGATGACCGCGTCCGCCAGCAGCCGGCCCCGCCGGGTGAGGACGACCCGTCCCGCCGCCAGAGCCGCCCGGTCTGCCAGGCCTTCCGTGACCGCCACCTGCGCGGCTGCCCGGCCGTCCGGCTCCAGTTCCGCGACGGGGCAGCCCTCCGCAAGGCGGGTGAGCAGGAGAATACGCTCGAGACGCTGTTCGCGTTCTGTCAAAATCTCCCGGGCCTGCGCGGGGCTGTGCCCGGCCGACAGACGCGCGGCGTAGGCGGACGGGTGCCGCACGTTCCACCACCGTGTCCCGCCGACGTGACTGTGCGCGCCGGGCCCGACGCCCCACCAGTCTCCGCTGCTCCAGTACAGCAGGTTGTGCCGGCACCGCGCACCGGCCCCCGCCGCCCAGTTGGAGATCTCATACCAGCGCAGGCCGGCCGCGGCCAGCAGGTCGTCGGCGGCAAGGTACCGGTCGGCCATAGCGTCGTCGTCGGGCGCGCCGATCTCACCGCGGCGGATGCGGGCCGCCAGCCGGGTCCCCTCCTCCACGATCAGCGCGTACGCGGAGATGTGGTCCGGCTCCGCGGCCAGCGCCGACGCCACCGACTCCCGCCAGTCCGCGTCGCTCTCGCCCGGGGTGCCGTAGATCAGGTCCAGGCTCACGTGCTCGAACCCGGCGGCGCGGGCCCACCGGGCGCACGCGGCGGGCCGGCCGGGCTGGTGCACCCGGTCGAGGACGGCGAGCACGTGCGGGACCGCGCTCTGCATGCCGAGCGAGATCCGGGTGATCCCGGCGCCCCGCAGGTCCGCCAGCGACCGCTCATCCACGGTCTCCGGGTTGGCCTCGACGGTCACCTCACAGCCGGGCGCGAGCCCGAACTCGCCGTCGATCGCCCGCAGCACACCCGCGAGGTCGGCGGCTGGCAGCAGCGTGGGCGTGCCACCGCCGAAGAACACGGTCGCCACCGGCGGGGCCGCCGGCCCGAGCACCCGCCGGGCGAACCGGACCTCGGCGATCGCGAGGCCAGCGTAGGAGTCGCGGCTGGCCTCGTTGCCGAGTTCGGCGGCGGTGTAGGTGTTGAAGTCGCAGTAGCCGCACCTGGTCTGGCAGAAAGGCACGTGCACATACATGCCAAACGGCCCTCGCCCCAGCCCTTCCATCGCGCCGGCCGGCAGGCTTCCGTCGCGGGGCGCCGGGTCACCGGCCGGGGGCGTGCTCGGCACGGCTCACCTCCACCGGCCGCACCCCGCGCGCGCGTTCGTCACCTCTGCGACGCTAGCGCGGCGGCTGGCGTGGGTCGAACGAGCCTCCCGGGGGCTGGGTGGCGCCGGGGCGGTCCCGGTCGCCGCCGGGCCGGCTTATGCTGAGGGCGGACACGGAGGAGACCCCCGGGGGTTGGAGGCACCGATGACGGTCGGCCACTACGGGTGGGCCAACAATGGCCGGGGCCAGATGCGCGCCGCGGACGTGGACCGGGACCGGGCAGTGGGGATCCTCACCACTGCCTATACCGAGGGCCGGCTGAGCAAGGAGGAGTACGACACGCGGGTGGAAAGCGCGCTGAGCGCCCGCACCTACTCCGACCTGGACCAGGTGGTCACCGACCTGCCCGGGGCGCAGGTCCCCGCGGTCCGCCAGGTGAGAGAAACCAACGGGCTCGCCATAGCGAGCCTGTGCTGCGGGGTGGCCCAGTTCGCGTTCGGGCCGCTGCCCACCATCCCGGCGATCGTGCTCGGCCACATGGCCCGGCACCAGATCAAGCGCACCGGTGAGGACGGCGCGGGGATGGCGCTGGCCGGCCTGGTGCTCGGCTGGTCCGTGCTGGTCCTGGGCATCGTCCTGATCCTCGGGTTCGTCGCGGTGTTCGCGAGAAGCGCTTCGCTCCACGCGGTCATCCATGCCGTCCCCCGGCCCCCTCTGGCGCCGAGCCCGTAGGCGGCGCCTTAACGCTTGTCCGGGCCGGTCGACAGCGCGGCGATGAAGGCCTCCTGCGGCACCTCGACCCGGCCGATCACCTTCATCCGGCGCTTGCCCTCCTTCTGCCTCTCAAGCAGCTTCCGCTTGCGCGTGATGTCGCCGCCATAACACTTGGCGAGCACGTCCTTGCGCAGCGCCCGGATGTTCTCCCGCGCGATGACCTTCGACCCGATCGCCGCCTGGATCGGCACCTCGAACTGCTGGCGCGGGATCAGCTCGCGCAGCTTTGAGGTCATGGCGACCCCGTAGTCGCGGGCCTTGTCCGTGTGGACGATCTGGCTGAACGCGTCCACGGGCTGGCCCTGGAGCAGGATGTCGACCTTGACCAGGCTGGCCTCTTGCTCGCCCGCGGGCTCGTAGTCGAGTGAGCCGTAGCCGCGGGTGCGGGATTTGAGCTGGTCGAAGAAGTCGAAGATGATCTCCGCCAGCGGCATCGTGTAGCGGATCTCCACCCGGTCCGCAGACAGGTACTCCATGCCGAGGAGCGCGCCCCGCCTGTTCTGGCAGAGCTCGATGATCGCGCCGATGTACTCGGCGGGCGCCAGGATCGTGGCCCGGACCACGGGCTCGAAGATCTGCGCGACCTTGCCCTCGGGGAACTCGCTCGGGTTGGTCACGACCACTTCGGTGCCGGACTCGAGGACGACGCGGTAGACCACGTTGGGCGCGGTGGAGATCAGCGAGAGGCCGAACTCTCGCTCCAGCCGTTCCCGGACGATCTCCATGTGCAGCAGGCCCAGGAATCCGCACCGGAACCCGAAGCCCAGCGCGGCGCTGGTCTCCGGCTCGTAAACCAGGGCGGCGTCGTTCAGCTGCAGCTTGTCGAGGGCATCGCGCAGCTCCGGGTAGTCGTCCCCGTCCAGCGGGTAGAGGCCGGAGAACACCATCGGCCGCGGGTGCCCGTACCCCGCCAGCGGCTCGGCGGCGGGCCGCGCGGCGCTGGTCACCGTGTCGCCGACCCGGGCCTGGCGGACGTTCTTGACGCCGGTGATGAGGTAGCCGACCTCGCCCGCGCCCAGGCCGTCGGCCGGGATCGGCTCCGGTGAGATGACGCCCACCTCCAGCGTGTCGTGCGTCGCCCCGGTGGACATCATCAGGCTCTTCTCGCGCCGCGACAGCCGGCCGTCCACCACCCGCACGTAGGTGACGACGCCACGGTAGGTGTCGTAGACCGAGTCGAAGATCAGCGCGCGGGCGGGGGCGCTGGGGTCGCCTTGCGGCGCCGGGACCTGCGCGACGACGGCGTTGAGCAGGTCCGCCACGCCCTCGCCGGTCTTCGCGGAGACCCGCATCACGTCGCCGGGGTCGCACCCGATGACCCCGGCCAGTTCCTCGGCGTACCGGGCCGGCTGCGCGGCCGGGAGATCGATCTTGTTGAGCACCGGGATCAGGTGCAGGTCGGCCTCGAGCGCCAGGTAGAGGTTGGCCAGCGTCTGGGCCTCGATGCCCTGTGCGGCGTCCACCAGCAGGATGGCCCCCTCGCACGCGGCCAGGGAGCGGGACACCTCGTAGGAGAAGTCGACGTGGCCGGGCGTGTCGATGAGGTTCAGCACATACCGCCGACCGTCGGGGCCGGTCCACGGCAGGCGGACCGCCTGGCTCTTGATGGTAATGCCGCGCTCGCGCTCGATGTCCATCCGGTCCAGGTACTGAGCGCGCATCTCGCGTCCGGCGACGACCCCGGTGAGCTGGAGCATCCGGTCCGCGAGCGTGGACTTCCCGTGATCGATGTGCGCGATGATGCAGAAGTTCCTGATGATGTCCAAGGGCGTATGCCCGTACGCGGGCGCAGGCCCGGCCAGGGACGTGGGCCGTCCCCTGTCCGGGGCCTGATCGGGCGCTGGTGACACAGGATTCCGCCAGGGTCGAGTCGGTCTGCGGCGTCCATGGTCGCACGTCGCGAGCACTGCCTGAGCCACAGCCCTCTCCCGGCGGGCCCCGGCGGGCCCCGGCCGGTGCGGCGGGTGCGGCGGTTTCCTACGGGTGCGGCGTGGACCTGGCGGGTGCAGCGTGGGCCTGGCGGGTGCGGCGGTTCCGGCGGGTGCGGCGTGGGCCTGGCGGGTGCGGCGTGGGCCTGGCGCCGGCTCAGCCAGTTTGAGCGGGGCGCCGGGGTTGGGATATCCTGCCTCGTCGGAACCAATGCGCCCCCGCTGAGGAGTGTGTGGCGCTGCCGCGTGTGCGAACTCGCGCCCGCGCCGACCGACCAGACCAGATCCTGAGCGAGGCTTTCGCGTGGCGAACATAAAGTCCCAGATCAAGCGCAACAAGCAGAACGAGAAGGCGCGCCAGCGCAACAAATCCGTTAAGTCGTCGCTGAAAACCTCGGTGCGCAGGTTCCGCGAGGCGGCCGACGCCGGTGACGCGGAGGCGGCGAACGAGGCCATGCGAGCGGCGTGCGCCAACCTGGACAAGGCCGCGAGCAAGGGCGTCATCCACAAGAACCAGGCCGCGAACCGCAAGTCCGCGATCGCCAAGCGCGCCGCCGAGCTGCAGCAGAGCTGACCGGCCGTCTCGGCCCCCGGCTCTCTCGCCAGCGCGGCCGCGTCCGCTAGCGGGCGTCGCGGCTGGCCACGATCGCGCGGATGGCCACCTCAAGCGCATAACCCGCGTTCGCGCCCTCCCCCTTCACCTGCACGTCGGCCTCGGCGACGGCCGCCAGAGCCTGAGCGATCCCCGCCCCCGTCCAGCCGCGCAGCTGCTGGCGCACCTTGTCGATCCGCCACGGCGGGGCCCCCAGCTCGGCCGCAAGCGTGGCGGCCGGCTGGCCGCGCGGCGCGGCGCCCACCCGGCCCACCAGGCGCACGCCCTGCGCGAGCGCGCTGGTGATCAGGACCGGAGACACGCCGATGGCCAGCGCCCAGCGGAGCAGTTCCAGCGCCTCGGCGAGACGCCCTTCCACGGCCCGGTCGGCCACCGCGAACCCGCTCGCCTCGGCCCGGCCCCGGTAGTACCTGGCCACTACGGGCTGATCGACGGTGCCGGTGGTATCGGCGGCCAGCTGCGCGCACGCCGATGCGATCTCGCGCAGGTCGGAGCCGACCGCGTCGATCAGCGCGCGCACGCCGCTGTCGTCGATCCGGCGCCCCGCCGCCTGGAACTCCTCCCGGACGAACGTCATCCGCTCGCCTATCCGGGTGACCTTCGGGCAGTCCACAACCTGGGCCCCGTGCCCGGTCAGGCTGGTCAGCAGGGCCTTGCCCTTCGCTCCCCCGGCGTGGGTGACCACGATGCTCACGTCGGCGGGGGGGTCGGCGACCAGCGCCGCGAGTTCCTCCGTGACCTCCTTGCCCGCGTCCTGGGCGTCCCGGATCACGACCACCGGTGCGGCGTCGAACAGCGACGGCGAGGTGAGAGAGGCCAGGTCCCCGCGGCTCAGCGCGCCCGCCGCGACGTCCCGCACCCCGGCCCGGCCGTCCGCCGCGGCGGACACCAAGCGCGTGACCGCTCGTTCGACCAGTAGTTCCTCATCGCCCACGACGACGGCGACCTGCCCGCCGGCGGTTGCCGTGCCAGCGGCGCGAGACGAAGCCATGCAAGAAAGCATCCCACGGCCACGAAACAGCGGAGCCCTAGTTGAGGACCGGCTCCCCGCCGCGCCAGACCTTCAGCGGCCGCAGCCCGTACGACCAGGCGAACGCGCCCTCGTGGTCGGCGTCCCAGGCCACGATGTCGGCGAACCGGCCGCGGGCCATGCCGCCCAGTTCCGGGCTCCGCAGGGCCTGGGCACCGCCTAGGGTCGCGGCGCGCAGCGCCTCGCTGACGCTCATGCCGAAGTGTGCGATCGCGAGCGAGACCACCAGGGACATGGACGTGATCCCGGTGACGCCCGGCGAGTGGTCGGAGCCGAGGGCGACCGCCACGCCCTTGTCCAGCAGCGACCGGACCGGCGGCACCTTACCGACCTGCAGCGCGGTGCCGGGGCAGAGCACGCCAGCCACGCCCGCGGTGGCCAGGACGATCACATCCTCCTCGCAGGCCTCGTGCAGCAGGTCGGCCGACGCGCAACCCATTTCCGCGGCGAGCCGTGCCGCGCCCGTGCGCGACTGGCCGCACGCGTGGAGCCGTGGCAGCAGGCCGGCCGCGCGGCCCGCGCCGAGCACCCAGCGCGCCTCGCGCTCGGTGAAGCGCCCCTCCTCGCAGTACACGTCCACGCTGTCGGCGCCGGCGGCCGCCGCGTCCGCGCACCAGGAGCCCACCGCGTCCACGTAGTCGTGCCGGCGGCCGAAGAACTCGGGCGGCACGGCGTGCGCGGCCAGGAACGTCACATGCACCCGGGGCATTCCCGGCTCGTTCTCCAGCGACCGGAGCAACCGGACGTCGGCCAGCTCTCCGTCGCGGGTGAGGTGGTACCCGGTCTTCGCCTCGATGGTCGTGGTGCCGGACAGCAGCCATTCCCGGAGCCGGGACCGCACGCCATTGCAGAGCGTCCAGGGATCCGTTCCCCGGGTGACCGTTACGGTCGAGGCCATGCCCCCGCCAGCGGCGGCAATTTCATTGGGCGAGGAACCGCCAGTCCGCATGGCGATCTCCGCCCACCGGTTGCCCGCGTAAACGGGGTGGGTGTGCGCGTCAATGAGGCCGGGTGTGACCAGCCCGCCGTTGAGGTTCTCCACGTGGTCGACGTCGACGATGTCCTCGATGACGCCGGGCAGGCTCCGGGGAAGTTCCGCAGCGGGCCCCACCCAGGCGATCTTGTCCTCGTGGGTGATGATCGCCGCGTTGCTCCACACCTCGGACCCGGTCCAGAGCCGGCCGATGTTGGTGAGCAGGCGCACAGTCACCGCGGCGCACACCTCCACGCGGGAATACCCAAGCTACGGGTCCCCTGCGTCATCGGCGGTCACCTGCCATGGCTCGTGCCTTTGTGGTGGAGCACCACCCCGCACCCGGGGTCGCGAAAGCGATCATGAGCCATCCGGGTGTTGGCGAAGATGCGGCAACCAACAATATCGGTTCAGTCACGGTATTGCACTCCAGCGTGCGATGTACAGGCCGTATCGCAAGAAGGCCGGCCAGATTTGCAGCCGTTCCGCGAACTGGCTCAGCCGCCCGCCCTTCGGCACGCACCAGCCGGCCGCCGGCGTGTCTGGGACGAGGGCCCCAGGGTGGCACCATTCGTGCAGGCAGCGGAGCTACGAGCCGATCACGCACGGACCGGTCCGGCAGGA
>Ga0070698_100006534_pt1 | contig 12642 bp, 10 predicted proteins | sample KBSK1502metaG_FD_65477 | JGI IMG/M metagenome (GOLD analysis project Ga0070698, IMG submission 65477) | Corn, switchgrass and miscanthus rhizosphere microbial communities from Kellogg Biological Station, Michigan, USA - KBS K1-50-2 metaG | ecosystem: Host-associated > Plants > Roots >... | reverse complement strand
TCGAGGCGCTCGGGGCCGCCCAGGGCATCGACCTACTCGCGCCGCTGAAGCCCGGTCGCCTGACCGCGCAGGCGCATGCCACGATCCGCGAAAAGGTGCCAACGCTCGACCATGACCGTGTGCTGGAGCCGGAGATCCAGACGGCGATTGGGCTGATTCATAGCGGCAAGCTGGCGAAGATGGGTGCGAACGCAATCCCGCAGCCCGCATGACCACCTCCACCCCGATTCGTGCCGCCCGCGGCACCCAGCTCAGCTGCCTCGGCTGGCAGCAGGAGGCGGCCCTGCGGATGCTCTGTAACAACCTCGATCCTGAGGTCGCCGAACGCCCAGAAGACCTCGTCGTCTACGGCGGCACCGGGAAGGCGGCGCGCGACTGGCCTTCCTTCCATGGGATCGTCGCCGCGCTGCAGCGGCTCAAGGACGACGAAACCTTGCTGATCCAGTCCGGGAAACCGGTGGCGATCTTCCGGACGCACGAGTACGCCCCACGGGTGCTGCTGGCGAACAGCCTGCTGGTCCCACGTTGGGCCACCTGGGAACACTTCCGGGAGCTGGAGCGGCTCGGCCTGATCATGTACGGACAGATGACCGCCGGCAGTTGGATCTACATCGGCAGCCAGGGGATCCTCCAGGGTACCTACGAAACCTTCGGCGCGCTCGCCGCCAAGCGATTCGACGCCACCTTGCGCGGCCGGATCGTTCTCACCAGCGGGCTCGGCGGCATGGGCGGCGCCCAGCCGCTGGCGGTGACCATGCAGGAGGGAGTGGCGCTCTGCGTCGAGGTAGACGCGGCTCGGATCGAGCGCCGGCTGAAGACGCGCTACCTCGACAGGGCAACCGCAAAGCTCGATGAGGCCGTCGCCTGGGCGGAAGAGGCCCGCCAGGCAAAGTCATCGGTATCGATCGGGGTGGTGGGCAATGCCGCCGAAGTCTATGCCGAGCTTCTGCGTCGCGGCTTCGAGCCCGATGTCGTGACCGACCAGACGTCGGCCCACGACCCGTTGCGCGGCTATATCCCGGCGCCGCTTACCGTCGACGAGGCGGCCGACCTGCGGGCGCGCGATCCCCAGGAATACCTGGAGATGGTGAAGCACTCCGTCCGCGAGCATGTCGGGGCCATGCTCGGCTTCCAGCGGAAGGGCATCGAAACCTTCGATTACGGCAACAACCTGCGGGGTCTCGCGCTCGAGGCGGGCGTTGCGAACGCCTTTGACATCCCGGGCTTCGTGCCCGCCTACATCCGCCCGCTCTTCTGCGAGGGCAAGGGCCCCTTCCGCTGGGTCGCGTTGAGCGGCGATGCAGACGACATTTATCGGACCGACCGCGCCGTGATGGACACCCTGCCCGACAACGAGCACCTGCACCGCTGGCTGCGACTGGCGCGGGACCGCGTCCAGTTCCAGGGCTTGCCGGCCCGCATCTGCTGGCTTGGCTACGGCGAGCGCGCCAAGGTCGGCCTGCGCTTCAACGAGATGGTGAAATCCGGCGAGCTTGCCGCGCCGATCGTGATCGGGCGCGATCACCTCGACGCCGGCTCGGTGGCGTCGCCGTATCGCGAAACCGAGGGCATGCGCGACGGCAGCGACGCGATCGCCGACTGGCCGATCCTCAATGCGCTGGTCAACACGGCGGCGGGCGCGAGCTGGGTTTCGGTGCATCATGGCGGCGGCGTCGGCATCGGTAACTCCATCCATGCGGGCATGGTGGTCGTCGCCGACGGGACGCCGGCGATGGCCGACCGGCTGGAGCGGGTGCTCACGACCGATCCCGGCATGGGCGTGATTCGCCATGCGGACGCCGGCTATCCCACCGCGGTCGACTTTGCGCGCGACCACGGCATCGATCGCGCCACGTGACGCGGGCGATTGCGACCCGGGGCCATTGATCCGCGCCGACTTCGCGCTTCGACACGCCGGTCAGCTCGCTACCATGGTGCCGGCGAGGGACGATCCGCTCGGCCGAATCCGGGACGGCGCCCTGGCGGCGCGCGAGGGTCGGGTGGTCTGGATCGGCGAGGACCGCGAACTCGACTCCCAGGTCACGCTCGACGGCGACCTGCTCGATGCCCAGGGCGCAAGCGTCATCCCCGGCCTGGTCGATGCGCACACCCATCCGGTGTTCGCCGGCTCGCGGGCCGATGAGTTCGCCGAGCGAGTGAGCGGCGTCCTCTACCAGGCGCAGCAGTCCGGCGATCGGGGCATTGCGCGAACCGTGCGCGTGACTCGCGAGGCCGATCGACCGACGCTGCTGCGCCTCGCGGAAGGCCGGGCCAGCCGCTTCCTGGCCAACGGGACGACGACGATCGAGGCGAAGACCGGCTACGGGCTCGACCTCGACAACGAGGCGAAGTCGCTCGACGTCCTCCGCACACTGGCGGGTCGAACGCCCTTGCGCGTGGTGCCGACATTCCTCGGGGCTCATATCGTTCCGTCTGGGATTGCTCGCGACGCCTATTTGCGCTCGGTGATCGACGAGATGCTGCCCGCCTTCAGGCCGTGGGCCGTCTTCTGCGACGCCTGGTGTGAGGCGCCCGCGTTCACCGCCCGCGAAACCCGCGCCGTCCTGGGGCGGGCGATGGCGCTCGGATACGGGCTGCGCATCCACGCGGCGCAACTGGAGCCGGGGGAGGGCCCCGACATTGCGGCCGAGCTGAAGGCGAGCAGCGCCGACCACCTCGAGTTTGCGACCCAGGCCCAAATCACGGCCCTCGCCCAGGCGGGGACGGTGGCCGTGCTCTGCCCCGGCGCCAACTTCGCGACCCGCGGGCCGCGGCCCCCGATCGATGCGATGCGCGAGGCGAAGCTGCCGATGGCGATTGCGTCCGATCTCAACCCGGGAACCTCGAACTCCGAAAGCCTGCCGCACGCGATGAGCCTGGCCTGCGTGGCGTGGGGGATGACGCCCGTTGAGGTGTTAGCGGGCGCGACCGTGCATGCCGCTCGCTCCCTTAAGCTCGAGGGCCTCGCGGGCTGCCTGCGGGTTGGCGGCTTTGCGGATTGTGTCGTGGTGGACGTCGAAACCCCGGAAGCCATTCCCTACTATGTCGGCGTGAACCGGGTCATCCGGACGGTTGCGGGAGGCGTCGTCTGGCAGCCCTCGTAGAGTGCGTCCCCAATTTCTCGGAGGGTCGGCGCCCCGATGTGATCGCGGCGATCGCGGACGCGATCCGCGGTACGGGGGCCCGGGTGATCGACGTGCAGGCCGATGGCGCCCACAACCGGATGGTGGTCACCTTCGTCGCCGAACCCGAGCGTGCCGTCGACGCGGCGGTGGCGGGCGCCTCCGTCGCGACGGAGCGGATCGACATGCGGCAGCATCGCGGGGAGCACCCGCGGATGGGCGCCACGGACGTCGTGCCCTTCGTGCCGTTCGCCGACTTGCCGATGAGCGTCTGTGTTGAGCTCGCTCATGCCTTCGGCGCGCGCCTGTGGAAGGAGCTGCGCATCCCCGTCTATTACTACGGCGAAGCGGCCACCCGGTCGGAGCGTCGTGAGCTGGAAAAAGTTCGGCGGGGTGGCTTCGAGGAGCTGGGTCACCACATCGGTGACCCAGACCGCGCGCCCGACGAGGGACCAGCTGCGCTTCATTCCAGCGCCGGCGCGACGGCGGTGGGCGCCCGCATTCCATTGATCGCCTATAACGTGAACCTCAAGACGACTGATCTGCAGGTCGCCAAGGAGATCGCAAAGACGATCCGGGCTTCATCGGGCGGCCTGCCGAACGTCAAGGCGCTGGGCTTCGAGCTGGCGGATCGAGGCCTGGTGCAGGTTTCGATGAATCTCACCGATTACCGCGTTACCAACATCTGGAAAGTTTTTACCGTGATCCGCGATGAGGCGAAGCGCCGCGGGGTCGAGGTCGACGCGTCGGAGATTGTCGGCACGATCCCTCTGGCCGCGGCGGTTGGCGTGATCAAGGATGCGGTCGTCGAGCCGGCCTTCCATATGGATCAGATCCTCGAGAAACGGGTCTGGGCCGAATGACCACGGTCAGAGACCTGACGGTGGGCAAGTACCTCCAGGCCTTGGCATCCACCGCGGCCGTGCCCGGCGGGGGAAGCGCCGCCGCGTTAGGGGCCGCCATGGGTGCGGCGCTGGTGAGCATGGTGGCAAAGCTCAGCGCAAAGAAAGCCAAGGCGCATGCAGACCGCGAGGTTCTGACCAGTCTCGTACCGGAGCTTGACGAGCTCGTCACGCGCTTGCTCGACCTGAGCCAGGAGGACATCGATGCTTATCGTGCGGTGATCGACGCCCGCAAGTCGGGTGCGCAGCGCGAAGCGTTGGAGCGTTCCTATGAGCGGGCAGCCGAGGTACCACTGGCGACGGCCACCGCGGCGGGGCGCGCCCTGGCTCTGCTGCCCGAAGTCAGTAGACGAGCCTGGGAGATGACCGCCTCGGATCTTGCGGCCGGGAGCGAGCTCCTGGAGACCGGCTTCCACGGAGCGCTCGGGAACGTCGCTGTCAACCTGCCCGAGTTGACCGGGGAGGCGGCCGCTCGGATCGAGCGCGCTTACCTTGAACTACGCAACCTGAAAGCACAGTAAGCTGGCGCCAGGAATTTTCGGGGTGATGTGCATGAGCAATCGATCGACGCTGCAGACGGTCGCGCTCGCCTTCGGCGCCATTTATCTCGCCGCCGGCGTCCTTGGCTTTCTCCCCTTCCTGGGCGGCTCCGACACGCTGACGAATAGCGCGCTCCTGGGACTCTTCAAGATCAATTTGCTGCATAACCTGTTCCATATCGTGATCGGCATCGCCGGCCTGGCGGCTGCCAGCAGCGCCCCAAACTCGAAGACGTTCTGTCAGGTCGTCGGCGTGATCCTTCTGCTGCTCGGCGTCCTGGGAATCTTCCTGGCCAGCCCGCTCGGACTGCTCTACATTGGTGGCCTCGACATCGGCCTTCACCTGGTGACGGGCGCCGTGCTGGCTTACTTCGGATTCGCCGCCCCGGTGTCGACGCGCTCCGACTTGCGCGAGCGCCGATAAACTCAAGTCGTGGCCCAGCAGTTCCCCTCCTTCGACAGCAAAACGGTGGCGATCGACGGGGTCAAGCTTCACTACTTCTGCGGTGGCAGCGGTCCCCCGCTGGTCCTGGTGCATGGTCTGGGCAGTTCGGCGGCGGTCGAGTTCTACTACAACCTCGAGCCGCTCGCCGCGCATCATCGCGTCTTTGCGGTTGACCTGCCCGGCTTCGGTGGCTCGGACAAGCCGGCGCTGGCCTACACGATCGAGCTCTTCGTCAAGGCAGTACGCGAATTGATGGCCTCGCAAGGCCTTGAGCGGGCTGCCGTGATGGGCGTCTCGATGGGGGGGCGAGTCGCGCTCGGCCTGGCCCTCGACTCGCCGGAGAAAGTCGAGCGACTGGTGTTGGTCGATGCGCTCGGCGTCGGCACGCCGCGGCGGGTGCTCGCGTATCGAATCTTGCTGACCAAGGGCCTGGGTGAGCTGACGCTTCGCGGAACCGCCCGGGCCTTACGCCGGATGAACCCGGCGACCATCCGGCGTTTCTGGGGCTGGTACCTGCAGCGTCCGAACCGGGTGGACACCATCTGGAGTGATGAACGGATCGCGAATCATGGCACCCTGCTGGCCACCCCGGAATATCGCGCGGCGTACCTGTCGGCCCTGCGGTCGATCGCCGGAATGCGGCAGCTGCGGGATGGCGTCGTGGTCGACGATCGCCTTGCCGAGCTGCGGATGCCGACGCTGCTCATCTGGGGTCGGCACGACCACATCTTTCCGGCGAGTCACGCGGAAATGGCGAAGGACAGGATTCCGAATGGGCGCCTCGAAATCTTCGACGACAGCGGCCATACGCCGCAGATGGAGGAGCCAGACCGCTTCAACCGGCTGGTGCTCGACTTTCTCAAGGAGCCGGCGAGCCGGCATGGCGAAGGGGCGGCGTAGGGCGGGCCATGGCGCACGATTTTCCCGCTGATGCACGGGATCGGCTGGCCGGCGAGCGGGATCGGCTGGCGGACGAGCGAGAACGGCTGGCCGCCGAGCGGGAGCGACTGGCCGACGAGCGACAGCGTGCCGCCGACGAACGGGAGTCCGCCCTGGACGAGCGTGAACGGATGATCGAGGACCTGGAGCGGCGACGCCGGGAGCGTGCCAGCGCCCTCGGCATGGATTCCGCGGGGGTGCAAGAATCGGCCCTCGAGGCCATCGAGTCGACCCGGGCGCGCATCGATCGCTCGCGATTGGCGCTCGACCGCTCGGCCGCCGAGCTCAAACGGCAGCGCGCCAGGCTCGATCGCGAGAAAGTGGAGACGGTGCGCGACCAGGCTGCGATCGACAGAGAGGTCGAGGAATCTCCGCGGCAGAGATGAAGCCCAGGCGTCGCGAGGATCTGCGCAACGTCGCGATCATCGCGCACGTGGATCATGGCAAGACGACGCTCGTCGATGCGCTGCTGAAGCAGTCGCACGTCTTCGCCGCCCACGAGCAGGTGGGCGAACTGATCATGGATTCCAACGTACTGGAGCGAGAGAAGGGCATCACGATCCTGGCCAAAACCACCTCGATTCGATACCACGGTGTCAAGATCAACATCATCGATACGCCGGGCCATGCCGACTTCGGTGGAGAGGTCGAGCGGGTGCTGGGCATGGCGGATGGCTGCCTGTTGCTGGTTGACGCGCTCGAAGGGCCCATGCCGCAAACCCGGGTCGTGCTCCGGCTCGCGCTGCAGCTTGGCCTGGCGCCGATCATCGTCGTCAACAAGATCGACCGCGTCAACGCGCGGCCCGCCGAGACCGTGGAGGCGACTCATGACCTGCTGCTGGAATTGGCCAGGCATGCCGAGCAGCTCAGTGCCCCGGTCATCTACACGAACGCTCGGGCGGGTACGGCCACTGTCGACCTGCGTCACCCGGGAACGACCCTCGAGCCGCTGCTCGACGCCATGCTGACCAACATTCCGCCCCCATTGGGCGACAGTGACGGCCCGTTGCAAATGCTCGTGAGCAACCTGGATCACGACAATCACATCGGGCGGCTGGCGATCGGCCGGATCACGCGCGGGACGATCCGGCCGGGCCAGGAGGTGGTTGCCTGCAGCCGGACCGGGGTTGGCCCACGCCAGCGGATCACCACGCTGCTGACCGTCGAGGCATTGCAGCGGCGGCCTGCCGAGGCTGCGTCGGCCGGCGAGATCGTGTACATCGCGGGTCTTCCCGACATCGTGGTAGGCGATACGGTGGCGGATGCCGAGCATCCGGAACCCTTGCCCCGGACCGAGGTCAGCGAGCCGACCCTGCGGATGCAATTCTCGGTCAACCAGTCGCCGTTCGCCGGCCGCGAGGCGACCGTCAGTAGCACCTCGCGCCAGTTGCGGGCCCGGCTAGAACGAGAATTGCAGACCAACGTGGCGCTCAAAGTCGCGGACGGGGCGACGGCCGACATCTTCGAGGTCAGCGGCCGTGGCGAGTTGCACCTGGCGATCCTGATCGAGACCATGCGGCGCGAGGGCTTCGAGTTCGAGGTTTCGCGGCCGGCCGTCATCACGCGCGAAATCGACGGGCAACGGCTCGAGCCGGTCGAGGAGTGCATCGTCGATGGCAGCCTCGACGCGGTGGGCGCGATCACCGAGGCGCTCGGGTCCCGAGGAGCGCAATTGCAGACGATGCGGACCGATGCCGGCAGCGGAGCCCGGCTGACCTATCTCGCACCGACCCGGGCGCTCATCGGCCTGCGCAGCCTGATCTTGACGTTGACCCGGGGGACGGGTGTGATGTCGACCAGGCTGGTTGGCTGGGAGCGCTGGCGTCCGCTGCCCGCGCGAACGCGCAACGGCGTGCTGACCGCGAGCCAGACCGGCATGGCCGTCGCGTACGGGTTACAGGGCGTCCAGGAACGCGGTCAGCCCTTTATCGGCCCGGGGACGCAGGTCTACGAGGGCATGATCATCGGGCTCAACCGGCGAGGTGGGGATATCGACGTCAACGCCACCAAGCAGAAGCAAAAAACGAACATGCGCGCCTCCACCGAGGACGCCACCGTCAAGCTCGTGCCGCCGCGCCAGATGTCGCTGGAGGAGTGCCTTGACTTCATCGAGGACGACGAGCTGGTCGAGGTGACGCCGAAGGGGATCCGGATGCGCAAGCGGGTGCTGAACGCTGGCGACCGCATCAAGCTGCGCAAGCGCGACCTGGCGGGGTAACGTCGGATGATTGCCATCGTGGTGATCGCGGCATTGGCCCTTGTCGTCCCGGTCGCGGTGGCCGAGTTTCTGCACTGGCGTGCCTCAAAGTCTGGTCCGGCCAAGGCCGCGGCGCCGGGCCGCTCCTGTGGAATCGTTGTTCTGGGCTTTCCCTCGAGGCGGGATGGCCGCCTGCACCCGATCCAGCGCTGGCGTGCCGAGATTGGAGTGCGATCGCTGGCCTCGGCCGATAGAGGATTTCTGGTCTTCAGCGGCGGTTCGTCCCGCGGAGGGGTCTCGGAGGCCGAGATAATGGCTGCGTATGCGGCCGGTCTTGGGGTGTCTGCCGGGCGAATCGGTGTCGAGAGCAGGTCGAGAAGTACCTGGGAAAATGTGAGCTTCACGTTGCCGATGCTTGATCGATACGATTCGATTGCGATGGCGTCCGATCCGATGCATGCCGCCCGTGCCCGTCGATATGCACTGAAACAACGGCCGGACCTAAGGGGCCGGCTGGTTTTCGCGGACAACTATCGCTTGATGGAACGTTGGTGGCTAAAAGTTCCGACCGCCGCGTATGAACTGTATGTCGCTGCGCGTTACCGGTTGGGGACCCCCAACGTGGATCCGCGCAAACGGTTTTGAACGATGACCTAGCTGTCGTTCCCAAAGAGGTTGTTTACAAGGCACGGTGCGAGGGAGCACCGGCAGTCGGCGGGAAGGCACGCCCGCGGGCGCGACGCAGACAGGCCGGATCGCCGTGCTGGCCACGAGCTTTAACAAGTCCGGGTTTTGAACAAGCGCGGCTCCAAGGCGTTTACGCCGGCTAGCCACGAACCGATTTGGCCTGAGCCAGACCGGCCTGTCGAGCACGCTCGAGGGGTGTGCCGACCTCAGCCGACTGCTGGAGCTCACCCGGTCTGTGTCAACAAGGTCCGTGGGAACCACACCTAGCTCACCGGGTGTCCCAGCCGGGCGGCGTAGTAGGCAAGCAGCCACTGGAAGAGCAAAACCAGCCCCCATATAAGTAGGATGACGCCGGCCAGTCCCAGGGGGGCGGGCCAGAGCCGCTTCAGCCGGTAGCGGGCGAACTCGGGAAAGGTCACCCAGAAGGCGCTGGAGAAGAGGGCGACTCGCCGACCCTGCCGAACGGCAGTTCGAAGCAGGACGAAGCCAGAAAGACAGAGCACGACGCCCCAGATCAGCATCAGGCCCGTACTAGCATATGTTGTGGCCCAAGCGGCCGGGAAACCCTACAGGCTGTGGTAAACTGCTTGACAGGCTTCATCCTACGGCATACGATGTGGGCCGCTCTCCACTCCACCCTACGGAGGTTCATCGATGGCCCGATCCACCCAAAAGACGTCGACCGACCGACCGAACATGACCGCGGCGGCCCCGGCCACCGCTCCCAAGCGCAACCGTAACGGCCTCCCCTGGAAGCGGTACTTTACCCGCCCGGGTGTGGCCCCCTTCGACGAGGTGCAATGGGAAACGCGTGAGGCCGCTATCACCAACGAAAAGGGTGAGATCGTCTTCGAGCAGCACGATGTCGAGATCCCGACGACATGGTCGCAGGTCGCCGCCAATGTGGTTGTTTCGAAGTATTTCCGTGGGGTGCTCGGTACGCCCGAGCGGGAGCGAAGCGTCAGGCAGCTGATCGGCCGGGTCGTGCGCACCATCCATGGGTGGGCCAACAAGCAGGGCTATTTCGCGACGCCCGAGGCCGCCGAGATCTTCCGGGATGAGCTGACGCATCTGTTGGTGCAGCAGAAAGCCGCCTTCAACAGTCCCGTCTGGTTCAACGCCGGCATCGAGCCGCGTCCGCAGATGTCCGCCTGTCTCCCATATCACGCCCTCGTTTCGACTCCGAACGGATCAGTGCCCATCGGCGAGCTGGTGGAGCGACGGGCCATCGGGGAAAGCGTCTGTGATGCCGCTGGCGTCACCCGGATCGTTGCGGTCCAGGCGAACGGTCGCAAGCGGGTGCTTCGCGTTTCTCTTGAAAAGGGCGCTTTCATCGAGGCGACGCCTGATCATGTCGTTCTCGCTCGCCATGATGGCAGCGCAGAAGCTCAATGGCTCGCCGTGCAGGAGCTCCAGCTGGGCACGAAGCTTTACTTCGACCCTGACCGCAGCAACCACGCGGTGCCTGGGGTCAATCTGGCTGGACCCGCAGCCGCGGAGATCCATGGAGGAGTCGCGCTGCTCGAAAAGCCGGCGATCGGGCTTCGTCCCCTGCTCGAGGAATACGACGTCGTCAAGATAGAGGAGCTCGGTGTTGACGATGTCTTCGACATCCAGACCGAATCTGGGAATTTCCTGACCAACAACGTCGTGGTCCACAACTGCTTCATCAACAAGGTCGAGGACACGATGGAGTCGATCCTGACCCTTGCCAAGACCGAAGGCATGCTCTTCAAGTACGGCTCTGGCACCGGCACCAACCTGTCGCCGCTTCGCTCGTCGCGTGAGTTGCTGGCCGGCGGTGGGACGGCATCAGGCCCGGTCTCCTTTATGAAGGGCTACGACGCCTTCGCCGGCGTGATCAAGTCCGGCGGTAAGACCCGCCGGGCGGCCAAGATGGTGATCCTCAACGTCGACCACCCGGACATCGTCGAGTTCATCAACTGTAAGGTCGACGAGGAGCGCAAGGCCTGGACCCTGATCGAAGGGGGCTACGACCCGTCCTTCAACGGGCCGGCCTACAGCTCGATCTTCTTCCAGAACTCCAACAACAGTGTCCGAGTCAAGGACGACTTCATGAAGGCGGTCGAGGAAGACCGCGAGTGGCACACGATCGGGGTGACCAGCGGCCAGATCATGGACACCTATCAGGCCCGCGCTGTGATGCGGATGATGGCGGATGCCGCCTGGGTCTGTGGCGATCCGGGGCTGCAGTACGACACCACCGTCAACCACTGGCACACCTGCCCCAATACGGACCGGATCAATGCTTCCAACCCCTGCTCGGAGTACATGTTCCTCGACAACACCTCCTGCAACCTGGCCTCGATCAACCTGATGAAGTTCCTCGACGAGCGCGGCGAGTTCGACGTCGAGGCCTACCGCGAGGCCTGCCGGGTGCTGATCACGGCTCAGGAGATCCTGGTCGACAACGCCAGCTACCCGACGGAGGCGATTACGCAGAACAGTAGGGACTTCCGGCCGCTCGGCCTCGGCTATGCCAACCTTGGCGCGCTGCTCATGGCATCAGGCCTGCCTTACGACAGCGATGCCGGCCGCGACGTGGCGGCCGCGCTGACCGCCGTGATGACGGGTGAGGCGTATGCCCAGTCGGCTCGCATCGCCCAGAAGAAAGGTCCGTTCAACGGCTTTGCCATCAACCGCGAGCCGATGCTGCGGGTGATGGATCAGCACCGGAGCTCCGTAGACCACATCAACCCGGCGCATGTCCCGCTACCGCTGCTGAGCGCAGCTCGGGACGCGTGGGACAAGGCCTGTCAGCTGGGCGACCTCTATGGCTACCGCAACGCGCAGGCGACCGTGATCGCGCCCACCGGCACGATCGGCTTCATGATGGACTGCGACACCACCGGTATCGAGCCCGACATCGCTCTCGTCAAATACAAGAAGCTGGTCGGCGGCGGCATGCTCAAGATCGTCAACCAGACGGTGCCGATCGCCCTCCGCCGCATCGGCTATCCGGAGGCCCAGGTCTCCGAGATCCTCCAGTACATCGACGAGAACGACACCATCGAGGGGGCGCCGCACCTGCGGCCGGACGACCTGGCGGTCTTCGATTGCGCCTTCAAGCCGGCCAAGGGCTCCCGCACCATCCACTACATGGGGCACGTCAAGATGATGGCGGCCGCCCAGCCGTTCATCTCGGGCGCCATCTCGAAGACCGTCAACATGCCGGAGCATGCGACGGCCGAGGACATCATGGAGGTCTACCTCGAAGGGTGGCGGATGGGCCTCAAGGCGATCGCCATTTACCGGGACGGCTCCAAGCGCTCCCAGCCGCTGAACACGGCGCTCGACAGTAAGAAGGAGACGGCTACTGAGGCTCCCGTGGCCAGGGAAGCCGTCTCGACGGAGCCGGCCCGCGCCGTGCGCCGGAAGCTGCCGGACGAACGGCGGGCGATCACCCACAAGTTCGACATCCAGGGGCACGAGGGCTACATCACGGTCGGCATCTACGAGAACGGTACGCCGGGCGAGATCTTCCTCGTGATGTCCAAAGAAGGCAGCACCATCTCCGGATTGATGGATGCCTTCGCGACCAGCATCTCGCTGGCGCTCCAGTACGGTGTCCCGCTGGAAGTGCTGGTGAAGAAGTTCGCGCACACCCGGTTCGAGCCCTCTGGATTCACGAAGAACCCGGAAATCCCGATCGCGAAGTCGATCACCGACTATATCTTCCGCTGGCTCGCCTCCAAGTTCCTGAGCGGAACCCAGCAGGAAGCGATCGGCATCGTGCGTCGCGACCCGATCGTCGAAATCGAGCTGCCGGCAGCTCCCGCGGCCCCACCGA
>Ga0070698_100006531_pt1 | contig 12647 bp, 15 predicted proteins | sample KBSK1502metaG_FD_65477 | JGI IMG/M metagenome (GOLD analysis project Ga0070698, IMG submission 65477) | Corn, switchgrass and miscanthus rhizosphere microbial communities from Kellogg Biological Station, Michigan, USA - KBS K1-50-2 metaG | ecosystem: Host-associated > Plants > Roots >... | reverse complement strand
CGGGTCGGAGACTGACCACAGGAAAGCGCGCCAAGCCTACCGTAGAACGCCGGTCATGCATCGGTGCCGCGCCCGCGTCACCTGCGCTGACAGGATGCCGCGACGGCTCGCACCGCGGATACGTGACCGGCGTTCTCAGGGCTGGTCGTGCCGAGCCAGGCAGTACGATTGAGGCCGAGCCCTGACGGCACGGCACCCAGCCAATCGATCAAGGGGGAACCGGTGGTAGCCAAGCTGGTCGAATGCGCTTCCTGTGGGGCATTCGTCGAGGTGTCGGAGGCGGCGGCCGACACCGATCAGCATCCAGAGGCGCTGGAGCAGGCGCCGGAGCTGGTCAGGTTCTACTGCGCCGACTGCTGGTCCGAGGGCGCCGGCTGATGCCCGGCGGCCACCCCCTGCTCGAGGAGGTCAACCCGGCGGAGCTGGCGCTGGAGCTCGAGGGGCAGAAGCCTCCGCTGCTGGTCGACGTTCGCACCGCCGAGGAGCGGGCGATCGCGACCATCGAGCCCTCGGTCCACGTGGAACTCGGCGAGTTCGTCGAGCGGGCGCCCTCCGAGATCCCCAAGGACGCCGCGGTGGTGATCTACTGCCACTCGGGCATGCGCAGCGCCCAGGCGGCCATGTGGCTGAAAGCCAACGGCTGGTCCCGCCCGCGGAGCCTCGCCGGCGGCATCGACGAGTGGAGCCTGGTCGTCGACCCGAGAATCCCCCGGTACTGACCCCCTGATCGGCCCGAACCAGCCGCTTCGGACACGCGAGTCGCTGAAGGTAGATACACTGGGTCACATCAGGAGGGCAGGCTCCTGGATGGGAGCCGCCCCTGAGGCACGTCCACACACTTCTTGGAGGCACCGGTCTGAGTTCAACACCGAGCAGCCACAGCAGCTCAACCAGTCACACCACAGAACGCAGTTTCGCCGGCCTCGGCGCAAACCCCACCACCCTCACCTCGCTCGCGCGCATCGGCGTCGAGCACCCCTTCCCCATCCAGACGCTCTGCCTGCCCTTGGCGCTGGCCGGCGTCGACCTCATCGGCCAGGCGCGAACCGGCACCGGCAAGACGCTCGCCTTCGGGATCCCGATCGTCCAGGACGTCGACCCCGCCGAGCACGCCGTCCAGGCGCTGATCGTCGTCCCCACCCGCGAGCTGTGCCTCCAGGTGGCCGGCGACATCTCCAAGGCCGGCCACGACGCCGGCGTGCGCGTCGCCGCGATCGTCGGCGGCCGCCCGATGGGCCCGCAGATCGTCGACCTGAACGAGGGCTCCCCCGTCGTGGTCGGTACCCCCGGCAGGCTCCTGGACCACCTCCGGCAGGGCAGCCTGCAGCTGGACGCACTGCGCGTGCTGGTCCTCGACGAGGCCGACGAGATGCTGGACCTCGGCTTCCTGCCGGACGTCGAGTCGATCATCGCGGCCACCCCGGACCACCGGCAGACGATGCTCTTCTCGGCCACCATGCCCAAGGCCGTGGTCGCGCTGGCGCGCCGCTATTCCAAGCAGCCGACCTTCGTCCACGCCGAGCCAGAGGGCGAGCTGGCCACCGTGCCAGCCACCGAGCAGCACTTCTTCCAGGTCCACCCGCTCAACCGCTTCGAGGTCCTCTGCCGCCTGCTCGACGCCCCCGACCGGGACCGCGTGGCGGTGTTCCGGCGCACCAAGCGCGGGGTCGAGCGGACCATCCAGGGACTGCTCGAACGCGGCTATCGCGCCGGCGCGCTCCACGGCGACCTGCCCCAGGTCGTCCGCGAGCGCGTGATGCGCTCGTTCCGCAAGGGCAAGCTGGACGTCCTGGTCTGCACCGACGTCGCCGCTCGCGGCCTGGACATCGCCGGGCTCTCGCACGTCATCAACTACGACACGCCGGAGGACGAGCGCGCCTACGTCCACCGGATCGGCCGCACCGGCCGCGCCGGCGCCGCGGGGGTGGCGATCACCTTCGTGGCCTGGAACGAGGCCGCAACCGCCGACCTCATCCGCCAGCACCTCGGCCTCGCCGGGGAGCCGATCCCCGAGGTCTACTCCACCAGCCAGATGCTGGTCGACCTGTTCGGCCTTCCCACCGTCGACGAGGCGGCGGCCAAGCGGGCCGCCAGCCGCCCGGCGCCGGCCAAGGCGAAGGCCACCGCCGGGGCGTCCGGCGACGAGGACACGCAGGGGACACGCAAGTCCGGCTCGCGGCGGCGACATCGCCGCCGCCTGGCCGGGCCCCGGACCGACGCTTCCACCGCCGCGGCGGCTGGCTAGGGCCCGGAGCTGGCACGGGGCGCCGACGGGCGACCGGCGGGCTGGGAATCGGCCGGGCGGCCTCCAGGTTCCTGAATCAGGAGTGGCGAGTCCGCCCGGGCCGACAGGAGGGAGTCGTCGCCAGTGGAGCTGGCCGGGTTCGAGGCGACCGCCGTACCGCACATGGACACGCTGTACGACGCTGCCCTGCGCCTGACCGGCGAACGCGCCGCGGCGCAGGACCTCACCCAGGAAACGATGCTGCGAGCGCTGCGCTCCTTTTCGACGTTCCAGCCCGGCACCAACTGCAAGGCCTGGTTACTGCGCATTCAGTACAACCTCTTCTGCACGCAGTACCGCAAGGACCGCCGGCTGCCGCTGGTCTGGCTGGACTCGCCCGACGAGCCCAGCGTGGAACCGCCGAGCTACGAGCCCGGCCCAGAGGAGCAAGCCGTGCGAGAGATGGACCGGGAGAGCGTCCGCCGGGCCATCGCGCTGCTACCAGAGGAATTCCGCATCGCGGTGACGCTGGTCGACATCCACGGGCTGTCGTGCGCGGAGGCCGCGGAGGTGATGGGCGTGCCACGGGGCACGATCCTGTCGCGCCTGCACCGCGCCCGCCGCCGCCTGGAGCTGCTGCTCACACCCGAGCTGGGGAGGGTTCGGGCCGATGACCTGTGAGCAGTTCCAGGACCGGCTGACCGCCTTCAGCCTCGGAGAGCTGGAGCCGCACGAGGCGGTGGCCGCGCGCGAGCACGTCGCGCGCTGCAGCGATTGCGCCTCCCGAGCGCTGCTGGACCGCCAGCTCACCTCGCTGGTGCGCTCCACCGCCGTGCCCACGCCCGACACGGTCAGGATCCGGATCATGTCGGCCCTGCGCGCCGAGGCGAGGGGACCGGGGCAGCGCAACCGCCGCCGGCACTGGCTGTCGCTGGGCGCGGCGGCCGGGCTGGCCGCCGCCATGCTGGCCGCGACCATGCTGCTGGTGCCGGCCCCGGTCCCCGCCAGCCCCCTGGCCGCCGCGTGGAACGCCTACCGGAGCCAGCCGCTGATGGGCCACTGGGACGGCTCGACGCAGGCCCGCCTGACCGCCGTGCTCGGGCCTTCCGCGGAGACGCCGAACCTGGGCAGCTTCGGCTTCCGGGTCGTCGGGAACGGCGGCCGCATGCTCGCCGGGCACCTCGCCGCGGCGACCGAGTACCGTGACATGGCCGGCCACCGGGTGACCTTCATCCGCTGGAAGGGCGATCTGCCCAAGATGGCCAGTGCTCGCTGCCCCGGCGCCAAGGGCGTCGACGCGGCCAGATGGGGGTCGACCGGCAGCATCTGGTGGAGCTCCCACGGCATCGTCTACTGCCTGATCGGCGAGGTCCAGCAGCAGCTCCTCTACCGGGTGACCGAGCACCTCCAGGGCGGCGAGGGCGGGTAGTCGAACTCCCGAAGATCGCACACCTCAACCTTCCAGCCCGGCAGGGAATTGCTCCGCACGGGTAAGCGTTGTTCCGTGTGATGCAACCCCACCCAATCTGGAGAACGAATGCCTGAGCTGTCTGTTCAGACCCTGCCGCTGCTGCCCCTGACCAGCGGCGTCGTGCTGCCCGGCATGGTCGTGACCGCGACCCTGGAGACCGCCGAGTCCCGCGCCGCCACCACGGCGGCCAGAGACGCCGGCCAGTTGCTCGTGCTGGTCCCCAAGATCGGCGAGCGCTACGCGCGCGTCGGCACCGTGGCCAAGATCGAGGACGCCGGCGAGCTGCCCGGTGGGCAGATGGCGATCGTGGTCCGGGGCCTGCACCGCGCCGAGATCTCGACGGGCGTCGCCGGCACCGGCAGCGCCACCTGGGTCGAGATCCAGCGGATCGACGAGCCCGAGCCGACCATGCGAGCGCGCGAACTCGCCCGCGAGTACCGCGCCGTGATCGAGAGCATCCTGGAGTCGCGCGGCGCGCGCCAGATCGCCGACACCCTGCGGGGCGTTGAGGACCCTGGCCAGCTCGCCGACACCGCCGTCTACTCGCCCGACCTCAGCTTCGAGCGCAAGGTCGAGCTGCTGGAGACCGTCGACGTCGAGGAGCGCCTTTCCAAGGCGCTGGCCTGGGCGCGTGACACCCTTGCGGAGCAGGAGATCAAGGACCGCATCCGCAAGGACGTCTCCGAAGGCATGGAGAAGAGCCAGCGCGAGTTCCTGCTGCGCCAGCAGCTCGCCGCCATCCGCAAGGAGCTGGGCGAGCTGGACGACGACGACGAGGACCTGATCGCCGGCTACCGCCGGAAGCTGGAGGAGGCCTCGCTGCCCGACCAGGCGCGCAAGGCCGTCGAGCGTGAGATCGACCGGCTGGAGCGCACGCCGGAGCAGAACCCCGAGCACGGCTGGATCCGGACCTGGCTCGACACCGTGACCGAGCTGCCGTTCGGCAAGCGGTCCGACGACCGGCTGGACATCGGCGGGGCACGCGAGGTGCTGGACGCCGATCACACCGGCCTCGAGGACGTGAAGGACCGCATCATCGAGTACCTGGCCGTGCGCAAGCTGCGCGCCGACCGTGGCATCGAGCCGCGGAGCGGCCGCGGCGCCGGCACGATCATCGCGCTGGTCGGCCCGCCGGGCGTCGGCAAGACCTCGCTGGGCGAGTCGGTGGCGCGCGCCATGGGCCGCAAGTTCGTGCGCGTGGCGCTCGGCGGCATCCGCGACGAGGCGGAGATCCGCGGGCACCGGCGCACCTACGTGGGCGCCCAGCCCGGCCGCATCGTCCGGGCCATCAAGGAGGCCGGGACCATGAACCCGGTGTTCCTGCTCGACGAGGTCGACAAGGTCGGCTCCGACTGGCGCGGCGACCCGTCGTCCGCGCTGCTGGAGGTGCTCGACCCGGCGCAGAACCACTCGTTCCGCGACCACTACCTCGAGATCGAGCTGGACCTGTCCGACGTCCTGTTCATCGCCACCGCCAACGTGATCGAGACGATCCCGCAGCCGCTGCTGGACCGCATGGAGGTCGTGCGGCTCGACGGCTACACCGAGGAGGAGAAGGTCGCCATCGCGCGCGACCACCTGCTCAGCCGGCGGACCGAGCAGGCTGGCCTGCGGCCCGGCGAGGTCGAGCTGACCACCGAGGCGCTGCGGACGATCGTCGGCGACTACACGCGCGAGGCGGGCGTCCGTAACCTCGAGCGCGAGCTCGGCCGGCTGCTCCGCAAGGTCGCGACCAAGCTGGCGGCCGGCGAGGTGGAGGCCCCGCTGGTGGTCGACGCCCCGGACGTGGGCGGCTACCTGGGTCGGCAGCGGTTCTTCTTCGAGGCGGCGGACCGCACGGCGGTGCCGGGCGTGGCCACCGGCCTCGCGGTCACCGGCAGCGGCGGCGACGTGCTGTTCGTGGAGGCCAGCGTGATGGACGGCGACCCGGGCCTGACCCTGACCGGCCAGCTCGGCGACGTCATGAAGGAGTCGGCCAGCATCGCCCTGTCCTATGTCCGGGCGCATGCCGACGAGCTCGGCATCGACCAGCAGGTCGTGGGACGGCGGGTCCACCTGCACGTGCCGGCGGGCGCGGTTCCCAAGGACGGCCCCAGCGCCGGCGTGACCATGACCACCGCGCTGGTGAGCCTGCTCACCGGCCGTCCGGTCCGGGCCGAGGTCGGCATGACCGGCGAGGTCACCCTGCAGGGACGCGTCCTGCCGATCGGTGGCGTCAAGCAGAAGGTGCTGGCGGCCCACCGGGCCGGCCTCAAGGAGGTCATCCTGCCTGGCCGCAACGGCGGCGACCTCGAGGACGTGCCGGAGTCGGTGCGCGGTGAGATGACCTTCCACCTGGCGGACGGGATCGGGCAGGTGCTCGACCTCGCGCTCGCCCCGGCCGGGGCGAGTGGCGAGGGGGAGCTCGCCGAGCAGGCGGCCTGACCCGAACGACGAACGCGGCGGGGGCCGGCTCCACACGGGGCCGGCCCCCGTCGCACGTCTCGAGGCCTATCTGGCGAGGTCGAACTCGCCGTCCAGGCCCGCGTGCGCTCCCGCGGCGAACGGCAGCACCTAGAGCGTCAGGCGCGGGAGGGCGGTGACCTCCATCAGGCGCTGGAGCTGCGCCCGCATCACCTCGGGGCCGCCGACCACACGCCGGAGCACCGCCTCGTCCAGGACCACCCACAGCGTGCGCGAGCCCTCCCGGGCAAGCAGCGACTGGCGGCTCTTGCGCAGGTCCACGCGGCGCTCGATCTCGTCCTCCTCCAGGTCGAGGCGGATGGCACCGAGCACGGCACGCGCGTAGTCGACGGTCTGGAGCAGGCCAGGCACGACCAGGGCCGAGTAGATCCGTATCGACGAGGCGGCGCCCTCTATGTCCGCCGCCGCGGCGAAGGTTAGATCGCTGTACTCGTCCAGCCAGGTCCTCTGGCGGGCCTCCCGAGCGATCGTGAGCAGCGTCTCCCGCTGCTCCGGTGACGCCGTAGATCTCCAGCAGGTCCCTGACGTCGCGCGGCGGTGCGCTGACCCGAGCGGTCTCGAGCCGGGAGATCTTGGAGCTCGAGACCCGGCGACGGCTATCCCCGTGGGGGAAGGACTGTGATGGAGGCAATCGCCGCGCTACTGGTCGCCATCGGAGCGCGTCTGCTACTCGCCCTGCTGCTGGCACTGCTGGGCCTGGTCGCGATCGAGGTTCGCTGGCTCGTGCGGATCTGGAGCGGCGACCCGGAGGACCGCCGCCCCTGAAGCCGAGCCCGGAGGTCAGGGAGCCGGCTCGAACTCCCCACCCCGGACGCCGCCGACGAACGCTTGCCACTCCACCAGGCTGAACACGAGCACTGGTCCAGCCGGATCCCTCGAATTCCGGACGGCGACGCTGCCGTCGACGAACGCCACCTCGACGCACCCGTTGACTCCGCTGCTGGCGCTCTTCCGCCACTTCGCACGCAAGCGATCCGAGAGATCCACGCTTCCCCCTGTCTGCCGTCGGCTGCCGGGCAACGGTCATCGCTCGACGATCGCACCGGCGCCTGGCGCCGGCCGACCGGAGCGACCGTTGCGAGCCGCACCCGCGGCTGCCAGGCAGCCGCGATGCCTGACCGCGTACGACGAGGGTAGATTATTCGCAAGTCAGATGGAATGCCGTGTTCGCTTCCTACGATCGCGATGGACCGGCAGCCGACCGTCGGCCTGCTCCGCGTCGAGGCCGGGCAGCTCGTCGAGGCGCGCATCGAGCCGGTCGACTGACGTCGGCGCCGGCGGCGCGGGGCGCGGGACTACTCGCTCGGCATGCCCTCGACCCAGGCGGCGTACCGGCGCGCGGAGGCGCGGACCGCCTCCGCCGCTCCTTCGCGCACGTCCCGGTCCCACCAGCCGCCGTAGATCCGGTCGAATTCCAGCGGCTCCAGAGTCCGCGCGATCCGGTCCACCTGCGAGGCGGGCAGCGGGATGTAGTTCGGGTAGCTGCGCATGAAGGAGACGTAGCGGCGATCGCTCACCACCGTGATGGTGTCGCCGACCAGCAGCACGCCACGCCCGGCCGCGCCGGCGGCCCAGTGCAGCACGGCGGAGCCCGCGAAATGCCCGCCGCACCGGACCAGCGTGACGCCGGGCAGAACCTCCAGCCGGTCCTCCCACAGCCGCACCGCCGGGTCGGGGCGCATGATCCAGCGCTCGTCCGCGCGTGGCAGATGGATGGGGGCGTCGAAGGCGTGACTCCACTCGACCAGGCAGCCGTAGAAGTGGGGGTGGGAGGCTGAGATCCCGGCCAGCCCGCCGAGCTCGCGCACCCGCTCGACGGCGGCGTCGTCGAGGTGGCCGGGGCAATCCCAGAGCACGTTGCCGGCCTCGGTCTGGACCAGGAGGGCCCGCTGGCCGATCGCCAGGGCCGGGGTCACGCCGATACCGGCGAGCCCAGGCTCCAGCTCGCGAACCTCCGACCGGAAGCCCTCGGCGGACAACTCGGGGATGGTGGTCCACCGCTGGCCGTGCCAGCCGACGTACTGGCGCTCGTCCTCGCAGATCGCGCAGCGCGCCGGCGGTCGCTGGCTGTCGGCGTACTGGACCGCGCAGGTCCGGCAGGTGAAGCAGGTCACGGTGCGGCGGCCCTCCTCCGGCCCGAAGGCGTACCGGGAGCAGGCCGCAGGGTACCGCGTGGAGGATCTCGGAGTGGGGAAAGGCGACGCCGGCCCCGCACGCACCCGTCCTGCACGAGGAGCAGGGCGGCTGCGAGGTCCCCCCGGGAGCACGGCGTCGCCTCTGCATACCGAGGCGTGGACGTGGCTGGATCGATACGGCCGTCCCAAAACTTGGTTCCACTCCGCGGGAACGAACCCGATCGGATGGCTCCCTCTGCCCGAACCTCGTCTCTCAGCAGAATTTCGTAATGCATCCGGATCGTTCGCTTCCGGCCGCGCGGTTCCGCATCTCTTGCCCTGGCCTGCGGAAACCGATGAATCGTGAGCACTGAGGCATACGGCAGGTTCGAGGTTTCCTAGGTAGAACAACTCATTCTTCATTATTGCTGGAAGCGGATAGTGTCCCTATTGGGACAGCAGTCCCGTGCCGGGACGCAACCGCCGAAGGGGTGTCGACCAATGAGCCGCACGAGTCGGCCGACCTACCTCAGAACGTCAGAGGTAGCCGGCCTGCTTCACGTGTCTCCAAAGACAGTCTCTCGATGGGCGCAGGAAGGCAAGCTTCCCTTCCTGCGGACCCTTGGAGGCCACCGCCGCTACCCGGACAACGAGATCCGGGCGCTCGCAGAGGAGCTGCGGATGTGGCCAGCGATGCAGGACGCGCAACCGGGCGAGCCCCAGTAGCGATCGCTCCAGCAAGCCGGTCCGCTGGGAAGCGGTCGCCGCCGGACGGGAGACGGCGGCGGCCGCCGGCCCCGCGGCGCATCCACCTACCCGGCGGCGGGTGTGTCCAGCGTCTTCTCCAGCAGGATGCGGGTGCCACTCAGGCTCGAATCGACGACCACGCGGTCCATCACGGCCTGCATCACGTAGAGCCCGCGGCCCCGGCTCTGTGACGGGTGGGCGCGGCGCGACATCGCCAGTCGCGAGCTGTCCAGCCCCGGCCCGCGGTCCTGCACAGAGAACGTGAACAGCCCGTCCACCAGGGACCACCGCACCATCAGCACGGGCTCGCGCTGCCCCCACGACCCGTTCACCACCGCGTTGGTGACCGCCTCGGCGATCGCGAGCTGGACCGAATCGGCGATTTCCTCGGACACCTGCCAGCGTTCGAGGTCACGGTGGAGCAGAGCCCGCACGGTGTGCACCGATTCACTCCGGCACGGCAGGAGCAGGTGCGCCGCGGGACCCTTCATCCGGGCCAGCGTCGGTTCCTCCAAATGGACTCTCCCCCGAATCCGACTTCAGCTGCCTGTCCCGAGGGTCGGCGCTACCTCTCTGATACACGAGCGGGGCCGATGAGTCCAACTCGGCTCATGCGTGACTCATCCGGCACTGACCTCCCGCTGGCCCTCGGCGCACGCCCCGAGCAGGTCGCACGACGAGCACCAGGGACCCGTCCGGGGCACGAACTCGCGGTCCGCCCGCAGCCGCGAGGCCGTCCGCAGCACCTCGTCCAAGCGCTCCTCCAGCACCTCCGCCGGCCGCTCGGTGCGGACCTGCGTGCCGGCGACCACGTAGTCGAGCACCAGCCCGTGCACCGGCCGGTGCAGGCGGCGCTGCGCGAGCGCCGCGTAGATCGTCAGCGCCGAATCCGCGTCGGCCGCCTCCTGGCTGGCGGGCCGCCGCCCGGTCTTGTAGTCGACCACCACCAGGCCGCCGTCCCGATCGGTGTCGACCCGGTCCAGCCGGCCCTTGAGCACCACGTCGCCCCAGCTGGCCTGCAGGTCCACCTCGGTGGCGTAGGGGACCGCGTGCACGTCGGCGCGCTGGTACCACTCGCCGAGCGCCTCGGCCGCACGCTCCTTGGAGGCCTGCAGCTCCTCCCGGTTGCGGTAGCCCTCCTTGACCCAGCAGTCGCGCAGCAGCCGCTGTAGGCGCTCCGGGCTCCGGCGCGCAACGGGCAGGCGGAAGAACTCGCGCATGACCGCGTGGATGGTGGTGCCGAACGACTGTGTCGCGGTCACCCGCGAGCGGTTCCACATGCCGTCCAGGTACAGGAACCGGTACAGGCGGGGGCAGTGGAGGTACTTGTCGAGCGCGGAAGGGCTGAGGAAGGTGACCGGGCTCGAGTCGATGCCGGGGAGGCTCTGCTGTGCGGGGTCGTGCGTGCGCATGCTCCGAGGCTACGCTCCCCCTGCGACCTTTGGACCAGACCGCCCGATAGCGCCAACCTCAGGAAGCGCGGGCCAGCAGCCGCTCCACCACCGCCTCGGGCGTGCGGCAGACGCCCATGCGGTAGCCGTACGAGGCGCCATGGCAGTCGGAGGATCCGGTCGCCTCCAGGCCCAGCTCGCCGGCGAGCTCGCGCCAGTGCGCCCGGTCCTCGGGTGACTGGTCGGGGTGGTCGGCCTCCAGCCCGGCCATGCCGGCCTCGGCCATGGCCCGGATGACCGGCTCGGGCACCGAATCGGCGCCGGCGTGGATCGAGGGATGGGCCAGGACCGCCACCCCGGCCGCCTCCCGGATGAGCCGCACTGCCTCGACCGGCGTCACCGCCGCCTTCGACACGTAGGCGCGCCCGCCGGTGCCGATCCACTCCGGCGAGAAGGCGGCGGCGACGTCCGGCACCACGCCGGCCTCGACCATGGCGCGGGCCACGTGGGGCCGCCCGACCGAGCCGCCGCCGGCCAGCTCGAGCACCCGCTCGAAGCGCACGTCGGCCCCGAGCTCGCGCAGCCGCGCGACCATCCGCTCGGCGCGGCCGACCCGCCCGGCGCGGATCCACTCACGCTTGGCGCGGAACCTCGGCTCCGCCGGGTCGAAGGCATAGCCGAGGACGTGGACCGGCTGTCCCCGGTGCTCGGCGGACAGCTCGCAACCGGTCAGCACCACCAGGTCGCTGCCACGGGCTGCCGCGCGGGCCTCCGAGACACCGGCGGTGGTGTCGTGATCGGTGAGCGCGATGCCGGCCAGGTCGCGCCGCAGCGCCAGCTCGACCACCTCGGTGGGGCGCAGGGTCCCGTCGGAGCAGGTCGAATGCGTATGGAGGTCGAAACCGGGCATGGGCCGACGATAGCAAAGCGGCCGGCTGCGCATGGCTGCGCGAACCCGTTGGCACTCCGGCATCTGGCACGCCTCGGCACCACCTTGGACACAATCGGATAACGAGGCTGAGGCAGACCGGCGACCACGCCGATACTCGCTAAGGACCAGCCGCAATCCGCGTGCACTCACTTCCCTAGCGTCACAGGCGCACGCCGTTCTGGGGCGCGGCGAGGAGGTACCGCTGTGTCGTTGCTCATGCTCGCCGTGGTCGCGCTGTTCCCGGTCACACTGCTTGCCATCCTGCTGCTGACGTCGGGCCTGGAGGGGAAGTTCGTCAGCCCGCACCCGGCCAAGACGCCTCGGGGCGATCGCCCACCGCCGCGGGACGACTGAACCGGAGCAGCGGCCCGACCCGGTTTCCACGACCGGGTCAGTGGTAGGCATCCGGCGACCGATCACCCGACCCGAGGTGGCACCCGATGCCGGCCGACCCTTCGTCACCCGTCGAGGAGCTGATCCCCGAGCATCCCACGCTGGAGCGCCTGCGTGAGGCCGCCGCCGGCTGCCGCGGATGCGGTCTGTGGCGTGACGCCACCCAGACGGTCTTCGGCGAGGGCAGCTCGAGCGCCGAGGTGGTCATGGTCGGCGAGCAGCCCGGTGACGTGGAGGACCGGACCGGCAGGCCGTTCGCCGGCCCGGCCGGCAAGCTGCTGGACCGGGCGCTGGAGGAGGCCGGCATCGACCGCCGCGAGGTCTACGTGACCAACGCCGTCAAGCACTTCAAGTGGACCCGGCGAGGCAAGCTGCGCCTGCACAAGAAGCCCAGCTCCGAAGAGATCCGCGCCTGCCGGCCGTGGCTCGACGCGGAGCTGCGGGTGGTGCGGCCGCGCGTGCTGGTCTGCCTCGGCGCCACCGCTGCCCAGGCGCTGCTCGGCAGCACCTTCAGGGTCACCCGCCAGCGCGGCCAGTTCGTCGAGTCCGACCTTGCTCCCCTGGTGCTGGCCACCGTGCACCCGTCATCGGTGCTGCGTGCGCCCGACGACGAGGCCCGTGCCGCCGCGTACCGCGGCCTGGTCGGCGACCTCTCCAAGGTCGCCGCGGCGCTCTCCGGGTAGAAGGGAGGACCCGCCCCCCACCCCGATCCTCCCTTGCCGGCCTGGAGGCGCAGGCCGGTGATCCCGGCCCGGGGGCGGGCCGCGGTCACGGCCTGGCGGTACGCTCTCTGCATGCCCGAGCTTCCCGAGGTCGAGTCGGTCCGGCGCCAGCTCGACCCGGCGCTTCGCGGACGCCAGATCGTCAAGGTCTGGTCCGACGTGCAGCGCCGCTTCCTCCAGCCGGAGCGCCT
>Ga0070698_100006530_pt1 | contig 12648 bp, 10 predicted proteins | sample KBSK1502metaG_FD_65477 | JGI IMG/M metagenome (GOLD analysis project Ga0070698, IMG submission 65477) | Corn, switchgrass and miscanthus rhizosphere microbial communities from Kellogg Biological Station, Michigan, USA - KBS K1-50-2 metaG | ecosystem: Host-associated > Plants > Roots >... | reverse complement strand
GGGTGACCATCGAGCCATGCGGCAAGGACCTCGCGACCGCGGGCGGATCTCGCGACCGGTCCGACGCGATCGCGCGCGAGGTGTTCGAGCGCGAGCCGCCGATCAACGTGCCCTACGAGTTCCTCAACATCGGCGGCCGCAAGATGTCGACGTCGAAGGGCCGGGGCACGCCGGCCCATCTGATCGCCGAGGTGGTGCCGCCGGAGCAGCTCCGGCTGCTGTTCCTCCGACCCCGACCGAACCAGGCCATCGAGTTCGACCCTGACGGAACGGACGCGATCCCGCGCCTGTTCGACGAGTTCGACCGCCTCGGCGACGCGATCGCCGGGCGCGACGTGAAGGGCGAGCTTCCCCAAGGCTTCGCGAACGTCTTCCGATATTCACTGCTTGACCCGAACGCAGACTTCGAGGCCGAGGCGGCCCGGTTCCGCTTCCGGTTCTCGCATCTGGCGACGCTCATCCAGATTCCCGGCGTCGACGTCGTCGTCGCCGCTGCGGAGGAGAAGGGCGCCGGCCTCGACGATTCCGAGGCGGCCAACCTCGAGCGGCGCATGACGGCCGCGTCGCGCTGGCTCGAGGACTTCGCTCCTGACGACGCGAAGATCGCCGTCCAGCCCACGCTCCCTGCCGTGGCGGCGGACCTCGACGCGATGGATCGGGCGTTCCTCGCTGCGCTCCTGGAGCGAGCGAAGGAGCTGGCCTCGAACCCGGATGGGGTCGCCGGCCCCGCCGTCGCGGCGGATGGCGACGCGTGGCAGGCCGCGATCTTCGAGACCGCCAGCGAGGGCGGGCTCAAGGCCGGCCGCGCGTTTCGGGCGCTGTACCTGGCATTCCTCGGCCGACCGAACGGCCCCCGCGCCGGGTGGCTGCTCGCCAAGCTCGAGCCAACCTTCGTTGTCGGGCGCCTGCGGGAGGCCGCGGGCGAGGCCACACTTCCGGCATGAGCGTCGGGCTGCAGCGGCTGCGCGAGGACAGCGAGGCGATCCGCAAGGGCGCGATCGACAAGGGCGAGGACCCGGCGATCGTCGACGCCGCGCTCGCAGCGGACGCGCGACGCCGCGAGCTGCAGGGCAACGCTGACGGCCTGCGCGCCGAGCGCAACACGGCCTCGAAGCAGATCGGCGAGTCGATCAAGGGCGGCGCGAAGCCGGACGGGCCCGAGGTCGCGGCCCTGCGCAAGCGCTCCACGGACATCGGCGCCCGCCTCGAGTCGATCGAGAAGGAGCTTGCCGAGAAGGAGGCCGAGGTCGACGACCTGCTGCTGCGCATTCCGAACCCGGCGGAGTCGGATGTGCCGGTCGGTGGCGAGGACGCCAACGTCACCGTTCGTGCCTGGGGCGAGCAGCTCGCCCGGAGGCAGCCGGTCGACGGCGAGGTCGGCGCCGACGCTCCGGCAGGCGGCGCCACCTGGGAGCGCAAGCCACATTGGGAGCTCGCCGATGCGCTCGACATCATCGACCTGCCCCGCGGGGCGAAGATCGCCGGCTCGGGCTTCCCTGTGTACAAGGGTGCCGGCGCCGCGCTCCAGCGCGCCCTGATCACCTGGTTCCTCGATGTCCATACCCGTGAGAACGGGTTCACCGAGATCTGGCCGCCGATCGTCGTCAACAGCGATTCAGCACGGGGCACCGGCCAGATCCCGGACAAGGAAGACCAGATGTACGTCGTCACCCGCGACGACCTGTACCTGGTCCCGACCGCCGAGGTCCCGGTCACCAACCTGCACCGCGACGAGATCATCGAGCCCGCGACGCTGCCCATTCACTACGTCGCCTACACGCCCTGCTTCCGGCGCGAGGCCGGCGCCGCCGGCAAGGACACCCGGGGGATCCTGCGCGTCCACCAGTTCGACAAGGTCGAGATGGTCCTGTTCGAGACGCCGGAAACGTCTGCCGCGGCACTCGACTGGATGACCGGGCGCGCCGAGGACCTGCTGCAGCGGCTCGGGCTCGCGTACCGCGTGCTCCTGATGGCGACGCGCGAGATGGGCTTCGTCCAGCGGCGCAAGTACGACCTCGAGGTCTGGTCGCCGGCGGTCGAGCGCTGGCTCGAGGTCAGCTCCTGCTCCAACTTCGGTGACTACCAGGCGCGGCGCATGGCGATCCGCTACCGCGCGGAAAAAGGCGCGAAGCCCGAGCTCGTCCACACCCTCAACGGCTCGGGCCTGGCCCTGGCCCGAACGGTTGCCGCGCTGCTCGAGACGTACCAGCAGCGCGACGGTTCGATCTCGGTGCCCGAGGTGCTTCGGCCGTACCTCGGCACGGATCGGATCGGGCCGCCCGCGGGCTGACCGGGCGCCGACAGTGTCGACCTGGCTCGACGGTCGCATCGAGATCATCCGGGCCGACATCACCACGCTGGACGTCGACGCGATCGTCAACGCCGCGAACAGCTCACTCCTGGGTGGTGGCGGCGTCGACGGCGCGATCCACCGCGCCGCAGGTCCGCGTCTGCTGGAGGAGACTCGGACCTTGGGCGGTACCCCGCCGGGCACGGCCAGGATGACCGCCGGTTACGACCTCCCGGCTCGACATGTGATCCACGCGGTCGGTCCGATATGGCGCGGCGGATCGGCCGGCGAAGACGAGACCCTCGCGGGCGCGTACCGCCGGAGCCTCGAGCTGGCGGCCGCAGCCGCCCTCGGGTCGATCGCCTTTCCCTCCATCGCGACCGGCATCTACGGCTTCCCGCTCGAGCGCGCGACGCGAATCGCCCACACGAGCGCACGCGACTGGCTGGCCGCAAACGAACACCCGCGCCTGGTCGTGTTCTGCGTGTTCAGCGAGGACGATCTCGAGGTCCACGAATCGGTCGCCGTCAACGTCCTCGGGCGAGCCGGCTGAACCCCGTTGGTATCCTCCCTCGCGGAGAGGTGCCGGAGCGGTTGAACGGTCCTGTCTTGAAAACAGGCGCACGAAAGTGCCGTGGGTTCGAATCCCACCCTCTCCGCCAGGCGGGCGTCATGGACGGACGATCCGCGCGTTGCCGGCCTGCGGCCCTCCCTCACACACCCTGAAGTGCGCTCGGTCCGGTCCTCGGCCGTCGCCTTCGGCTCGCCGCGTCCGCTGACGCCCTCCATTCGCAGCCGCTCCCCCAACTTGTTCCGCCGAAAGTCCCGTAGGGCGGGGGCCATTCGCGGCCTTTCGTGGTGCATCCGAACACAGGACCCTTCTCGTGGCCCGGGCAAACCACGAGGGATTCCTTGCAGGACGCGCTCACCTACTCGAACGGGAAGAGACGATTCGCTCCCGGATGGCTCAAGTCGCCATTCGGGGCGCGGTCGTCCCTGGTCATCGCGTTGGTGGCGGTGCTCGCCCTCGTGGCCGGCTCGCTGGTGGTCCTGCAGATCACGAACCAGATGCGCCGCGAGGCCGACGACCGCCTTGCCGCGACCACCGCCTCGGTCTCTGCGGATGTCGCGAAGATCATGGCCGATGCCTCAGCTGACATCCGACTCGCCCGCCAGAACGAGATCTTCGAACGCGCCCTCGCGGACTCATTCGGCCCGCTCCTGCCGGCGGATCGCGCCGACGTCGAGGAGGCCATCACCTACCTCGGCGAGCGGTACGACGTCGACGAGATCTGCGTCATTCGCTCGACTGGCCTCGAGGCCGCCCGCTGGGTCGGCAAGTCCGGCATCGCGCCGGTCGATCAGCTGTCGCCCGACGAGCGCACCAACAACCCGGCCGTCATCCCGACTCTCCAGATGGCCGATGACTCGTTCTTCCAGTCTGCCCCGTACGTGTCGCCCGACTCCGGCCGGTGGGTCATCGGCGTCGCGACGCCGATCGTGCTGCAGACGGGTGTGACCGCGGGCATCCTCCACTTCGAGATCCCGATCGCGCGGTTCGCGGCGCTCCTCGAGGAGCACACGTTCGGCGGGTCGAGCTACGACATCCTGCTCGACACGGACGGGCGCGTCCTCGCCCATCCGGATCTCGCCGCCTTCCGTGCGGCTGCCAACACACCAGTCGATCCCGACACTGCCCCGTTCCCGCTTGCGACATCGTCCGGCTCCGCGTCGTGGAAGGACGCGGTCGGCCAGATGCTGTCCGGCTCGGCCGGCATGACGACCTTCCAGGAAGGTGGCGAGACGTTCGGCGTCAGCTATCAGCCGGTACCTGACTCGACCCGGATCGTCGCGGTCGTCTCACCCGCCTCCGAGCTCTACGCGGACGTCGATCGCGTGCTCCTGAACCTGGGCCTCACCGCTGGGCCGCTCCTTCTGCTGATCGTGGCGGTGATCATCTGGTTTGCCAGGCGCATGGCGTCCGCGAACACGGGCCTGTCCGGGCTCAACGAGCGCCTCGCGCTGACCAACGTCGCGCTCGAGGAGACAAGCAAGACGAGCTCGGAGCTCGCCCACGAGTCGGCGATCGTCAACCAGTTCACCGAGCTGACCGCGCTGACCGAGGACGACATCGCCCTCTCCGAGGCAACCCTCGCCACGCTTGACGAGCTCATCCACCCAAGCGACGCCACCCTCCACGTCTCGAACCAGTCGCAGGACCGGGCCGTGCCCCAGGCGGCGCTGGGCGGGCGCCAGGGCGAGGTGCTCTCGCTCCACGATCTCGGCCGCTGTCCCGCGGTCCGGCGGAGCAGCCTGTACGTCACTGATGACGTCGCTTCGCGGCTCGCGTACCGCTGCCCGGTGTATCCGGTCGAATCCGGAACGCTCGCGTGCGTGCCGCTGGTGGCGCTCGGCGAGACGGTGGGCGCCGTGCACCTCCACTGGGCCAGGTCGCGCGAGCTGTCATTGACCACGCGCCTGGCGATCACCCGCGTCAGCGAGCACTCGGCGCTGTCGATCGCGAACCGTCGCCTCCTGTTCGCGCTGCGCGGCCAGGCGAACACGGACGCGCGGACGGGCCTGACGAACAGTCGCGCCTTCGACGAGAGCGTCCAGCGCCGGCTGGCCGCCCGCGGCAATACCGAGCAGGCCACGATCCTGATGCTCGACCTCGACCACTTCAAGGAGTTCAACGATCGCTTCGGCCATCCGGCAGGCGACGAGGCCCTGCGCGTGTTCGCGCATCTGCTCGCGTCGAGCATCCGGGAGCCCGACCTCGCGGCACGCTACGGTGGCGAGGAGTTCGCGGTGTACCTCGCTGGCGCCGGCGCGGCCGAGGCAGCCGAGGTCGCGGAGCGGATTCGCGAGCGCACCGAGACGACGATCATCCCGCTCGCCCCTGGACTCACCGGCCGGCTCACGGTGTCGATCGGGTACGCGGTCGCGCCGGACGACGGCGACGAGCGCGTGCTCCTGCTCAAGGCCGCGGACGACGCGTTGTACCGGGCGAAGCTCGCCGGGCGCAACCAGATCGTCGGCCGGGCGCCGATGCCTGAAGCCGTTGTCGCCATGAGCGCCCGGCGCCGCACTCGGAAGGCAGCCGCCGGCTAGTCGTCGCGCGCCGGCGGGTGTTCGCCGGTCGTCTGGGTCCGAACCGCTACGCTTTGCGCCGTGAGCCTGCCCTGTCCCCATTTCGCCAGCGCCATGCCGGACCTGCCCGCACCCGAGACCGTCTGCCCGACCTGCGTCGAGATGGGCAGCTCGTGGGTCCACCTGCGCCAATGTCTTGTCTGCGGCCGAACCGGCTGCTGCGACAACAGCCCGAACCGCCACGCGACGGCGCACTCCCGGGAGACGGGTCACGCCCTGATCCGGTCCGCCCAGCCCGGCGAGCAGTGGGCGTGGTGCTACCCGGACGAGGCGTTCTTCGTGCCGGGCGACGACGGCGGGTGGGTGCTGTTCGAGGAGTAGCCGAACCCCTCGTCCAGGTGGCGGGGTTCCAGTTCCTTCCCCGAATTCCCTTCTGGAGAGCACAAGACAGGACGACGTCAGGCGGTGGAGGCGGGCGCTGGGCGACCCCGTTCCAGATGACCATTGGGCGGGCGCTGGGACGGCTTCGCCGGTGCCAGGGCTGGCCCCGAGGCTCCCGCGACGGTCCGACACTCTTCTTGTGCCCGCCCGCAGGTCATTCGGAAGCGCCGCAAGTCAGGCCTCGGCGCGGATCTCGCTGAGCATCGTCGCGGCGATCTCGCGCGAAGCGAAGGAGCTCTGCGTCCCCGGCCGGGTGACGCTGTCGGATGCACAGGCGATCCCCAGCCTGACCGCGGCACGCTCGCCGAGTCCCGCTGCGAGCCCGACCGCGAACGCGCCGACGAAGGCGTCGCCGGCGCCGGTCGTGTCGATCGCCTTGACCGGCGTTGCCGCCACCCGCTCGACGTGCCCGTCGCTGGAAACGATCGCAGCGCCGCGGGAGCCGAGGGTCAGGAGCAGCCGGGCGGAGATGCGCCGAGCAAACGCGGCGATGGGCGCGTCGTCGCCCGGGTCGAGCCCGCGCAGGCCGGCGAGGATCGCGAACTCGGTTTCATTCGGGATCAGCCAGTGCGCCACCTCGATCAGCGCGGGCTCGAGCGCCGCCGCGGGAGCGGGATTCAGGATGGTCACGGCGCCTCGCTCCCGCGCGGCCCGGAACGCCGCGAGGGTGACCCGCTGCGGGATCTCGAGCTGGCCGATGACGACGTCGACGTGGTCCATCGACGCGATGGCCGCCGCCGCGACGTCGGGGTCGACGGCATCGTTCGCGCCGGGCACCACGATGATACGGTTGGTTCCGTCGGGCTCAACCCAGATCGGCGCGACGCCGCTCGAGCCCCCCACTCGCGCCACGTGCGCCGCATCGACGTCCTGCCGGGCGAGGTTGTCGAACGTCATCCCGGCGTACACGTCGTCGCCGAGTGCACCGACCATGGCGACCCGCGCGCCGAGTCGGGCAGCCATCACGGCCTGGTTGGCGCCCTTGCCGCCGAAGCCCATCTGGAACCGCTCGCCGATGACGGTCTCGCCCGCGCCCGGCACCCGCGAGGTGTACGCGATGAGATCGATGTTCAGGCTGCCCACGACCGCAACCACCGGCTGATCTCGATGCTCCGCCATCGGCGCGATTCTCCCATCCGAGTAGGCTTCGTCGCGCATGGACCTCGCACGCGCCCCGATCGACGGCGGCTGTGAGCACATGCCCGAGGCGGTCGCGACGCCGAGCGGCACGCGTTGCGAGGAGTGCGGCTCGGACAACCGGTTGCGACTCTGCGCCACGTGCGGCCACGTCGGCTGTTGCGAGTCGCAGGCGAGCCACGGACGTGCCCATGCCCTCGGGACCGGCCACCAGGTGATCCTCGAGATGCCCGCTGGCACGGGCTTCACCTGGTGCTACGCGGAGAACCGCTACGTCTGAGGCCTGAGACGCTCGCCGTGGGATCCGAATCAGCGCCACGCACGGTTGTGCGGACATACGGCCGCGGGAGCTTCCTCGCCTTCCTCAGCCCGCTGCTCGCCTTCGCGATGGCGTCGCGAGGCTTGAACGGGTGGGAGCAATCAGCGGCGGGCGAGATGCAGAAGGACGCAGTCGCGATGCAGAAGCGTGGCTATCGCGTTGCCTCCGCGGACGAGTACACGCTGCCGCTCCTCGGGATCGCCTGGTTCAAGGTCACCTATGAGCTCGAGGACGTCGGGCGGAGCGAGCCTTGACGCCTCCCGGACCGTGTGCCTAGACTCCCGGCCTAATCGAATACGGGCTGCGAACGGGACGAGTACCCGTCGCGCGTCGGCAGAGAGACCCGGTGGCTGGTGCAAACCGGGGCGACGGCGGCGGCGAATGGACCCGGGAGCCTCCGGACCGAACGGCATCGCCAAGTAGGCTCCGGCGCAGAGCGCCAGCGTTACAGGGCAGCGCCGATCGGCGGCGGGAACGCCACCTGTCGGTCAGGCAAGTGCGGCATCGCCGAATGAGGGTGGCACCGCGGAAGGCTCGACCTTTCGTCCCGGGACGGAAGGTCGTTTCGATTCTCGGAGCTCGATCGGTGGAACATCGGAGGCGCCACACGTGACCAGCAACGATCCGCTGAGCCTGACCCAGGCGAAGCGGCTCGCCTCGAGCGCGGACACGCTGCTCCTGCGCGCCACTCGCGCCGCCGACCTCGAGACGCCGATTGGCGCGTTCCTCCGCCTCGACGATGGCACGACGCCGGCGTACCTCCTCGAGTCCGTCGAGGGTGGCGAGCGCCTGGGCCGGTACTCGTTCCTGGGTATCGGGCCGCGCAAGCTGCTCGAGGTCCGGGACGGGCGGGCGCGGATCCAGGACCGCCCGGTCTCGGTCGATCGCTACGACCCCGAGCTGCCGATCCGCACCACTGACGCCCCGGATCCGCTGCTCACGCTGCGCTCGTTCGTCGGTCGGCGCCGGGTCCAGCCGACCGAGGGCATGCCTCGTTTCACCGGCGGCGCCGTCGGGGCGCTCGCCTACGACGCCGTCTCGATCTTCGAGCCGACAGTGCCGCTGCCCGACGCCGATCCGGTGGGGACGCCGACGGCTGCCTTCATCGAGACGGACCTCGTCCTGGTCTTCGACCACCTGACCCACACGCTGTCGGCGATCGCGTCGCTGCACACCGATGCGCCGGACCTCGAGGGCCGCTACCGGATCGCCGAGGAGGCGGTCTTCGAAGCGCTCGAACGCACGTCCCGGCCATCCGCTTCCGAGCTGAACGGCAATGCGAGCGGGCGATCGAATGGTGGTCAGAACGACGCGGCCGGGGCCGGCGCGGCCGTCGCCGATGCCAGCCTGGGGCGCGACGAGTACGTGCATGCGGTCGAGGTCGCCAAGGATGCGATCGCGGCCGGCGAGGCGATCCAGGTCGTGCTCGCTCGACGCCAGTCGTTCGACCTGCCGACCGATCCCGCGACCGGCAGGGCGCTCGATGGGATCGGCCTGTATCGGAGCCTGCGCCGTGTCAACCCGAGCCCGTACCTGTTCTTCGTCCGGGTGCCCGCGTTTGAGGTCGTCGGTGCGAGCCCGGAGCTCCTCGTCCAGGTCGACGGCGACAAGCTCACCACGCATCCGATTGCGGGCACTCGCCCCCGTGGCGCGACGCCGGCCGAGGATCAGCTCCTGTCCGAGCAGCTCCAGCGCGACCCGAAGGAGCGCGCGGAGCACGTGATGCTCGTCGACCTCGGACGAAACGACCTCGGGCGCGTGGCGCGGCCGGGGAGCGTGACGGTCTCGAAGTACATGGACGTCGAGCGGTACTCGCACGTCCTGCACCTGGTGTCCCACGTCGAAGGGCGGATCCGGCCCGATCTCGACGCGCTCGACGCGCTCCGCGCCGTCTTTCCCGCGGGCACTCTCTCGGGCGCGCCGAAGGTCCGCGCGATGCAGCTGATCGCCGCGGCGGAGGGAGAGCGCCGCGGGTTGTACGGCGGCGCGGTCGGCTACCTCGGCTACGACGGCAACATGGACACGGCGATCACGATCCGGAGCGCGGTCCTGCGCGAGGGTCGGGCGCACGTCCACACAGGGGCAGGAATCGTCGCCGCCTCCGTACCCGAGAAGGAGTTCGAGGAGACCGAGCACAAGGCAGCGGCACTGCGGCGCGCCATCGAGGAAGCCGTTGCCCCTCCGGCAACGCGGGCGCCCGGCGGCCGGGCCTCGGCGGGGGAGCCGACCGGGGCGCCGGCATGATCCTCGTGATCGACAACTACGACAGCTTCACGTTCAACCTCGTGCAGGCGCTCGAGGCGGCAGGAGCGACGGTGCGCGTCGTCCGAAACGACGCCATCGACCGGCCGGCGATCGAGGCGCTTGCCGCGGACGAGGCGAACGACCTCAAGGGCATCGTCATCTCGGCTGGACCCAGCGACCCGGACCACGCCGGCGTGTCGATGGACGCCGTGCGGGTCGCAAGCGAGCGGCAGATCCCGCTGCTGGGGGTCTGCCTCGGGATGCAATCGATGGCACAGGCCTACGGCGCTTCGATCGTCCGTGCGCCCACGCTCGTCCACGGTGAGGCGGCCGCGGTGACCCATGACGGCGCCGGGCTGCTCGAGGGCATGCCGCCCGAATTCATGGGCGCCCGCTACCACTCGCTGTGCGTGGATGCGGCGACCCTTCCGCCCGAGCTCCGCGTGACCGCCATGAGCGAAGAGGACCAGGTCGTGATGGGCCTGCGCCACGTCACGCTGCCGCTCGAGGGCGTGCAGTTCCATCCCGAGAGCGTGCTCACGCCACAGGGCCCGCACCTGCTTGCCAACTTCCTGCGCCAGGCGGGCGAGGGCGAGGCGGCCCGGCTCGATGCGGCGACAGGCTCATTTGCGACGGCCGGGCTCGCCGACGCGGCCGAAGGAGCTGCGCCGACCACAGGAGCCGGCCGATGAGCGAGGCCGTACGCGCCGCACTGGCGGCGATCGTCGACGGCCGCAGCCTGTCGATCGACGAGGCGCGGCTCGCGATGGGTGCCGTGATGGATGGCGAGGCCACGCCGGCGCAGCTCGCCGCACTCCTCGTCGCCCTCCGGATGCGCGGCGAGACGGTCGAGGAGCTGGCGGGGTTTGCGTCGGCCATGCGCGAGCGGGTGCTCCGAGTGGAGGCGCCCGAGGGCACGATCGACGTCGTCGGCACCGGCGGCGACGGCTCGGGCACGTTCAACATCTCCACCGCCTCCGCCTTCGTCGTCGCTTCGACGGGTGTGCCCGTAGCCAAGCATGGCAACCGGGCGATCACCTCGCGCAGCGGCTCGGCCGACGTCCTCGAGGCGCTCGGCGTTCGGATCGACCACACCGCGGATTCCGCGGCCGCGAGCCTGCGCGAGCTCGGCTTCGCATTCCTCTTTGCGCCGGCCTTCCACCCGGCGATGAAACATGCCGGGCCCACGCGCCGCGAGATCGGCATCAGGACCTCGTTCAACCTGATCGGCCCGCTCACGAACCCGGCGGGCGCGCGGCGAGCGCTGATCGGGGTTGGCGCCCCGGACGCGGCGGCGAGAATTGCCGAGGTGGCCGGCGTCCTGGGGACCGACCGGACCCTGGTCGTTCACGGCGCCGGAGTTGACGAGCTGCCGCTCGACGGCAGCGGCGTGCTGTACGACGTGGTCGACGGTCGGGTGGACGCGCGACCGATCGATGCGGCGACCTTCGGCCTCGGCAGTGCGCCAACGAGCGCGCTCGCCGGCGGAACGGCCGCGGAGAATGCCGGGATCGTCGAGGCGATCTTCGCCGGCGAGACGGGTCCACGGCGGGACGTGGTGCTGCTGAATGCCGGCGCGGCGCTCGTCGCCGCCGGGGTCGCTCGCGAGATCGGGGCCGGGATCGAGATGGCGCGCGCCACGCTCGACGCCGGCCAGCCGGCCGCGCTGCTGGACCGCCTCCGCGCGGAGAAGGCCGCGGCCGACGCGCGTGCGACCGCTGCGCCGGCGACGGCATGACCATCGCGATGCGGCCCGTCCGGGCAAAGGCGAGGGCCGGGGCCAACGGTCGGAACGGGGCACCCGCCGGTCGCCGCGACCGCCGCGGCGTCGTCGGCGAGATCGCCGATCGCCGGCTGGCTGACCTCCGGCCAGAGCTCGATGCGCTCGACGCTGACGCCGCTCGCCGCGCCCTCGCGGCAGCTCCCGAGCCACGACCGTTCGCGCTGCGACTCGCGGCGCCGGGCCTGCATCTGATCGCCGAGATCAAACGACGCTCGCCTTCGGCCGGCCGGATCGCCACCGACGCAGAGGACATCGTTGCTCGGGCGCGCGCCTACCAGGCCGGAGGCGCGGCGGCGATCTCCGTCCTGTGCGAGCCACACTGGTTCGGCGGGTCGGTCGACGACATGTCACGGATCCGCTCACAGGTGAGCGTCCCGGTCCTCGCCAAGGAATTCGTGGTGGAACCGCGCCAGCTCGACCTGCTGCGGGCCGCCGGCGCCGACGCGGTCCTGCTGCTCGCGGTGCTCCATCCGCGCCGGGTGCTGGCCAGGCTGGTCGATCGCTCGCTGGAGCTCGGGCTCGAGCCGCTCGTCGAGGCCCACGACGAGCGTGAGCTCGAGGCCGCGCTGGCCACGAACGCCCGGGTCATCGGCATCAACAACCGCGACCTGGGCACGCTCGAGGTCGACGCGGAACGCGCCGCGCGACTTCGCGGGCTAGTGCCGGAGGATCGGATCGTCGTCGCCGAATCGGGGGTCAGGGACGCGGCCACGATCCGTGGCTGGCGAGCCCTCGCCTTCGATGCCGCGCTCGTGGGCGAAACCCTCGTGCGGGCGCAGGATCCGGTGGCCGCGGCACGCGCCTTTGTCGAAGCGGGCGCCGCGCCCGACGATCCAGTCGAGGCAGGGCGCGCGCCGCTGGTCAAGATCTGCGGCATCACCGACGCGGCGGGCATTGAAGCAGCAATTCGCGCCGGCGCCGATGCCATCGGGCTGAACCTGGTGCCGGGCACCCCGCGCGCGCTCGAGCTCAACGAGGCGGCGCAGCTGGCACGGCTGGCTCGCGCCGTCGCACCGCCGGAGCGGCGTCCCCGGATCGTCGCGATCACCGTCGATCGGTCGGCCGCCGAGCTGAACGACATTGCCGTCGCCCTCGATGCCGACGCGATCCAGCTCAACGGGGGCGAGCCCCTCCAGCTGCTCCGGAAGCTCCAGCGGCCGGCGTTGAAGGTGCTGCACCTGCCGCCGGCCGGCGCGCGTGGGGCGCCGCTTGCTGCAGAGGTTGTCACTCGCGCCCGTGCCTACCTCGCCGCGGGCGCGATGCAGATCTTCCTGGACACGTCCGGTGGGCCGCACCCGGGTGGCACCGGGCGACGCGCCGATCCCGACCTCATTGCCGCCATTG
>Ga0070698_100006529_pt1 | contig 12649 bp, 10 predicted proteins | sample KBSK1502metaG_FD_65477 | JGI IMG/M metagenome (GOLD analysis project Ga0070698, IMG submission 65477) | Corn, switchgrass and miscanthus rhizosphere microbial communities from Kellogg Biological Station, Michigan, USA - KBS K1-50-2 metaG | ecosystem: Host-associated > Plants > Roots >... | reverse complement strand
AGGACGGTCATCTCCGGCGCGGTCAGCGTCAGCAGGCTCGCCCGATCGACCAGCGTGTGCTCCGCCAGCCGCGGCTGTACCTTGCCGAGGTAGTTGCGGAACCCGTCGGCGGCCGGCTCAAGGGCGCCGAAGGACTCCACATCCGTCTGCTCCTGGGACGCGTCCGTGCGTCCGGGTGCGAAGGGAACTTCGACGGTGTACCCGGCGTTCTTCGCCGCCTGCTCCACGGCCGCGCATCCGCCGAGCACGATCAGGTCGGCCAGGGAGACCTGCTTCGTCCCGCTGTTGAACTCACGCTGGATCCCCTCCAGGGTCCGCACTACCTTCGCCAGCTCGGCGGGGTTGTTGACCTCCCAGTCGTGCTGCGGAGCGAGGCGGATGCGCCCCCCGTTGCCGCCACCGCGCTTGTCGGTGCCGCGGAACGTCGACGCCGCGGCCCAGGCGGCCGAGACCAGCTGGGAGATCGTCAGCCCCGAGGCGAGGATCGCGCCCTTGAGCGCGGCGATGTCCTCCGCCACGATCAGCTCGTGAGTGACCGGCGGGACGGGGTCCTGCCAGATCTGCGGCTCCGCGGGCACCAGCGGGCCGAGGTACCGCGAGATCGGCCCCATGTCGCGGTGCGTCAGCTTGAACCACGCCTTGGCGAAGGCGTCGGCGAGCTCCTGCGGGTTCTCGTAGAAGCGCCGCGAGATCGGCTCGTAGACCGGGTCCATCCGCAGCGTGAGGTCGGTCGTGAGCATCACCGGAGGGTGCCTTTGCGCCGGATCCTGGGGATCCGGCACCGTGTCCGCCGCGGCCGGATCCGTCGGCACCCATTGCCACGCGCCCGCCGGGCTTTTCACCTTCTCCCACTCGTAACCGAACAGGGTCTCGAAGTAGGAGTTGTTCCACGTAATCGGGGAGGGCGTCCAGGCGCCCTCCAGCCCGCTGGTGATGGCGTCGTCGCCTGCGCCGGTGCCGTAGCTGTTCGCCCAGCCGAGGCCCTGCTGCTGAAGGGGCGCGCCCTCCGGCTCGGGGCCGAGGTTTGATTCGGGTGCCGCACCATGGGTCTTGCCGAACGTGTGCCCGCCGGCAATGAGCGCGACCGTCTCCTCGTCGTTCATGGCCATGCGGCGGAACGTCTCGCGGATGTCCCGGGCCGCGGCGAGCGGGTCAGGGTTGCCGTTCGGCCCCTGCGGATTCACGTAGATCAGGCCCATCTGAACGGCGCCGAAGGGATTCGCAAGCTGCCGGTCGCCGCTGTAGCGCTCGTCGCCGAGCCACGTGGCCTCCACGCCCCAGTTGATGTCCTCGGGCTCCCACGCGTCCTCGCGCCCGCCACCGAAGCCGAAGGTCTTGAATCCCATCGACTCCAGTGCGCAGTTGCCCGTGAAGACCATCAGGTCGGCCCAGGAGATCTTCCGGCCGTACTTCTGCTTCACCGGCCAGAGCAGCCTGCGGGCCTTGTCGAGGCTCGCGTTGTCGGGCCAGCTGTTGAGCGGCGCGAAGCGCTGCGTGCCGGCGCCAGCGCCGCCACGGCCGTCGTTGATGCGGTACGTGCCCGCACTGTGCCACGCCATCCGGATGAAGAGCGGCCCGTAGTGGCCGTAGTCGGCCGGCCACCAGTCCTGCGACGTCGTCATCACCACCTCGATGTCCCTCCTCAGGGCATCGAGGTCGAGGGTGCTGAACTCCTCGGCGTAGTTGAAGTCCTCGCCCATGGGGCTGGCCATGGGGGGGTTCTGCTGGAGTGTCTTCAGGTCCAGCTGATCCGGCCACCAGTCACGGTTCGACCGGGGCTCTGTCGAATGCGCGACCGGGCACGTGCTCTCGTCGTCCATGTTGTCCTCCCTTGAGCTGTGATGCGGTTGCCCGGCACTCCGGACAGCGTCCCCAGTAGATGACCTCAGCCTCGTCGATCTCGTAACCCATGTCGTCGACCGCCGTCAGGCAGGGCGCGGAGCCGACCGAGCAGTCGACGTCGGCCGTGCGGCCGCAGACGCGGCAGATCACGTGGTGATGATTGTCGCTGACCCGGGCCTCAAAGCGCGCCGCTGACCCGGCGGGCTGGATACGCCGGACCAGGCCCGCGTCGCCCAGGACGCCGAGCACGTCGTACACCGCCTGGAGCGAGATGGCGCCTAGCTCGGCCCGCACGGTCTTGGCCACGGCATCGGCTGTCATGTGGGGCTCACGCGAAACCGCCCGCAAGACGGCCAAGCGCTGGCCGGTGACTCGATAGCCGCGTTGACGAAGGAGATCGGCCGGGTCGTCGGGCATACCCAGGACCCTATCCAATCTGGAAGGACTCAGGGAATAGAAGCTATCAAGATATTTCTGCGGCCCGGCCAGGGCATGACGATCTTGGGCGGATCGTCGCAGCCTGGATGCGACGCCGCTACCGATGCCGGTTCGCTAGGGCAGATCCATCCCCCGGACCAGGTGCGAAGGCCACGCCCCAGTGGGGCGCTTCGCGGGTCACCTTCCTCCCGCACCTTGTCGCACCACCGTCTGGTAGCGACACCGGCCGAGGGGCTGACTGGGCGGTTGGCTGGCGCCCACTTTCCGATGTCGCGGTGTCTGCATCAGTGATAGCTGACAACGCCAATCAAAGGAGAACCGACATGGGAAAGATCGTCATTAGCGAGAACGCCTCGCTCGACGGAGTCGTCCAGGACCCCACCGGTGAGGAGGGCTTCAGGCATGGCGGCTGGTTCAACCAGATCGGGGGCAAGGACCGCGAAGGTTGGGCCAAGGTCGGCTTCGACGAGGCGCTGGGCGCCGAAGCCTTTCTGCTTGGCCGACGGACCGACGAGTGGTTGGCCGCACGGTGGCTGTCCCGGAGCGGCGAGTGGGCGGACAGGCTGAACAGCCTGCCCAAGTACGTCGTGTCCTCGACCCTCGAAGAGGCCAAGTGGACCAACTCGACGGTGCTCAAGGGCGACGTGGTGAAGGAGGTCTCGAAGCTGAAGCAGGAGCTAGACGGGGACATCGTCGTCGCCGGCAGCATCCGGCTCGCACACGCGCTGATAGAGCACGACCTGGTCGATGAGCTTCGGCTGATGATCTTCCCGGTGGTGCTCGGTGCTGGCGAGCGCCTCTTCGACGAGACCAAAGACAAGAAGCCCATGCGCCTCGTCCACGCCCAGGCCGTCGGTGACAACCTCGCCCTCCTCACCTACGAGCTCGTCCGAGGCGCCTAGCGGGCGTCGGACGGCACGAGCATTCCGAAGCTCGGACGCCCCCCGCCGGGCCTTGCCGTAGGCGACCAGACGCGGGATTCATTCCCGATTCGCTGTCCGGGCCAGGTTATGGCCCGGACAGCGAATCCCTCCTGCGCGCGATGGCTGCCTGGGGTCACGACCGGGATTCCACCGCGCCGCGCCGCACGGAACTCCCAGGCCTGCCTCCCGTATGGCCCACCGCTGGAGTGAGCCTTTGGTGCGAATTCACCGTCGGCTTGACGTCCGTTCGCCTGCATAGCGCCGTGGTGTCGCCGGGCGGATTCCAACTGGCCTCCCCGGAGTGCCGGGCGGGACCATTTGACCCTGTACAAGGTCCGGGCCGGCCGGGTTCGATAGCTGCCGAGGGCAGCCGCGGTGTGGTCCAGGCCAGTGGCTGGGACGCGCCAGGAGCAGGAAGGCGGAGGGGTGATGGCTAGCGAAGGTAACGGACAGGAGCTTGTTGTGGTGGGCGTGGATGGCTCGGCGGAGTCGGTGCGGGCGCTGGGCTGGTCGGGATGGTACGCCGCCGGCGCGTTCTGCCCGGTCGTCGTGGTCCGGGGCAGCGATGGCGGCTGAGACTCGCGCGCTCACCGGCGCCGAGGTACAGGCCCTCGACGCGTACTGGCGGGCCGCCAACTACCTGTCAGTCGGGCAGATCTACCTGATGGCCAACCCGCTGCTGGCCGAGCCGCTGCGCCCGGAGCACATTAAGCCGCGGCTGCTCGGGCACTGGGGTACCTCCCCCGGCCTGAACTTCGTCTGGGCGCACCTGTCCCGGCTCATCGCGGCGCGGCACACCGAGATGATGATCGTCATCGGGCCCGGCCACGGCGGCCCCGCGGCACTGGCCAACACCTGGCTCGAAGGCAGCTACTCCGAGGTCTACCCGAGCGTGCCGCGGAACGCGGCGGGCATGGGCACGCTGTTCCGGCAGTTCTCCTTTCCCGGCGGGGTGCCCAGCCACGTCGCGCCGGAGACACCGGGGTCGATCCACGAGGGCGGGGAACTCGGCTACTCCCTCTCGCACGCCTGCGGCGCGGCGTTCGACAACCCGGGTCTCGTCGTGGCGTGCGTCGTGGGCGACGGCGAAGCCGAAACCGGCCCGCTGGCCACGAGCTGGCACGGCGGCCGGTTCCTCGACCCGGCCCGTGACGGCGCCGTGCTGCCCATCCTCCACCTCAACGGATACAAGATCGCCAACCCGGCATTGCTGGCCCGCCTCCCGGACGGCGAGCTGGATGCGCTGCTTCGCGGGTACGGGTATCAGCCGTGGTATGTGACCGGCCACGAGCCGTTCGTTATGCACCGGAAAATGGCGACTGCGCTGGACGAGGCGCTGGCAACGATCCGGGCGATCCAGGGCCGCGCCCGCGCCGGGAACGCCGAGCGCGCACCGGGCGGGAGCGCCGGGCGCGCGCGGTGGCCGCTGATCGTATTGCGCACCCCCAAGGGGTGGACCGGCCCGGCCGAGGTGGACGGGCTGCCGGTGGAAGGCACCTGGCGGTCACACCAGGTGCCGCTGGCGCAGGTGCGGACCAACCCGGCGCACCTGCGGCAGCTCGAGGATTGGCTGCGCTCCTACCGGCCGGAGGAGCTTTTCGGCGCCGACGGGGCGCCCCGGAGCGACTTGCTCGGCCTGGTGCCCGACGGCCCGCTGCGGCTCGGCGCATCCCCGCACGCGAACGGCGGCGTGCTGCTGCGTGACCTGGTGCTGCCGGACTTCCGCGACTACGCGGTCCCGGTCCCGGCGCCCGGGGCCCGGGCCTCGGAGCCCACCCGGGTGCTCGGCGGCATGCTGCGCGAGGTGATGCGGCGCAACGCCGCCGCCGCGAACTTCCGGGTGTTCGGCCCGGACGAGACCGAGTCCAACCGGCTCGGCGCGCTGCTGGAGGTGACCGGGAAGACATGGGAGGAGGAGATCCTGCCGGTCGATGAGCACCTGGCCACCGACGGCCGCGTGATGGAGATCCTCTCCGAGCACACCTGCCAGGGCTGGCTGGAGGGGTACCTGCTGACCGGCAGGCACGGCCTGTTCTCCTGCTACGAGGCGTTCATCCACATCGTCGACTCGATGTTCAACCAGCACGCCAAGTGGCTGAAGGTCTCCCGGCGGCTGCCCTGGCGGCGCCCGGTCGCGTCGCTGAACTACCTTCTCACCTCGCACGTGTGGCGCCAGGACCACAACGGTTTCTCGCACCAGGACCCCGGGTTCATCGACCACGTGGTCAACAAGAAGGCGGAGGTGATCAGGGTTTACCTGCCACCGGACGCCAACACGCTGCTGTCGGTGGCTGACCACTGCCTGCGCAGCCGCGACTACGTCAACGTGATCGTCGCGGGCAAGCAGCCCAGCCCGGACTGGCTCGACATGGACGCCGCGATCCTGCACTGCACCAGGGGCGCGGGGATCTGGGAGTGGGCCAGCAGCGACGGCGACGACGCCGAGCCGGACGTGGTGCTGGCCTGCGCGGGCGACGTGCCCACCCTGGAGGTGCTCGCGGCTACCGACATCCTGCGCCACCACCTGCCCGAACTGAAGGTGCGGGTCGTCAACGTCGTCGACCTGATGCGGCTCCAGCCGGCCAGCGAGCACCCGCACGGGATGAGCGACGCCGAGTTCGACGCGCTGTTCACCCCGGGCAAACCGGTGATCTTCGCCTACCACGGGTATCCGTGGCTGATCCACCGGCTCACCTACCGCCGGGCCGGGCACGCCGGCCTCCACGTCCGCGGGTACATCGAGGAAGGCACCACCACGACCCCGTTCGACATGGTGGTGATGAACAACATGGACCGGTTCCACCTGGTGATGGACGTGATCGACCGGGTCCCCGGGCTGAGCCGGACGGCGGCCTGGCTGCGGCAGGAGATGGCCGACGTCCGTACCAGGCACTGGGCCTGGACCCGCGAGCACGGCGAGGATCTGCCCGAGGTCGCCGGCTGGGCTTGGGCGCAGGAACGCCCGCACGGCGAATGACCAGCGTCCTTGTGGTCAACGCCGGGTCGAGCAGCCTCAAGCTGCGCGTGCTCGGCCCGGCGGACGCGGTGACCGCGTCGGCGGATGTGTCCCCCTGGGACGGCCGCCCGGACGACCCCGGCCTGCGTCGCTTCCTGGACGGGCTGACCGGCATCGGCGCCGCCGGGCACCGGGTGGTCCACGGCGGGCACCGGTTCACCGCGGCCACGCTGATCGACGACGGCGTCGTGGCCGGCATCGGCGAGCTGACGGATCTGGCGCCGCTGCACCAGCCCCGCGCGCTGGCCGGGATCGAGGCGGTCCGCGCGGCGCTGCCGCAGGTGCCCGCGGTCGCCTGCTTCGACACCGCGTTCCACGCCGGGCTCCCGGCCGCCGCGGCCGCCTACGCACTGCCGGCCGGGTGGACGCGGCGGTTTGGCCTCCGGCGGTTTGGTTTTCACGGGCTCTCACACGCGTACGCCGCGCGCCGGGCCGCCCAGATCTGCGCGGATTCGGATGCCGAACGACTTCGCGTGGTGACCTGCCACCTCGGCGCCGGGTCGTCGCTCGCGGCGGTCAAAGGCGGCCGGTGCGTGGACACGACCATGGGATTCACGCCGCTGGAGGGACTGGTGATGGCGACCCGGTCCGGAACCGTGGATCCGGGGCTGGTCCTCTGGCTGCTCCGTCACGGCGGGCTGACCCTGGACGAGGTGGCCGGCGGACTGGAGTTCTCCGCCGGCCTGGCGGGCCTGGCGGAACTGCCCGGTGGTTCCGGGGACCTGCGCGACGTCCGGCTGGCCGCCGCCCGGGGCAACCCGCAGGCCCGGCTGGCCATCGAGGTGCACGCCCACCGGCTGCGCGCCGGGATCGCCGCGATGGCCGCCGCACTCGACGGGTTGGACGCGCTGGTGTTCACCGGCGGGATCGGGGAGCACCAGGCCGAGACCCGGGCCGAGGCGACCGCCGGACTGGGGTTCCTCGGCGTAGCGGTGGACCAGATCGGCAATGCCTCCGCCCGGCCGGACTGCGACATCTCCGCGCCCGGCGCACCGGTCCGCACCCTGGTCATCGCCGCACGGGAGGACATCGAGGTAGCCCGCCAGACCCGCGCCGTGCTCGCCGCCGGGTAACCGGATGGGGGCGGGCGCGGTTTGAGCCAACTCCAGCGGATGGCATGCGCCGGGTGGCAGGCCCCGGCGCATCCATGCCTGCGGCTGAACGTCAACCCTGGTAGGCGACCGTGGCGTAGTCATTGCCTTTGAAGGACCCGGAACTGTACCCGGTGACGAACACCGTTCCGGTGGTGGGGCTGACGGCGACCGCCTGCGCGGCGCTTCCGCTGGGGCCGTTGCCGGTGTACTGCTTGACCCACTGCTGGGCGCCGGTGGCGGCGGTGTAGGCCACCGTGGCATAGACCGAGTCATTGCCGCTTTCCCCGGTGACGTACACCGTGCTCCCGCTCGGGCTGACCGCCACCGAATGGGCCTGAGTACCGATGCCGCCTCTGGCGAGGCCGGCGTAGAGCTTGACCCACAGCTGGGCGCCGGTGGCGGCGTTATAGCCGACCGTGGCGTAGTCCACCTGCCCGGCGGTGGTCCCGTAGCTGTACCCGGTGACGAACACCGCCGTCCCGTCCGGGCTGGCCGCCACCGAATAGGCCTGGTCGTCGCCGCTGCCGGGGCCGGTATAGCGCTTGACCCACAGCTGGGCGCCGGTGGCAGCGTTGTAGGCGACCGTGGCGTAGTCATAGTTTGTGGTGCTGCCCGCGTAGCTGGAACCGGTGACGAACACCGTCTTCCCGTTCGGGCTGGCCGCGACCGAGTTCGCCCCGCGGCTGCCAAGGGCGGCGCCGTTGTAGCGCTCGGCCCACAGCTGGGCGCCGGTGGCGGCGTTATAGCCGACCGTGGCGTAGTCCTCGAACGAGGTGGTCCCGGTGCTGGACCCGGTGACGAACACCGTCTTCCCGTCCGAGCTGACCGCCACCGAAACGGCGTCATCGGTGCTGTTGCTGCCGTTGTACCGCTTGACCCACAGCTGGGCACCGGGACTGGCCGCCGCGGGCGACGCCCCCGCCGAGGACGTCCGCGCCGCCCGCGGGGCCCGCGGGGCCGCGCCCGAGGCACTGGCCCCGGTCACCCCCACCGTGGTGAGCGCGACACCGGCCGCCGCAGCCATAAACGCATGCGTGATGGACCTGTGCATTCGAAGATCCCCCCTGGTTCCCCACCCGTGGCGGCCCGTCGTCCGCGCCTGATGCCACCGGCCCGGGCTTATCCTCACCCCAGGGTCTTGGCTCACCCGGCCCGCGTTCCGCCTGGCCGGCTCGCACCCTGGTGCCCGGTGCCGCCCAACTATGGCCACGGCCGCGACGGGGTGTCAAGCCCGCGGCCGGACGCGGCCACCAGCGCCGTACAAAGCGTCCCACCCAGCTGTGACCAGCGGCGCTTACTGAGGTGCCCGTTTCTCAAGTTAGCCCTGATCGTTCATGCCGACGGGTGACCGACCGGCGGCTAGGGTTGGAGCCATGCCGGATGATGAAGCCGACGTCAGTCCTCCCAGCGGTTCTGCTGCGCCCGACCCGGGAGTGAATGCCCGGCGCGTGCTGGAGCGTTTGGATGAGGCCGAAAGCATGGAGCTGCTCCCCGATGGGGGGATGGGGCGTCTGGTCTTCAACAGCCGGTATGGGCTCACGGCGCTGCCGGTCGCGTACAAGATCGACGGAGGGTCAATTGTCTTGGGCACGTGGGACCCCGTCTTTGACGAGGACCTGCGCACCGGTATTGCGTACGCCGACTACCAGGTCGCTGTAGAGGTCGACCAGATCGATCAGCAAGCACACGAGGGGTGGATCGTCCTGGCGCGGGGAGCGGCACATCATCTGGATACCGAGGCCGAGCGCGCGCCGTTCATCAATGCCGGGCTCGAGCCGTGGGTCGAGGATGTACCTGCGCACTTCATCCGGGTGAGTCCCACCAGTATCTTTGGCGTACGCGTCCGCCAGGCATGATGTCAGCAGCGGGTGACTCGCCTGAACAAAGGCTGAGCATCTGACCCGGATCCGAAGCTTGCCCTTAGACGCCCGTTGCCAGTAGCGGAATGGCACCGGCCTGGCGCTGGTACGCCGCCAGGTCGAGATAGGTGTCCTTGCGGGCGACAAGGCCGTCCCGCACTGCGATCACGTCGGCCCCGTTACAGATGAAGGGTGACTCACCGGCGGTACTGAATCTCCCCCCGCCTCGAACGTGACTGTTCGGCTCCCGAACAGTAGCGGAATATCCCGGGCCCGGGAAGACGCCGCCTTTTGCGGCGGGCCGTGCTTGACAGCGGTGCCTACCGTTGTACCGGCCGGCGGATTGCTGTTTCGCCATGGTTGGGTGGTCTGTCCGCTTCCCTGGCCTAGAGATTCCCAGCCCGGTAGCGGGTCCGGGCGAGTGTTGCGGTGCGGCGATGACGGGTATTGACCGCCGCCATTGCTGTCACCCGTTGCTGCTAGCTGCCCGGTTGCTGCGGTTGCCGTCGTCGGCGTGCCCCGACCTGTTGCCAGCAGCACAAGGCGGAGAGATGCTGGCGGTTAGTCTGGCCTTTGCCGAGCCTTGATCCGCAAGTGACCGTCCGGTGTCCGCAGGGGTCGGATCGGAGTTGTCAACAACTCCGGGGTCTGGGGGTGGATTGTCTGTCCGGCGTTCCGCCGCGAAGCCCGCAAGGTCTCGGGAAAGGGGATGCTCATGAGCTCATCTGCGACCATCACCCCGGAAGGCCCCGGCTCGGCGTCCGGGGCGCCGAACCTCCCGGCCGGTTTCACCGACACGTTCGCCAGTCGGTACGTCGACACCGGCGAGGTGCGCCTGCACGCGGTCATCGGGGGCGACGGCCCGGCGTTGCTGCTGGTGCACGGCTGGCCGCAGACCTGGTACGCCTGGCGCATGCTGATGCCAGCGCTGGCCCGGGGCTTCTTCGTCGTCGCGGTCGACCAGCGGGGTATCGGGCTGTCCGACAAGCCCCAGGACGGGTACGACACCGCGACCCTCGCCGCCGACCTGGTCGCGCTGATGGACGCGCTTGGCCACCGGCGGTTCGCCTTGTACGGAACCGACGTCGGAATGCCGATTGCCTACGCCCTGGCCGCCGATCACCGCGACCGGGTCGACCGCCTGGTCGTCTCCGAGGCCCCCCTCCCGGGGATATCTCCTTCACCGCCTTTGTTCCTCCCCCCGCAGCTCAACGAGCGGCTGTGGCACCTCGCCTTCAACCAGCTCCCCAAGGTGAACGAGCAGCTCGTCACCGGGCGGGAAGATATCTTCTTCGGCGCGGAGTTCGACGCCTCGGCCGGGACGAACAAGCTGCCCGCTGACGCGGTCAGATACTACATCGACACCCTCGCCGCCGACCCCGACCACCTGCGCGGCAGCTTCGGGTTCTACCGCGCGCTCCCTGCCACCATCGCGCAGAACGAGCAGCGCAAGACCCGGCGGCTGACCCTGCCGGTGCTGGCGATCGGCGGAGCGGAAAGCTCCGGTGGAGGGGTCGGGAACACGATGAAGCTCGCCGCGGACGACGTGCAGAGCCTGGTCATTCCCGGCTGCGGCCACTGGGTCGCCGAACAGGCTCCCGAGGAGCTGCTGGCCGCGCTGACCGCGTTCCTGGCCCCCTACCGGGACAGGACGGCCGCGGAATAAGCGGTGCGAGAGGGGTCCTGGCTTGGTCTAGGACGGTCACCGCTACATCGACCATCGAACGAACGAAGGAGATCCACATGACTGGCACGACCGAAAACTCAGCGGGTGCCGCGGCGATCCGGCCGTTCACAGTCGAGATCCCGGAGGCCGAGATCGAGGCGCTGCGTGCGCGCCTCGCCGCGACACGCTGGCCCAGCAAGGAGCTGGTGGCAGATCGGTCGCAGGGGGTGCAGCTGGCGACGCTCCAGGAGCTCGCCCGCTACTGGGCGGCTCATTACGACTGGCGCGCGTGCGAGGCCAGGCTGAACGCGCTGCCGCAGTTCACCACCGGGATCGACGGGGTGGACATCCACTTCATCCACGTGAGGTCGCCGCACGCGGGCGCGTTGCCGCTGATCATGACGCACGGCTGGCCCGGCTCGGTGATCGAGCTGCTCGGGGTCATCGGCCCGCTCACCGACCCGGCCGCGCACGGGGGGCGCGCTGAGGACGCCTTCGACCTGGTGCTGCCGTCGCTGCCCGGCTACGGCTTCTCCGGCGAGCCGGCTGAGGTCGGCTGGCACCCCGGCCGTGTCGCGCAGGCGTGGGCGGAACTGATGCGCCGCCTCGGCTACACCCGCTACGTCGCCCAGGGCGGCGACGTGGGCGCCTCCGTCACCGACCAGATGGGCCGCCAAGGCCCCGGGGGGCTGGCCGGCATCCACATGAACTTGCTCGTGACGGCGCTGGGCGGCGGCGCCATGCCGGCCGAAACCGACCAGGAACGCGCGGCGCTCGAGCAGACCAAGACATTCAGGGCGAGCGGCTTCGGCTACTTCCTGGAGCAAGCCACGCGGCCGCAGACGATCGGCTACGCCCTGCTGGATTCACCTGTCGCCCTGGCGGCCTGGATGCTCGACCACGACACCGACGCCTACCAGAAGATCTCTCGCGCCTTCGTCGACGGGCAGCCGTCCGGGGGTCTCACCCGGGACCACATCCTCGACAACATCACCGTGTACTGGCTGACCGGGACCGGGGCCTCGGCGGCCCGGTCGTACTGGGAGAGCGGACGAGCCCAGGCCCTTGCCGCCGGACAGCCTCCTCCGCAGGTCAAGCTCCCCGTCGGCTTCACCACCTTCCCCGGCGAGATCTTCCGGGCGCCGCGCAGCTGGGTCGAACAGGGCTACCCCACCCTCACCTACTTTCACGAGGCCAGCCGGGGCGGCCACTTCGCCGCCTGGGAAGAACCCGAGCTGTTCGCGACCGAGATCCGGGCCGCGTTCAAGGCGCTGCGCTAGACCAGACACCAATGGGCGGCGCGCACCACGGGCGTGCCGCCACCGCATACGCGACGGCACAGCTGGGGCGTTCGCAAAAGCTATTGTCAAGACGGTTTCTGATCATCGAACATCGTGAACTTCAGGGCCCTAAGCGGGAGCACACTGCCACCGAATGCCACGAGGGCGGCTGGATGTTCGCACAGCCAAACGGCAAGCCGATAGACCCTCGCCGCGATCAATATGAGTGGAAGGCTCTGCTGCAGGAGGCCGGAGTCCGGGAGGCCCGGCTGCATGACGCACGTCACACGGCCGCGACCATTTTGCTACTCCTGAGCATCCCGGAGCGGGCCGTCATGGATGTCATGGGCTGGTCGAACAGCGCGATGGTCAAGCGGTACGCGCACGTCACTGCCCGGCTCCGCCGGGACATCGCGGATCGGCTGGACTCGTACTTCTGAACCGGCAAATGAGACTAGGAGTGAGACTGAACTGGCCTGAGAGCGCCGAAGCATTCATGGGTGGCATGCTGGCACGCTGCTTCTTATCCGG
>Ga0070698_100006528_pt1 | contig 12650 bp, 12 predicted proteins | sample KBSK1502metaG_FD_65477 | JGI IMG/M metagenome (GOLD analysis project Ga0070698, IMG submission 65477) | Corn, switchgrass and miscanthus rhizosphere microbial communities from Kellogg Biological Station, Michigan, USA - KBS K1-50-2 metaG | ecosystem: Host-associated > Plants > Roots >... | reverse complement strand
TCTCTGGGCGGGGAGGTCGAAGCGGTGCTGCTCGGCTCCGAGGTCGGGGGGCTGGCCGCCGACGCCGGGCGCTACGGAGCCACGCGAGTGCACGTGATGGAGGACGTGCTCCTCGCGAAGCCGCTGCCGCAGCCGCGGGTGGACGCGCTCGAGACGCTGGTTCGCGAGGGCGGCTTCGACACGGTGCTGTTCGCGGCCACCGTGCTCTCGGCGGACATCGCGGCGGCGCTCGCGGCGCGGCTCGACGCCGGCCTGAACTGGGACCTGACCGATGTCGTGGTCGAGGATGGGAGGGTCGTCGGCAAGCGCCCAGCCCTCGGCGACTCGGTGTACGTCGACGTTGGGTGGACCTCGGAGCCGCGCCTCGCGCTGATCCGCTCGGGGACGTTCGAGCCGGAGGAGCGCGGCGGCACGGCCGAGGTCCAGAAGTTCGAGTCGCGGCTGCACGACTTCTCGCTCGCGGCAGAGATGGTCGAGCAGGCGCACGAGGAGAGCGAGGGCCCTTCGATCGAGGACGCCGACGTGATCGTCGCGGGCGGCCGCGGGCTCGGGTCGCCGGAGGACTTCGCGCTCGTCGAGGAGCTGGCCAAGGCGCTGGGCGGTGCCGTCGCGGCGACGCGGGCGGTCGTCGATGCGGGGTGGTACCCGTACGCGGCGCAGGTGGGCCAGACCGGAAAGACCGTCTCGCCGAAGCTCTACATCGCGTGCGGCATCTCGGGAGCGATCCAGCACAAGGTCGGGATGCAGAGCTCGGGGCTGATCGTCGCGATCAACAAGGATCCGAACGCGCCGATCTTCGAGTACGCCGACCTCGGGGTCGTCGGCGACCTGCACGAGATCGTCCCGAAGCTGACCGAGCTCGTCAGGGCGCGCAAGGCCGCGTGAGGCCGTCCGACTACCCGCCGCCGTTCTCGCCGGACGAGTTCGTTGCGCCGCCGGGCGAGCCCGAGATCGAGGTCGGCGTCCTGATCGTCGGAGCCGGGCCCGCAGGTCTCGCCTGTGCGATCCGGCTCGGGCAGCTGCTGGAGGCCGAGCCTGAGCTGGCCGAGCGGCTGGGCGACGTGCCGGTGGCCGTGCTGGAGAAGGGCAAGCAGCCCGGCTCGCACCTGCTCTCGGGAGCGGTCGTCAACCCGCGCACGCTGCGCACGCTGTTCCAGGGGAGCGTGCGAACGAGCGAGATGCCGTTCCTCGGGCGGGTCGAGCAGGAGTCCGTCTACTTCCTGACGCCCGGGCGCGCGATGCGGATCCCGACGCCGCCGACGATGCGGAATCACGGCAACTTCGTCGCCTCGCTCTCACAGCTCGGGCGCTGGCTGGCCCAGCAGGCCGAGGAGGCCGGCGCGACGATCCTGCCGGAGACCGCCGCGTCGAAGCTGCTCGTCAAGGACGCGCGGGTACTCGGAGTGCGCACCGGCGACCGGGGGCGGGGGCGAGGCGGGGAAGAGCTGGGCAACTTCGAACCCGGGTCAGATGTTCGCGCGCGCGTGACGGTCTTGGCCGAGGGGACCCAAGGGCATCTCACGGGCGTGGCGCTCGAGCGGTTCGGCTTGGGCGGCGAGAACCCACAGGTCTGGGCGCTCGGCGTCAAGGAGGTCTGGCGGGTGCAGAAGCCACTCGACCGCGTCATCCACACGCTGGGCTGGCCTCTCCGGGCCGGTGCGAAGTACCGCGAGTTCGGCGGTTCGTTCGTCTACCCGATGGGCTCGGACATGGTCACCGTCGGGATGGTGGTCGGGCTCGACTACCGCGACCTGGAAGTGTCGGTCCACGACCTGCTGCAGGAGCTGAAGACGCACCCGCTGCTGCGCGGGATCCTCGAGGGCGGGGAGCGCATCGAGTGGGGGGCAAAGACGATTCCGGAGGGCGGGTTCCTGTCGCTCCCGCGCCGCCTTCATGCTCCGGGGCTCCTGATCTGCGGCGACGGTGCGGGGCTCGTCAACGTGCCGGCGCTGAAGGGGATTCACTACGCGGTCGAGTCGGGGCGGCTCGCGGCCGAGGCTGCGTTCTCGGCGCTGCAGCGGGGCGAGACGCCGTGGCGACCGGGCGCGTTGGCGGGCTACGACGACGCGTTGCACGAGAGCTTCGTCTGGGAGGACCTACGACGGGTGCGCAACATCCGCCAGGCGTTCGGGCGGGGCTTTTGGCTGGGCGGCGCGCTGGCCGGGGCGATGACGGTCTCGCGCGGGGCCTTCCCGCCGGGGAACGCGCGGACGGAGCTGGACGCCGATCAGGACGTCATCCGGGCGGGCGCGGCGGCGTCCTACCCGGCGCCGGACGGGAAGCTCACGTTCGACAAGCTCTCGTCGGTCTTCCTGAGCGGGAACAAGACGCGCGACGACGCGCCGAACCACATCCGCGTTCGCACCGACGTGCCGCGGGAGATCGCGGAGCTCTGGGAGCACATGTGTCCCGCGCAGGTCTACGAAGCGATCGAGGGCGGGGTCGAAGTGACCGCGTCGAATTGCGTCCAGTGCGGGGCGATCACCGCCAAGGGCGGAAGGCTCACGCCTCCAGAAGGCGGCTCGGGCCCCGAGTACACACTTACGTGACACTCGCGTGACACTCTCGTGCGGGTGTCTGACACCGGGACAGGTCTCCAGGACGTTCTCGCGGCTCGCGAGGCGATCGGCGGGCGGTTGCTCCGTACGCCCGTGTTCAGCTCGGCCACGCTCGGCGAGCTGACCGGCGCACGCGTCCACCTCAAGGCCGAGCTCTTCCAGAAGACCGGGTCGTTCAAGCCGCGCGGGGTGCTGACCAACCTCGCCGCGATGAGCCCGGAGCAGCGAGCCCGAGGGGTGATCTCGATCTCTGCCGGAAACCATGCGCAGGCACTCGCCTGGGGCGCGGCGGCGGAAGGGATCGACGCCGTCCTCGTCATGTGGCAGGGCGCGAGCGAGGCGAAGATCGAGGCGACGCGCGGCTACGGCGCGACCGTCGACCTCGAAGCGACGAACCCCACGGAAGCGTTCGATCGCCTCGCCCCGCTCGAAGCCGAGACCGGCCGCACCCTCGTCCACCCGTTCGACCACCCGCTCACGATCGCCGGCCAGGGAACCGTCGGGCTCGAGATCGTCGAGGACCTGCCCGAGACGACGACCCTCGTCGTCCCGGTCGGCGGCGGAGGCCTGATCTCCGGGATCGCCCTCGCCGCCCAGGGCCGGCGCGTGATCGGCGTCGAGCCCGAGCTCTCGCCTGCCCTCCACGAAGCGCTCCGAGCCGGGAAGCCCGTCCCGGTCCAGCCGGCCTCGATCGCGGACGGCCTCTCCGCCCCCTTCGCGGGCGAACACTGCCTCGCCATCTGCCGGGAGCTCGTCGAAGAAGTCGTCCTCGTCACCGAGGACGAGATCCGGGCCGGCATGCGGTTTCTGTACACGCGCGCGAAGCTCGCCTGCGAGCCGGCCGCCGCAGTGCCCGTCGCCGCCCTCTTGGCCGGCAAGATCTCCCTCGAACGTGAGGAAACGGTGGTCGCGGTCGTCTCGGGCGGCAATGTGGCCACCGAAACGGCCGTTGCTATCCTGGCCGGACAATGAAGGCCGGCATCCACCCCGAGTACGTCCTGGCGACCGTCCGCTGCGCCTGCGGCAACGAGTTCCAGACGCGCTCTACCAAGCCCGAGCTGCACGTCGAGATCTGCTCGAACTGCCACCCGTTCTACACGGGCAAGCAGAAGCTGCTCGACACCGGCGGTCGGGTCGAGCGCTTCCAGCGCCGCCTCGAGAAGGCCGGCCGCAAGGCCTAGCAGCAATGTCCGCACCCATCGGAGGACAGGCCGTCCTCGAGGGCGTGATGATGCGCGGGCCCTCCAACTGGGCCGTCGCGGTCCGGAAGCCCAACGGCCAGATCGCCGAGGTGTGCCGGCCGATCGAGTCGGTGATGAAGCGGCACTGGTTCTTCCGCCTGCCGATCGTCCGCGGCGTGGTCGCCCTCGGCGAGTCCCTCGCGATCGGCTTCCGCGCGCTGGCGATCTCCGCCAACTACGCCGCGGCCGAGAACGACGAGGAGGCCGAAGCGGAGCTCTCGCGCGGCGCGATCGTGTTCGCGTTCCTGCTCGCGATCGGCTTTGCGATCTCGCTCTTCAAGGTCGGCCCCGCGCTGCTCGCCGACCTGCTCCCGATCTCGAACGGCACCTGGTTCGTCCTCGTCGAGGGCCTGATCCGCGTGTCGATCTTCGTCGTCTACCTGAGCGTGATCTCGCTGCTCCCCGACCTGCGCCGCGTCTTCCAGTACCACGGCGCGGAGCACAAGGCGATCAACGCCTTCGAGGCCGGCGAGGAGCTCGAGCCGCAGACGGTGCAGCGCTTCAGCCAGATCCACCCGCGCTGCGGCACGGCGTTCCTGCTCTGGGTCATGGTGATCGCGATCTTCGTCTTCGCCTTCTTCGGCCGCCCCGCCTGGTACTGGCTGATCGCGACCCGGATCCTGTTGCTGCCGGTGATCGCCGGGCTCGCCTACGAGCTGATCCGCTTCGCCGGCAAGCACACCGGCAACCGGGTCCTGATGACGCTGCTCGCGCCGGGGCTCTGGCTCCAGCGCTTGACCACGCGCGAGCCGACGCTCGACCAGCTCGAGGTCTCGATCCGCGCGCTCCGCGAAGTCCTCGCCCTGGAAGGGAGGGCGGCGGACAATCGCGTTGAGGTGATGGCCTGATGGACGAGCTCGTCGCCGAGCTGGAGCGCTCCTACAAGGAGGCGCAGGACCGGCTCTCCGATCCGACTGTCTACAACGACCATCGAGAGGCGGCCGAGGCGGGCCGGCGCTTGAAGGAGCTCGAGGGGCCGTACAAGCTGGCCCAGGAGTGGCGTGAGGTCCAAGACGACCTCGACGCCGCCCGGAACGACGGCGACCTGCGCGAGCTCGTCCCGGAGCTCGAGGAGCGGCTCTCGGCCCTTGAGGAGGAGCTCAAGCTCGCGCTCGTCGAGACGGACCCCGCCGACCGGAAGGACGTGATCGTCGAGATCCGCCAGGGCGTCGGCGGCGACGAGGCCGCGCTTTGGGCCGGCGACGTCTACCGCATGCTCACGCGCTACGCCGAGCGACGAGGGTTCAACGTCGAGCAGCTCGAGGTGAGCGGCAACGAGGCCGGCGGCTTCAAGGAGATCGTCTTCGCGGTCAAGGGCGACGGCGCGTACTCGGTGTTCAAGTGGGAGGCGGGCACGCACCGCGTGCAGCGCGTCCCGGAGACGGAGTCGCAGGGCCGCATCCACACGTCTACGGCAACCGTCGCGGTGATGCCCGAGGCCGAAGAGATCGAGGTCGAGCTCGACGAGAACGACCTCAAGATCGACGTCTACCGTTCCACCGGCCCGGGCGGCCAGAGCGTCAACACGACCGACTCGGCGGTGCGGATCACGCACCTCCCGACCGGGATCGTCGTCGCGATGCAGGATGAGAAGTCGCAGCTTCAGAACAAGACGAAGGCCATGCGCGTCCTGCGCGCCCGCCTCTACGAGGCCGAGCGAGAGCGCCAGCAGGCGGAGACGGCCGCGACGCGCCGCTCGCAGATCGGCTCCGGCCAGCGCGCCGAGAAGATCCGCACCTACAACTTCCCCGAGAACCGCGTCACCGACCACCGCGTACACCTGACCGTGCACCGGTTGGACAAGATCCTCGAAGGGGAGCTGGACGAGTTCACGGAAGCGCTGACGGCCGAGGACCGGCGGCGCGCCCTAGAACCGGCGTGACCCTCGGCGGCGCTCTTGCCGCGGCCACCGCGCGGCTTGCGGAGGCCGGGATCGAGTCGGCCCGCCTCGAAGCGGAACTGCTTCTCGCGCGCGCGTGTGACGACTGTGCCCGCGCGCTCCTCTACGCCGAGCTCGACCGCGAGCTGACACCGGAGCAGGAGGCCGCCTTCGAGGCGAACGTCAGCCGCCGCGTCCGGCGCGAGCCGCTCGCCTACGTCCTCGGCGAGTGGGGCTTCCGGCGGCTTACGCTGAAAACCGACCGCCGCGCGCTGATCCCGAGGCCCGAGACGGAGATCGTCGTAGAGCGTGCGCTCGACCACATCCGCGAGGAGCCGGATCCCGATGTCCTCGACGTCGGCACCGGCACGGGCGCGATCGCGCTTGCGATCGCCGACGAGCACGAGGGCGCGCGCGTGACGGCGATCGACGCCTCGCCCGAGGCCCTCGCGCTCGCCGGCGAGAACCGCGAGCTGACCGGGATCAATGGGCGCGTGCACCTCGTCGAGCACGACCTCACCAGCGGGCTCGGCCGCGAGCAGTTCGACCTCGTCGTCTCCAACCCGCCGTACGTCGAGCCCGAGGAGCTGCCGACCCTCCAGCCGGAGGTGCGGGACTGGGAGCCGCACATCGCCCTCGTTGCGAGCGGCGCCACCGAGGCGGTCGCGCGCGCCGCCACCGAGGCGCTGCGGCCCGGCGGCTGGCTCGTCCTCGAGACCGCGGCCGGCACCGGCGAGCGGATCAGGAACCTCCTCCACGACCTCGGCTACGAGCGGGTTACCATCACCCCGGATCTGGCGGGAAGAGACCGGGTCGTGGAGGGCAGATGGACAGGCTGAGGCGTCGAGGTCAGGGTGCCACGCACCCTCTACGCGCGTAGCGGCGACGTTCACCTCGCCTATCAGGTGATCGGCGAGGGCCCACGCGACGTCGTTCTGTCGTTGGACTGGGCCAGCCACCTCGAGGTTCTCTGGGAGCAGCCCTTCATCCGCGAGCTCCTCTCGTCGCTCGCACGCTTCTCGCGAGTCCTCTGGTTCGACATGCGCGGCGTGGGGCTCTCGGATCGCCTGCTCGATGCCGCTGTCGCGCCCGAGGACTGGATCGACGACGTGGCTGCAGTGATGGACGCCGCCGGCTCTGGCCGCGCCTCCCTGATTGCGCACGGCCACGCAGCCCAGATGGCGCTCATGGCGGCTGCCACGCACCCGGATCGCATCGATTCGCTCGTGCTCGTAAACGGCTTCGCCCGCTTCTCCCGGGCACCGGACTACCCTGCGGGGATTCCGTCGCAGGCTGCCGGCGCGGCGCTCGAGCAGCTCACCGACACGTGGGGCAAGGGGACGATGGCGGCCGCGCTCGGTCCGTCGGTCGCCTCGAATCCCGGGATGACCGAGTGGTACGGGCGCCTGGAGCGCTTCTCGGCCGGCCCGGGCACGGCTCTGGCCAGGATGCGCGCGATCCTCGAGATGGACGTGCGCAAGGTGCTGCCGCTCGTCACCACGCCGACGCTGGTGATCCAGAGCATGGGTGACGTGTACGTGCGCGCGGGACACGGGCGCTACCTCGCCGAGCACATTCCGGACGCCAAGCTGCTCGAGCGCGAGCGGCCCGATCATTGGCCGGTGCCCGAGCCGGACCTGATGGTCGCCATCGAGGAGTTCATCACAGGGTCGCGCGCCGAGGAGTCCGCGGTCGACCGCTTCCTCACGACGGTCCTCTTCGTCGACGTCGTCGGCTCGACGGAGCGCGTGACCGAGCTCGGGGACAGGCGCTGGCGAGCCGTGCTTGACCAGTTCGTGGCGACCGTTGAGCAGGAGCTGCTCGCGTATCGCGGCGTTCTCGTCGACCGTGCAGGTGACGGAATCCTCGCGACGTTCGACGGGCCCGCGCGCGCCATCCGCTGCGCATGCGACATCCGAGACGCCGTTCGTCGGACCGGAATCCAGGTTCGCTGCGGGCTCCACAGCGGCGAGGTGAGCAGGCAGAACGGCGACGTCGCCGGCATCGCCGTGCACATCGGCGCTCGAGTCTCCGCGGTGGCCGAGCCCGGCGAGGTGCTCGTGACGCGAACGGTGCGCGATCTCGTCGCCGGTTCCGGCATCGAGTTCGACGACAAGGGCACTCACTCGCTGAAGGGTGTCGCCGATCCGTGGGCGCTCTATGCGACGATCGCCTGAGGTGGAAGGCCTGACGACGGAGGACGGGCGTAGGCTCGCCTACAAGCGCAATGGCTCCGGGCCCACGCTCGTGAGCCACGGCGGCGGCCCGGGCTTCTCGGCGCTCTACCTCGGCAACCTCGGCGGGCTCGACGAGCGGCTCGAGCTGATCCTGCTCGACCCGCGCGGCACCGGCGGTTCGGACCGGCCGGCCGACCCCAGCGCGTACTCGATCCAGGACTACGTCGACGACCTCGAGGCGCTCCGACTCCACCTCGGCCTCGAGCGGCTCGACCTCCTCGGCCACTCGCACGGCGGCATCGTCGCCATTGCGTATGCGGCCCGCCACCCCGACCGCGTCGAGCGGCTGATCCTTGCGAGCACCCTCGCCCGGTGGTCGCCGGAGCAGCAAGCCGCGCTGGAGGAGTGGGTCGCCTCGCACGCCCAGGAGCCCTGGTCCTCGGAGGCGAAGGCCGCACTCGACGCCGAGCAGGCGGGCGAGTTCGCGACCGACGAGGAGATGGCAGATCTCGCCTTCCGGGAATTCCCCTTCTACTTCAGCCGTTACGGCGATGAGGAGCGCGCCTATCTGGAGATGCTCCGCGCGGACCCGACGAACGCCGACACGCTCCGCCATTTCAACCAGGAGATCTTCCCGACGTTCGATCTGCGGCCCGACCTGGGGAGGATCACTGCGCCCACGCTTGTCGTCACGGGCGCGGACGACTTCATCACCGGACCGCCCTCCGCGGCCGAGATCGAGCTGGGCCTCCCCAACGTCTCGAAGGTGATCATCCCCGGCTGCGGGCACTTCCTCTTCGTCGAGGCACCCGAGGCCTTCCGCGAGGCCGTCGTCTCCTTCCTGAGCGTCCCGAGCCCGGCGTGATCGACGAGGCGGTCGCGGCGATCCGCGCCGGCAAGCCCGTCGTGCTGCCGACCGACACCGTCTACGGGCTGTGCGCGGACGCCGAAAGCGAGACCGCCGCTCTCGAGGTCGCGCGTCTCAAGGGACGCGCAGCGACGCAGCCGACGGCGTTGGTGGCGGGCGACGTCTACCGCCTGCTCGAGCGCGTGCCGGAGCTCGACGAGCGCGTCCTCCGCCCGCTGCTGCCCGGGCCCTACACGCTGGTTCTCCCGAACCCGGCCCGTCGGTATCCGTGGCTCACCGGGGACAACCCCGAGGCGATCGGCGTGCGCGTGCCGAGGCTCCGTGGCCCCGCCGCCGAGGTGCTGGACCGGGTCGGCGCGCTCCTGGCGACGAGCGCGAACGAGCACGGCGGGCCGGATCCGCGGCGCCTGGAGGACGTCCCGGAGGGAATCCGCCGGGCCTGCGGGGCGCTCGTCGACGGCGGTGAGCTCCCCGGCACGCCGTCCACGGTCCTGGACCTCACCGGTCCCGAGCCGAAGGTGCTGCGCGAGGGCGCCGTGCCCGCCGCCGAGGCGCTCGGCCTCCTCGCGGCGACCACCGGCAGGTAGCGCGAGTACCATCCAGACCGTGGCCGTGGCGCAGGAGACCGTCCAGCACCTCCGCACCGCGGGGCTGGCCGCGGTCGATCCAGCGATCGCCGAGCTGATCGGCCGCGAGCTCGAGCGGCAGCGTGGCCAGATCGAGCTGATCGCCGCCGAGAATTTCACCTGGCCTTCGATCCTCGAGGCCGTCGGCTCGGTCCCGACCAACAAGTACGCGGAGGGCTACCCGGGCAGGCGCTACTACGGCGGCTGCGAGGTCGTGGACGAGATCGAGCAGACCGCGATCGACCGCGCGAAGGAGCTCTTCGGCGCCGAGCACGCGAACGTCCAGCCGCACGCGGGCGCGCAGACGAACATGGCCGTCTACTTCGCCGCGCTCGATCCCGGCGACACGATCCTCTCGCTCGAGCTCTCGCACGGCGGCCACCTGACGCACGGGCTCAAGGTCAACTTCTCCGGCCGGCTCTACACGATCGTCCACTACGGCGTGAGCCGTGAGACGAACCTCGTCGACTACGACGAGGTGCTCGCGCTCGCCAAGCAGCACCGGCCGAAGCTGATCATCTGCGGCGGATCGGCCTACCCGCGCACGGTCGAGGCCGACCGGTTCCGAGAGATCGCCGACGAGGTCGGCGCGCTGCTCCTCTGCGACATGGCGCACTTCGCCGGGCTGGTCGCGGCCGGGCTGCATCCGAACCCGGTCCCCTATTGCGACTTCGTCACCTCGACGACGCACAAGACGCTCGCCGGGCCCCGCGGCGGATTCGTCCTCTGCAAGGAGGAGCACGCGACCGCGATCGACCGCGCCGTCTTCCCCGGGATGCAGGGCGGCCCGCTGGTCAACACGATCGCGGCGAAGGCAACCTGTTTCCGGATCGCGGCGACCGAGGCGTACCGCGAGTACGCGCAGCAGATCCGCGCGAACGCGGACACGCTCGCCGAGACCCTGCAGGAGGGCGGGCTCGACATCCTCACCGGGGGGACCGACACGCACCTGCTCCAGGTCGACCTCCGCTCGACCGACTGGACGGGCAAGGACGCAGAGGAGCGTCTCGCCGAGGTGAAGCTGACCGTGAACCGCAACACCGTCCCGTTCGACGAGCGCCCGCCGACGGTTGCGTCCGGGATCAGGATCGGAACGCCTGCGGCGACCATGCGCGGCTTCGACGAGGACGACTTCCGGGAGGTGGGGCAGATCATCGTCGGCGCCCTCGGCGACGGCGACCTGCCCGCGCTCGCGGCGCGCGCGGAGAAGCTCTGCGAGGAGCGGCCGCTCTACCCGGGCTTCCGCGGCTTCACGACCTACGTGGCGTGAGCACCGAGACGACCACGGGCGTGACAGTGGTCACGCATCCGCTCGTGCAGCACAAGCTCGCGTACCTCCGCGACAGGGACACGCCGACGGTCCACTTCCGCAAGCTCGCGAACGAGGTGACGCTGCTGCTCACCTACGAGGCGACGAAGGACTTCCCGACCGAGGAGGCCGAGATCGAGACCCCGCTCGAGCGGACGACGGTGCAGCGGATCGCCGGCAAGAAGGTCGCGGTCTGCCCGGTCCTGCGCGCGGGGCTCGGGATGCTGGACGGCGTGCTGTCGCTCGTCTCGAGCGCGCGGGTCGGCTTCATCGGGCTCTACCGCGACGAGGAGACGCTGCAGCCGGTCGAGTACTACGTGAAGCTGCCGGAGCTCGGCGACGGCGAGCGCGACGCGATCGTGCTCGACCCGATGCTCGCCACGGGCCGCTCCAGCGCGGCGGCGGTTGCCGCCGTCAAGCAGGCCGGAGCGCGCTCGGTGACGCTGGTCTGCCTCGTTGCCGCGCCCGAAGGGATCGAGCACATGCAGAGCGAACACCCGGACGTGAGGATCGTCACCGCCGCCGTCGACCGAGAACTGAACGACCGGGGCTACATCCTCCCGGGCCTGGGCGACGCAGGCGACCGGCTCTACGGGACGAAATAAGGCGCCGACTTGGCGGCGCCGACCATAAAGGCCGTACGGGCTTTGCCCGTGCGGCCGTCTAACGCACGATGATGGAGTCGGAACCAATTTCCTACCTGGCCAGTAGCCTCTAGGCAGCCGTGTGGGAAACCTTCACCGACCACCTGGAGGTGCTGTGGGGGGCTGGGCTCGCGCTCGGGATCGTGATCCTCCTGACGCCGGCCGTCGGCGGCATGGCGCGAATGCTGGGGGTCGTCGACCAGCCGAGCCCCCGGAGGCTCAACCGCCGGGCCGTGCCGCGCCTCGGCGGCATCGCGCTCTTCTTCGGGATCTTCGTGCCGGCGCTCGCCTTCCTGCCGCTCGGGCGCGAGACGAGGGGGCTGCTCCTCGGCGCCGCGGTCGCGACCACCGTCGGCGCCGTCGACGACTTCCGCGGGCTCGTCTGGTGGGAGAAGCTCGGCGGGCAGATCGCGGCGGCCGCGATTCCGACCGGGTTCGGGATCTGGGTACACCGCTTCACCTTCCCGGTGGTCGGCGTCCACGCGCTGCCGGAGTGGGTCGGGGTGCCGCTGACCGTGCTCTGGATCGTCGCGATCATGAACATGGTCAACTTCCTAGACGGCCTCGACGGGCTGGCCGCAGGGGTCTGCGCGATCTCGGGCTTCACGTTCTGCCTGATCGCGCTCTCACTCGGGCGGCCGGAGCCGGCGATCCTGGCCGCGGTCGTGCTCGGCGCCTGCGTCGGATTCCTGCGCCACAACTTCTACCCGGCCCGGATCTTCATGGGCGACTCCGGCGCGCTGCTGCTCGGGTTCGTCCTCGCCGCGCTCTCGGTGCAGGGCCTCTTGAAGACGGCCGCGGTCGCGACTCTGCTCTTCCCGCTGATCGTGCTCGCCGTCCCGATCATCGACACGTCGTTCGTCGTGGCGAAGCGGCTCAAGTACGGGCGGCCGGTCTACACCGCCGACCGCTGGCACCTGCATCACCGCTTCATGAACATCGGCTACTCGCAGCGGCGGGCGGCCGTCACGATGTGGGCCTGGTGCGCGGTCCTTGCGGGCGCGGCGCTCTCGCTTCGGTTCCTGCGCCCACACGCGCACGGCGACTGGCGGGTGGGCCCGACGATCGCCGTCGCCGCCATCGCCTTGTTCGCGCTCGCGGCCTCGGTCTACATGGTCTACCTGCTCGAGATCGTGAAGCTCGCGAACCCGCGCATCCGCCGGCGCGAGCAGGCAGCGCGCGAGGCCGCCGCCCGCCGCACGGCTTGACGCACGCCGACCTCGTGGATGCGGGTGGCGGTGTTCACGCCGCGATCGCGAAGCCCGACCGCGGTGCCTTCGGCAATGCGGCCTCCATCGACCTGGAGGACGAGACGCCTGGTCGTCGACACGCACTACTCGCCCGCCGC
>Ga0070698_100006526_pt1 | contig 12651 bp, 11 predicted proteins | sample KBSK1502metaG_FD_65477 | JGI IMG/M metagenome (GOLD analysis project Ga0070698, IMG submission 65477) | Corn, switchgrass and miscanthus rhizosphere microbial communities from Kellogg Biological Station, Michigan, USA - KBS K1-50-2 metaG | ecosystem: Host-associated > Plants > Roots >... | reverse complement strand
ACCCGAAGACTACATCAACCATTCGCTCTACTTCGAAGCCAAGACTTTCCTTCACGGGCTGCTCGTGGTGGAGGACAAGCTCAGCATGGCCCACGGTGTGGAGACCCGCGTGCCATTCTTGGACAACGATCTGGTGGATCTCGCCATGTGCATCCCGGCTCGCCTCAAGCTCGGAAGCTTGGCGGAGGTGGTCAGACTCAATGAGAACGAGCCAGGGCCCAAGACGCTCAAGTACTTTGAGCGGACTCGCGACGGCAAGCTGATCTTGCGGAGGGCGATGCAGCGGCACATCCCGACCGAGGTGACCGAGCGGGTCAAGCAGGGCTTCTCTGCTCCCGACGCAAGTTGGTTTCGGGGCGAAAGCATCGACTACGTGCGGCGGCGGCTGTTCGACCCTAACGCGCGCATCTATGCCTTCCTGGACCGCCGAGCGGTGCAGGAGTTGGTGGAGGACCACGTCGAGGGTCGGGAAAATCGACGTCTTCTGATCTGGTCGTTGCTGAACGTCGAGCAGTGGTGTGAGGAGTTCTTGGACGGTGCGCGGTGGTGAGGGGGGTCGAAGTCGTGGATCTGACCGATGGCCTCGAGGGGGCCTACGAAGAGTTTCTGCACAAGCTCGACCACGGCCTGTTCTACTACTCGACTGCCTATCGGCGGTTTCTCGTCGAGCTCCTCGAATGCTCGGCTCCTTACCGGTTGGCTGTCCGCGGGGGCGAGATCGTGGGCGCCCTGCCCTTGATGGCGGTGGACGGCCGTTATGGAACAGTGTGGAACTCGCTCCCCTTCTTCGGTAGTCACGGTGGAGTCCTCGCCTTGGACGCCGGTGCCGCGGCGGCCCTCTACGAGACCTACGCCGGACTGCTCGAGGCGAAGGAGGTAGTGGCGGCCACCGTGATCGGCAACCCATGGGCGCCATTGAACGAGGAACAGCTGGCCTTTGATCTGTGCGACGAGCGGGTTAGCCAGGCGACAGACCTGGGACCTCTTGCCGGCTCGTCGCCGGACCGGTTTTGGGCGGCCATCGACAGTTCTGCACGTCGCAACATGAGAAAGGCGCAAGCATCTGGAGTCCGGGTCCGGACAGATAGCACTGCGGTCGCTTTCCTGGCGGACTGCCACGAGCAGAACATGTCCGCCATCGGTGGAAAAGCGAAGAACCGTCGGTTCTTCGACTTGCTTCGTAGGCATTTTACGCCAGGTGAGGACTACAACGTCTTTGTGGCCGAAGTGGAGGATGTCATCATCGCAGCGCTGCTCCTCTTCTATTACAACCGGACCGTCGAGTACTTCGTACCGGCGACCACAGCCGACTCCCGCTCGCTCCAGCCCATGGCGCTCATCGTCGCCACCGCGATGGCGGATGCTGCCCGTACTGGCTACCGTCGATGGAACTGGGGTGGGACCTGGCTCAATCAGGATGGAGTGTACCGCTTCAAGCGCAAGTGGAACGCGACCGACCGGCCGTATCGTTACTACACTCGGGTCATCGATCGGTCCCTACTATCGCTCCGACGCGAGGAACTAGCAGCGGCCTACGAAGACTTCTACGTGCTTCCGTTCGGCGCTCTCGCTGGGGCGCGGTGACGATGGATTTGAACTACTTCTCCAGCGGACCGCGCGACCGTGTTCTGAGAGCTCTGCTCGACGCGGGCCATCGGGTGCGCGGCGTCTTTGTCACGGACCCTGACGTCCGGCCGGGCGTGCGGCCCACGATGGAGCTGGCCCTAGGGCGTGGCCTGCCGGTGCGGGTGATCCGGAAGGTGGATCTCGAGTCGTTGGCCGTCGATCTGGCGGGACAGGCCTGTCTCTCGGTAGGCTTCGCCTTCCTGTTTCCGGAGATATTCATTCGGGCGATGCATGTTTGCCTGAACGTGCACGGGACCCTTCTGCCGAACTATGCCGGACTACGTACCTTGAACTGGATACTCGAGAACGGAGACCCCACCAGCGGTGTGACGGTCCACCAGATCGACACGGATGTCGACACCGGACCGATTCTGCTGCAGCGCTCCTTCCCGGTATCGGTCTTCGACTCCGGACGGAGCCTCTATCGGAAGACCCTCGAGTTCGAGCCCGCGGTCGTGGTGGAGGCTCTCGCACGGTACGAGTCGGGGATATACGAATTCAGGCCGCAGGAGCTTGCCGGTGTCATGCGTTACCCAGATCGCCTGCCGGAGCATTCGGTGCTAGATCCTAGCCGGCCGTTGCGGGAGCTGTATAACAAGATTCGCGCGGCCGATCCGGATCGCTATCCGGCCCACTTCTACCTCGACGGAGAGAAGGTGTGCGTCAAGGTGTGGAGGCCAGAGAAGCCGCCTCGCGAGGAGGACATGATCTAGGTATGCGCCAGGCGACTGATCCGACAGCGTGCACGGCCCATGCGATGCCCGCGGCAATCCTAGAGCGGCAGGCTGCGCAGGAGCGGCAGATGCGGCAGTCGAACCGTGCGCCGTACCGGCAGGTGGCGCGTTTGCTGGCAGCCGTCTACTGCGTGACCGTTGTTGCGGCGAGCGCCCTGATCGGCGCATGGCGTCGCCCGCGTCCGAATGCTATCCACCGCCGGCTTGCCGACCTCTTCTGCTACGTTCCGGAGATGGCCGTGCACAAGGCGATCGAGCTCGAGGCATTCGTTCGCCAGCGCTACGAAGGTCACGGAGTCGATCTCGGGTGTGGCTTTGGTCAGGTCGGCGGCCTCCTGATAGCGGCGGCGGGTCTCCGTGACCTGCACGGCGTGGACTCCAACGGTGCCTGCCAGCAGTCGGTGCTCGAGGCGGGCTATTCGGGCTTCACACGTTGTGATGTTCAGGCACTGGATCTGGCCGACGCCGCGTTCGACTACGCTATCAGTGTTTGCGTGATCGAGCACATCCCGGACCTCGAGCGGGCCCTTTCGGAGATCGCGCGCGTCCTGAGGCCGGGAGGACGGCTGGTATTTTCGACGCCGGCGCCGATGTTCCGTGAGAGCACGCTCGGCTACCGATTCTTCCATGCGCTCGGCTTGCGGGAGCGAGCGGATGCCTTCAAATCCAGCAAGGATCTCAGCGCGATGCAGTTCCACTACCTCTCCGCGGCGGAATGGGCAACCACACTTAGCGGCGCGGGTTTCGGGGAGGTCGTTGTCGAGGAGATCTTCAGCCGGCGGCAAATGCTCATCTACGATCTGTTGAACATCCAGGTGAACTGGATGCGGTTCTACTTCGCCGACAAGTTGGCGGTGAGCGTGGCGCGCCATCCGCTGCTCAGACGGATGTTGGTGTCGGCCACGCAAACTATCGCTGCCTCCTCAGGCTCCGGCGAGGTGCGCGGGGCGGGCGAGGGTACGCACTATCTGATCACCTGCAAGAGGACCACCGGCTTCGTCGCGCGTGCGAGGACGACGGTTGGGGCGGAGGCGACAAGATGAAACCTGTGACGCTTGCAAAGACGATCTTGCGACCGATCAAGCGAGCGTTGGTTGGGAAACGGGGCTCGGCGGGGCATGAGCAGGACAGCGAAACGGCCGGGAAGATCGCATATGCCAAGGGTGTGCTCTGGAACGGGGTAACGCCGACCGACTTCTCCATTGGGCTCGGGGCGGCCCCATGCAACCATACCTGCCTCTTCTGCCCACAGTCGGTGGAGAAACCAAGCCGAGCGGTGTGGTTGGATCTTGACTTGCTTCGGAAGGTACTCGAAGAGCTTCCGGAAGAGAAGCTGCGGCTCAACATATCGTCGTACTCAGAGACGGTGGCGGCAGCGAACCTCCTCCCGTCAGTTCGGCTGATGAAGGAAGTGCGTCCAAAGCTGCCGGTGATCATGGCGTCGAATGGCACCCTGTTCCGAGAAGAAGTGATCGAGGGGCTGATCGACGCGGGTCTGGACCACTATTCATACAGCTTCGATGCCGCAAACCGTCGCGACTACGCGGCAATGATGCAGCACGACGACTTTGACAAGGTGTGGCGGAATCTAGACAGGTTGGTGGAGCTGCGCAACCGCAAGAAGTCGCAGATGAAGATCACCACACACATCATGCATTTCAAGGGGGTGGAGAGCGATTTCGAGAAGTTCAGGGCTTACTGGGAGCCGAAGCTCGACGGCGTGGTACTCCGGCGAGTTGGGAACTGGGGAGCGGACGAACTGGGCCTCATGAAGGGGCTCGCCGGCAAGGGGTTCGTGTCGGCACATGAGACACCACAGCAACGCTTCCCGTGCAACTCCATCTTCATGTCCATGAAGCTTCAGTACGACGGCAACTACTTCCCATGCGTGGCGGCGATTCCCGCGTTCGATCGGCACCTAGTGCCGCCCCTCGGGAATGCACGGGATATCACCTGGATGGAGGCCTGGAAGCGCCTGGGGGCGATGCGCCGGGCCCATCTGGAGGGCCGCTGGGACGAGTACGAATGCTGCCGGACGTGCAACATCTGGAGCATGTGGGACGACATGTGGTTCAAGAAGGACGGGCGAGGTGGGGTGCCCGGCCGTTTCCACCTGAAAGGCGTGGAGCATGCCGAGTAGGAGATGACGCAAGGCGGGTACTCGATGGCTGGCTACCGGCGGCTGATCGCGGCGGCGAGGGACGCGGGGTTTCAGTTCGCGAGTTTTGTCGAAGAACCTTCCGCCCCACGGCGGAGTCTCTACTTGCGGCACGACGTCGACTTTTCGCTCGCCGCTGCGGTGGAGTTGGCGGAGACGAATGCCGCGCTTGGGGTGCGCGGCACCTTTTTTGTGCTTCTTCGGTCAGAGATCTACAACTTGTTGAGCCCATGGTCTGTCGAACGGATTCGGGACCTCGAACGACTCGGGCAGGAGGTTGCCCTGCACTACCTCGAGCCGCCGGGCACTCAGAATGACGACCTGCCCGGACGGGTGCGCGAGGACTTCGAGACGGTCTGCCGGGAGGTGCCGACGCTGCGGCGGGTAGTTTCGTGGCACAACCCCTCGGAGCGGCTTCTGAGTCTCCGGGGCGAGAACACAGTAGGCGGGCTTGTGAATGCATACAGCACGGCTCTCACCACCGACAGTCTCTATCTGTCCGACTCGAACCTGCGGCACAGTGTGGAGGCGCTCGAAGCGGCTCTTGCGAACGCACCGACGCGACACGCCCAGCTGCTCTTGCATCCGATCAACTGGGTCGTTGGCGGTCGCAGCGTAGTAGACGTGCTGGCGGGGGCCTGGCGGCACGTCATACGCGATCGCGAGCACGGGATGCGGTCGAATCGAGTATACGCGGCGGCGTTCCCGCAGGGGGTTCCGGACACGATAACCGATGGCTTTGTCCGGGACTGGCGAGCCGCAGCGTTGGACGCTCCGGGCCTGACGTCTACGGGTACGGTGGCGTAGTCGTGCGGACGCTAGGCTTGTTTGGGCGGAATGTGGGCATGCGGGAGGACAACATTGGTGCGTGCGTCCGCCGGAAGGCAGGTCCGGCAGCGCCGGAAGAGCGTTCCGGCCGGGGTGGCGGTGATCGGCCGGAGGGCGATGACTAGCAATGCACGAGCGGGTTGTAGTGTTTGGGGATCCGCAAGGTATCCAGCAAGTCACCAAGCTCATGTCACGAGAAGCGATCCCGGCAATCGTAGGTGCGGCCATCCGCCCCGAGCAGCTGAGTGCTCTCGAGGAATTCGCCCGGCGCCGTGAAGTCAGGTTGCTGGTTCAACCAAAGCACAACTCGTCACAGTATCCGAGATTTGTGGACGAAGTGCGCACACTCGACCCAGATCTGATTCTCGTGAACTCTTATTCGATGCGGGTTGGAGCCGAGTTGCTAGGTCTTCCCCGTTTGGGTTGTGTGAACGTCCATGGCGGACTGCTGCCCGAGTACCGAGGCAGTAATCCCATTCAGTGGGCGCTGTTGAACGACGAGGGGGAAACGGGTGTCACCATCCACTACATGACAGAAGAATTCGATCAGGGGGACATCATCGCAAGGCAAGCGGTCCCGATTTGTTTCGAGGACACGTGGCTGGACATTCGTGCGCGACTTGAGCGGGCCACTGACGCACTGCTTGAGCAGGAGGTTCCGAAGATTTTGTCCGGTACGAACGCGCGCTTACCGCAGGATGAATCGCGCGCCCGCTATTACCGGCGACGTTCCGCCGAAGACGGGCGCGTGGAATGGCATCGTCCGGTGCGCGACATTTACAACCTGATTCGGGCCCTGGTGAAGCCGCATCCAGGGGCCTTCTACGATTTGCATTCCCAGAGAGTGGTTTTAGACAGGTACCTGTCGATCAAGGAGGTGACTGCCCTGAAGTACGGGGACGCAGGTAGACAGCTGCTCCAAGGAGCTAATGTCATGTTGCGCCCGACCGCAGACCTCACGAGCGAAGCGTGCTGTCCGAGAATGAGTAGTGAAAGAATCGAGTTCTCGATTCGCTCGTGCGCTACCGACGAGGAATTGGGGAGCTGTGAGGTGAGCGATATCGATTTTGTGAGAAGTGCTGGAGAGATAAGAATCCAGCCCCTGGCGGGAGGGGTGGTGTCCAGTGCCGCAGATCTGTTGATTGAGTTTGCTGCGAACGAATTGCGCCTGAAACACTTGACGTGCTGGGTCGAGCAGGATGATTGGCTACTGGTCGAAAGTGTCTCTCGAGGCGGATTTGTCCGCGACAAGGTCTCGAAGACGGATAACGCAAGGAGGGATTCCGGGACGAGAGTGATGTTTCGCCTGGATAAGGAGTAGCAGTGGATAAGCGGGTCGTGGCGATTCACCAGCCCAACTTTTTTCCGTGGCTGGGCTACTTTGACAAGATCGCGAGAGCCGATGTGTTCATCGTCCTGGACAATGTGCAGTTTTCAAAGACGGGGGGCACCTGGTCGAACCGAGTTCGCATCTTGCTGGATGGCCGTGCCGTCTGGGTGACGATGCCGGTGGAGCGCTCGTTCCACGGGGTGCGACAAGTGCGTGAGATGCGGATAGCCGAGGGATCCTGGCGGGCGCGGTTTCTGGGAGTGGTTCGAGCCGCGTATCGACGAGCTTCTCACTTCGATGAGGTGTTCCGTCTCGTCGAAGAACTGACCGTCACTCCAACCGAGATGGTGGCCGAGCTTAATCTAAGGGTCGTCCGAGCATTGACCGATCGCCTCGGTCTTGGGGCTGGGAAGCTGATCGTGGGTTCGACGCTGGGCATCGAAGGGGCCGGGACCGATCTGCTGGTAAAGGCAGTGCGGGCGGTGGGGGGCGGAACGTATCTCTGTGGTGGCGGAGCGCAGGGCTACCAGGATGACGAACGATTCGGGAGTGAGGGAATCGAACTGATTCACCAGATGTTTCGGCACCCTGCGTACCCACAACTCGGTGTGAGTGAGTTCGTGCCAGGCTTGTCCATCATCGACGCGCTCATGAATTGTGGTTTCTCCGGAACGCGGGAGCTGATCGCTGGGGTGGAAGTCGAGAGGGCAAGAGATTTGGAGGATGCAGCCGGCGAGCGGTACCTCTCATGACGGCGAGGGGGCGCATGCGTCGATTGGTGCGCAGAATGCTGCGCACGGGGGCCCGGGTGAGGGGTGGCCGTGAGCGTCGCAGCGTTCTGTTCCTTCGTAATAGCTACTACCACTTCCAGTACCTGGCCGAGGCGCTTCGCCGAAGAGGATGGGATGCCCTGACGGTGAACACCGAAGATCCCAAGGGACCGCACGCCGCCTACTACCATGGCGAGGATGTGAACCTGTGGGATCCGAGTCCGGAGCGCTTCCGGCGGAACATCGAAGAGTTTTACTGGGATGCACTCGACCGTTTCGCGTTGCTTCATTTCGCCGGCGACGGGGTGCTCACATTCTTTCCGATCTCTAGCGAGGACTTGGAAGCTGAAAGGCCATGGGACATCGTGGAGTGGCGGCGGTGCGGCCGTAAGATTGCCTACACGATCAGCGGTTGCAATAGCGGCGTCGCGCAATCCACGGTGGCGCGGTGGTCGGCGTTGGGCGGCTCGGTCGTGTGCGACAAGTGCCCGTGGCAGCTCAGGCCAGACGTATGCAACGACGCGAAGAATTTGGCATGGGGGCGGAAGGTCGACCGATACTGCGACGTGATTTTTACGGAGGGGACGCCGGCCCTGGACTATCAGGCCATCCACAAAGCAGTCAGGGAACCGACCACGATGTGTCTCGATCCGGAGTTCTGGAAGCCTGACCTCACCGTCCCAGCTCACCTGAAGATTGAGCGCGCCCAGGACGAGTTGCTCGTTTACCACTCCTTCGGCAACTACGACCTCCGAACGGTGGGCGGTCGGAACATCAAGGGGACCGCTGCGGTAAGAGCTGCAGTCGGGCGTCTACAGGCCGAGGGAATGGCGGTCAAGCTGGTCTTCGTGACCGATGTCAAGAGCACGGAGGTGCGGTACTTGCAGGTCCAAGCTGACGTGATCGTCGACCAGCTGAACTACGGGCGATACGGGGCGACGGCGCGGGAGGCGATGATGCTGGGGAAGCCGACTATTTGCTACATCAATCGTAGCGAGCCAAAGCCCGCCGACATACTCCGCTCTACCCAGGAACTGCCGCTGGTGTCTGCCACGGAGGAAACGATATACGAAGTCCTTCGGGATCTTCTGCTTGACCGGGAACGATGTCGCCATCTCGCGGTAGCTGGGCGAGCCTTTGCCATGAAGTGGCATAGTGCCGATGCATGCGCGGAGCGATACGAGGCCATCTATGACTCCGTGATGGCCAAGCAGTTCGGCGGCCAGGCGTCGAAGCCGGAGGCCGAAGAAGCATGCAGATCCTAGGTCTTGACCGGGCGGACGCGCGACGGCTGGTGAACTTCCTCAGGATGGGCCTGCGGGACCGCTTCCTCGGCTCGACGCTGGGCCTGGTGTGGGCCGTCGCCAATCCCCTCCTCATGATGGGCATCTTCACGTTCGTGTTCGCGTTCGTGTTCCGCTCGCGCCTGCCGGGGGCGGAGACGAGCCTGTCGTTCGTGATCTGGCTGATCAGCGGGTACGGGCCGTGGCTGGCCATCAGCGACAGCCTGGCAACGAGCACGGGCTCGGTGACCGGCAACAGCGGGCTGGTCAAGAACCTCGCCTTCAAGACCGAGCTGCTGCCCATCGCCGGAAGCCTGATGGGGCTGGTTCCACTCGCGGTGAGCACCTGCTATCTTGTCGCGCTCCTGGTGGTGAGCGGAACGCGGCCGTCGTTGAGCTGGCTCGCCATCCTCCCGGTGCTCGTCTTGCAGTTCGTGTTCATCACCGGTATCGGCCTCTGCCTCGCTGCGGTCAATGTGTTCGTCCGCGATACCGCCATGGTATTGCCGAACGTCCTGATGATCCTGCTGTTCAGCTCGCCGATCTTCTATCCGCTCAGCGAGTTTCCGAAGGCTGTCCAGGGCGTCTTGCAGTTTCATCCATTCCAGGTCATTGCCGAGGGTTACCGCCAGCCGCTCTTGTACCGTGCATGGCCCGCGCCCTGGAGTCTCGCGTACCTCGCCGTTCTCTCGGTCATGGCGTTTCTCGGGGGCTTGGCGTTCTTCCGCAGGCTGAAGGGATACTTCGATGCCCGGATCTAGTCGGGTGGGAGGACCGCCTGGGACGGCCATCCCTGGCGCGGGGGGCGAGGAAGCGTCGGCTCGGTCGGTGATCGAGTGCGTGGACCTGAGCAAGACCTTCGTCATGCTCGACGGTCAGTCGATCTGGCGGGTGATCCTAGGTGGCGATTCCATGAAGGGCTTCCCCGCGCTGCGGAACGCGACGCTTCAGGTCCGCCAGGGTGAGTTCCTCGGCGTGCTGGGCCGCAACGGTGCGGGCAAGAGCACGCTGCTGCGGACGCTGGGCGGTGTGTACGTCCCAAGCTCCGGGACCGTGACGGTCGCAGGTCTGGTGTCGGCGATCTACGAGCTTGGGATGGCAGGCAACGAGCTGCTGACCGGGCACGACTTCGCGCGTCGTTGGCTGTCCCTCCACGGGACTGGGAGGCGGCAAGTCGGCCGGCTTATGAGTGAGATCGCGGAGTTCGCCGAGCTTGGAGATTATTTCGACAATCCCATCTACACGTACTCGGCAGGGATGAAGGCCCGTCTGTTCTTCTCCGCCGCCACGTCTTTACCCGGACAGATCTACCTCATCGACGAGGCTCTTTCCGTTGGCGACGAGCACTTCCAGACAAAGTGTTGGCGTCGCCTGCGGGAACGGCTGGCAGCGGGAGCGTCGGGAATCCTCGCCACGCACGACTGGACGGCGGTGCTCAAGTTGTGCCGTCAAGGCTGCGTTCTGGAGCGCGGCCGCATCGTGGATCGGGGCTCGAGTCCGGCGGTTGTTCAGCGATACCTCGGTCTGCCTCGGCCGCGTGCGGAATCCGCGGCGTTTGCACCACATCTTCCGCCGGTATACTGCGCGTTGACCGAGGAGGACACGACGCTGTCCATCCCGATCGACGTGAAGGTGGCCTCGCCGGTCTGGTTCGCTTGCTCCGTGGAGAGTTTCCGGCAAGGTATCGGCTGGAGCCATCTGCTGCAGGCGGAGCCGCGCACCGTCGCATCTACGCCCGGCCCGTACGACGTCGAGGTGACTATCCCATCACTACCCCTCAGCCCAGGGGAGTACTCGCTCAACCTCTTTCTGAGCGAGCGCGGCCCGGAGGGAACTTTTGTGACCCTGGATGTCCGGAGCTGGGCGTACGGGAACGATGTCACTTTGTCGGTGACCGGCAAGCCGCGGGAGAGCGGGACCATCCTGCCGCTGCGCTGGCGGGCGCTGTCGTGAGCTATCACATCCATGTGGAAGGAGTGACCAAGCGATACGAGTTGGCCACCCAGCGACCGTTCCCGCGTGCCACCCGCCCGCTCCTTCGGTTGCTCGGCGTCCGACACCAGGCCGCGCGAGGCCTCGACCACAAGATGGCGCTCGACGGCGTCTCGTTCAACGTCACTGAAGGGGAGCGGGTAGGGGTCATTGGCGAGAACGGAGCCGGGAAGTCGACGCTTCTCCACCTGCTCGCCGGGGTCGCATCGCCGACGAGTGGCTCGATCGAAGTCGACGGTCGTGTGCATGCCGCGCTGACGCTTGGCCTGGCCTTACGGGAGGATTTGACGGGCCGCGAGAATCTCTATCTCGACGCCGAGGTCCAGGGCCGGACCAGGGCCGAGACGGATGCCGTCATCGACCGGATGATCGACTTCGCCGACCTCGGCGACTTCATCGACCAGCCGGTCCGCACGTATTCGTCCGGCATGAAGGCGCGCCTGGCCTTCACCAGCCTGGTCTTCGTCGAGCCGGAGATCCTGCTCATCGACGAGATGCTATCGGTGGGTGACTACTGGTTCTCGCAAAAGGCGGCCCAGGCCGTGCGCGAGCTCTGCAGCAAGGGCCGCATCGTGATGCTGGTCTCCCACAACCTCGAGTCCATGGTCAGCATGTGCTCACGCTGCCTGTGGCTCGATGGGGGACGACTGGTCGCGGACGGGGATCCTGCACAGGTCACGGCCGCCTATCGCGGACAGGTGCGTCAACGCGACGAGGCCGAGATGGCGGCCAAGTTCTCGACGCTGCGGCAAGATTGGGCACTCGATAGCGCCGTGCGGATCAAGCAGGTGACCGTCGGTTCGAGTCGTCGGCCGGGCCCGGCCAGCGTCCTGAGCGTCGGCGAGGACGCATGGATCAGTGTGGAGCTGGGCGTTGGCCAGGGACGAGACGATCATGACCTTCGGCTCTGGATCGAGCGGCTGGACGGCCTGCGGGTCACCGAGAATCGCTGGTCGGAGTCGAGCGGCGCCCTGGGGCCGCTGGCCGGACAGGTCGAGGTCGTGGCCGAGATGGCGCCGATGATCCTCGGCCCCGGCCTCTACCGGGTCCAGGCCGAGCTGCTGAACGCTGGGACCACGGTGGCGACCGCGGGAGCGGTGTTCAAGGTCGTTGCCGAGCGCAATCTCGTCGGAGGGCAACCTGCGCTTTGGGTGCCCATGGACGTGTCGTGCCGGCCGAGGGTGGCGGCCGAGCGATGAGATCGCGAGGAGACGGGTCGTGAGGGACCGGATAAAGACCCTCTACCTCGATGCCAACGGATGTGGCCGCCAGGTGATCCGGGCCGATACCGTTCTCCGCGGGATTTTCGGCTACCGGGACGGCGCCGCGCCGCCGTGGGTTCTCCGACGCTCGAGGCGGGTGGCGGAGCTCTTCTCGTACCTGCGGCAGTTCCAGGCGCACGTGTCGTACACGATCGACTGGCGGGAGGCCTTCTGCGAGGCGCCGGAGCTGGACGTGGAGGTGTGCAACATCAACAACCTCGTCCGCTACGGGCGCTGTCTCCTGGGCCTGCGTCGGTACGACCTCGTCGTGGTGTCGCACGCGGCGGCGGGAGACGACATGACCCTGCTGCTCAGGTCCGCACACTGGCTCCGTCGACGTCGTGGGAAGCTGGTGATGTTCATCGGCAACGAATACGACCTGCTCGACGAGAAGATCGGTTTCATCGGGGCGGTCGGGGCGGAGTTCATCTGCAGTCAGCTGCCGACACCGGCCGCGCGGTATCTGTATCGGGAGTGCGGCGGGAGCCGGATCCTCTCGATGCCCCACGCGCTGAATCCGAAGGTCTACCAGCCCCGCGGAGGGGCCGAGCGACCGGTGGACATCGGCTTCATCGGCGACGTGTACTGGCCCTTCGTCGGCGACCGGGAGCGCACTGACCTCATCGAGGCCTTCGAGCGGGAAGGTGAGCGCTGGGGGCTCAGGTGCC
>Ga0070698_100006523_pt1 | contig 12653 bp, 11 predicted proteins | sample KBSK1502metaG_FD_65477 | JGI IMG/M metagenome (GOLD analysis project Ga0070698, IMG submission 65477) | Corn, switchgrass and miscanthus rhizosphere microbial communities from Kellogg Biological Station, Michigan, USA - KBS K1-50-2 metaG | ecosystem: Host-associated > Plants > Roots >... | reverse complement strand
ATCGAAGGTGTCGATCTCCTGCCAGACGGCAACGAAGAGATCATTCACGCACTCTTCGGCATCCTGCACGACCCCAATACCGTCCAGTACCAGACGAATAAAATAGTAGACTTCACGCGAGTACCGAGAGATAAGTGTTTCCAAGGCGTCAGGGTCACGTTGCTGCAACCTTTGTGCCAGGTCTTCATCAGACCAGTTCTGTCGCACCATGTTGGCTCCTTGCAGACCCGGGCATGTCTCTCTACCGAAATATCGCTGCTGGCCACCTCTCCAGCGAGCAGTATCCTGAAGGATTATGACTATGGACCGAGGGTACCGAGACATACCTGATCGGTGGCGCACTCGCCTTCGTCCTGAAAGATATACGTTGCATAGAACATAAATCTCACACATTGCAGTGCCGTGGCATAGGACAAAATCAAATAAAGAACGAAGGCTTCCTAACAATTTTGCTAGAAAGAACGGTAAAAGTCAAGTGTTTAGTACGAGTTTGCGTTCTTGTATCGTGTTATTTATAATGAGCCTACTGAATAATATACTGGAGGTTACTTTCATGACATTCTCGATCGTGGCACGCGATAGCCAGGCCGGCGAATTGGGGATTGCGGTTCAGTCCAAATTTCTTGCAGTGGGAGCTGTCGTTCCCTGGGCCAGGGCAGGAGTAGGCGCAATTGCTACTCAATCCTGGGCAAATACCACCTATGGGCCACGCGGGCTGGAATTGCTGGCAGGTGGCCTATCAGCCAGGGAGACATTGGAGCAACTCACGCGTGACGATGAAGGGCGAGCCATGCGCCAGGTGGGTCTAGTCGGTATCAATGGCGTACCCGCTACCTTCACAGGCGATGAATGTTATCCGTGGGCCGGTGGCCGTGTTGGAGAGCACTATACATGCCAGGGAAATATCCTGGTGGGAGAGGACACAGTGCTTGCGATGGCACGCACGTTTGAAGAGGCAGCAGGGCGGCTTTGTGATCGCCTGGTCGCAGCGCTGGCTGCAGGCCAGGCCGCGGGGGGAGATAGCCGCGGACAACAATCGGCTGCGCTGCTCGTGGTACGCGAAGGCGGCGGATACAGCGGGTTCAATGATCGCTTCATCGATTTACGAGTGGATGACCACCCCCGTCCTATCGATGAACTAGAGCGCATCCTGCAATTGCACAAACTCTATTTATTCCCACCCGAGCCGCAAGACATCATGCCTATCGACCACGAGGTGGCAGCGGAATTGCAAGAACTATTGATCGCCAGCGGGGACTACCAGGGCGGCATCACCGGCGCCTATGATGATAGGACACGCGATGCATTTCGCAAATTTAGCGGCAGGGAAAACCTGGAGGAGCGCTGGTTCGAGGATGCCCGTCTTGACCGCACGGTACTTGAGTTTATGCGCCAAAAGCTGCAGGGCAAATGACGTATGCACACTCAAGAGAAATTCAAGGCGACGGAGACGGTTTCTGTGGCCACTTCAGGTCGATACAGCAGGTGTAATCCGTTGACTGCGCCCGCCGGCACTTGAAAGACAATGGTGGCACTGCGCGAACTCTGTGGCGCTATTGTGCCAAAGAAGTTAGAGGTGGCGCCGGATGCTACACCAAAGGCATCTCCTTCAGAGCCGATCAACTGAAAAAACGCTGCTTCATTCATGATGGGTTTCGTGCTCGTGTTCTTGATCGTCATTGTCAGGTTGATCTCTTTTGAATTGCTATCACTTCCTGCCTGCTGACTCACACCGGTGATGGCGAGCGTACGGTCAGCAAGCGTTACCAGCTGACTATGCGGATTACCGCCGGGGACTGTTGTGGGCGTGAGGATGACGGTTGGGCCAACTCCAGGGGTGCTAGCAATTGAGGTGCCGTATATCACCGTTGGTTTGGATGAATTGGGATTGCCGGAAGTTGAACCCGGATTACTGGCAGTTGTACTGCATGCCGTTAAAAGTAAAAATAAGACCAGTGCAATGACACTAGTGCGCTTCTGATACATCTCATTTATCCAATCTAGGAATGTTATTATGCAGCTTCATATTACTATGAACGTGTTCAAGGCTATGAACACGTTCAAGCGGTGCAAATGAGTAGTACCAAAGATTGAGACTGGTTCTACCTCGATTAGACGTTCAGCATTGGTATTTTCGAGACCGTCCAGCGTTCATTGGGGCTGGCTACCTCGAACTGCACCATCGTGATGGCATCGGTGGGGCAGCGTACAATGCACAGGCCGCAGCGGATACATTTCTCCTCGTCGATAATCATATCGGCGCCACCGCGCCAGGTTTCTGTGCCGAGGTGCATGGGATCGCCTTTGACGACGCGCGAGAGGCCCTCCATACTGATGCAGTCGTAGGGACAAATGTCCACGCAGCCTGAACAGAGAATACAGATTGAGGGGTCAATCATGATGTTCAACTGGCATTGTAGGCAGCGACGCGCCTGCTCTACAGCCTCCTCGGGCGTATAGCCGGTCTCTGTCTCGCGGGTGAAACTGTAGCGCTTCTCGAGCGGCAGGGCGGGAATGAACTCAAATGGAATGGACTCGTAGTCATCAACCATGCCGCGCCGGTAGTCTGGCAATTCTATCTCTTCCGGCGGCTCGGCGGGTTTGTCTTCGCCCCCAAGGTAAAGGTTGATCGCAATTGCGGCGTCACGTCCATCGCCGATGGCCGAGATGAGGTTGCGCGAGCCGTCGGTATAATCACCGCCGGCGAAAAGGCCTGGATAGCTGGTCATCCAGGTTTCGCGATCGACGAGGGGAACGCCGGTGCGCCTGCTCACTTCCAGTTTCAACTCGTCAGCATGCAGCCAGGATGGATCGCTATATTGTCCGAAAGCGGGGATGATAGTATCCGCTTCGATCACAAATTCGCTGCCTGGAATGGGGATAGGGCGGCGACGGCCACTGGCATCAGGATCACCGAGTTTGTTGCGGATGAGTTTAATGCCGCTCACGTGCACACCGTCGTCGCTCAACACGGCGAGCGGAGAAATGAGATACTGGAACTCAACATGCTCCAGCATGGCTTCATCGACTTCGTACTCGTCGGACCCCATCTCTTCCTTTGAGCGACGATAGAGCACGTATACTTTATCGGCGCCAAAGCGGATTGAGGTGCGGCAGCAGTCCATTGCTGTAAAACCGCCACCCAGGACAATAACGCGCTTGCCGATGTAGGCAGGTTCGCCGAAATTCGTTTTGGCCAATAAGGCTATGCCATGCTCAACGCCCTGGAGATCGGCACCCGGAATAACCTTGTTATCGGGACCCGTCAATGCGTTGGAGATGTAACAGCCGGCAGCGATATACACGGCATCGTAGCTCTTAAGCAAGTCGGTGACCGTCACATCACGTCCGACGCGAGTGTTGTAGCGCATCTCGACGCCAAGATCATCCATATATTCGTTGCACTCTTCATAGGTGACGGTGCGCGGCAGACGCCAGACGGGTATGCCATTGACCATGACACCGCCAGCAAGGGGATCGGATTCGTAGACTGTTACCGGGTAGCCCATTTCACGTAGATCGCGCGCACAGGCCAGGCCTGCGGACCCTGCGCCAATGACTGCCGCTTTTTTATCTTTAGTGATCGGCGGTCGCTCTGCATGATGCCGATATTCACGATGATCGGCTGCGGCCCGCTTCAACCAACAAATAGCGATAGGCTTACCATCAATCTTATTGCGGCGGCAGACTGGCTCGCAGGGACGGGCACAGGTACGGCCGAGTACACCCGGCACGATATTGCACTTACGGTTCAGCAGATAGGCTTCGTCGAAGCGCGCCTGTGAAATCAGGCCGATATAGGTAGCAACGTCGGTATGGGCCGGACACCCTACCTGGCAAGGAATATTCGTTTGATACCAGTCAGGAGTAGTCGCAATTGACTGGTATCGCGCTTCCAACTCTCTATCGGGATCTATCATGGAGCAATCCTTTCCTGGGCATCCAACTCATGCTACAAGCCAGTTAGCTTGTAGAGTATGGAGCAAGGAGTTTACAAAGTATTAGTCTCGTATCGAATATTTCCCGCGCAGGCTCTACCCACCGTGGGAGTTTCTTCTATGTTGATCTGATCACTAGCATATACCTTTGCTTTTCAGATTATAGCATAGAGGGTGGATAGGGACAAGGCAGCGACTTGCTGTGATCATATGCATGAGCGCTCACTCTTCGAGCGCCACTCATGCACTTCTCTAGCTTGATGGACCGCGCGCTCGTGTTGTTACCAGCGGAAACAGTACCCCACGCCGCGCACCGTCTGGATCAACTTCGGATTGGCCGGATCTTCTTCGAGTTTCTCGCGCAGCCAGCGCACGTGGACATCGACGGTGCGGGTATCGCCCACATAGTCGTAGCCCCACACGTTTTGGAGCAGTTGATCGCGTGTCAGGACGGTACCGCGATTGCGCACGAGGTAGGTCAGCAGGTCGAACTGTTTGGGCTGCAGGTCCAGATCCTGCCCACGGCAATTGACGCGCCTGCCGGCAAGGTCGATGCGCAGCGGGCCTGCTACCAGTTCGCGACTGGGACGGGGGACTTCACCGGTGGTTTCCTGCGAGGCATGCTCGTTACCGGCAGCGGGATAATCGGCGCGGCGCAATAAGGCGCGGACGCGCGCCAGCAGCTCGCGCCGCCCGAAGGGCTTGGTCACATAGTCATCGGCCCCCACCTCCAGTCCGACCACCTTATCGATTTCATCGCCTTTGGCGGTAAGCATCATGATCGGAATGGTAGCGGTGGTATGCTCGCGGCGCAATTGGCGGCAGACCTCCAGGCCATCCATCTCCGGCAGCATAATATCGAGGATCACCAGGTCCGGTGTCTCACGCCGCGCAGCTTCCAGCGCGCTGCCGCCATCGGCTGCCGTTATCACCTGGTAGCCTGCCTGCTCCAGGTTATAGGCGATGGTTTCCACCAGCACTGCTTCGTCATCTACTACTAGAATTTTACGGGCCACGAATAGCCTCCGGGGTTCACGGTGAAGCTCCTAACCAAAGCGTCCACTGATATAGTCCTCTGTCTCTTTCCTCTTTGGACGCTCAAACAGGTCTACCGTCTGCGCGTACTCTATGAGTTTGCCGGAGAGGAAGAAGCCGGTGAATTGCGAGACACGCGCAGCCTGCTGCATGTTGTGCGTGACAATCACAATGGTATAGTCCTTGACTAATTCGTTGATGAGCTCTTCAATTTTAAGAGTCGCAATCGGATCAAGGGACGACGCTGGCTCATCCATGAGCAACACTTCCGGTCTGACGGCGAGAGCGCGGGCGATGCACAGGCGCTGTTGCTGTCCACCCGATAGGCCCAGGGCAGAGGTGTTGAGGCGATCCTTCACCTCGTCCCACAGCGCAGCCTCGCGCAGGCTTGCCTCAACATCCTCCTGGATGTATTTCCTCGATTTCCCCTGGACGTGGAGGCCGTAGGCGACATTCTCGAAGATCGACTTGGGGAACGGATTTGGGCGTTGAAAGACCATGCCAATCCGCCGGCGCAAGGAGACCACGTCCAGTGACCTATCGTAGATATTCTGCCCGTCCAGTAGCGCCTCCCCCTCGGTGCGCGTTCCGGGAATGAGGTCGTTCATCCGATTGAGCGTGCGCAAGAAGGTTGTTTTACCGCAGCCTGATGGTCCAATCAGGGCCGTCACCTGTTTTTCACGAATGGGTAGGGAGACATCGTAGAGCGCCTGTTTCGATCCATACCAGAAATTGACCTGGCGGACATCTATCTTGGCAGGAGCGTCAAGATTGCTCACAGTCGTTGCAGTGCCCAGCTCAAGCTTGGGAATGCTCCTATCGGCGTCACCCGCCTGTATCCTCTGAGCAGACTTATTTATATCGGTCTCCATCTGACCTCCTTCTCTAGTGAGGATATCCATCCCGCGTTTCATTGTTATATTACACCAGCGGGTACTCTTTGTGTAAGGGGATAGCAGCATCCACGATCAGGCGGTCAGCCAGCACTACCAATCGGATGTAACGACCGGCCAGCGCCTTACTGATAAAATAAGGACGGCCTTCGTAGGAGATATGGCCACTACGCGCTACTTTACGAGAGAAGATGGAGGCACCTTCAGGAAGAACGGTATTCCCACCTGCGCCCAGCGTATCGGCTGAAGCATTTATCACGGTATTCTCCTCGATTTCTAAGGATACAATCTGGTACTAGCTCTACATACTCCATCAACTGAAGCGCCCGGTGATATAATCCTCGGTTTCCTTTTGTGCGGGGTGCGAAAAGAATTTCGTTGTCTCACCGACCTCGATCAACCTCCCCTGGAGGAAGAACGCGGTTTGGTCGGCGATGCGCCCCGCCTGCTGCATATTGTGCGTTACGACGATGACCGGGTACGAGCTTTTGAGCTGGTTGATGAGTTCCTCGACCTGAAAGGTCGAGATGGGGTCGAGCGCCGAAGCCGGCTCGTCCATGAGCACCACCTTGGGTTCGATGGCCAGCGCGCGGGCGATGCACAGCCGCTGCTGCTGCCCACCCGACAGTTGCGCAGCGGCTTCGCCCAGCCGGTCTTTGACCTCGTTCCAGAGCGCAGCCTCAAGCAGGCTGCGCTCAACCCGCTCTTTGAGCGCCGCTCCCCGCGCCAGCCCGTTGAGGCGCGGGCCGAGCGCCACATTGTCGAAGATACTGAGCGTCGGGATGGGGTTGGGCCGCTGAAACACCATCCCGATACGGCGTCGCACGTACATCGGCTGGATCTGCCGCGCATAGATGTTGACGCCTTCGATCACCACCTCGCCCTGTACACGCCCTCCTTCGACCTCCTCGTGCATACGGTTCAGGCAGCGCACAAAGGTCGATTTCCCGCAGCCCGACGGGCCAATGACGGCGGTCGCGCCGAGCGACGAGAAGGAGAGGTTGATATCGTAGAGCGCCTGCGAACGCCCGTACCACGCATTCAGATTGCGCACTTGTATTGACACGACTTGCTCCTTTTCTGCTCGGATGTGCTAATCCAGGAAATGATGACAGTTATCGAACACTGCGTTTAAACCCTCCCGTCGCCCAGCGGATCGCGAACGAAGTAATGAGAATGAGCACAATCAGGACCAGCGAGCCTGCATAGGCCTGGTTGATCTGCGCTTGATAGGGGCTATCCGCGAAGTTGAAGATGCGCAGGGGCAGCGCGTCTATCGGCCGGGTGATGTCGGCACTAAAAAACGGATTGCCGAAGGCAGTCATCAGGAGCGGGGCGGTCTCACCGGCCACGCGCGCCATGGCCAGCACGATGCCGGTGATGATGCCGCTGCTCGCCGCCGGAACGACCACGCGCAGGATCGTGCGGGACTCGGTCGCGCCCAGGGCGAGTGAAGCCTCGCGCAGCTCTTTGGGCACCAGGCGCAGCACCTCCTCAGAGGTGCGCGCCACTATCGGGATCATGATAATGCCCAGGGCCAGGCCGCCCGCCAGGCCCGAAAAGCTCTGCTGCGGCACGACGACAAGGATCCAGATGAACAGGCCGAAGATGATCGTCGGGACGCCGGCGAGCACATCGACCAGGAAGCGCACGCCCATGGCAATGGCCCCGCGCCCCCCGAATTCGGAGAGGTAAATGCCGACGAACAAGCCCAGTGGGATGCCGAAGAGCGAGGCCAGGCCGACCAGGATCAGCGATCCCTGGATGGATGGGCCGAGGCCTCCGCCCGGCTCTCCATTGGGCGTGGGGATCTTGGTGAACAGATCGATGTTGATGTAGGGCAGCCCCTGGCGCAGTACATATACCAGCAAGAAGAGCAAGACTGCCACGGCAAACGCCGTGGAAAGCCCCGAGAGGACGACGATCGCGATGCTGCTGGCGCGCCGGCGCGCGTTGTGCGCGGTTCGTGGGGCCTGGAACGGGTTGGCAGCCGGCGGCGGCTGCTGTTCTACAAGTACACTCATGTCGTCAGCCCTCCTACACGGTGACCCATGCTGTAGATCAAGAGACGCGCGATGATATTGGTGATCAAGGTAATGATGAACACCAGCAAGCCGGCTTCGATCACCGCCGAGAAGAAGAGACCAGGGGTGGCTTCATTGAACTGGTTGGCGATGACGCTCGAGAGCGTGTAGCCGGTATTGAAGAGACTCGGGCCGATGGGCGAGGCCTGATTGCCGATGGCCAGCGTGACGGCCATCGTTTCACCGAGCGCGCGGCCCAGCGCCAGGATCACGCCACCGGTGATGCCGATGCGCGCGTAGGGCAGCACCGCGTGGCGGATGACCTCCCAGCGGGTCGCGCCCAGGGCCAGCAGCGCTTCGCGCTGCGCGGTGGGCGTGGTCAGGATCACCTCGCGCGAGACGCTGGTAATCAAGGGCAGGACCATAATCACCAGGATTACTCCCGCAGTCAGCAGACTGAGTCCGTGAAACGAGCCCTGGAAGAACGGCAGGAACCCCAGGTACTTCTGCAGCCAGGGCTCAAGCCCCGACTGCAGCCAGGGAGCCAGGGCGAGAAATGCAAACAGTCCGTAGATGATGCTGGGAACCGCGGCCAGCAGTTCCACGATGAACGCCAGGGGCCGCTGCAGCGGGCGCGGGCAGAAATCGACCAGGAAAATGGCCGTGCCAACCCCGATAGGAACGGCGAAAATGAGGGCGAAGGCCGAGGTGACCAGCGTCCCGAAAATGGCAGGTCCGACCCCGAAGACATTGTGGACGGGGTCAAAGGCCTGATTCGTGAGAAAGCTCCAGCCAAATGTCTGGATCGTCGGCATCGAATTGCTGACGAGCACCCAGGTTACTCCCGCAATCACCACCACCACCACCAGCACGAGCAGCAGGGTGAACCCGCGGAAGAGCGTATCGCTGAGCCGGCGACTACCCCCTCCAAGCAACCGCGCCACGATTCTCGCCCCGGAAAGGCTCTGTTGCATGCAACACCACTTTCATATGTGCACCAGGATCAGGCACCTGTTCTTCTTCCCGAAGACTGCGCGTTCCTGCGCTCGTTCTGGTGCGCCCACCGAACCGCAGGAACGCGTAGACCCAGCCGTAGAGGAGAGGGAGAAGTGCCACCCTCTCTTCCAGCGACGAAGCTAGCTGACGATCCCGGTGTAGCACGACGAGCCGCCACACATCATCGATTTGATCTGCCCCTCGCCTGCGGTCACAATGGGAGCGGGCAGCTGCGCGTAGTTGAGTGGCGTGGCGTACTGCTGGCCTGCGTGTGTCATCCACCACAGCATGTTCGCGAGTGCCTGCCCTTTGGCGGTGTCGGTCTGCGTCTGGTAGACGACGACCCACGAGAAGCCAGAGATGGGATAGGCCGTATCGCCCGGCGCATTCACGATGAAGAATTCCAGGTTGGCGGGGATGTTCGTCACGCCGGCAGCGTCCGCCGCAGCCCCCGCGATGGAGGGCAACACCGATTTCCCATTGGCATTCTTGACGGCGGCATAGGAGAGATTGTTCGAGAGGACATACGCCAGCTCGACGTAGCCGATGGCGCCAGCCGTACTTTTAACCGCAGCGGCGACGCCTGCATTGCCCTTACCGCCGACGCCCACTGGCCAGTTGACGGTGGTGCCCGCGCCGACCTTCGACGACCAGGTCGGGCTCACCGCGCTCAGGTAGTGCGTGAAGATGCCCGTCGTGCCACTGCCGTCGGAGCGATGCACGGGAGTAATCGTCTCATGCGGGAGCGTGACGCCAGTGTTGGCGGCCGTGATCGCAGCATCATCCCAGAAATTGATCGTCCCAAGGTAGATCCCGGCGATGATATCCGGCGTCAGATTGAGATGCCCGGAGACGCCAGAGAGGTTGTAGGACATGGCCACGGCGCCCAGCGTGACCGGGACGTGGATAATGGGGCCAGCCGTGCTCTTGGCCTGTTGTGCGGCGGTCAGAGGCGTGTCCGTCGCTCCAAAGTCCACGGTGTGGGCGAGCAACTGGTTAATGCCTGCGCCGCTGCCCACCGACTGGTAGTTGACTTGGACGCCGCACTTGGTCGTCGGGTAGTTGGACGGGGCAAACATCTGCGAGAACAGCGGGTTATCGAAGGTGGATCCCGCCCCGGTCAACCCGGAGATCGAGGGGCAAGTCGCGGTGGGGGTAGTGCCGGCAGTGGGCGTCGAGCTTCCCGTACTACTCCCGCCACAGGCGGAAATAAGTAGGCTCACCAGTACGGCGATTCCTGCCATGATCGTTATACGCGATCGCTTCTGCATAATTCCTCCTGCTCGTTTCCTACGAGCAACGCATAATCTTGTCAATCCATCGACGTGTAACAGGGAGATGAGCCCTGTTGTCGTTCCACCTCTACCGTATCACTGCTCTGTTAACTATGCTTTATGGATATGTTAAGGACTGTTAAATGTTGGTTAAACTTTGCCCTGGGGATAGGATGTGGGGGGTTAATCCTTTTTGCCACCTATGGAGGCAATCAGCCCGGCCAGCAGAGATGCGCGAGGAGCAACACTATTGAGCATGAGGTACTCAGCCGGGCTGTGGTCGCGCCCGCCAACAGGTCCAAGCCCGTCCAGGGAGGGAACGCCATAGCCGGTGGTATAGCTGGCATCTGAAGCGCCGCCCGTCATGACGTGATTGATGGAAAACCCGAGCAAGTTTGCAATGTGCTGCGCCTGCTGCGCTAATTCCAGGCCCTGTGCAGTCCGCACCATAGGCCCCTTGATATCTGGCGCACGCTCGATCGTTAGTTCTACACCTGGTATGCGCTTCTGCCCCATCAGCTCATGAAAACGATTTTCGGTAGCAAGTCTATCATCATCATACAGGAAGCGCAGGTCAAATTGAGCCTGCGCGAAATCGGGCACGACGTTGGGCAGCGTGCCGCCTGAAATAACGCCGGCATTGACGGTGATCCCTTCGCGCCAGCTATTCAGGTCCTGGAATTGCAATACCTGGTGGGCCAATTCCTCAATGGCATTGTGGCCCTTCTCCGGTTCCACACCCGCATGAGCTGAACGGCCACGCGCGGTAAGCGTGTAATAGGTAAGGCCTTTGCGTGCGCTCACGATATCGCCGTTTGAGCGGGCTGCTTCCAGAACCAGCGCTCCCTGCGCGTTTTCGCAGGCTGTCTGTAGAATGTCCAGGCAATGGCGCGTGTTGATTTCTTCATCGGAGACGCAGAGGAAGCGCATCTCTCCAAATGCGCGGTAGTCCATAGCCACGAGCGCTTCGATGGCGTAGATGGCCGCGAGGATACAGCCTTTCATATCGCAGGCGCCAGGGCCATAGATGGTGTTACCCTCGATGCGCAGTGGACGAGCAGCAGCCGTGCCAACGGGATAGACGGTGTCTATGTGGCCTAACAGCAGCACATTGCCGCCGCCATTGCCTTGCAATACGCCGAACAGGTCATTGCCCCAGTCTGCGCGTTCGATGATCGTTGCCTGCATGCCGAGATTACGCATACGCGCCCCGAGTCGCGCGGCCATTTCGTCCAATCCAGGTTTGTGGTAGCTGTCCGAGTCAATGGCGCAGAGTTCCCGCAGTTCTTCTATATAATGCGACAGGTGTTGCTGCGTATATGCCTCCACACCTGATACGAGGGATTGTAGGTCCATGATAAAAAGCCTCCATAACTGGTATGGAGGCAAGCATAGAGCACCGGGCAAAGTATGTCAAGGTATAGATTTCCCATCCATGAAATCCCAAGTGTTGCAAACTTTCAGGTTGATTTTTGGGAAAGGAAACAAATTTTTGCTTCGTTTTTTGAGGAGGACCCGGCTACACTTCTACACAGGGGCATCAGAAAGGTCCTATCACAAAAACCTCCTGAGCAGCTATCTACGCCTGGCCGTTATTGCAGCAGTAAGAAAAGATTGGGAAGGCAAGAGCGAATGTTTAACAAGCCTGTTTACAACAAGCGCGGCGAGAAGACTGGCAAGCTCCATAGTTCTAGTGGTAATGGCTGTCGTGTAGTAGTGGCAATACCCTTCCTTCTATTTGGCCTCATCGGAGTCTTCGGCGGCGGATATAGAGCAGAAGCGTTATCAGGAGGTTGGTCAACGAGTGGTACGAACATTGTTAATCCAGCCGGTGGAAATTTTACTATTAGCGGCATAAATTGGTATGGTTTTGAAACACGAGGGTTCGTTGCTCATGGCCTTTATGCTCAAAATTACACTACAATAGTAGATAGCATTAAGCAGTATGGCTTTAATACTATTAGAATTCCATTTTCAAATGAGATGTGGGAAAAGGACCCTGTTCCTGCGGCTAATACGATTAGTGCGTGTAAATCCTGCCAGGGGAAACGGGCGCGAGACATCATGGCACTGATCATAAATTATGCAGGATCGGTTGGTCTCCATGTGATTTTGGACAATCACCGGTCAGAGGCTGGAAATTCGGCAGAAGCTAATGGACTATGGTATGTTGTTTCGGGAAAAAATAATTTTCCTGAGAGTTCATGGATTAATGATTGGTTAAGTGCGCAGGCATGGACTCATGGTAATCCACAGAGCCTTGATACAATTTCTGTTACTTATTTAGCGTCTGATGGTTCCCCAACTGTTTTGGGGTTTGATCTGCGCGATGAACCTCATACTCCTTCCCGAACAGCCTATACACAAGGCGCGACATGGGGAACGGGTGATGGGGTAGATCCGCAGGCAAATCCGAATCCTAACCCATTTCGCCCTTGTGCTTCTACATCTACGTGTCACGATTGGAGACTTGCGGCAGAAAGAGCTGGTGAT
>Ga0070698_100006521_pt1 | contig 12656 bp, 10 predicted proteins | sample KBSK1502metaG_FD_65477 | JGI IMG/M metagenome (GOLD analysis project Ga0070698, IMG submission 65477) | Corn, switchgrass and miscanthus rhizosphere microbial communities from Kellogg Biological Station, Michigan, USA - KBS K1-50-2 metaG | ecosystem: Host-associated > Plants > Roots >... | reverse complement strand
TTTCGCGCAGCGAAAGATCACGCGCTGCATTCGTTGCGACCGCCGCTTCGCCAAGCGAACGCTCCGGCGCCGGATTCTTTGCAGCCGCTTCCGGCGCGCGCGTCGGCGGTAGATCCTTTGCGGCGCCCGCGTCCGCCCGGCGCGGCAACGGCGGCGGTAACGACGCCTTCTTCGGCGGCGCTGGCGGCAACGGTGCTGCTTCGGTGGTCGCTGTGCCCGGCAGCTTGTGCGGCGCCGATGACGATCGCGCCTCGGCATCCGGCGCGAGCCTGCGTGCCGGCATCGCCGGCGCTCGGAGCGGACCCTCGTAGCGAGTCGTGTTGTTCGATTTTTCTTCGATCGGTACAGGCGCGGCACTGTCGACGCCGTGCGCCTTCATCTCCTGCGTGATCGACTTGCGCACGTCGCGAACGACGGATTCTTCCTCTGGCCAGCCCGCCATCTCGGCCGCTGCAATGATGCGGCGCTGGGTCGATGTCATGCGACGAGGCGAGGCGTCGGCGGCGGCGCGCGTGCTGAGCAGGCGCGACATCATCGGCTCGCTCGCGCTCGTCAGCTGGATAAGCGCGATCTGCACGCCCGGTCGCGCAAAGCGGTTGCTCGCGTTTGCCCACGAGGCCATCACGACGCCGAGGCCGCGAAGCATCGGACGTCCGTCGGCGAGCTCGAGCGAAAACGCGCACTCGGCGCCCTCGGGCAACATCTTTTCGGTGGGCGCAAAGATCGATGCTTCGTCGCAGGTGCGATGAAACACCGCGATGAACTGCTCCTCGGTGGTGCAGTCAGTACGGACACGGAGCCCCTTCGGCCGGCCGGGCGCTAACACGTATCTCGATCCTACGAGGCCGCGCGATAACCTAAAAGGCGCCGAGGTGGACGCTCGGCGCACAGGTTAGGCTTCTATATCTGTGAAAACTCGTTACTTTGCGCGATCGCCGCGGTCGCCCTGTCCCTTTTTCGCGCGGGTTTTTGCCTTGCGCTTACGATCTTGGCTCAGCGACCGGCCCACGCCCTCGACTTCTTTGAACTGGCCTTGCTTGTTCCGGCGCACGTAGCGAGCACCGCCTCGGGGTTTCACGCGCGTTCGTTTCGTTGCCATAGCAATCTCCTTGCATCTCGCAAATGCACTGGCGGTGCCAAGGCAACGTATCGTTTCATCGTGCGTATCGCCGCGTTGATTCTCGCCGCGTGCTCGCAGGTACCGAGCGCACCCATGCCCCGCGCGCGCGTGGACGCGACACCGTCGCAGATCGATCGCGACGGCAACGACGATCCAGAAGATCCAGGAACCGGTCGCGCGCCAAAGAGCGGCCGCTTCGAGAAGGTCGGCACGCCGCCACTCGCTCTCACGCGAATCTGCGATCTCACGCCGCTCGGCGATGCGCTGTACATCGCGCACGCGAATCAGCCGCTCGGCAGCGATGGCGCGACGATCACGCGGTACACGCCGCGCGACTCGGCGTCGTCATTTTCGATCGCGTTTGATTGGAATCGTCCGGGCGAGCGCACGCGCGGCGGCGGCGCGGGACAAGGGTTCTTGCGCGTGCATGCGATCGATGGCCGGCTGTTCGTCGCCGATGCAGATCCGCCGTACAACGGGCTCGGCATCGTCGAGCAAGGGACCGAGGGCTACGTCTTCGTCTCCGCGCATGATGGCTCGTTCGCGCCGGCGCGGATGCCCGGTCACGAACCACCCGCCGCTCCAGAGTTAAGCAACCCCGCTACGAAAGGTGCCGCGGTGTTGCCGCGCGCGTACCACGTGCTCGATGTGATTCGCTATCGCGGCGCATTTTATGCCTCGACGGGCTCGGTACCGCCGGGCGAGCACGCGTTTCGTTCGAGCGCGTCGCCCGGCGCGCTGCATCGCGCGAGCGACGATGGTGCGCGTTGGCTTTACGACATCGACTATCCGTATCCGTATGAAAACGGTGTTTGGCGGCTGACGTACATGGTGCGGTTTCGCGATCGGCTCTACGTCGGCATTCAGGACTACGACGGTCGCGAGCCGAACGACTTTTTGATCATCGAGCCGCCGCGCACTGAAACGCGACTCGCGCGGGAGCAGATTCGACCGGTCCGCATCACGTCGTCGGGAGCGGCGGCGACACTACGTTGGTGGGTCGACACGCAGGCAACGCCGCATCGGCTGTATTGGATCGCGTGGACCCGCGCCGGGGTCACGTTGCGCGTGACCAGCGATGGCGATACCTGGCAGCCGGTCGCGCTGCCGGCCGAAGCGGGCATCCCGACCGACATCACGCGGTTTCGCGATGCGATCGTCATTCTCACCGACCGCGGGTTGTGGCGGCTCGACGGCAACGCCGTCACGGCGATCGCGAAGAGCGACCAATTCCCGCTCGGCGATTTGTTTTGCGCCGCGCCGCTGGCTGTGTTTCGCAACGAGCTCTACGCCGGTGGTCAGCGCCACGGCACGTTGTGGAAGCTCGTCGAGTGATCACAAGATCGGCGCGACCGACAGCGAGAACATGCCGGTAGCGCCGCACGGCGTGGCGCATGCGCCGTTCGAGATCTCGACGGTCTCGACGTAGCGATAGCTCACCATCATCACGCACGTTGCCGGATCGAGATCGCCGGAGAGCGTCTCCGTCGCGCGCCATTTGCAGCCATCGGTGAAATCGTGGAGGTGCGAATACGTCAGCTCGACGTTGCGACCGATTACGGTGCCGCTGAACGTGACGCCGGTGGCGAATGCCATCGTTAACATCGTCGCGTCGCGCGTGAGCGTGACGCCGCCCATCAGGTTCGAGACGTTGTTCCAGATCGCGCACGACTGAATGCTCGATGCACCGGGCGTGACGGTGCCCTGCACGCTCGGCGCGTAGCACACGCTCGGCGCCGCATCGCCCGGCATCGTCGGCGGCGCGTCGACCGGATCGGGCTCGCCTCGCGACCCCGGACCACATCCGGCGACGAGGCAGAGCCACAACCAACGCATGCGCTGCACGTATCAGCAGGGGTCGAGCAGGTCAATCGAAACCGGCTACGCTAGGGGTATGGAGTCCCAACCCCTGCGTCGCGCACCGGGCGTCATGCTGCCCCGCCTCAGTGCGCCGCTTGTCGCGCTGCTCGCGCGCGGCGTCGCGCAGTACGCCGATGATGGAAACATCGACCTCTTCCTCGAGCCCGCGGAGGTCGCTGAGGGCGGCATGATCACGATTTCGATGTGGGTTCCGGTGACGTGCGCGCGCTGCGCAGGCCGTGGCTGCGAACATTGCAAGCAAGGCAGCGTCGATGATCTATTTGCCGCCTGGTTGGCAGTTCGTCCGGGCGTTGCCGACGGTACGATTCTCACGCCGTCGGCATGGTTGCCGAACATGACGCAAAAAGTGTATTTCCGCGTGCGCCTTGCGCCGGCACCCGGAGGCGGTACCGTTTGATCATGCGATGGGCTCTTCTCGTGCTCTTGTTGGCGTGCGGCGGCCCGACACACGATCAGCTCGTCGAAACACCTGTGGCGAAGACTCGACCTGTCGCGGCCGAGCCACCACCTGCGAGCACGAGCGATCGCGAGCGATCTCATGCGGTCCAGCAGATGGAGGACATGCAGACGACGCAGCAGGCGCACGAAGAGGCGAAGCAAGAATCGGCGCCGCCGCCGAAGCCGCAGAGCGTCGTCAAAGGGAAGCGCAAAGCACCCGTCGAGCAGGCGCCGCCGGAAAAGAAGAAGTAGGTATCAGCGCTCGGCGAGCAGGCGCTCGATCGCCGCGCGAAGCTCCGCGTAGCCTGGCTCGCCTTCGACAATCGCGCCGCCGGGATGCACGTGACGAACGACGCCGTGCTTGTCGAGGAGAAACGTCACGCTCGTAAAGCCGGTGTCCACCGGTTTGCCGTCGCGACCGCGCAACCAGCTGCTCAGCGTGTGCCACTCGGGATCGAACGCGATGGGAAACGCGAAGCCGTATTTGCGGGCCGTCTCCTCGTAGACGCGCGGATCGAACGGCGTGTCTTCTTTGTGATGGTACATGCCGATCACCTTGAGGCCGCGCGCGCCGTAGGTATCGTGGAACGCGCGCAGCGCGGGGGCGCTCGACGAACAGAACGGGCAGCCGGCGGTCCACCACCGCACGAGCACGACGGACCCGCGCACGCTCGCGAGCGTGAGCGGTGGTGAATTGAGCCAGCGCTCCGCTTTCCACTCCGGCGGCGTCGTGCCGATCAGCGCCGCAGCCGGATCGGTCTTCTTGCTCTTGCTCTCCGCGCGTTTGCAGGCGCCGGCGGATACGAACGCGAGCGAGAGGACGACAGCTCTCAGCAATATCGAGGACATCGCTTCGAAGATGTAGCATGGATGCGACTGTTCGCTGCGACGCTCGTCATCTGCCTAATGAAGCAGGACGTCATCGATCTCGGCATGCGGCGGACACGCGTCGCGCGCGGAACCGAGCGCGTCGAGCCGATCTGCGAGCACGCGAGCGCGGCAATGCGCGAGATCCGCACGCTCGTCGAGAAAATCGCGCCGGGCACGATCAGCGTGCTGGTGCTCGGCGAGACGGGCGTTGGGAAAGAAGTGCTTGCGGAGAGCGTACATCGTGCGTCGAAGCGCGCGAGCCAGCCGTTTCTGAAGCTGCACTGCGCTGCGCTCAGCGAGACGTTGCTCGAGAGCGAGCTGTTCGGCCACGAGCGCGGCGCGTTTACGGGCGCGGTTGCGGCCAAGCAGGGGCTGCTCGAAACGGCACACGGCGGCACGGTCTTCCTCGACGAAATCGGTGAATTGCCGCTTACGATTCAAGTGAAGCTGCTGCGCGTGATCGAAGAGCGCGCGGTGCTGCCGGTGGGTGGTCTCGTGCCGCGGCCGATCGACGTGAGGTTCATCGCCGCGACAAACCGCGACCTCGAGCGCGAGGTCGAGCGAGGCGTGTTTCGCGAAGATTTGTACTTTCGGCTCAGCGGCGTATCGATTGTGGTGCCGCCGCTGCGCGAGCGCGTCGACGAGATAGCGCCGCTCGCGACGTCGTTCGTCGCCAGTGTGTGGCGAAAGCTCGACCGCGAGGAGCCGCCGCCAACGCTCACGCGCGAGGCACTCGCGCTCCTCGAGTCGTATGCGTGGCCGGGCAACATTCGCGAGCTGCGCAACTTCGTCGAGCGCGCGACGCTGCTGTGCGCAGGCACGGCGATCACGCCGGCGCACCTTCCCGGTGAGCGCATTGCCGCGAAGCCGAATCGCAGGCCGCTCGCCGAGACGGTGCGCCGCGAAGTCGAGTCCGTCGAGAAGCAGCAGATTCTGGATGCACTCGCGGACTGTGCCGGCAATCAGACGCACGCTGCGAAGCTGCTCGGCATCAGCCGCGCGACCCTTGTGAATCGTTTGAACACATACGGAATCAAGCGACCCCGCAAGCCGCGTGGCGAGCGCGGCTGAGGTCAGAGGCTGATCGCGCCGCGGATCGTTTGCGCGAACAGCGCGATCAGCGGTTGACGATCGGTGATCACTTCGAGCTCGCCGGTCATGCCTGACTTGAGCTGGCCATGCAACGCGCCGCGTCCGATCTCGTCGCGGTCGAGCGTGACGGATACGAGGTAATACGCGCGCGCGTTCTGCGTCGCGAGGGTATCGGCACCGATGTGCGTGATCACGCCATCGGCTGTGCCGTAGCGCTGGTAATCGAGCGCATCGAGCTTGACGCGCACGCGCATGCCAACGCGCAGCTGCGCGACATCGGAGGTGCTGATCGCGCCATCGACGCGCACCTTGCCTTGCTCGGTGATCGCGAGCGGAAGCTTGCCGACGGGAATTACGTCGCCGACGGTGAGGCCGCCGAGTGTCACGATGCCGTCGCTGTGCGCGGTGAGCGTCGCGTGATCTCGCTCGAGCTCGAGGTTCGCGAGCTGCTTCTCGGCTGCGGCGAGCTCACCCTGCTTCGCGGCACGCTGACGCGTGAGGTCGGCCACCTTCACTTCGTGATCGTGTGTGGCTTGTTCGAGCGTGCGACGCAGCACTTCGGGCTCGCCATCGTCGACGCCGATGCGTGCCGCGACGAGGCGCTCGCGTGCACGCTGGACGCGCGCCTTTGCGCTCGCGACGTCCGCGGCAGGCCCGGCCTTTGCGTCGACGAGCTCCTCCGCGCGTTCGAGCTCTTGCTGCGCTTCCTCGAGCTCGACGCGTGCGAGCCGTTGCTCTGCGATACGCCGCGCGCGCGAGTGAACGACCGAGCTTTCGGAGCGAGAGACTTCCGCTTCGCCGCGCTTCTGCGCGGAATCGTGCTGCGACGCGAGCAGCGCGATCATTTGATCGGTCGCCGCGAGCTCGGCGCGATGCGCTTCGACTTCGCTCGTCAGACGCGCGATCTCGTTTGCGACACGCGAGGTATCGAGGCGCACCAGGACGTCGCCGCGCGTCACGCGCTGGCCTTCGCGAACCTCGATCGCGACGATGCGGCCGGAGGCTTCGGCGTAAACGTGTTCGTTGGAGACTTCGTCGAAGGGCTTGAGCGGCGCATCGGCGGGACGTACGCGCGCCGCGCCGCGCACGACGACATTCGCCTCGGTCACGATCGACCACGCAGCGGCGGCGATGATGAGAACGAGCAGCAATATGGCGGTACCGTGGACGAACGCCGGCGGTCGCGCCGCGAGTGTCTGGCGAAATTCGCCGATGTCACGTAGGTCGACGATGCGCTCACGCATGGTGGTCTCCGACGAAGGCGTCCCACACTTCGGTGACCTCGTCGGCGCCGAACGCCGAATCGCCCGCCGCGGCGAGCTGCGGATCGACGAGCGCGAACGGTGGGTGGAACGGTATTGTTACGTCGGGCTCCGGCTCGACGATCACCGTTGGCTGATCGAGCTGCGCGCCGACAAGCGCGGCGTACTTGCCGCCAAGCCGCAGTAGCTGCGCGTGGCTGCCGCGCTCGGCGATCTTGCCGCCGTCGAGAAGATAGATGGTGTCGGCGTCGCGGACGGTCGAGAGCCGATGCGCGACGATCACGACCGTCCTGCCGGCGAGTGCTGTCTTGAGCGTGTTTTGGATCGCGCGCTCGGTTGCGGTGTCGAGATGGCTCGTCGCTTCGTCGAAGATCAGCAGATCGGGCTCCGCGATGAGTGCGCGCGCGATCGCGAGACGTTGGCGTTGGCCACCGGAAAGGTTCGCGCCGCGCTCGCCGATCATCGTGTCGAGGCGTTGGGGCAATTTCTCGATCACGTCGCCGAGCCCGGCGAGCAGAGCGGCGCGCATGATGTCTGCGAGCGAGGCATCGGGGCGCGCCATCGCGATGTTCTCGCGAATGGTGCCGGTAAAGATGAATGGCTCCTGCGACACGATTGCGACGCGCGAGCGCACGGATGGCGTGTCGAGATCGCGCGCGTCGACGCCGTCGAAAAGCAGCTGGCCTTCCGTTGGATCGTGGAAGCGCATCAGCATCTTCAGGATCGTCGTCTTGCCCGAACCGCTCTCGCCGACGATCGCGATCGTCTTGCCGGCGGGAATGGTCAGCGAGATCTTGTCGAGCACCTTCGCGCGACTGCCGTACTGAAAGCTGACATCGCGCAGCTCGATCGCGCTTCGTAGCGGCGCGAGCTGTGCGCGCCGCGAATCCGGTGGCTGTTCGAGATCGAGGTCCATGACCTGATAGAGGCGATCGACGGCGACGAGCGCGTCCTGGATCGTGAGATTCACCGACGCGAGCCGCTCGAGCGGTGACAACAGATAGCCGAGCAAGCTGTTGAAGAACATCAGCTCGCCGATCGACAGCGCGCCGGCCATCACGCGCAGCCCGCCGTACCACAGCACGACGATGCCGGCGATGCCGGTGACGAGCCCGGCAATCGCGCTCGCGCTGACGTTGAGCTTTTGGATCGCAAACGAGGACTGCACGACTTTGACGAGGCGCGACTCGCCTTCTTCCGCGCGCGCGTCCTCGCGGCCGAGTGCTTTCACCGTTTCGACGCCGGAGACGTCTTCGTTGAGGTGCGCGGCGAGCTCGGCGGTCTGCTCCATCGCGAGTCGCGAGCGTCGTCGCGCGGCAGGGTGGTGCGCGACGACACTGATCAAGAGCAGCGGCACGAACAGTGTGGCGACGAGTGCGAGGTTCGTGTCGTACAGCCACAGCACGCAGACGGTGATGAGCACCATCGTGCCGTCGACGACGGCGGTCAGCGTGACGCCGGAGATTGCGTCGCGCACCTTCGCCGCGTCCTGGATGCGCGACAAGATTTCGCCGACGCGACGCATCTCGTAGAAGCGCAGGGGCAAAAATAAGATGTGGCGCGTGTAATCGGCGACGAGCGCGAGCGATGCCTGGCGGCCGATGTGCGCGAGCAGGTACTGGCGCAGCGCACCGAAGAGTGTGCGGAACACGACGAACAGCAGCATGCCGATGCCGAACGCGTGCAGCAGTGAGCGATCGTTGCGCACGAGCACGGAGTCGACGAGGTGCTGGAGGAAGAATGATGTGCCGAGTGCGAGTGCTGTCATCAGCATCGCACAGACGAATGCTTCGACGAGGATCGGTCGGTACAGCAGCAACAGGTGCATGAAGCGGCGCGCGGGCGTGAGTGCGGCGCCGCCGGTCGCGCTCGCGTCAAGCTTGCGCGCCGGAACGAGCAATAGGAGATTGCCGGTCCAGCGCTGTTCGAGCTCCGCGCGTGTGAGCCGCTCGATGCCGCGAGCCGGATCCGCGACGATGACGCCGCGCTTCGTCACGCGATGGAGCACGATGTAATGCCCGAAGCCCTGCGGCGTGCGCGAGTGAAGAATCGCTGGTAATGGCAGGCGCGCGAGAGCGTCGTACGTGCCCTTCACGGCGCGGCACGAGAAGCCGAGGCGTTCGCCGGCTTTCACCAGGCCGAACAGGGTCGTGCCTGAGCGATCGGTTCCGGAGATGTCGCGCAGCTTCTCGCGCCCGACGCGCAGCTTGTGATGCAGCGCGATTGTCGCGAGTGCCGCCGGGCCGCAGTCGGTTTGATCGGCCTGGCGCACGCATGCGTAACGACGAAGCATGGCGGCACTCTGTTTGCAGCCACCGCGCCAGCGAAACGTGGTGATCCTGCGACGCGTTGCCCGGCGATTTCGACAAGTTGTCGATTGCGGAACACAATCGGTGCGACTCCTCAGCGCGGTGCTCGTCCATCCGAACATGCGAGCAGTTCTGCTGTTGCTGGTGCCCGCGATCGCTCATGCCCAGCCCCCCGACCCTGCGCCCGCGTTCGCGCCCGAGTCGGAGTCCGAGCCGATCACGCTCGCCGATGCGGTGCGGGCCGCGGTCTTGCGTAACCCCGGACTGCTTGCAACGCGAGTCGATGCCGCGATCGCGGACGCGAAGCTCACCTCCGCGCGCGGCGCGCTCGACCTCGTCGCGTCAACAAGCGCGAAATGGCATCACACGCGACCGCGCGCAATCGACGAGGATCCGGCATCGACGACCGTAACCACCTCATCTGCGCTGACGCAGCCGTTGCCAACCGGCGGTTCGGTCGCGCTCACGGCCGATACAGAATTCTCCCGCCAACGCCTCGTCCTCGACGGCACGAGCTCGCGCACCGACAGCAACAGCGCGGACGTCCTCCTCGTACTGCGCCACCCTCTACTGCGCGGTTGGGGTGATGGCACGGCGCCGCGAATCTCGATCGCGCGCACCGAGATTTCACGCGACATCGCCCGCCTCGAAGCCGCCGCGTCGGCAGCGACCACCCTCCGCGATCTCGTCGTCGCGTACTGGGAGCTCGCCTTCGCGCGCGATGACGTCGCGATTCGCCGCCGCTCCCTGAGCGTCGCGAAGGAACAACAGCGCATCACGCGCGCGCGCGTCGCGACGGGCAAGATCGCGAGCTCCGAGCTACTCGCGGTGGGCCAAGCGATCGCATTACGCGAAGATGAGCTGGCGCGCTCCGAAGCCGCTCTCGTCACGCGCTCGCTCGAGCTCGCACGTCTGCTCGGCCGCGACATCAACGACGCTCACACGTTCGATCCGATCGATCGCCGGCCGCCATCGTCGTCGCGGTCGTCGTCGCCGCCGTCGCCGGCGCCGGATCGCGACATTCAGGTCGAGATTGCCGCCGCGCTCGCGCGAAGCCCGGAGCTCGCAACGCTGCGCGCACGCGGTAAAGCCGCGGTGCTCGAGGTCGAGGTCGCAAACAACGCGATGCTGCCAGCGGTCGATGTCACGGCAAGCGTGGGTGTGCACGGCTCCGGCCAAGACTCGAGCACCGCATGGCAAGAACTCACCCATGCCGCAACGCCGGTCTTCGGCGCGTCCGTCGAGGTCACATTTCCGATCGCGAACCGCGCCGCCTCGGGTACGCGCGCCGCCGCGCGGCGGACAGTCAAACGCGTCAAGCTCGACGAGCAGGCGTTAGCTGCCGAGCTGCGGCGCGGCGTCGTCGATGCCGCGACCGCAATGCACGCGGCCCACCGTCGCATCGCCGCACTCGATGATGCCGTCGATCTCGCCGAGCAAGCGATCGAAGCCGAGCGCGCTCGCTGGGAAGCGGGAAAATCGACGAACTACGAGGTCATGCGGCGCCAAGCCGAGCGTGAGGACACCGCGCTGCGCCGCGCGCGTGCGCAAGCCGATCTGCTGGAAGCCGAGGCAATGCTCGATGCCCTAACGGGCGCGATTCTGCCGCGGTACCACGTGCGGTTTTCGGGCTGAAATCAGCCGCCGTGCTCCTTCAGCCACTGATCGATGCGCGCCATCCTCTTCTCTTGGTACGCGCGCAGCTCGGGCGCGAAGTGCGACGCCGGATCGAGCGTCTCTAGGTAGCTCTCCGTATCGACGCGCGAGGCTCGTGCGAGCTCCACGGCGCGCTTGCGATCGATGGGCCAGAGCGCTCGCGCGTAGGTGAATCGTACGGCTGCGCGCAGATGAGCTGGTTCGCGGAGCTTCTCGCGAATCGCGAGCGCTTCGACGAGCGCCGGGCGCGCCGCCGCCGGCTGCCCGGCCTCGATGAGCGCGTAGCCGTACGTCGATAGCGCGTCACCGAGCTCGCTGCCGAGCCGAAGTGATCGCGCGAGCTCGATCCCGCGCCGCGCGAACGGCAACGCTTCGCGGCCGCGCTTGTTATCCGCGAGGATGAACGCGAGCTGATTGAGCACCGTCACCACGCGTGCGTCGACGACCTTCACCTTGTCTGCCGTGGCGAGCGCCTCGCGAAATGCCGCGAGCGCGGGTTCGTCGCGATTCGCGATCGAATACGCAAGCCCCACGTTGTACAGCGCGCCGAACAACATCTCGCTATTCGGCGCCTTGGTCCGCGTCTCGGCGAGCGTCGCGGTGACCTTCTTGATCAGCACCTCGGCTTGCGGCTCGCCGAGCGTATCGAGCTCGGGCACCACGAACTTGTACCGCGCGTAGATTGCCTTCGCGGCGTCGCGCAGCTGCGCGACTTCGGGACGCGACAAACTGATGTGCGCGTGCTCGCCGGCGAGCTGGATGATGATATCTGCCTCGAGCAGGCTGTCTTCGCCGTACGCTGCGCGCGCGTTGCGCCGCGCGCGATCGAGCGCCGCGATCGCTTCTTCCGGACGCCCATGCGCGAAGAAAATGCGCGCGAGCTGCCGGTCCACAATCGCCTCGCTGCCGGCGTCGCCGCCGAGCTTGCCGATGAGCGCACGCGTTTGTTCGGCGATCGTGACGAGCTCGTCGCCTCGATCGGGCTCGAGCACCTGCATGAGCAGTAACGCAAGATCGACGCGCGACCAGTCCTGCCCGGTCCCCGCGAGCAGCTCGCGAAGCTTGTGCTCCGCCCCGGCGCGGTCACGCGTCGCCAATGGCTGCACGAGCGCGCCCTGCAAGCTCAACGCGATCTCGCGAGCTGGATCCGTCATCGGTTGCACGCAGCGCGATGGCGCTGGAATCGCATCGAGCAGCAGCGCGGCGTCGAGCGCTTCGTGCTTCGTCGTGGCGAGCTGCGTGACCAGCCGATCGAATCGATCGAGCGCGACGGCAAGGCATTGCTGGCGCCGCACGCGCAACCCAGCATCATCCGTCGTGCACGCGTTTGCCGACGTCGACGTCCACGCGCCGAGCCACGTCTCGATGCGCGGCGCGACGTACGCGAGCTTCGCGCGCTTCGCCGGCGTCCACACCGTGTGCGGCACCTGCGCGATCTCGCAGCGCGGCTCGCGCCCGACGAGCGTGTACAAGAGCGCGCCGCCGATGAGCACCGCACCTGCCGCACCCGCGGCAACTCGCCATCGCTTGCGTCGCGGCGCGATCGCGGCGAGCAGCGCATCGGCAAGCTCATCCATCGATGGATAGCGCTCGGCCGGCTCCTGACGCAGGCCGCGCGTGACAACCTTGCTGAGCCGCTCGTGATCGATGATCCCCGGTCGATCGTTCGCGCTCGGCCGATGCGCGGTGACCGCTTCGACGAGCGAAACGCATAGCGCGAACTGATCCGCGCGACCGTCGATCGTATGGCCCCATTGCTCGGGCGCCATGTACGCGGGCGTGCCGACGAGCAGCGAGCTCGCTGGACTATCGGACGGCAACGCGAGCCCGAAATCACCCACGCGCACGCGCCCATCATGCCCGACGAGAACGTTCGCCGGCTTGACGTCGCGATGCACGAGGCCGGCCGCGTGCGCCGCCGCGAGCCCGCGCGCCGCGTCGATCAGGCGGTCGACGACGTCGCGCCAGCGGCGGGGCGCGCGGCGCAGCCACGCGCTCAGGCTGCCGGTATCGACGAGCTCCATCGCA
>Ga0070698_100006520_pt1 | contig 12656 bp, 14 predicted proteins | sample KBSK1502metaG_FD_65477 | JGI IMG/M metagenome (GOLD analysis project Ga0070698, IMG submission 65477) | Corn, switchgrass and miscanthus rhizosphere microbial communities from Kellogg Biological Station, Michigan, USA - KBS K1-50-2 metaG | ecosystem: Host-associated > Plants > Roots >... | reverse complement strand
AAGAATGAACTCAGTGAACGAGCCGCGCGGGGAAGGAATCGTGACATGGGGACGTCAGGATGGCACACGGGCAGTTGGATTGAGAAGAGTTTCTGCTGGTCTTCTCGTTTTACTGGGCAGAAAGACCAGGGATAAGTGCTGGCATTCACGTCAAATACAGCACGGATGGAGTTTTCGCGTACCACAGGTGCTTGAAAGCGAGGCTTAGCTAGGCGGCCTTCGCCCTCGTCTGATCTCGCGCGAGACTCCCGGATTACTTTTTCACATTGCCTGCTGGCGGCGGCGTGTTGTTGATCAGAACCGAAACGGTGTCGGCACCAATAGCACCGTTGGCCACGGCCAGATCCGGCTTTCCATCGCTATTGAAGTCTCCCACGGCAACCGAACGAGGGCCACTGTCAGTGCCAAAGTTCATCGCTGCCTTAAAAGTGCCGTTCCCGTTACCCAGCAGTATTGAAACGTCGCTAGAGCCTACGTTGGCCACCGCCAGATCGGCAATTCCATCCTCGTTGAAGTCTCCCACAGCCACGGAGTGAGGCGAATTGCCAGCTCCAAAGCTCACCGCCGGCTGAAAGGTTCCGTCCCCATTCCCCAGCAGTACGGACACATTGTTGGAACCATCGTTAGCGACAGCGAGATCCGCGAGTCCATCCCCATTGAAGTCTCCCACAGCAATGGATTCAGGGAGTGACCCGCCGGAACCAAAGTTCACTGCCGGCTGAAAGGTTCCGTCCCCATTCCCCAGCAGTATGGAAACGCCGGAACCCCAGTTAGCCACCGCCAGATCCAGATTTCCATCCCGATTAAAGTCTCCCACGGCAACAGAAGTAGCAAGACTGCCCGTCCCAAGGATCACGGGTGCCTGAAAGGTTCCATCCCCATTCCCCAGCAGTACCGAAACGGAACCAGGGTTGTCAAAGTTGGCCACGGCCAGATCCAGGTTTCCATCCCGATTGAAGTCTCCCACAACAACGGATTGCGGAACGAATGCGCCCGTTCCGAAGGTCATTGGCTGCCGGAAGGTTCCATCTCCATTGCCCAACAGGATCGAAACGCTACCGAGACTACCTGAATTGTTGACCACTACCAGGTCGGCGACTCCATCTCCATTGACGTCTGCCACAGAAACAGAATACACAGGCGTGCCGGTTCCGAAGGTCACCGCCGTTTGGAAGGTTCCGTCCCCAGTTCCCAGTAGTATCGAAAGGCTATTGGGAAAACCACGGTTGGCCACGGCTAGGTCCGGGATTCCATCCCGATTGAAGTCCCCGACTGCAACGGAATTGGGCGTCGCGCCAACATCGTAGTTCGGTTCTTCCGGGAAGGTCCCATCCCCATTGCCCACCAGTACCGAAACGTTGGAAAACTCGTTAGCCACGGCCAGGTCCGGGATTCCATCCCCATTGAAATCTCCCACCGCAATGGATTGAGGGAAGTCGCCAGCGTCGAAGTTCACCGCCGTCTGGAAGGTTCCATCTCCGTTGCCCCTTAACACCGAAAAGTCGTGGGAACCATCGTTGGCCACTGCCAAATCCAGAATTCCATCTCCATTGAAGTCCCCTACAGCCACGGAAAATGGGCTGAATCCGGCAGCGAAGCTCATCGCCGTCTGGAAGGTCCCATCTCCATTGCCCAGCAGTACCGAAACGTTGGCACCCCCGTTAGCCACGGCTAGATCCGCGATTCCATCTCCGTTGAAGTCTCCCACAGCAACGGATCGAGGCTCATTGCCAGCTTCAAAGTCCACCGCCGGCTGAAAGCTTCCGTCCCCATTCCCCAGCAGTACCGAGACGTTGCGGGAACCCCAATTGGCCACGGCCAGATCGAGAATTCCATCCCCATTGAAGTCTGCTACAACAACAGAATAAGGATTGCTGCCCGCCCGGAGATTCATTGCCGTTTGGAAGCTCCCATCTCCGTTGCCCAGCAGAATCGAAACGCTGCTGGAACCACCGAAGGAAGCCGAGTTGGCCACGGCCAGGTCGAGTATTCCATCTCCATTGAAGTCCCCCACAGCAACGGAAAACGGATTACTGCCAGCAGTGAAGCTCATCGGCATCTGGAAGGTCCCATCTCCATTGCCCAGTAGTACCGAAACGCTGTTGGAACCACTGTTGGCGACGGCCAGGTCGAGTATTCCATCTCGATTGAAGTCCCCCACAGCAACGGATTGAGGAAAATCGCCGACACCGTAGTTGACCGCCGCCTGAAAAGTCCCATCCCCATTGCCCAGCAGTACCGAAATATTGCTCGAACCATAGTTGGCCACCACCAGATCCGGGATTCCATCGGCGTTGAAATCCCCCACGACAACGGAATGAGGTTCACGTCCGGCCGCGAAATCTCTCCGAGAAATGAACGATACCGTCTGCGCTGCCGCGTGACCTCCAAGCGCAAGGATAAGAAGAAAAACTGCCGCCCCTCTAGCTGAGAACTTGACCAATTTGTTTGGGCTCTCCATTTATCCTCCTTTCCCGCAATGTTAGTTCAATGCTTCACTCGTCCTTCGTCACCCGGGCAATGACTTGGCCAATCAAGTCACGCACCATGGTCACCAGATGGGAGGCCATTGCCATCCCCTCCGCCGCACCCCAGGCACGCTTGCGAATCCACCGACAAGTCGCCAAATCGTTGGCAGGGATCGATCAGAGTCCCATTGGGCTCCGTCAGCTCATCAACGTTTGTGGTTGTGCCGTTCCCTGTCGGGTACTCGGTGATCGCCTGGCTAGTGAACCGAGTGGTTTGAGCGGAGCCGTGAATTGCTGCGAGGCCAATGAAGACAACAAACCGCAGCAAGGTTTTCGCGCTCGCGAATCGGCTCTGATGTTCTGACTCGGCTCTCTCCATCGCGACGAACTTTGTCTGGAGAGAAAAACCCTTTCAAGGGACCTAAGCGCAGTTGGGGAACTTCAACCTATCTTTGGGCAATACCATGCGCCCGCCGTGCGCTTATGTCAAGTCGAGCGGTGATCCGATGTCGAGCGGTGATCCGATCGGTGATCCTCTGCTCCAGGACGAGTTTCGATCTCCGCACTGATGCCCCAGGCAGGGGAATCTGGCCCGGGGTAGTGGGCTCCTTTGCAGATTTCTCCCGGAAGTCCAAAGGAAGCGAGGCGCAGCTGAGCTATCTGGGACATGTATTGATGGAAAATCGCAACGGGTTGTCGGTGCAGACCCTTTTGACGGAAAGTAGCGGAAGAGCAGAACGAGACACGGCGATGTTGATGGCGGAAGCGATTCCCGGGGACCAACGAATGACCCTGGGCGGCGACAAGAACTATGATACACAGGAATTTGTGCGGAAATTGCGAGGGATGAACATCACGCCGCACGTCGCGCAGAATGACAGCAACCGTTGGAGCGCGATTGATCAGCGGACCACGCGGCATGCGGGCTATTAGGTGAGTTAGCGGAAGCGCAAACGCGAGGAGCAGTCGTTTGGGTGGATGCAGATGGCGGGGATGTTAAAGAAAGTAAAGGTGCAAGCGATTGACAAGATTCGGTGGGTGTTCACGTTCACCCAGCAAAGCGCGCCCCGTCACGATATCTAAACGGCTTTTCGACTGAGTCGCGATTTGGCAACTAGCGCTGACAAGATGTTTAGTGCAAACAGTAGGAAGCCCGCGACGAAGATAGCAGCGAGCACATTGGAGACAATGGACGAATCGATCCGGTAAACCCGTAACATTCTTGGCTCAGGCTGTGCGGTTACCGCTGCTTTTCGTGTTAAATACCAGAGGGAAGAGAAGACCACAAGCGGTAGGAAAACAGATATAAAGTGCAGCGATGATAGAATTGCTCGGAAAGAAAGATGTAGCCAACGCGAGCAGAGATAGTAGACCCCGGCAAAAATTGCACAAACAAATGAGCTCAGAGCAAGCGCTAAGAAATGGCCCTGTCGCAAATCGAAGGAGTCTGAATCGACAGTGCTGTGATTCGGGAGCAACGCGCCGCCAGCGCCGCGAATAGAACCGTCGCAAAGCTGAAGAGTTTCACTGGCTTTTCATTCACGCTTGATAGTAAACACTATACGGTTAAAGAAACAAGATACCAGCTAGCCTGCAAGCCAGTAGCGCCTTCGCAGGCGCAGAACGTACTGGTTCCCGTCACGCTGGCGAGTATACACCTGCCTGGACTCTGCGGGAGTCAACCCGAGCCGTCTTGACGGCGGAATGGGCCGACAAAACAAAGACCTTGTGCACGAATCCCGCGTGCTTGGAGAAGGCCGAAGCCGAGAAGAAGAGCAGTTAACTCTTGCCAGCGGCTGAGTCGCGCCCCAAGACCTGTAGCGTACGCACCGCGTCGTCCAGCGCGATGCGCTCATCCTGATCATCGGGGTTGCCGTCAAGTTGGGCACGGCGTACTTCTATGGCTTGACGCGCAGCGGCGATTTTCTCTTTAAGTTTTTGCGGTTCAATTTCTATCACGGCAAGGCGAACAGGTTCTTGCCATGACGGATAACGTAGGTCGCTCATACGTCACCTAGCAAAAATCTGTATAGTCTGCTCGTAGAGAGCAGTTTTCACCTATCTACCGCGAGCTAATTTCGGTGTCAAGTGGAAAGTGACGCTGAAATCTCTTTCGTAATGTCCACAATGACGCAGTCCACTTTAAGTACAGAGCATCTGAATAAAGTCGGCGCTTCGAGGTAAAGAACTAATGCCGCGCTGGGTTGTCACTTGTCCAAATTGCTCGCACGAATTCACCCCCACTGAAATAGATAGCACTATGCTTGCGCACGGCCAGCATGATCTATTTGGAGTGTTACCTAAACCCAACGAGAAACGAACGTGCCCGAAGTGCCGCACAGAGTCTGATTTTAATCAGACTGACTTGTTTTACCGCGAAGACGCACGCGGAAAAAGTCAGTCTTCTTAGAGATTAATCCGTAACCAATCCTCCTAGGACGGCTATGACAGAAGTACTCAATGGTTTCCTGGATTGATCTGTCTGAGGCTTGGGTGTAGGGTCCGGGCCATGTCAATCTTCATGATGGTAGCGGATATCGCCGTTCTGGCCTTGGTAGTCGGAATGCTTGATTCAATTAGGACATTCCGGAACTAGACGGAATTCCTGCAACTCTTTGGGCCATGTGCAGCACGTAAGAATCTCAGGTATTTATTGTATTGCGTCCTCGGTACAGATTTGGCAGTCTGCGCGCCTATTTTTTGCGGCCGAGAGGGGACCGTCGAGACATCTTTCCGGCGGTCCCCGTCCATCTTAAATTCCTAGTTTTCCTGTCTTGAAGAGCCGCACACGATCAAGATCATCGTGACGTGGAGTTGTAGGGTGCAATCGCTGTTTTCTATTTCAAAGGGCATGAAGGCGGATTCAGTCGGTGCGGTAGTTACCAGACCATTCGTCATGCAACAGGAAGCGTTGCGCACATATCATCTTCAGCGCTTCACGGATGAGGTTAAACTCTGCTTCTGAACACTCAGGCGTAATGGTCGCAATGATAGTCTGTTCGCCGTCTGGGTCAGGAAGACTCATGCGGTGGATATTTCGATCTGGATCGATCCAATAGCCTTCGGGATCGATGTAGTCCATGTTAGCCATGCTTGCCTCCGCTGTGTTCAGATGAAAGCCGATCCAATAAGGGCGGCATCAGGAGTGAAGTCGCAAAGAAATGCGAATTTGATTCTACGCATTGCAAAGACCTTACGGAATATAAAACGCAGGTAGGGTGACTCACCGTCCGAGTTCCTCTATATTTCCACTGTTTTGGAACTATGAATACGTCGGTTGCCGTCGATTGTTGGGCCAGAGCCCCCGCATGGCCTTCCGGCAGGAACAATAGCACGCCGTCTTCAGTTGCCTGGGCCAACGCTGTCTTTTCATCTCAATGTGCTCGCTGCAACCGACCTTGTTCAGCCTCACAAGAACGGGCGCTCTATTTCTTATTCCGCGAATCTCCACGGCATCAATCGGCTCACAGAGTTCCTGTTGGAAAATTGCTGCGGTGGTCGCGGCGGTTGTGCCTCACGCGAAGAAATCGACATAACGGTTAAGACGAAACGAACGGGCCAACCAAAGAAACAATTGCTGCGAAAGGGGTGATCCGTGAAGGGACGCTACAACGTTCTATTTCTCTGTACCGGCAACTCAGCCCGGTCGATCATGGCGGAGGCTATCATGAACGACAAGGGCAGACTCAACTTCACCGCGTATAGCGCGGGAAGTCGTGCGACAGGGCGAATTCGTCCTGAGTCGATCAAACAGCTAGAAATCGCCCGACTACCGACGGGGAATCTACGCAGTAAGAATTGGGATGAATTTGCGAAGCCCGGCGCTCCACGTCTGGATTTTGTGTTCACCGTCTGCGACAACGCAGCGAAAGAAGTCTGTCCTGTTTGGCCTGGTCAACCCATGACTGCACATTGGGGCGTTCCCGATCCGGCGGAAGTTGTCGGAACTCCTGAGCAAATTAAGCGTGCATTCCGCGATGCATTCATGATGCTCGACCGGAGAATCAGTTTGTTCCTTTGCTTACCTCTTGCAAGTCTGGACAAACTCGCGATCCAAAAGGAAATCGACCGGATCGGTAAAACCAGTGAAGCCCGATCTGCGTAGGCGTTTAACCGCAGAATTTGTCGGAACCCTGCTGCTTGTGGCAACCGTGGTCGGGTCTGGAATCATGGCCGAGCGTCTTTCCGCTGGAAGCGTCGGTCTGGCTCTGTTGGCGAATACCCTTGCAACGGGCGCAGCACTGGTCGCCTTGATCCTGACATTTGGCCCGATATCCGGGGCTCAGTTCAATCCAGTTGTAACCATTGCAGACGCTCTAGAGCGCGCCATTCCGTGGAGGGAGGTACCTGCCTACATCGTTGCGCAAATCCTAGGAGGCATCGGTGGAACGATGTGTGCGCATGCGATGTTCAGTCTACCTGCCATTTCTCTTTCGCAGCACGCTCGCAGCGGCCCAGCGCAAGCATTTAGCGAATTTGTTGCGACATTCGGATTGCTTTCGGTGATTTGGGGTTGTTCCCGATTTCAATCAAGTGTGGTCGCGTTCGCGGTCGGAAGCTACATTACTGCCGCGTATTGGTTCACGGCATCGACCTCGTTTGCCAATCCTGCTGTGACTATAGCAAGGGCTCTGAGCGATACCTTCGCCGGAATAAGGCCAGCAGATGTTGGCGCATTCGTTCTCGCGCAACTCTTGGGAGGAATCGCCGCAACACTTTTGTTTCGTTGGCTGGCACCTGGACTCATCGCTGACGGGACGACTATTGTGGTTCCACACCGCATGAGGAGACGGATCGAGAGTCCACCGGATATGGGATGACATCCGCCAGCGAGTCTCCCCAATTGATTTTCTAAAGATAGTGGGTCTAAAGCCTCTTACGCCTGACGGACTCCGTGGAACAATCAACTTGACGTATTCTATATTTCTGGTATTGTGGAAATATGAGGAAGCCAGACGCATCGCAAATAACAAGGTATGCCGATATGTTCTCGGCCATGGGCACCGAATCCCGCCTCCGCATCATGCAACTGTTGATGACCGCAGAGCCCACGGGATTGGTCGTTGGTGAAATTCAATCGGAGTTGGAAATTCCAAACTCCACACTGTCTCATCACTTGGACAAACTCAGAAACGAAGGTCTCGTTACGGTGCGTCGTGAGGGGACCTACTTGTGGTATCGGGCAAACACCGACGCGCTCAAAGACCTCCTCGGCTTTCTGTACGCCGAGTGCTGCACCCGAAATCGGGTCGTGGCACCAAGAGAAATCATCTCAATTTCAAAGTGAAAAGGAGACCAGATGAGTTCGGGAGACATCAAGACCGTTGTTAAAGAGAAGTACGGTGCAGCCGCAACACGCGCTGCTTCGGGTGTGGGCTCCTCATGCTGTGGCACGAGTCACGCGTCCAGCGTCGAAGGATGCGACCCCATCACCTCCAATCTCTATGAGGCTGGAGAAGCGGCAGCGGTCCCGGAAGCTGCGCTTCGTGCGTCACTTGGTTGCGGGAATCCCACAGCACTTGCGAAACTCGAACCCGGCGAGACCGTTCTCGATCTCGGGTCTGGCGGCGGCATTGACGTTCTTCTTTCCGCTAGGCGGGTCGGTCCCACAGGTAAGGCTTACGGGCTCGACATGACCGACGAAATGTTGAGTCTTGCCGAAGAGAACAAACGCAAATCAGGCCTGACGAACGTCGAATTTCTCAAGGGTGAGATCGAAAATATTCCGCTTCCGGATAACAGCGTGGACGTGATTGTCTCGAACTGTGTGATCAATCTTTCGGGTGACAAGGACCGCGTTCTACAAGAAGCATTTCGCGTTCTGAAGCCGGGTGGCCGTTTTGCGATCTCAGATGTCGTGGTTCGGGGAGAGGTGCCACAAGAAATGCGGCGCAGTATGGAGCTATGGGTCGGTTGCGTGGCGGGAGCACTCTCCGACACGGAGTACCAGCACAAACTAACTGCTGCTGGATTCGAATCCATCGACATCGAAGCCACACGCGTCTACAACGTGGATGATGCTCGCGAATTTCTCGAAGCAGCAGGCATCGACGCGGCTACAATTGCTCCCAAGGTGCAGGACAAATTTATTAGCGCCTTTGTGCGAGCCAAGAAACCAATTGTGGCAAAAGCATGCTGCGGACCAACGTGCTGTACGGCAAGTTAAGTTTCATTTCCGGAGGTTGACCTCAAACCGTCAGCAAAGCAACCTCTCTCGCGGATGTCGTCCTGCCGCCGTTGCTGGCTAAGCTATCGACCACTACGAGTTAGGAAGCGAGATGATTCACAAAATAAATGCGGCGATTGCAGGATATGGGTATGAACGATGCCCCCGACTCAGCGCCGAGCGCAAGCGGATTGTTAGGATCGAAATCCATCCTGCTGGGAAGCTAGCCAACACCGAAACACGCCATTCGCAGACTCCTGCAGCATAGCGCATGGATCGTCGTACGACCTTTTATACAGCTCCTTACGCGCAGTAATCGATAGTCTGCATCTCGCCGTGGATGCTTTTTTCGGTGCTGCGCAGCGCTTCAAAGCCCGATTTCGGAATGCGAAGGTTAGATCTTCGCATCAAAGCGAACAAAGGAATGGGTTGCGGGAATAGCGCCAGGGCTCAACATCAAGGTATCGATAGCAGATATTCGCGTCGAGCACGAAGTCAAACTGTCGGACTTTACGAAGTGGCTGGACAAACCGGGCTCTCATGAAATTGGTCAGTAGCAACGCAAACGCACGCTACGAATGCTGGACTTCTCGTCCGCGGCTCGGCGGTCTACGATACGGAACCGCGCAAATCAATGGCGACAGCAACCATTAATCGACATCGGGTGGATCAGGTGTCCTAGTATCGTTGAGAAAGAAATTCGCGTCCAGCGGAGCCATGATTGTGTGGAAAAGACGTGGCCGTTGGTTGAATCTAAAAAAGCCTTCCAAGTCTCCAGTGGCACGCGCATCGGCAAACCCCAGCGAGCCCTCCCCGAGATTGAACACACCCTGAATGAACCTCAGGATGCTGCCGAAATCGTGGGGCTTCACGTTATTGATGTAGTGCCTGGGCGTGAAAGCAGACACAACAATCAGGGGTACGCGGAAACCATACTGGTAATCGCCTTGATCGCCATCCAGAATGGGCGGGGCTTCGTGGTCGTACCAGCCACCCCAATCGTCCCAGGTAATCAGGATGGCTGTATCGGACCAATAACCTCGACCACTCTCACATGTTTTATCGTTTCCGATAGCATTAACAATGGAGGCCACCCAGGAAGGCCCGCCAACCGTATTCGGACTCCCGGGATGATCGGAATTTTGCCCGATGGGAATCACCCAGCTCACCTGAGCAAGGTTACAAGCGCTGATGTCGTTCAACACATTTGCCGGCTTGAGATCGACGTTGTTCACAAAATCCGGGCCCGTGCACTTACCGCCTCTGGGAGCATCTGCTTGGCAGATGTGATCGATTGCATCCGGCGCCGTCCAGATGGAGCCTGCGCCGGGCGCGTAATATTTCCAACTGACGCCGGCGCTGTTGAGCAGGTCCGCCATAGTTTGATGTTCAAAACATGGATAGATCCTCCGGTTCTCCCCGCTGGGCGTAACCAAGCGGACGAATGTCCCGTCCAGAGCGATGCAACCTGCCGGTCCGGGCGTTCCACCCATGTTCTCTGCGGCGAAGATGCCAGCAGCATCGTCTGAGGCACTGGGCGCCGAAGTCCCGCTAAAAAGGAATTGATGGGCGGGAAAGCTGGGTCCCTGATTGGTTTGGAACATGTAGTTGGCCCAGCCGTACTGCTTCGCGAGTTCGAGGTAAGGATTCAGAATGCCAGTCGAATTGTCTACAAACTTGAATTGCGAAGTGGTTGGACAGGTACCGGAGCAGGGAATATCGCCCGCGCCATCCATTTGGCCGCCATCATACATGCTGAGGAACGCAGCGTGTGCGTGGCTGAGGTCGTATGTATTTCCCAGCGGCACCGATTCTGGATCAGTTACCCCGGTGGGCGAATTTTTATCGAGCCACCCCATGGTGGCAATGTTGTACTGGCGCGCCGTCGGGGTTGTGCTGCATGAAAGACGGTGACCAAAAGGAGGGTGGCATAGGCCCTGAAAGAGATTGTCGGGTGTGCGGTTCTCTTGGAATATGACCACCACGTGGGTAAAGGGAGTTGGGAATTGGATATTGCGGGTATCCTGGGCTTGGGCAAGAACTGCTCCAAAGCAAGCTAGCACGAGGAGAAGAGATAAAGGCTGGGGGATGCGTCTCATTTTTTCCTCCGGAATCGTATTTACAGAGATGAAATGGAAACCTCTCTAAGTGCGTCCGCAGTTGGCAGAACGAATTGATATCGGGTGACTGCCCTCTGAGGGGCTTAGGTCGAAGGCTTTCGGGTCGCGTTCGCTTCCCTTCAGCACCTGACAGCCGAAGTGCAGTGCCCTTTACAGTCTGGGCAAGGAACCCCGGCGAGGACGGGAAGCATCCTGCTTCCGGCGGCATTGGAAAGTCAAGGATCATGTCTGGAATGGATGCAGACCCATCCTGTGGTGATCCCGAATCTGTGGAGGGCAGAGCAGAGACCTGGTTCCTATTCGAGAGCCAGATCGCTTTCTTCTTCCTGTGTTCCCAGGCGGGCATTGATATGGTTTCGTGCCACATGGACTTGAAGCCAGAAAACATCCTGTTCGACGGCCAACACGTTTGGCTCACGGACTGGCAAGCTGCTTTCGTGAACGACCGCTACTTCGATTTGGCCGTCGCGGCGAACTTCCTGCTTACCAACGACGCCGACGAACTCACGTATCTCGAGCGGTATTTTGGCCAACGGCCCAACGAGTACCAACGCGAGATTCTTCCTTATGCGTCAGGTGGTACACATGTTCTACGCCACGGTTTTCCTGTTGCTGGGTTCCGCGGGCAAGCCGATAGACCAAAGTGAGAAGCTTCCCTCCTTCAGAGACTTTCATCGGCGGATATGGGCAGGCGAGGTCAACCTGGCGGACAACGATCTGAAGATCGTCTATGGCAGGGTTCATTGGGAACAGCTCTTACAGAAAATGCGGCAAGCACAATTTGAAGAAGCATTGAGAATTGTTTCAGACCAGCATTCATGCCCGGAAGTCATGCGCCGGCTTTTGCCGCTCCCCCAATGAATGCGAAGTCTCATTGCCGGCGTACCTGTCAGGAGTGAGCGGTCGGAGGTATGTCCCTTTGCAGCGGCGAACGCGGCGACGGTTCGGCTGCGAATTGGTCTTCTGAGCGGATCACGGGCAAACCGGACATGTGACCTCAATGTTCGGTTAGCCGACGCATATAAAAGGGTGCCCCTTTTGGAGTAGGGTTTGGGTGCTTGCCTCAAACCATCCAGAAAGGAACGCCCTTTTATGACTAGCAGCACTAAATATATCGGCATGGACGTGCACAAGGAAAGCATTTCGATCGCGGTCAGAAATGCTGCCGGCAAGATCGCCATGGAATGTGTCATCGAGACGAAAGCGAGCATGATCCTGCAGTTTGTCGACGGGCTACGCGGAGACGTGCATGTCACCTTTGAAGAAGGAACCTGGGCCGCCTGGTTGTACGACCTGCTGAAGCCCCACGTCACGAGACTAGTAGTCTGTGATCCGCGCAGAAATGCTTTGTTGAAGGAAGGCAATCCGAATGACCGCGTCGATGCGCGGAAGCTCGCCGAACTGCTGCACAACAACCAACTGCGCTCGGTCTATCACGGAGACCATGGTCTACGAACCGTGAAGGAGTTGGTGCGCAGTTATCTAACCATCACCAAAGATCTCAGTCGGGTCATGACACGGGTGAAGGCCATTTATCGACCAGTGACTATGCCACGGGCACCCTTTTTTATAGAACAATCCAGACAGAACCTGCGCGGTCAGCGCCGTTGGCATTGTCTTTTCCAAGCCCAGACATGCAGGGTGTAGAATCCCTGCTCGCTACACCCACTCGATGCCGTGGAACTGAAGCGAACCGATGAGGCTGCCTTTCCCCTCGGGTTTCTGATCCAGGCCTATGGTGTCTTCTCCGTCGCCGCGCATGCAAAATTAGACCCTTAGCGAGCCACGGAACGCCCTAGCGGCATAGTAAGAGTCCGCACCGCTGTGATAGACGAAAACAGTGTCGTAGCGGCGATCACAAAAGAGGGCGCCGCCGAGTTTTCTGATATCAGAAGGTGTTTT
>Ga0070698_100006519_pt1 | contig 12657 bp, 10 predicted proteins | sample KBSK1502metaG_FD_65477 | JGI IMG/M metagenome (GOLD analysis project Ga0070698, IMG submission 65477) | Corn, switchgrass and miscanthus rhizosphere microbial communities from Kellogg Biological Station, Michigan, USA - KBS K1-50-2 metaG | ecosystem: Host-associated > Plants > Roots >... | reverse complement strand
TCGAAGTGCAGGTGCGTGTTGATCACCCAGCGGATGTCTTCAGGCTGGTGACCCAGCTCGGCGAGCGCGTCTTCGAGCTTCGTCCGTCCGTTCGCGCCGGCATTATCGACCCCGTAGATCTCGATGAACTTGTCGTTCTCCTTGTTACCGATTCCCGTATCGATGAGGACCAGCCCGTCGTCGTGCTCGATGAGGAGGCAGCGCAACGCCAACGGAATGCGATTCTTGTCGTCAGGCGGAGCCCGGCGCGCCCACAGCGCCTTGGGGACGATGCCGAACATGGCTCCCCCGTCGAGGTGCTGCCTGCCGCCCTCGAGGGCGTGACACCGGAAGCGACCAACGCTAAAGGTTGTGTACGTCAACGAGCGTCGTCGCTCCATTACCCTGCGCGAGTCTCAGCAGCTTCGCCAAACATTTCGCCGCCGCAACCGCATCGCCGGTCGCCCGGTGCCGTCCCTCGATCTCGATCCCAAAGTGATAGCTCACCGTGTCGAGGTTCCGTCGCGGGAGATCGGGCAACAGCTTCCGTGCGAGCCGGACCGTGCAGACGCGCGGGCCCTGCAACAGCAATCCCGTGGCGCGCTCGATCTCCGTCGAGACGAATGCCCAATCGAAGCGCGCGTTGTGCGCGACGAAGACGCATCCCTCCAACGCCCGGAGCAGCTCGTCGGCGATCATGTCGAACGTCGGGGCATCGCGGACCAGCTTTGCGTCGATACCGGTCAGGCCGGCGACGAATTGTGGAATGGGGATGCCGGGATTGACCAGCGAGTGAAATGCCACCGTGCCGTCCAGCGTGACGACGGCGATCTCCATGATGCGGTCGCCGCGAAAGGCGCGGACACCCGTCGTCTCGACATCGACAACGGCCCACCGGCACGCTTCCAGGGGCGGACTCGCCTCGGGGGCCGCGTCGGCGACGGTCCAGCGGCCGTCGGTGGTGCGGCCAAAGCGCCGATCGGGGGCGAGCAGCGTCGCCGCGATGCGGTCGGCGGTGTGCCGGTTGGCCTGGGCGATGCCGAGGACGTCGCGCACGATGGCGAGACTCGCGGCGGGCCCGCTCTGGAGGAAGGAAATGGCTCGGGCGGTGAGCGAAGACGAGGGCACAGCGGCCAATCCGTTCAGAGATCGTCTCGCCGCAGCGGCAACGTCATGCAGCGCGGCCCCCCGCCGCCGCGCACCAGCTCGCTGCCTTCGATGGAAATCACCGCCCGCTCACCGTCCTTCAGCATCTCCTCCCCGGTGAGGAGGTTCACGCCCTCGACCAGCCGAAAGCCCGCGCTCGTCAGCTCATTCAGTGTGGCGTCGTTGCGGTCATAGCTCAAGATGACGCCGGGCCGTACGGCGAACGAGTTGCACGCCGACGCCCACTGCTCGCGCTCCTGGACGGTGCGCTGATTGCCACCGCAAAAAATCGGCTCGAGCGGCTGATCCACCGCTTGCATGGCGGCAAAGAAGTTCGGGACCTCTTTCACACCCTTCGAACGCTTGCGGCGGTGCAACACCGCGAGACGCTCCGGCCCGACGAAGTGCGGCGGATAGATCAGACACAGGTCGCGATCCACCTGCGTGAAGATCATATCCAGATGGATCGCCGTCCGCTCGGCGGGCATGACGACGATGATCACGTCGGTGACGTTGCAATGCGTGAACGCGAGCTCGCAGAGCAGGTCGAGCGCCGCGGGGCTGGAGCGCTCGCTGAAGCCGAGCAGCAGGAGGTCGGGGCGGACGGGATGCACGTCCCCGCCTTCCAGCGTGTAGTTGATCCGCTTCTCTTCAGAGCCGTCATAGAGAATGCCGGCGTTCTCGAACTTGTGAGCGTAACGGAAGAGCGCCTTGATCAGCAATTCTTCAGTCCAGCGCACGCCATGGCGCATCGAGCCGATGATCGAGTGATCGCCGATCACGATCCCGACGTCGCGCGTGAAGAACAGATTGGGGAGCGGTGGGAGCGCGTAAGCCACTTCGTTGAGCGCGCGCGCGATCGGCCCTCCGTCTTCCAGCGCACCCTCGACCATCAGCGCGACGAAATCCTCCGACGACAGCGCGGTCATCTGTTTGGCGAGCGCGTCCGAGGGAATCACTTCGAGCGCGCGCGTGGTGAGGAATTCCCGCACTTCCGGCTGGCCGGCAATCTCGACCAGCGCGTCGCGCACTTCATGGACCTCGGCGAAGCGCTCCAGCACCGCGACCAGGCGGCGGTGCTCGCGTTGCGCGATTTCGAGGTCGATGATGTCGTCGTAGAGGTAGTCTTCGCGCGTGCCGGGCGTCACCGCCACCAACTCTTTGCCCGGAGTATGCACCAAGACCGACCGGAGCGCGCCGATCTCGGACGTGACGTGGACTCGAGGCATGCGGAAAGCTAACGGTTAGCCAGGGAGTAGCTCAGCGTCTCCAGTTCCAGCGCCATGTTGACCGTCTTGACTTCGACGTCAGGGGGAACGTTCAGCGGGACCGGCGCGAAATTGAGAATCGCCTTCACCCCGCTGCGCACCAGCCGGTCCACGACCTGCTGCGCCGACTCGGCCGGCGTCGCGACGATGGCGATGTCGCTGGGGTCTTTCTTGAGGTCCGCTTCGAGGTGTTTGACGTCGCGGACGACGAGGCCATTCCAGCGTGAGCCGATCTTGCGGGCATCCTGATCGTAGATCGCGGTGATGTGAAAGCCGCGCTGGCGAAAGCCGTGATACTGCACCAGCGCACCGCCCATCCGCCCCGCCCCGACCAGCACGACGCGGTAGCCGCGCTCCAGTCCGAGGATGTCGCGGATGCGGCGCGTCAGCTCGGGAACGGCGTACCCGAGGCCGCGTTTGCCGAAGGAGCCGAAGAACGAGAGGTCTTTGCGAACCTGTGCGGAGGTCGTGCCGCCGAGGCGCGCCAGCTCTCCGGAGGAGATCGTGGGACGGGCCTGGGCGTTGGCCTGCTCGAGGAAGCGAAGGTAGACGGACAGCCGCCGCACGGTGCTGTCGGAGATCTTCCGCATTGTGAACTATTTCACAATGAGTGACCTCGGCGCAAGAGCCGGGAGGCACAGCCTTCGCGCGGTCATTGGCAACAGGCCAGGCTGCAGCGGTCGGGGCGTTTGCCGGGTTTCATCGATCGCGTGAACGTGGCGATTTGCTCCAACGCGGCTGGGGCGAGCGCATAGTAGATCCACCGGCCGTCACGGCGCGCCTTGACCAGGCCCGATTTCTTCAAAACTCCTAAATGAAATGAGATCCGGGGTTGCGAGATGTCGAGCGATTGCTCCAGCTCGCAAACGCATCGCTCCTTATGTGCCAGCAAATCGATGATGTGAAGGCGGGTGACATCCGACATCGCGTGAAACCAGCTCGCGACGCGGGCGGTCTCGCGGAACGGTGTGGTGACCATGCGCATTGGTCTGGCCATGCCCGCAACATATCAACTTTTTTTAATATATCAATTAGGGCTGCCCAGCAACTTTGGCGGGCACGGCACTATTCGTCGTGGTCGCTGTGCCAAGTTGGCCGCTGCTGTTGGAGCCCCAGCAATACGCTATGTGCGCCGTTGTCACGCCACACGAGTGCCCACCGCCAGTGCTCAGCGCCGCGAAAACCAGCCCGCCGGCGACCGCCACAGGCCTTGTCCGCTGGGTCGTTGTGCTATCGCCTAGCTGACCGGCGGTATTAGCACCCCAGCAGTACGCGATTCCGCTCGTGGTCAGCCCGCAGGTGTGGGACCCCCCCGTACTCACTGTGGCGAACGCGAGGCCTCCTACGACCGCGACAGGACTCGTTCGGCTGGTGGTTGTGCTGTCGCCCAGTTGTCCGGCACTGTTTGCGCCCCAGCAATACGCCGCACCGCCGCTCGTCACTCCGCACGTATGTCCACCGCCCGCGCTGACCATGGTGAATGTGAGGCCGCCCATAACGACCACCGGCGTGCTTCGGTCGGTAATCGTGCCGTCGCCCAGTTGCCCAGCATTGTTCTGCCCCCAGCAGTAGACTGCGCCGTTGGTCGTCACGCCGCAGGTGTGATAATCGCTTCCGACCTGCACGGCGCCAAAAGTGTGCCCACCGGCGACCGCTACGGGACTGTTTTGCTCGTTCGCGGTTCCATCACCAAGCTCGCCGTGGGTGTTGGAGCCCCAGCAATACGCGGTCTGCGCCGTTGTCAGCCCGCAGGTGTGGTTTAGCCCCGCGCTGACTGTCGCGAACGCGAGTCCTCCTCCAACGGGCGCAGGGCTCGTGCGGTCGGTAGTTGTTCCGTCTCCGATGTTTCCGGAGAGATTCCCGCCCCAGCAATACGCCGCACTGCCTGTTGTCACGCCGCAACTGAAGTCGTTGCCGGCGCTGACCGCGACAAACGTGAGTCCGCCGCTGACCGCCGCTGGACGCAACCGCTGCGTTGTCGTGCCGTCTCCGAGCTCGCCGAGATTGTTATCGCCCCAACAATACGCGGCACCGCTAGGCGTCACGCCACAGGTCTGTGGGCCTCCTCCAGCCAGCGTCGCGAAGGCCAGAGTCGCCACCATGATGGTGGACGTTCCGCTGTGTCCCTCGCTCGTCGCAGTAATCGTGGTCGAGCCGGCCGCCACCCCGCTCACAAGGCCGGTCGATGACACCGTGGCGATCGTACTGTCCCCGGTCGACCAAGTAATCACGCGTCCTGCGAGCACCTGTCCGGATGCGTCCTTCGTCGTCGCGGTCAGCTGCGCCGTCGCCCCAACGTTGACGACGGCTGTTGCCGGACTCACGGAGACGGAAGCGACCATTGCCGGCGGGGCGGTCGAATTCGTGCCGCCACCACAAGCGGCGATCGTGAGCATGACCACCTTGCCGACGCGACGCACGAATCGAATCATGATCCCTCACAAAACCGCCAAACTGCTTGCGTTCGACGGGACTGGCGCGATGTTTGACCGTCGGCGGCCCACAACGCGCGGGCCGACGCTTGTAGGACTGTCGCGGCGAGGGCCTAAACGTGACGCTCCGGGCGGAACCTGTTGAGGCTCTCGAGCACTTCAGGGCGGGACTCGAGCTTCTGGCCCTGCGCGCGCTCGGTTCGCTCGATGCGGCTCGGGAAGCGGTGCAGGAAACGTTGGCCCGCGCGATTGTCGCGCTACAAAACGGCCAACCATCCGACCTCGCCAAGCTGCCGGCATTCGTTGCGGGCATCGCGCGCCATGTCTGTGTCGACATGCTGCGCGCCCAACGGCGAGTCGTTCCTCTCGATACGCTATCGGCGGATCATCAGCTCTCCGGCGAGGCCGACGCCCTCAGTGCACTCGTGTCCGCCGCCGAACGCGCGCGCGTGCGCGGTGCCCTGGCACGACTGACGCGGGATGATCGCGAGCTGCTCCAGCTGTGTTATTACGACGGTCTGACCCCAGGCGAGATTGCGGCGCGGCTCGGTGAACCGGCTGAGCGTGTCCGAAAACGCAAGTCCCGAGCGCTCGAACGCCTCCGCGAAGTCTTCCATGGGGCGGTGAGTCACGAAACCTCCTCGAGTGCGACTAAGAACAGAGGAGGCTCGTCCCATAAACCAGGAACTGCTGACCTGTGAGGCCATCGCCGACCGCGGGCTGATCGAGCGGTATGTGTCCGGACGGCTCAGTGACGAGCCTGGCCGCACGGAACTCGAGGCGCATCTGCTGATGTGCGCCGCGTGCCGCGACGAAGTCCGGTTAGCCATGGTCGTCCGCGCCGAGCTGGGGGCACCGCAGCGACGCTCATGGTGGTGGCTGGGCGTCGGCGCCGCTGCGGCGGTCCTGATTCTCCTCGTCGCGCGACCGACGTTCCGATCACGTCCGGACGACACCGTCGAGCGCGGCACCACTGAAGGCCTGCCCGTCATCACCGCTCTCAGTCCCCCGCTGGACGCGGTGGTTCCGCCGCGCGCGATTCGTTTCCTGTGGCACTCCGTCGACCACAACGTGCAGTACCGCCTGAGCCTCACAAACCAACGGGGGGACATGCTGTGGTCGTTCGAGACGATGGACACCACGGCTCTGCTGCCCGCCGATGTGCGAGTCCAGCGCGGCAATCCCTACTTCTGGTACATCGATGCCCTGCTGGCTGACGGTCGCTCGGCCACCAGCCGCGTCCAGCGGTTCACCGTTGTGCGATGAAATCACCGAGCGTCTACCTCTGCGGTGTTGGCGTCGTCCTCGCGTGCACGGGGTCGCCGGAGACGGGAGTGACGCGCTCGGTGTCGTTCGATAGCGTGCTCGCCGTCGGTGAGAGCATCTACTATCGCGGCGAGTACGACCAGGCCCGCACAGTCTGGGGCAATGCGCTGGCACGCGCCCGCGTGCGGGGTGACTCCACAGACACCGCGCGATTACTCACGTGGCTCGGCCTCGTCGCGTGGCGCCAAGGCGATTACCCTGGCGCGCGCCAGCTCGGCGAGCAGGCGCTGGCGCTGAAGCTCCGGTTGCACCTCACGCAGGACTTCTTCAAATCCTATAACGCGCTGGGCCTGCTCGCGTGGAATGAATCGCGACTGGGTGATGCCGTTGCGCTGTTCGAGAAAGCCAGGGCGGCTGCCAAAGCTGCCGATGACACCAAGGGACTGACGGCGGTGTCAGGCAACCTGGCGCTCGTCTATACCGACCTTGGCGATTTCGCGGCCGCAGCGAGGGGCTTCCACGCGGCGCGTGACAACGCTCGCCGGATCGGTGACGCGCGGCTGGAAGGCAACGCGCTGTCTAATCTTGGAATGCTCCACATTCGAACCGGCGACCCACAGGCCGCCGTCGCGGTGCTCGATGAGGCTCGGGAGCGGTATCGCACGATCGCCTACGCCACGGGCGAGCAGAACGCGCTCGGCCAGCTCGGCAGCGCCTATGATGCGCTCGGCGAGCCGCATGTGGCGTTGGCCACACTCGACAGCGCACTCGCGGCCGCCCGGGCGCAGGGGCTGCGTCAGAGCGAAGCGAGCGATCTCGAGGCGTTGGGTCAGCTATACCAAGAGGCAGGCGATTCGCGGCGTGCGCTCGCCCTTTACGCCAACGCCCAGACGATCAACCACGACCTCAATCTCGATGAGGAGACAGGCGCGGACCTGCGCAGCGAGGCGGAGATCCACCTCGCGCTCGGCGACCTCGCTGGAGCGACGCGCGACGTAGAAACCGCGCGTGGGATCCACCACCGCATCCACGCACCCATGGACGAGATCGGCGATGCACTGCTCCTCGCTGACGTCCTGGATCGCGCGGGCCGGCATGCCGAGAGTCGCGCCCAGCTCGCCGCCGCGCGGCGGCTCGCGGCGGGGCTCGAGGCCCGACCCGTGCACATGGAAGTGGCGCTCGCCGCGGCGCGGATCGCCGATCGGGCCGCCGACGCGCCGGAAGTTTTGCGTGTCTTGGCGGTCGCGCGCAACGAGCTCGGACGCGGCGGCTACGACACCGAATGGCAGGCGGCAGGGCTTCTGGCGCGGGCCTACGCCCGTCTGGGACGGCTCACTGCCGCCATCGCCGCCGGACGAGAGGCTGTCGCGGCGATCGAGCGCGTTCGCAGCAACTTTGCCTCCGCCTTCCTGCGCACCAACTACCTCGCCGATCGTACTACGGCGTACGCGGATCTCGTCGGCGCATTGGCACGTGCCGGCCGCCTCGACGAGGCGTTCGAGGTGAGCGACGCGGCGCATGGCCGCGCCTTGGTGGAGCACCTGGTGATCCGCGACGATAGCGCCGCCCACTCGTCCCCCGCGAGGAGGCTGGCAAATCGCGAAGCGTTACTCCGCCGCATCGACCAGCTCGCGCTCAAACTGGCCAGCATCGAGCGGGACGCCGAGCCACACCCCGACTCGTCTGCCCGCGCGGCAATCACCGATTTGTCGCAGCGACTCCAAGCGGCGCGGGCCGAGTACGAAGCACTCATCGTGCAAAGCGCGGAGGAGACGACGCCGACGGCGGCACTGCTCGGCGGCGGATCGTTTCGGGCGCGCGACGTTCGCGCCAGCCTCGAACCGGGACAGGTGCTGCTCGAGTATTTGGTGAGCGCGGACCGCGTCATGGTCTTTGTGGTCACGCCGGACACGCTACGGTTCTTCGAGACCCGCATTGCGATTGACAACGTCGCCAGCCGGGTCCGCCTCGCCAGGGATTTCCTCGCCAACCCCGAGTCGCCCCGGGAGCCACCCACTCCGGCGCTCGGCAGCCTCTACGATGCGCTGCTCCGTCCAGCCGAGCGCGTTGGAGCGCTCACCACGGCGCATTCCGTGATCGTCGTGCCGCACGGGCTCCTGACCTACCTCCCGTTCGCGGCGCTGCGGAACGACGCCACGGGACGCTATGTCGTGGAAGATCACGCGGTCAGCTATCTGCCGTCCGCCTCGGCGCTGCCGGCACTGCGTCGCGACCGCACCGAGTGGACGGCCGGCCCTCGTGGCGTCGCCGCGGTTTTTGTACCAGATCCGAGCGCACTGCGCGCCACGCGCGACGAAGCGTCTGCGGTGGAGCGTGGCCTCGGCGGCACCCGCGTCCTGCTGGGCAGACAAGCCACGGAGGCTCGACTCCGAACAGCGCTCGCCACTGTTCCAATCGTGCATGTGGCAGGCCACGGCGTGATGAACGCCGCCAATCCGATGTTCTCCCGCCTCGAGCTGGCCCGAGGCGATGGCACGCCGGAAGACGACGGCCGGCTGGAAGTGCACGAGCTGCTCGCTCTACCGGTGGTCAGTCAGCTGGTGTTTTTGTCAGGTTGCGAAACGGGTCTCGGAACGGCGTGGTCGAGCGCATTTGCGCGTGGAGAGGATTACACCACACTCGCTCAAGCATTTCTGTCGGCGGGTGCTCGCGGCATCGTCGCCACGTTGTGGCGCGTCGAGGACCAGAGTGCAGCCGTCTTCGCACGACGATTCTACGAGCACCTCCGGGACCGGCCGCCCGTTGACGCATTGGCCGCCGCACAACGGGAGATGCTGGCTGATCCACGCTATCGAGCACCGTACTACTGGGCTGCCTATAGCCTCAGCGGAGTAGGAGATCGCATATCTCAGCGCGTTATTAATGAAAGACGAGGAGCACCATGAAGCTCGGCCTACTCGGCGCACTGACGCTGTTGGCGGTGATCTGCTCCGCCTGCACCGACCGTGCTCCCACCGCTCTCGGCATTCGGGCGTCGCAGACAAGCACCGCGACCGTCACAGTCACCACGGTGAGCCCGAACAACGCTCCGCAGGACACCACGATTGACTCGCACGTCTACGGGAGCGGATTCGATCGGGGGTCCAAGGCTCAGTGGGCCCAGAACGGCGTGTCCTCTCCCGATGTCAAGACGAACTCGACGCAATACGTGAGCGCTACGGAGTTGATCGCCAACATTACCATCGCGAGCACCGCCGCCGCCGGTTCCTACGACGTCGCGGTGACAACGTCGAAGGGCATAAAAGGGATCGGGAGCGAGCTGTTTATCATCAGCACTCGACCGGTCGCAACCGTAGCGGTCAGTCCTATCAGCGCAAACATTGCGGCTAGCAGTTCGCTGGAATTCACCGCCATTACTTACGACAAGGCCGGAAAAGTCCTGACCGGACGGTTCGTCAGCTGGGCGAGTAGCGACGTCTCCGTGGCGACGGTTTCCGCAAGTGGATTGGTGACCGGAGTGGCCCCGGGGAACGCGACCATCATCGCCACGAGTGAAGGCGTGAGCGGTACGGCGGCGGTCATAGTGAGCGCCATCCCAACCGGGACTCTGGCGTTCACGACGCTGAGTGTCGGATCGTTGCACACCTGCGCCCTGACGTCCGCGGGGGCCGCATACTGCTGGGGTTACAATGCCAACGGCCAGCTCGGCAACGGATCGACGGCGGACAGCCCGGCGCCCGTAGCGGTCGCCGGCAATCTCAGTTTCAGCGCGATCAGTCCCGGCTATTGGGCGACGTGTGGCATCGCAACAGGCAGCGCAGCGTACTGTTGGGGACAGAATGTCAGCGGGCTCTTCGGTGACGGGACGAGCAACAATAGTCTGACGCCCGTTCCAGCCGGCAGTGGACTCAGCGTTGCCGCCCTGACCCAGGGTGATCAGCATACGTGCGCGCTGAATGGCGCTGGCAGCCCGTATTGCTGGGGGTGGAACCACTATGGGCAGCTTGGCAACGGTTCGACAACCGATAGCCCCGTGCCTCTGGCCGTCTCGGGCGGTCTGACGTTTTCGACGGTCACTAGCAGCGGCCCGGCAGACCACAACTGCGGTCTGACCGGAAGTGGAGCGGCGTATTGTTGGGGACTCAATTCCGCTGGGCAGATCGGCGGACCGACCAGCGCACTGTGTAAACTGCCGCTCTCGAAAACGGCCACCGTGGCCTGCGCTCTTGATCCGGTCGCGGTTGCTGGCGGTCTGAACTTCGTCTCGATCAGCGTCGGCTACGCTCACACGTGCGGAGTGACAGCCGGTGGTGCCGCCTATTGCTGGGGTGACAACTCGGTCGGTGAATTAGGTGATGGCACGACGACGAACCGCGCCTCCCCCGTAGCGGTCGCCGGCGGGTTGACCTTCAGCGCCATCAGCGCCGGCACGCGTTTCTCCTGCGGTTTGGCGACGAGCGGAGCCGTGTACTGCTGGGGAGAGAATACGCATGGTCAGCTTGGCGATGGTACGAACGTCGCTCGAGCCAACCCGACCGCAGTCTCGGGCGGGGTCAGCTTTAGTCTTGTGAAAGCAGGCAGCCACCACGCGTGCGGAATTTCAACAACGGCCACGGCATACTGCTGGGGAGCGAACCTGCACAGTCAGCTCGGGGACGGCGCTACGGCCGACAGTAACAGCCCCGTGAAGGTCGCGTACCAGCCTTAGCGCGAACGCATCAGACGTACGAAGTCGGCAGGCCATAATCGCTCCGGGCGCAGCGTGGGGTCTAGGCCCAAGGCTTCCAGGTCTGCCTGAGTCACCCCCGGCACGGCGTTCTTCAGCTGCTTGCGCCTCTTGCTGAAGCACGCCGTGACGAATTTCCGAAATGGCGCGATTTCCTGCGGCCCGACCAGTGGCTGCGCGAGCGGCGTCAGCCGCACGACCGCGCTCCGAACCTTGGGCGGCGGCGTAAACGCCCCCGCCGCCACCGTGAAGAGTTTCTCCACTCGGCACACGGCCTGTACGCCCACCGAGAGCGCCCCGTACGTCTTGCCCCCAGGTTTGGCGCCGAGGCGATCCGCGACCTCCGCCTGAACCAGAAAAACGACGCGCTCCGGCACGGGCGGCGTCAGCGCCTTCTCCAGCAACGGCGATGTGATGTAGTACGGAATGTTGCCCACGACCTTCGCAACGCGTGGCCATGCAACCCGCAGCGCGTCCCCTTCTATCACCGTGAGCTGGTCGCGCGCCAATGCGGCGGCCAGCCGCCGGTCCCGCTCGATCGCAATCACCTTCAGCCCGCGATCCAGCAACACGCTCGTAAGCGTGCCACGCCCCGGACCAATCTCGAGAACGGTCTCGCCTGCGACCGGGTCCAGCGCATCCACGATTCGCCCCAGGATCCCGGGGTCGTTGAGAAAATGCTGGCCGAGTCGTCTCAGACTTTGAGCAACACGAGGGTACGGTCGTCGTTGGCGGGCGCGCCGTCGGTAAACGCGGCGATGTCGGTGAAGACGGCTTCGAGAATGTGCCGGGCGGGACGGCTGCGGAGGTTGACGACGTGGCTCAGTACGCGCTGCTCGCCGAAGCGCTCGCCGTTCTGTCCGCGCGCATCACCCAAACCATCCGTAAAGAGGCAAAGTACGGCCTTGCCGCGCTCGAACGGCAAGCTGCGCTCCTCGCCGCCCTTGCCCAGGCCGAGCGGTGGCCGCGTGGCTTCGAGCCGCGTGATCACACCCTCGTCGGTGGACACCAGAAATGCGTGCGGGTGTCCGGCGTTGGCGTACGTGAGCGTGCCCTGCGCCGGATCCACAACGGCGTAGCACAGCGTGAGAAACATCTCCGTCTCTTCGAGCTCCTCCGCGAGCGACATCTCGAGACGCCGCAGCGCCTCGTGGGGCGACTCCGCGGTCTCGGCGTGGATACCGGAAGCGGCCATCGCCAGCGCCATGATGAGCGCCGCGCCGAACCCGTGGCTCGAGACGTCGCCGATCATCACGCCGACACGCTCACCATGCAGGCTCAGCAGGTTATAGAAGTCGCCACCCACGGACTCCGCCGGGCGGCACCGCGCCGCCACGTCCGCCTTGGTCGCGACCACCGCGGGGGACGGGAGCAGTTTGAGCTGGAGGTCGTGCGCGAGCTCCAGCTCACGGCGCACCCGCTGCTGGCCGAGGTCGCGCTCGACCAGGCGCGCATTCTCGATCGCCGCCCCGATCTGGTTCGCGATGGCGGCGACGAGCTTGCGGTCGCCGGCCGTAAACGCGTCCTCTCCTGTCCGGTCGGTGAGATTGATGACGCCGATGGGCGTGGGCACGCGGCCCGGCGACGCGTACACCACCGGTACGGAGAGAAACGCGTGGCCGCGGTAGCCGCGCTCGATCGGGTTTGGCGGCTTGTGAGCGCGCGGGTCGGCGGGGTCGTAGCTGATGATGCGCATCTCGCGAAACACGCGCGCCGCAATCGACTTGGGATCGTCGACTTCGATCGGGTCCATCTCCTTCAGCTCGACGCCCCGGGCGGCGACGAGGCGCAGGACATGCGCCCGCGGGTCGTGGACCAGCAGCGTCGCGCGGCGCGCGCGCACCACCGCCGACACTTCCCGCAAGATCCGGTTCGCGGC
>Ga0070698_100006517_pt1 | contig 12657 bp, 9 predicted proteins | sample KBSK1502metaG_FD_65477 | JGI IMG/M metagenome (GOLD analysis project Ga0070698, IMG submission 65477) | Corn, switchgrass and miscanthus rhizosphere microbial communities from Kellogg Biological Station, Michigan, USA - KBS K1-50-2 metaG | ecosystem: Host-associated > Plants > Roots >... | reverse complement strand
GCCGGTGCCGGCAGCGGCAAGACGCGCGTGCTTACGACGCGGATCGCATGGCTGCTGGCGACCGGCCAGGCGAGTCCGCTGTCGGTGCTCGCCGTGACCTTCACCAACAAGGCCGCCAAGGAAATGCTCTTGCGGCTATCCGCGCTGACGCCGGTAAACACGCGCGGGATGTGGATCGGCACCTTCCACGGCCTGTGCAACCGGATGCTGCGCGCGCACTATCGCGACGCCGGCCTGCCGCAGCTCTACCAGATCATGGACATGCAGGACCAGCTCGCGCTGATCAAGCGCGTGTACAAGGCGCACGGCATCGACGACAACCGCTTTCCGGCGCGCCAACTGCAGGCGCTCGTCAACGGCGCGAAAGAGGAAGGCTTGCGGCCCAATCAGGTCGAGGCGCACGACGAATTCACGCGCCGGCAGGTCGAGCATTTTGCTCTCTACGAAGAGGCTTGCCGGCGCGAAGGCGTCGTCGACTTCCCCGAGCTTCTGTTGCGGACCTTCGAGCTGTTGTCCCGCCACGATGCCCTGCGCGCGCATTACCAGCGCCGGTTCTCGCACGTGCTCGTCGATGAGTTCCAGGACACCAACGCGCTGCAGTATCGCTGGCTCAAGCTCCTCGCCGGGCCGCATGCCGCGGTCTTTGCCGTCGGCGACGACGACCAGTCGATCTACGCCTTTCGCGGCGCCAGCGTTGCCAACATGCAGCACTTCGAGCGCGACTTCGGCACGCCCGAGGCACCGGTGAAGCTCGTCAAGCTGGAGCAGAACTATCGCTCGCACGGCCATATCCTCGACGCAGCGAATGCGCTGATCAGGCACAACCAGGCGCGGCTGGGCAAGAGCCTGTGGACCATCGACGGCAAGGGCGAGCCGGTGCGCGCGTACGCCGCGCCGTCCGACTTCGACGAAGCTGCATTCATCGTCGACGTCGTGAGAGGCCTCGTCGAGGACGCGGTGCCGCCGTCGGAGATCGCGCTGCTTTACCGCTCCAACGCGCAGTCACGCGTGCTGGAGCACGCGCTTTTCAACGCCGGCATGCCGTATCGGGTCTACGGCGGCATGCGCTTTTTCGAGCGCGCGGAAATCAAGCACGCGCTCGCCTATCTGCGTCTGCTCGCCGCGCCCGACGATGACGGCGCGTTCCTGCGTGTGGTCAATTTCCCGCCGCGCGGGGTGGGCGCCCGAACGCTGGAGACGCTGCAGGACCGAGCCCGCAGCACGGGCACGAGCCTGTGGCAGGCGGCGCGCGCGGCGACCGTCGGCGGCAAGGCGGGAGCGAGCGTCGCCGCGTTCATGAAGCAGGTCGACGCGATGCGCGCAGCGACCGCGGGTCTGCCGCTTGCAGAAAGGGTCGAGCACGTGGTGCACGCGAGCGGTTTGCGCGAGCACTACCGCGCGGAGAAGGACGGCCAGGATCGGATCGAGAATCTGCAGGAGCTTGTCAACGCTGCCGAGAGCTTCGTGCGCGAATCCGATTTCCAGGTCGCCGGTGCGGCGGAAGTCGAAACCGGCGACGCCTTGACCGCGTTCCTTGCGCACGCCGCGCTGGAGGCCGGCGAAACGCAGGCCGCGGAAGGTCACTCGGCGTTGCAGCTGATGACCGTGCATGCCGCAAAGGGCCTCGAGTTTCATACCGTTTTCGTCACGGGCCTCGAGGAAGGGCTGTTTCCACACGAAAACAGTCTGTCGGAATACGACGGCGTGGAGGAGGAGCGGCGCCTTGCGTACGTCGCCATCACGCGCGCGCGGCGGCGCCTGTACCTCACTCACGCGCAGAGCCGCATGTTGCACGGGCAGCTGCGCTATAACATCGCCTCGCGTTTCTTAGACGAGTTGCCCGACGGGCTCGTGCGCTGGCTGTCGCCGACCCGGCGCGGCGTGCCTGCAGCACGGGATAGCGAAACGGAGATCGGCGCGACACGAGGCGAAGCGATGGCGGAGCGTCCGAGCTGGCGCATCGGCCAAAGCGTGAAACACGCCAGGTTCGGTCTGGGCATCATCATCGACGCCGAAGGTCGCGGCAACGATGCGCGCGTACAGGTGAATTTTCGCGAGGCGGGCGTGAAATGGCTGGCGTTGGAATACGCCAAGCTTCAGCCGGCGTGACAGGCGACCGCAAAGCTTGCGCTTAGCCGGCTGCGTCGTTGTGCTCATTGGGCACTGAGCGCTCGGCGCTCGCTGTACTTCTTCTGTACTATCTCGCGCCTCGCTGCGGGACCTCAGTTGGGGAGGCATCCGGACCTGCTCGCGACGCGTTTCAGTCCCTGTCAATGCTCTGCTTCGGGATTGCTTGACGGTGCTGTCTCGTCAGGGTGAAAGACGTCGCGGTAGGCGACGTAATCGGCGATATGGAAAGTCGCGAGAAAGACGAGCATGTACGGGAGCAGCAGCCCGAGCGCGACGATCGTCCCGCCGGTCGCGCCCAGCGCTCGCGCGAGCGTTCCGCCCAACGCAGGTAACACTCCGCCGTAAAACAGTACGGCCAGCCCGAAGATGCCAGTCGGCCGCCAGTTGGCGACCGAGGCCCGCAGGCTTGTCGTGAGGGCGGTTATTGCCCCGGCATCGTGAAACACGACAAGCGCGGGCGCGAACCAGAGCGCGAGCAGTGTTGGCAGCGCACAGGCGGTACCGAACAGCATTGCCAGCTGTAGCCGGCCGCTTTGCAGCAACTCGTCGCTTGGCTCTTCGGCGCCGGAGACCCATGCGATCAAGGCGCCGCCGTCGATCAGCGCGGTGGCGCCTACTGCGAGCGTCATGCCGGCGAAGAATACGACGCCCAGCGGCAACAGCGCCCGCAGGTTGCTGCGAAAGCCGCGGAACAGATCGCTTAAAGCGGGCCGTCCTCCGCGCTCCTGCGACCAAGCCGCGGCGAGAAAGCCGACCGCGAAGACAGGCTTCACTACCGACGCCGCAAGCTTGCCGATCGACGGCCAGGGCCCGAGCTCGGCGAGCGCGACCAGAGCGTAGTAGACGAGCAGAAGCAGCAGCCAGGGCAACGGCGCTGCGCGGAACATCGCATACGCGCGGCGGAGCCAGAACATGCCGCGCCGCGCATCGCGGCGCACGAAAGGGATCGCCGTCGCCGGGGCCGGCATCACGGCTCGGGAAACCGCGGCTCGACCGCGATTCGGTTGCGCAGAATGCGTTCGAACACCGCGGGATCATGCGCGTGCGTGAGTTCGCCCTGGCGAGGGAGATGGAGATCGTAGAGTCGTGACAGCCAGAAGCGAAGCGCCGCGGCGCGCAACAGCTGTCCCCATAGCGCGCGCTCGTCGAACGTGAGCGGTCGCACTGCATCGTAGGCACCGACCAGCGCTAGTACGCGCTCGGCATCGAGCTCACCCTCGCGGTCGCCATCCTGCCATACGCACCAATCGTTGACGGTGATCGCGAGATCGTAGGCGAAAGCATCGGTCGCGGCAAAACCGAAGTCGATGATGCCGGAGACGCGGCCGTCGACGAAGAGCACGTTGTCGCAGAACAGGTCGCCGTGGATCGCTCCACGCGGCAATCCCGCTTTGGCGAAACCGGTCTGGCGCTTGAGCTCGCCGGAAAGGAGTGCGTTCTGTTCCGCCGAGAGCAACCCGCGAACTGCGCGCGCCGCCTGCCGCCACCAGGCGGGTCCGCGCCGATTGGTGAGTCGCCCCCGGTATTGCTTGGCCGCGACGTGCAACTCCGCCAGTGCGCGGCCTACGGCGGCGCAGTGCGCCGAGTCCGGCCGCTCGACCGGGGCACCGGCCAGCCGGGCGACCAGCCCGGCCGGCTTGCCGTTCAGGAAACTAAAGAGCGCGCCGGTGCGGTCCGGTTCCGGCGCGGGCGCTGTCACGCCCGCCCGCGCCAGATGCGCCATGAGATTGAGATAGAAGGGCAGCTCTTCCGCCGGCAGCCGCTCGTAGAGCGTAAGCACGTAGCAGCCTTTGTCGGTGGTGAGAAAGTAGTTCGTGTTTTCTATACCCGCCGTGACGGGATCGAAGGCGCGCACGGCTCCGAGCGCGTAACGCGTCAGCCAGGCGGCGAGATCGTCGGGGGTGACGGTGGTATAGACAGACATCTTCCCGCGAGAGCCGCGTTGCGTCGACCGCGATTTTCGATGAGGATGCCGAGGCTCTTAGAACGAGAACAGCACCCACAGCGGGACTCGGAGCCCGGTGTCGAGGCTGTCGCGACGCACGAAGCCGCCGCTGGCGCCGTCCGCGACCAGGTAATACGGTCGGCCATGCCGGGGAGTGACCTTGACCATCGTCAACCGCCCGTTGACGCGAAATTCCTCGATGGTTTCGTTCTCGCGACGGACGATGGTGACCTGCGGTTCGAGCTCCGGGTCGCCGGCGATCTCGGGCGGGGGGGGCGGCGGCTCCGGCAGGGGCTCGAGCTTTGGCGGCGGTGGCGCTTTCTGCGCGAATGCCGTCAGCGCGACGCTGACGGCGAAGACGGCAAGCACCGTGGCAGGAGTGTGGCGCATCGTGCGATCTTGCCGAAACATCGCCCCATTCTAGCAGAGCGAAAAGCGCCCAGCGGCGAGGTTCATGCTAGCTTAGAGGTTCAACATCTTGTCGCGTTCCGCGAGCGTCGGCTGGAACCCGCGCGTTTCATAGTAGTCAAATATGGCTTCGACGATTGCTTCGGGCTCTTCGATGATCTGCATCAGGTCGAGATCGGCGGCCGCGATCATTCCTTCGCCGACCAGCCTGTCGCGCATCCAGTCGATGAGTCCGCGCCAGAACTCGCCTCCGACCAGGATGATCGGAATCTTCCGGGTCTTGCCGGTCTGCACCAGCGTCAGGCATTCGGTCAGCTCGTCAATGGTGCCGAAACCTCCGGGCATGACGACATACGCCGACGCGAAACGCACGAACATCATCTTGCGCGCGAAAAAATACCGGAAGTTGATGCCGACATCCTGATAACGGTTGCCGGTCTGTTCGTGGGGCAGCAGGATGTTGAGGCCGACGGCGGGAGAGCGCCCGCCGTGCGCGCCGCGGTTTGCCGCTTCCATCGTTCCCGGCCCGCCCCCGGAGATTACGGCGAAGCCGGCGTCGGACAAGAGACGCGCAATCCGCTCCGCCTTTTCGAAGTACGGATGACCGAGCTTGATGCGCGCGCTGCCGAACATGCTCACTGCGGGCCGCACGCCGCGCAAGCGCTCGGTCGCGACGGCGAATTCTGCCATAATGCCCAGCACCCGCCACGCTTCCTGCCCGTTGGTCGAGTACATCGATTGAGGATCGATCAATTCGGGAATCTTGCTTGTCAAAATCATGTCGAAATTGGTTCTGGTTGACGGCTCATCGTATCTGTATCGCGCCTTCCACGCGCTGCCCGACCTCCGCACCTCGCGCGGCGAGCCGACGGGCGCGATTCGCGGTGTCGTTGCCATGTTGCGCCGATTGGTCGAGGACGGCAACCCGGAATACTTCGCCGTGGTCTTCGACGCGCCGGGCAAGACCTTTCGCGACGATTGGTATCCGCAATACAAGGCGAATCGTTCGCCGATGCCGGACGATCTCGCAGCCCAGATCGCGCCGCTGCACGAGCTGATCCGCGCGCACGGCTGGCCGCTGCTGATGATCGAAGGTGTCGAGGCGGACGACGTCATCGGCACGCTCGTGCGACGCAGCGAAGCGTGCGGCATCGACTCCGTGATCTCCACGGGTGACAAGGATCTCGCGCAGCTCGTCACGTCGGGCGTCACGTTGGTCAATACCATGAGCAACGAGATGCTGGACGAGGCGGGCGTCGCGGCAAAATTCGGCGTGCGGGCCGACCAGCTGCTCGACCTGTTTACGCTCACCGGCGACTCGATCGACAATGTACCCGGCGTCGCCAAGGTGGGACCAAAGACCGCCGCGAAATGGCTGGCGCAATATGGAACGCTGGAAAACGTGATCGCGCACGCCGACGAGATCGGCGGGGTCGTCGGCGAGAATCTGCGGGCGGCGCTGTCCTGGCTGCCACAAGGCCGCAAGCTGCTCACCGTCAAGACGGACTGCACGCTGCCGTTCGAGCCAATGGATCTCATCGTCCGTGCCGCCGACGCAGCGGCGCTCAAGAACCTTTACGAGCGCTTCGAGTTCAAGAGCTGGGTCAAGGACCTCGACGGCGCGCCAGCGAAGACAACCGGCGCGGGCTCGGGAGCGGAGTCTGCCGCGGTGCCACAAGAACCGCCGCGCGCCGCCGTCGCGCGCGAATACGAAACCATCCTCGATCAAGCCGCGCTCGACCGCTGGCTCGCAGCAATCGAGCACGCAGATCTCGTCACCTTCGATGTCGAGACGACGAGCCTCGATCCCATGCAGGCACGCATCGTCGGCATCTCCTTCGCCATCGTCCCGGGCCGCGCGGCGTACGTGCCGGTCGCGCATCGCTACACCGGCGCACCTGAGCAGCTGCCGCTGGACGCTGTCCTTGCGCGGCTCAAGCCCTGGCTCGAGAATCCTCGCGCGAAAAAGCTCGGGCAGAACGTCAAATACGACCAGCACGTACTCGCGAACCACGGAATCATGCTCGCGGGCGTTGCGCACGACACCATGCTGCAATCTTACGTGCTGGAGTCGCATCGGCTGCACGACATGGACAACCTTGCCTGGCGCCATCTCGACGTCAAGACGATCAGTTATGCGGAGGTCGCCGGCAAGGGCGTAAGCCAGATTGCCTTCGACCAGGTCGCGGTCGACCGCGCCACCGAGTACTCGGCCGAGGACGCCGACATCACCTTGCAGCTACACGGCGCGCTGTACCCGCGCATCGCCGCCGACGCCGAGCTCACGCATGTCTATGAACGTATCGAGCTGCCGACGCGCGAAGTCCTCTTCCACATGGAGCGCAACGGCGTGCTGCTCGATCCGGTACTCCTCGCCGCGCAGAGCCGCGTGCTCGGCGAGCGGATGCTCACGCTGGAGCAGCAAGCGTTTCAGCTCGCCGGCGGCCCGTTCAATCTGGGATCTCCACGCCAGCTTGGCGAGGTCCTGTTCGACCGGATGAAGCTGCCCGTGGTGAGGAAAACCGCGACCGGCCAGCCGTCGACCGACGAGGAAGTGCTGCAGGAGCTCGCTGCCGATTACCCGCTGCCGAAGCTGCTGCTCGAGCACCGGATGCTCTCGAAGCTCAAATCGACCTATACCGACAAGCTGCCCCAGATGATCAACGCGGCAACCGGCCGCGTGCACACGAACTTCGCGCAGGCAACGGCGGTGACGGGTCGGCTGGCTAGCACCGACCCGAATCTGCAGAACATCCCCGTACGCACGGTGGAAGGCCGGCGCATCCGCGAGGCGTTCATCGCGTCACCGGGGCACGTGCTCGTTTCAGCGGACTATTCGCAGATCGAGCTGCGGATCATGGCCCATCTGTCCGGCGATGCGTCGCTGGAGAGAGCGTTCGCCGAAGGAGAGGACATTCACAAAGCGACGGCGGCCGAGATTTTCGGCGTGCCGATCGGCGAGGTTACTTCCGACCAGCGCCGGTACATAAAGGCGGTGAACTTCGGACTGATCTACGGCATGAGCGCGTTCGGACTGGCGGCACAGCTCGGCATCGAGCGTGGCGCCGCGCAGCAGTTCATCGACAAGTATTTCGCGCGGTACCCCGGCGTTGCCCAGTACATGTTGCGCACCCGGGAGCTGGCGCACAAGCAAGGCTATGTGAAGACCGTGTTCGGTCGGCGGCTGTGGCTGCCCGACATCAACGCCGGCGGTGGCCCGCGGCGCCAGGCGGCCGAGCGCGCAGCCATCAACGCTCCGATGCAGGGCACCGCCGCGGACCTGATCAAGCTGGCGATGATCGAGGTGCAAGCCTGGCTCGATCGCGAGCGGCTGAACTCGCGCCTGATCCTGCAAGTGCATGACGAGCTCGTGCTCGAGGTTCCGAATGCCGAAGTTGCGCAGTTGAAGGGAGAGCTACCTCGACTGATGACGGGTGTCGCGACCCTCGACGTGCCGCTGGTCGTCGACGTCGGCACCGGACCCAACTGGGAGCAGGCGCATTAGGGAACCTCTGAACAAGTCCCACATGAGCCGTGTTTCTGGCGCAATGGCCTCAGATGCAAGGCGTCGCGGCGAGCCGCCGCGTAGCGCAATCCAGAACTTTGTCGTGCACATAACTGCGGCGTCTGCTTCATGGCATTCGCAGCGCGACCGCTCATGGCCCATCGCAGCCCGTTTGTAAGCCTGCAGCCCCGCGCAGCGGGAACGCACGCTAAGTTAGCTCGACTACTCTAATCGATGCGCGTCGACATTCGTGCTTGCTCCGGCTCATGTCGGTCATTTGGCGATGCTGCGGACCCTCATCCGGGAAGCTGCGGCGGAAGGCAGCTTCGATCGCGGTTTAGCCGCCGACACGCCTGCCGCGGTTGAATTCTTCGCGCGGCTGAAGCGGGCGCTCGTCAGCGGTTACTTCGTCGAGGAGGATCCGAGAACGGGTCGCGTCGAGTCGGTCGCGGTCCCTGGCTACGTCTTCTGGCCCGACGACCGGAACAGCAGCATGCCGCCGGTCGGATTCGGCCTCTTCCGCGCCCTTGAAGGCGGCTACGAGCTATGGCTTGCCGGTCTCGAATTCGGCCGCCGAGGCGGTGGATACGGACGCGAGCTCCTCAATGCGCTTTTCGCGACCCCGCCGGGAAAGAAAACCTGGGTCGTGCGCATTCCCCGCGGGTCGCGCTATGGAGCGATGGTGCAGCACCTCCTCAAGTCGTATGGCTTCGACCACGCCGGCGATACCGCTCATCTGCGTTGGTTCGTTCGGCAAAGCGCACCGCCGTCCATCGCGGCGCGCGTGCGCAGCGCCGTCGGCTCCGAAGCGCCGCTGAATTGAGCCTCGCGCGGCGCTGCTTGCCGCGCGCCGAGCCCGCTTTACGGCGCGCTCTTGTCTTCGAAGATGTCGCAATACGATGCGTAGACGCTCGCAATCGCGACCGGCCCGAGGACGAACCACCCCAGGCCAAACGGTATCGTCGCGATGATCGCGAGCACGAGGCCGATGGCGCCATACACCAGGAACGGAATGACATTCCGCAGGCACCCGTCGAACGACGCCTTCATCGCTGCCCACGGGCTCAACTGCCCCAGCATGACCAGAGCCGGTGCAAACCAGAGGGCCATGATAAGCGGCAAAAGCAGCAGCAGGAAGAACAGGATGCCGAGGAGGACTGCAACGACGACGCTGCCTAGCGCGACGCCGGTCTGGGAAGGGTCGGCGGCGCCCGTCAGCATGCCGAGAATCGCAACCCCGAAGATCGCGATCATCATGCCGGCCACGATGAGCATGATGAGGATGGCCAGCCCGGTATAGATGAGACCGACGATGACCAGTGGCCCGGTGCGTTGACTGAAGCCGCCGAACAAGTGCCCCACCGTGAGCGGATTGCCACGATCGAGCGCGCGACATCCCAGCATCAAGCCGCCGGAAAAGACCGGGAACAGAATCTGCAAGGCTAGGTGACCGACGACAGGGATGAACAAGCCGCAAACGTGGATCACAATGAGGACGAGCATGATCAGGAGCCACGCGCCCACGTCGGGGGTGAACAGACGCCAGCCTTCGCCCCACCAGGAGGCGCCGCGACCGGGATCGACGATGCGTGACTCTCGTGGCGCGACGGCCGCGGGTGTCGCGCCGGACCCGGCAGGCGTAAATTCGTTCGCCATCGTTATCTCCCCTAAAGCTTGGCAGGCAACGGGTTGGAGTGTCCCCCATGGCGAGGCAACCGCTGCCCGCCGCGCCGGGCTGTCGGGGGGCCTGCCGTCATCCGAGCGGAAACCTTAGCATATCGGAGCGCGCCGCTGAAGGAAGCCGCGCCTTGGCAAATGCCGCGTTGAGCGTTACGCCCGACCGAGCGTCTTGCGCTGAAAAGACCTGCTTTGCACAACCGTCGCTGCACGATCCCGGCGCCTCGGCCGTCCGCGTGCAGTGACCAACAAGATCATCGCCGTTCATGCCGAGTCAGTCGGCCGGCTCGTGATGGCCGCACCTCGCAGATCAAACAGCGGGTGAGCGCGAGCGACCTTAAACTGCGCGCCGAATCTTGGTCGCCGATGAGGCAGCCATGCCGGGGTTAACTGTGCGAAAGGTATTAAACCCTCCACCGAACCTTAGTCCCCAGCCGGCCAGCCACTTTGCCGGCGACCCTGCGATGGGCTTGATTTAACAGCCGGTATTCTCTATTATTAGCACTCGCATACGATGAGTGCTAACAGATAGATCTGGCTTGAAGTCCTCCCGTCTGCGCTGTTTGTTACTAGTAAGCTTTTGATTTTTAATAATTTCCTACGGAGTGAGCACTGACATGAAGATTAATCCCCTACACGATCGCGTGATCGTCAAGCGGCTGGAAGAGGAACGCAAGACCGCCGGCGGCATCGTCATACCCGACACCGCGGCCGAAAAGCCGTCGCAGGGTGAAATCGTGTTCGCCGGGCCCGGCAAGATCGACGACAAGGGCAAGCTGATCCCGATGGGCGTCAAGGTCGGCGACAAGATTCTCTTCGGCAAGTATTCCGGCCAGGAATTCAAGCTGGACGGGCAAGACTACCTGCACATGCGCGAAGACGACGTCATCGGCATCATCGCGTGACTTTGGTCGCGCGATCACATAGAGCATTGAGGAGCAACGAAAATGGCAGCCAAAGACGTACGCTTCGGTGAAGGCGTCCGCAACAGAATGTTGAGCGGGGTAAACATCCTCGCCAACGCCGTCAAGATTACACTCGGCCCCAAGGGCCGCAACGTTGTGCTCGAGCGCAGCTTCGGCGCGCCGACGATCACCAAGGACGGCGTTTCCGTCGCAAAGGAAATCGAGCTCAAGGACAAGTTCGAGAACATGGGCGCGCAAATGGTCAAGGAAGTCGCGTCCAAGACATCGGACGTCGCCGGCGACGGCACGACGACCGCCACCGTGCTGGCACAGTCGATCGTGCAGGAAGGAATGAAGTATGTCGCCGCGGGCATGAACCCGATGGACCTGAAACGCGGCATTGACAAGGCGGTTCTCGCCGTGGTCGAGGAACTCAAGAAGATCAGCAAGCCGTGCACGACCAGCAAGGAAATCTCCCAGGTCGGCGCCATCTCTGCTAACGCCGATGAATCGATCGGCAAGACGATCGCCGACGCGATGGACAAGGTAGGCAAGGAAGGCGTGATCACGGTCGAGGACGGCAAGGGCCTGGAAAACGAGCTCGAGCTCGTCGAGGGCATGCAGTTCGACCGCGGCTACATCTCGCCGTATTTCATCAACAATCCCGACAAGCAGGTCGCGATTCTCGAAGACGCGTACATCCTGCTGCACGACAAGAAGATCTCGAATATCCGCGATCTCCTGCCCCTGCTCGAGCAGGTCGCCAAGTCGGGCAAACCGCTGCTGATAATCGCCGAGGATGTCGACGGCGAGGCGCTGGCGACACTGGTCGTGAACAACATCCGCGGCATTCTGAAGACGACCGCGGTCAAGGCGCCCGGCTTCGGCGACCGCCGCAAGGCGATGCTCGAAGACATCGCGATCCTGACCGGCGGCACGGTGATCGCCGAGGAGCTGGGCCTAAAGCTCGAGAACGCGACCTTGAAGGATCTCGGCCGCGCGAAGAAGATCGAGGTCGCGAAGGAAGACACCACGCTCATCGACGGCGCGGGCGAGAAATCGGCGATCGAGGCGCGAGTCAAGAACATCCGCGTGCAGATCGATGAAGCGACTTCGGATTACGACAAGGAGAAGCTGCAGGAACGGGTGGCAAAGCTCGCCGGGGGCGTGGCGGTGATCAAGGTCGGCGCCGCGACCGAAGTCGAGATGAAGGAAAAGAAGGCCCGCGTCGAGGACGCGCTGCACGCGACCCGGGCGGCGGTCGAGGAAGGCATCGTCGCCGGCGGAGGTGTGGCTTATCTCCGCGCTCGTGCCAACCTTAAAAACCTGAAGGGTGACAACGCCGATCAGGACGCAGGCATCAAGATCGTGTTGCGCGCCCTCGAAGAGCCGATGCGGCAGATCGTGAACAATGCCGGAGACGAGCCGTCGGTCGTCGTCAACAAGGTCGTCGAGGGGAAGGGCAACTACGGCTTCAACGCGCAGACCGGCGAGTATGGCGACTTGGTCCAAATGGGCGTCGTCGATCCGACCAAGGTGGCGCGGTTCGCCTTGCAGAACGCTTCATCGGTCGCGAGCCTGATGCTCACCACGGAGGCGATGGTCGCCGAGCTGCCGAAGGACGAGAAGCCGATGGGTGGCGGCGGCATGGGCGGCATGGGCGGCATGGGTGACATGGATATGTGACGTTTTCTCCCGCTGCGGTCGGCCATTGCGGCGACCGCAGCGGGACGTCATCTCGCGTCTCGCGAGACCCATACAAGCAAAGCCCCGCTTCGGCGGGGCTTTTTTTATCGAAACGCTACGGATTTCACGGCAACGCGGTCCGCAGCACGACACCGAAGAAGGTGATGCCGTTGTTGGGTTCCTTGATGCCAGCGTTCGAAATATGATGAACGTACGCACCGAGCTCGTAACGCTGGCGCTCGCCGAAGGTAACGCCCACTCCGGCGACATCGCCGAACTGAAACGTGGTGCTGAAGTTGCGCTCGGTGTTGATGCGCGTGGCCGACAGCAGGTGGGCGCCGATGCCGATCTCGGCGAACGGACGCACGGCGCCGACCTGTGGCGCAATCCAGCGCAGCATC
>Ga0070698_100006516_pt1 | contig 12658 bp, 8 predicted proteins | sample KBSK1502metaG_FD_65477 | JGI IMG/M metagenome (GOLD analysis project Ga0070698, IMG submission 65477) | Corn, switchgrass and miscanthus rhizosphere microbial communities from Kellogg Biological Station, Michigan, USA - KBS K1-50-2 metaG | ecosystem: Host-associated > Plants > Roots >... | reverse complement strand
GTGTATGCCGACGTCGGCAAGGGACGCTACGTCTACACTGCGTACTCGTGGTTCCGGCAGCTGCCGGCAGGAGTCCCGGGCGCGTACCGCCAGTTCGCGAATTTGATCAGCTTGTCGAAAGCACCGCGATAATTCCAGCCACACCAACGGCGAGCGCGAGCAACACGCCGACGATCGCGAACCGGATCCATCGTGCGAACGGCACCCCTGCCGCCAGCAGCACCGCCATCAAGGCTCCGTTGGTCGGCGTCAGCAGCTCCGTCAGCCCCGCGCCCATCTGATAGGCCAGTACGGTCACCTGCCGCGAGATTCCCAGCAAGTCCGAAAGAGGCACCAGGATCGGCATCGTGAGCACGGCCTGCCCGCTCACGCTCGGCACAGCGACGTGCACGATGGAGTGGAACGGAATCATGAGCATCGACGCGGCCGAGGCGGACGTCGCCGAGAGGGGCGTGGCCAACCCGTTGAGGATGGTGTCCGTCACGTGCCCGTCGCTGAGGACGAGCGACAGCGAACGGGCGACACAGACCAGGATTGCGGCCGGCAGCACGGCCTGGAGTCCCTCGAAAAACGCGGCCGTCGTGCCGGCGACGCCGAGGCCGCCGAGGAGGCCGGCGGCGCACCCCGCGATGATGAACCCGCCGGAGAGCTCGTTGAATCCCCATCCGCCCGCCAGCGATCCGTAGACGTAGGCCGCAAGAGGCGCGACTGCGACCGCGAAAATGAGATAGTCGCGACCCGTTGCCGCCGCACCACCCGGACTCGTGACCTTCGGATCCTGGATCCCGGGTAACGAATCGCGGTCGCGATTCCGTGCCGCCCACCACATCGTCCAGGCGACCCACAGCGTCAGCGCGACGACAAACGTCGTCCATCGGAGCGGCGCGGCGGACATCGGCGGCAGCTGCGCCAGCTTCATGGCGATGCCGGCCTGGAACGGATTGGTCGGGCCGAACGCGCTTCCGATCGCCGCCGCACCCACGCTCATCGCCATCACCGCGGTTGCGTTGACGCCGAGGCCGCGCCCGAGCAAGAGCAGCGCCGGTACCAGCGGAATGATCTCTTCCTGCATGTTCTCGAGTGCACCCATCGTCGCGAAGAAGAGCGACACGACAGGGATGGCGAGCAGGCCCCGACCGCCGAACGACGTGACGATCGACGATACGAGACGCCCGAGCGTTCCGACGCGATCGATGACCATCCACGCGGCACCGACGAACAGGACGAGCCCGATGATGTCCGCGGCCTCCAGGAAGCCCCGGGGAATGGCGACGACCGCGGCAAACGGACCAACTGGCGCCGGATCGACGCGGTGATAGGTGCCGGCGACGACGACGCTGCGGCCGGTCGCAGGGTCGTCGCGACGGTCGTATTCGCCCGCCGGAAGGACCCAGGTCAGCACGGCGCACACGGCGACGCCCGCGATGAGGAGGATGACGGGATGCGGAAGTCTCACGTCGCGCGGCTCACGCGTCTGCAGGCGAAGCGGCCCGTCTCCCGAACGTGCCGACTCACCGCTCGGCGCGAGTGCTCGTGCTGCTCGGCCTCTTGACGAGCAGATCCCAGTGATCGCCGGAGTGCTTCACGATCGCCGGCACGTCCTCGGCGAGTACGTAACCCTCCTTCACGAGCGACGCGGCGGCGTCCTGCACCTGCTTCAGGTACTGATCGCGCGACTGGTATCGCTCTTCGATTGACAGGCGCGGGTCGTGGGCGCGCTCACGTTCGGCCTTCGTACTGGCGAACGGAACATAGGAACCGAGGAGCGGATACAGGAGGTGCGTGCCCCCGATGGCGGCCTTCCGGAAGTTCCAGCCTGCCGTGGTCGCCAGCGGCACCATCACGTCGGGAAGACGCAGTCCGCCGAGCTCGTTGCCGTCCTTGTCGAGTTGAGACACCAGCAGCGGCAGCGCCGTACCCGCTCCGCCGTCCTTTGCAACTAGGCTGTTGACACCACGCGCGCCCGGCAGCACTTTTCGAGGCGAGGCCACGCCGGGAAGATCTGGAAATGCCACGTCAGTCGATCGCACGAGAGTGCCGTCCTGCAGTCGCGGATAGCGGCTCGGCGGCGGCGCGACTCCCTGGCGCACCCATTTCTCCATGCTCACCAGCAGCGCCCGCATCGCCCAGATGTAATCGGTCGGATTGTCCTGGAGCTGCCCGTTGCTGACGCTCGAAGGGAATCGGGCCGGATCGTGCTGTGTTCCCGCGAAGACGTAGAGCCGTGCGTTCGGCGGCAGCGAGCGATCCTTCGACCCATCGGGCGTCATGGTCTGGAGCGCGGCGGCCTTCTCCCAGACCTCGGTCGGGGTGTTGGTCCAGAACACCTTCGGTTGATGCTCGCCGGCGCGAGCGTTCTCGAGAAGCCCTTCTTCGGCGCCCGTCACCGGGTCCCGCTGCTTCGTATCGGAGAACGGAAAGAACGTCGCGACATCCGATGACAGCGATGTCGGCGTGGACCAGCGGCGATTCAGGTTGAGACCCGACGCGCCCGCAAGGTGCGGAATGACCGCGTCGAACACCTGGCGGTCGCGCTCGTCGGTGTAGAAGCCGTCGTAGAGGAACTCGCGAAGGAAGCGCCCCGTCTGCGACGACCCGAAGGCGAACGCGTATTTCGCCGACACCGTCGCGTCCGGCGCGTACCTGACCCACGATGCGGCGTCGCGTACCGCGGCGAACCCCAACGCCGCAATGGGCGGATCGACCGCCGCGTAGGCCAACTCGTAGATGCGACCCGGCTCGAAGCCGCCGTCCAGCGTCACGACATTCCCGGCCAGGCGCCACTTCGCACGCGGAATGGTGGTCGCCGCCGCTTGCGGCGACTCGCGCACGGTCAGGGTGTTTTGCGGCGCGGCCGGATCGCTGGGCGTGTATCCAACGAGATCGCCCACCGTCGCCTCGGGACCGTTCGAAGTGGGAATGAATGTCGCGTGCGCCAGCCCGGTGACGCCGACCGCCAGCGGCATATCTGCCCGGATCGCGCCCTCGCGGCGCACGTCGAATTCCCATCCGACCTGGACGATCGTGTATCCGCGATTGAGCAGGAAGCCGTCGCCGTACTCATCCGGCGCCGCGGCGCCGTTGACGGCAACCGGCGTGTCGAACTTGGCCAGCGCGACGCCGCGCCCCCGATTGACGACGTCGAACAGCGCGATCCCGTTGCCTTTGCTCGAATCGCGAGGCTTCAGGATCACCAGGTCGGCGGACAGCTCGATCTTCCCGGCGGCATTCTTCGGAGCCTTGTCGAGATCGGCGATGACGCGATTGCGCTTGTTGGCCGGGTCGATCGTGAAATACAGCTTCCCGACGATCTGCTCGTACGGGCCCGTGGACCCGAACGACCGGCCACCTGCGACATCGCGACGCGCGATGATCTCCAGGCGCGAGACTTCGGCGCTGACAAGCGCGGGAGCGAGCAGCAGTGCCAGAAGGGCAGCCAGGGCCGCGTGTCGCATATGTCGATTCATCGTTGCCTCGCTTTCAGCCGATTTTCGGGACTCTGCGCCAGCGCCGCTCAGAAGTCAACCTCGGTGCGCCGCGAAGCGCGGATTCACCAATTCGGGGTGCCGCTCGCCGAATCGCTTCAGCGCGTCGATCGGCAGCCGTCCGTGCGTGTCGGTGCCGCTGAAGCTCCACGGCCACGCGCCCGCGTAGCCGCCGGCAAGCGCGCGCTCGAGCGACTCGTCGAGCGGCGCGCTCGAGCGGAACTCGCCGAGGATGACTTCCCGACGCACATCGAGCGCTCGCGCGGGCGTACTGAACACATCGACGTCGCCCTTCTGCGGCGAATCCGGATACGCGTGCAGCTGCAGCATGTCGAGGCCGAGGCTCTCCGCATCCCACGCCCACAGGTTGTCCGCTCTCGCGCCGCCGAGCGTGACAATGGCAGGCGACCAGCGATGCACGACGTTGCTGAGGCGTGATATCGCCGCGGCGAGCGCCTCGAACGGCAGCGCGCGCCCGACGCGAGGGCTGCGATCGCGGTCCCACTCGTCCACGACGAAGTCGGGCTCGTTCATGAACTCGAAGGCGAAGATCTGCTCGCAGAGGTCCGCGCGTTCGCCTCCGCCGCCGTACCGGCGAACGAACGGTTCGATCACCAGCTCGAACAGCCCGTCGTGGCCCTCCTGCGTCAGCAGGATGCGCGCGCGCCCTTCGGGCAGGCTCGCTTCGAGCAGGTCTCCGGTGACCGGGTCCGCGAGCACGTGACGGATGCCGCGGAACAGCCAGTGATGATCGAAGAGCACGAAGTCGACCCGGATGCCGGCGTCGCGCGCGGTCTCGAGCGCCACGTCCGCGTCGATGAAGAACGCCTCGTCCAGACCGGCCGGCAGGCCGCGGTCGTCGTAGACGATGCCCGCCCGGCCGTCGCAGAAGACGAACCAGCGCGCGACGACGAAGCCGAGGCGCGACATCTCGTCGAAGTCGCGCGCAATCGCCTCGCGGCGCGTCGACACGCCCAGGTGCGATCCCCAGACGTTGCGGCCGAAATCCAGGCCGTAAAAGATCGTCTGCCCGTCGGTGGACCACGGGTAGTTCACACCGTGGATGAAGGTCAGATGTAGCCTCGCTCCAGGGCTTTGAGGACCGCGCGCGTGCGGTCGCGAACGCCGAGCTTCGAGAGGATGCTGGACGCGTGGTTCTTGATCGTCCCCTCCGCGGTGCCGAGCGCGTCGGCGATTTCGCGGTTGCTGTAGCCGCCGGCCATCAGTCGAAGGATCTCGGTCTCGCGTTTCGTCAGCGGGTCGGGCGGATCGAGCGCGTCGAAGTCGCGCCGCACGTGCTCGAGGCCGCGGAGGACACGCTCGGTGACCACGGGACGGATCAGCGTCTCGCCTGCCGCCACCGCGCGGATGGCGCCCGTCAACTGCTCGAGCGACACATCCTTGAGCAGGTAGCCGCGCGCGCCGGCCTTCACGCCCTCCAGCAGCGCGTCATCGTCATCGAACGTCGTCAGGAGAATCGTCGGCGGCAGCTCGCCCGACGCGCGAAGGTCGCGCAGCAGGTCGAGGCCGCCTGCCTTCGGCATCCGCACGTCGAGCAGCACCACGTCCGGACGCTCGCGGCGGATGATCGCCGCCCCGGCAACGCCGTCTTCCGCTTCCCCGACGATGCTGATGTCGCCCGCCAGCTCGAGCAGCGCGCGGACGCCGCGGCGGACGAGCGTCTGGTCGTCGACGAGCACGACACGGATCATTTCGGCACGAACGCCTGCACCTCGAAGCCGCCGCCGGGCTTCGACGAAAAATCGACGCGCCCCGACAGCTCCTCGAACCGCTCGCGCATCCCGCGCAGACCGTTGCCCCAGGTGACCGCGTCGACACCGCGCCCATCGTCGCGCGCGGTCAGGGCTATGCCATCGTCGCGTCGCTGGACCGAAATCCAGAGGTTCATAGCCTGCGCATGACGCATGGTGTTGGTGATCACCTCCTGGACACATCGCAGGATCGCTTGCGCCTGGAGGGGATCGTCGATGGTCACGTCAGCCGCGTCCACGTCCACATGGAGCGGGGTCGCCGCATCCGCAAGCGAGCGAATCGCGGCGGCCAGATCGAAATGGCTGCTCTCGCGAAGACGGCTGACGACGTCGCGCACGTCGCCGAGCAGCAGCCGCGTGATCGCGTGCGCCTCGGCAACGCGATCGGCGGCCGGGCCCGACGCCTGCCGCGATGCAACCTCGAGCTGGAGGCTGAGCGCCGTGAGATGGTGGCCAAGCGTGTCGTGCAGGTCGCGTGAGATGCGCAGCCGTTCGGCGACGCGGCTGTCTTCGGCCAGCAGCGCGCGCGTCGCGTGGAGCTCGGCGTTGGCGCGCGCGAGCTGTTCGCGCGCGGTCCGCTCCCCGTGCTCGAGCGTCGAGGTCGCCATCGCGAACATCTGGAAGCCGAGGTACGCGCCCCCCACGATCAGCGCATCCACCGGGCCATTAAGCCACAAGAACCTGGCGGCGATGACGGCGGTCTGCAGGCCGATCCACACCCCTGCCACGCGTGGCGGCACCAGCCCTGCCAGCTGCGCCACCGCGACGACCAGCGTCGCCCCGGCGATGCCGTCGCGCGAGACGACGACCATCACCGCGCCGGCGATCGATTGCGTCAGCACGAGCGCGCGCTCGAACCACACGCCGCGCGACCGTCCGAAGCAGACCAGGCCGAAGGCGATCCCGAAGGCCGCAAAGGCGACGAGCCACGCCGCAGCTTCGACGCCGGTGAGGCGGCCGCCGGCAATCGCTAGCGCGGACGGCACGCCGCTGGCCACCCACGTCACGAACCCCGCCGCCGTCAACCAGTCAGTCGGCTTCATGCGGGCATTGTAGGGGGAGGGCGCCGCGCGCGGGTGTGCCGGAAGTCATGGATCGCCGCCGTGACCTGCGGCACATGCGCGGCCGCCGGCCGACGCGCAGAATCAGCGGCATGCTGAAGATGATTCTCGACCTGCACATCGCCGGCGGCTCTGTCGCGCTCCTCTCGATGTTCATCCCGCTCGTCACCCGGAAGGGCGGCCGCACCCATCGCCGAAGCGGCTGGGCGTTCGTCGGCGGGATGACCGTCGTCTCCGTCACCGCGCTCATGCTCTCTGCGGCGCGCTACTTCTTCGACCCGCGCCCCGAGGCGCAGGCTTTCGCGCTGTTTCTCTTTTACGTCGCCATCCTCACCGGCAACGCCGTGTCGGTCGGGATCCGCGCGCTTCAAATGAAGGACCGCACCGGCCCCCACGTGCACCCGTGGGACGTCGGCCTCGCGGCGCTCCTGACGGTGACGTCGGTCGCCATGGCCGTCTACGGCATCGCGACGTCACGCGCGCTGTTCGTCGCGTTCTCGGGGATCGGCCTCGTGGCGGGTGTGCAGGGCCTCTGGTACTGGCTGCGCCCGCCGACCTGTCGCATGCACTGGTGGCTCCGGCATATGTCCGCGATGCTCGGCGCCTGCATCGCCGCCACCACCGCGTTTCTCGTCAACAACGCGGCGCTGGTCGGCGCGCCGCGCGGGTCGATGATCGTGTGGCTCGCGCCGTCGATCATCGGGACACCTGTGACCGCGATATGGATCGCGTACTACAGGCGGCGCTTCGCTTCGTCAACTCCCAACTCCCAACTCCCAACTCCCAAGAAGCCCCTGGGCGATGCACACGATCTCCTTGGGAATTGGAAGTTGGAAGTTGGAGGTTGAGTGCTACCGGTTCACACCCATCGAAGAGAGGTACTTGGCGAGCAGCGGCTCCTGCGGGCCCTTATACGCCTTGCCGTACTTCAGGAGCTTCGCGCGGTCGGCGGCGGAAAGCTCCGCCCCGGTGGAGGTCGCCACCTGGTACTGCGCGAGCACGGCGGCGAAGAGCGCGTCGCCGTCGGTCGGGTGGCGCGTGAGGTAGCTGTCGAGAATCGGCAGCGCCTCCGAGAACGCCGCGGTCACCAGGTAGGCAATCGCGAGCCTCTTGGCGACATCGTCGTCGGTCGGACGCTGCGCGTACGCGGGTTTCAGGATGCTGATGACGGCCTCGATCTGACCGCCGCGCATGCGGGCGTCGGCCAGCAGCGTGTACGCGATCGGCGGGCGCTGCTCGGCGCCGAGCGCCATCTGCCAGACGCCTGCCGCGTCCTGATCCCTGTTGAGTCCGGCGAACGACGCGCCGAGGAAGAAGGCGGCCGGATAGAACTCGCGCCGCGTCCCCGCGGCGATGTTCAACTGGATGGCCGCCTGCGGCAACTGGCCTTTCGTGTAGAGATCCAGCCCCTTCAGAAACGCGGCGGTCTGCTGATCGCCGGCACTCAGCGCCTCGAGCGCCGCGGAACCGTAGCGTCCCGCGCGCGCTTCCGTCATCGCGCTCTTCAGCGACGGTGACGCGGACGCAATCGAGTCGAGCATCCCGTTGACGAGCGCCGGCTGCAGCACGGCGCCGCGATCGAAGGTCGCGACGCGGGCAAAGGCCGCCGGAATCACAATCGGGCCGCCCTTCGACGCCGGCGCCGGCTCGAGGATGAACGGACGGACCAGCACCGCCGCCACCTTGCCGCCGCGCATGATCTTCGCGCGCGTCACGTACCGGCCCGACGGAAGCGGCTCGGCGCCGATGAACCCCTGCGCGTTCCGCCACGTCGGCTGCGCGCCCGGCTTGAGCTCCACCGGCATCGTCAGCAGCGCGGGCGCCGCATCGTCGTCGGCAATCTCGAACTCGACCTTCACGTCCTTGAACGTCTCCTCCGACGCCGCGTAGAGCTCCATGTACGCGGCCACGCCGTCGGCATCGACGTGCGGCTCGACGTCGGGACGCAATCCCGTGCTCGCGGTCGCCGCGTGGTTGACGACGAGGTCGGCGAAGGTGAACTCCTCGCCGGCCATCTTCCACGCGTTGACGTCGCGAACGACGCTGCCGTGACGCCCTTCGGCATCGACAGCCGCCAGCCGCACCTCGTACACGCCGGGATCGACCGTGACCGAATCGAGGTACGACAGCGACGTGTTGGTCCGTCCCTCGAGCGGCGCGAGCTTCGATTTCTCGCTGCGCGACGCCACGACCTTCCCCTGGTCGTCCACGACGATGAAGCCCATCGTGTACTGGCCGGCGGCCGTTCCAGCCTGACCGACGTCTGCCGCCATCACGATGCGGACCTTCCCGCTGGCCTTGGGATCCTGGTAGATGAAGGTGGTCAGCCGGAGCGGCACGCCGGCGACGCCGAGCGGCGAGCGGAGCGACTCGACGAGCGATTCGTCCGGCGTCTTGCGCCCGCCTGTCGGATCGAGCACGAACGCCTGGCGCGATCGCAGCGTCACGCCGCGGCGCGACACCGAGACGTCGATGCGGTGGTTGCGCCCGTCGCGATCCGACGGCGCCTGTTCGACGCTCAGCAGGTAATACGCCGAGATCTCGGACGCGAGCCGCTCGAACGCGCGGTCGGCGGTGCCGACGACCTGGAAGATCGACCCGCGCGAGAGCGAGGCGAGGTCGTTCAGCCCGCGAATCTCGAGCTCGCGATCCTCGGTGAAGGTCGGCGGCAGCGGCCCCTGCGTCGCGTCGGACCGCGGCACGTCCATCAGCAGCACGTTGACCGAGATGCGGCCGCGCATCGCCGCGCGCACGACGTCCTCGAGGTCCGATGGCGAGTCGGTGACGAGCCCCTCGGACAGGAGGATCAGCGTCTTCTGCCCCTCGGTCTCGCCGAGGTGCTGCAGCCACTCGCGCAGCCCGCGCAGCGACGCCTCGGTGTCGCGCCTTGTCGTCCAGAGAATCGAGTTCGACTCGTCGACGATGTCGCGCATGCACTGCTCGAGCGCCATGTCGAGCAGCCCGCGGCACTCGCGGTTGGTGACCTCCTGCATGCGCCGGTCGTCGCCCTTCTGCGCGATGTCGATCGCCTCGACCAGGCCGATGTTGCGCCGCCCCACGAAGCGCGACTGCGTGCCGATCACCTTCTCCATCGCGAGGCGGAGACGCTGCCGGTCGCCGGTGAAGTCCACGACGACGCCGGGCTCGGGATAGGAGACGAACGCGACGCGATCGGAGGGGTTGAGCCTGTCGAGGAAACGCTTCGCCGAGTCGAGAATCGGCCGCGCGGCGCCCGGCCGGATGTTCATCTGATCGACGGCGATCATGATCATCCGCCCCTGGGCCTGCGTGATGTTGGTCGTGAAGGGAGTCTCGAACTCCTGCTGCTTCTGCGTGGGCCGGCGCGTGATGCCGGCATCCGGCGTGTAGTCGTACTTCACCAGGTCCGCGGTGACGACGCGTCGGACCTGCCCGTCGATCTTGACCGTGAATTCCGGCGCGTGGAGGTCGGTGACGGGCTGGCCGCGGCCGTCGATGGCGCCGACGTCAACGGTGATGACGTCAACGCCGGTGCGGAAGGTCGGCTGTTGAGGATCCTGCGGGGGCGGCGCAGTCCGTGGCTGCTGAGCAGTGACGACAACCGTCACCGTCAGGACGCTGGCGAGCGCGAGCAGGGCCGGCTTCATAGCGCCAAGGCCGGTACTCTATCACTCAAGCTTCAGCGCCGCGAAGCCGTTCCTCCAGAGCGCCGCTTCGTCCCTGCGGCGCTGAATCAGCCCGCCTTCCTTGCCGGGATCCCACAACCGCGTCATCAATTCGAACTGCGCCGCCACGCTCTCCAATTCGCCGGCCGCGAGCAGCGCGCGGATGTTGCGCATCTCCTTGCGGTCCTCCTTCTGCGCGTTGAGGTCCGTCATGCCCGCCCCGCGGTTGTAGACGAGGCTGATGAGGGCGCTGCGGCGCGCCGGCGGCAGGTCGTCGACCTGCGGGAACGCCCTGCGCGCGTCCGCGAGATACCGTGGCAACGTCGACGTCGTGAAGACCTTCATCGCGGCGGTGAGCGGAACCACCACGGCGCTCACCTGCACGAGCAGCGCGTCCGACCCGACCTGTCTCACGACGCCGGTCAGCTGCGTAATCGCATCGGGTGCGAGCGCAACGCCCCAGTCCCTGCGCAGCTGGTCGACGCCGACAAACGAGCAGTCGTACCCGATGCCGATCGTGATGCCGCTTCGCTTCCCGGGCCAGCATGGGCTCTGGTACCGCGTGCGATACAGGGTGGCGTCGGTCACTTCCTGCCGCGCGATGAACGTCACGCCTGCCGCGGTCAACGGAGGAAACGGATCCGGAATCGCGGCCACCGCCGCCTGCAGCTCGTCGTCTGCGACATCGGACGGTCCGGGCATCGAGAGCGTCGCGCGTGCATCGGCGACCGCAGCCTCGGTACCTTTGCCGTACTCACCATCGACCAGCAGCATCGCGCCGAGCTTGTTCAGGCCGCGCTGCAGCACCTTCACCGGATCGCCGACGTTTCCTCGTGTCAAGACCACGTTCAAATCCCGTACTGCTCTGGATCCCACTGCAGCCCCAGCTCTGATGGCGGCGCCATGTAGCCGGCGAGCGCCGAAGCGGCGACCACGGCAGGGCTCGCCAGGTACCCTTCTCCACCGACGCCCATGCGGTTCTGCCAGTTGCGATTGAACGACGTGATCGCGCGCTCCCCTTTCTGCAGCGCATCGGGACCCTGGCCGAAACAGGGCCCGCACCAGGACGCGCGGATCTCTCCGCCAACGGAACGGAACACCTCGGCGATCGACTCGCCGCCCAATCGCGGGTCGGGCCGCTCGATCTGCTTCGCCACGCCTCCCGAGCCCGGAAAGACAATGAAGGTGCGCGCGGCCTTGCGGACGCCCTGCGCGCGCGCGTTGAAGATGACGAGCGCCGCCTGGAGCAGATCGTCGTAGCTGCCGTTGGTGCACGAGCCGATCAGCGCCTTGTCGAACTCGATGTGCTCGCGCGCGACCTCTCCGGCCGGGAACGCGTTGCCCGGGCTGAACGGCTTGGCGATCATCGGCTGCACGTCGGCGAGCGACAGCGTCTCGTCGATCTCGTAGCGTGCGTCGGCGCCCGGCTGCATGCGCGGGTACGGCAGGTCGCCAACGCCCTTGCTCGCGTACCACGCGTAGGTGATGTCGTCGGCCGCGAAGACGCCGTTGAGCGCCTCGGCCTCCGCCATCATGTTCGCGATCGTGTTGCGGTACGCGATCGGCAGCTGCCGGTTCGCGTCCACGAATTCCACCGACATCCCCTGCGACTGCTGCGCGCCCCATCGCCGGAGCAGCTCGAGCACGATGTCCTTGCCGCTCACCCACGGCTGCAGCCGTCCGGCGAACGTCACCCGCCGCGCCTTCGCGAGCGTGAAGTAGACGTAGCCGGTCGACCAGCCGAAGCCGAGCGTCGTCGAGCCGACGCCGATGCCGACCGCGCCGTACGCGCCGTACGCGCGGCTGTGCGAGTCGGCGCCGGGGATGAACTGTCCCGGCGCAACGAGCCCCTGTTCGGGAAAGTAGAAATGAAAGATGCCGTCGCCAGGCGTCGCGTAGTACGGCTTCTCGAGCCCCTGCTCCTTCGCGAACGCGCGGCCGATGGCCGTCTGACGCTCGTCGTCTTCGCGCCCGGTGAAGACGAAATGATCGTTCGCGATGGCCGCCTGCCGCGGGTAGATCGCGTTGCCGCCGGTGATCTGATTGAACGTGTGGATGGCAAACGGCGCCGTGCCGTCGGAGGCCGGAAGAAGGTCGGCGTAGACCTGCAGCGTGTCGCCCGGGCGCAGCTCGCGCCGGCTCTTGTCCACACGATGCGCCCAGACGATCTGCTCGGTCGTCGTCATGCGGCGCGCGAGATCCGGCGGCGGAAACTCCACGACCGGGGCGCGTTCCACCGACGCACGGAACTCGCGGCGGCCAATCGCGAAGATGCCGCCGGTGCGGCGGATCTCGTCTTCCTTCGGCGTCAGCGGCACCGGGTCGTAGGTCTTGCCCCGGGTCACGTTGGTGAGCTGCCGCGACGCGGCATCGAACTCGAACTCGTCGCCGTCGCGCGCGTCATCGACGGCCTCGGGACTCTGCACGACCTGCAGCCCGAGGTTCAGCGCGTTGCGGCGGAAGATGTCGCCCATGTTGTTGCCGCAGACGATCACCATCTCGAGGCCGGCTTCCTCGGCCACACCCTTGAGGCCCGCGGGGCTCATCTCGCGCGACGAACCGATGGCGAAGCGATCGCCGGCGATGACAAATGTCTCGCCGCGGTGGACCCGCGCGCGGAAATCGGGCATCAGGTAGCGGAACGATCCGGCCTTCCATCGTTCGTCGAGCGTGTCGAGGCTTTCCGACACGCAGTC
>Ga0070698_100006515_pt1 | contig 12658 bp, 10 predicted proteins | sample KBSK1502metaG_FD_65477 | JGI IMG/M metagenome (GOLD analysis project Ga0070698, IMG submission 65477) | Corn, switchgrass and miscanthus rhizosphere microbial communities from Kellogg Biological Station, Michigan, USA - KBS K1-50-2 metaG | ecosystem: Host-associated > Plants > Roots >... | reverse complement strand
TGCTGTATGCGCCGTCGCTTGCGGCGGTCGACGAGATCACGCGCCGCCTGGCGCGCGTGGGGAACCTTGCCGCTGACGGCAGGCCGATCCTCGGCCTGGACTCCCGCGACCTGCTCGAGATCACCCTGGCGGGCGGCGACGGCTGCTACCTGGTGCCCGCGCACGCGTGGACGCCGTGGTTCGCGGTGCTCGGCTCGCAGTCCGGCTTCGACCGGGTCTCCGACTGTTACGCGGACCTGGCGGACCATATCTTCGCGATTGAGACCGGCCTGTCGTCCGACCCGGAGATGAACTGGCGCGTCTCCAGCCTCGACAATTACCGGCTGGTCTCCAACTCCGACGCGCACTCCCCGCCGATGCTCGGCCGTGAGGCCACGGCCTTCGACGTGGACGTGGACTATTTCGCGATCGAGCGTTCGCTGCGCACCGGCGAGGGCTTCGGCGGGACGGTCGAGTTCTTTCCCGAGGAAGGCAAATATCACCTCGACGGGCACCGCGCCTGCGGCGTGCGGACGTCGCCGGAGGAGACCAGGGCGGCCGGCGGCAAGTGCCCGGCCTGCGGCAAGACGTCGACCATCGGCGTGCAGCACCGGGTGGACGCGCTGGCCGACCGGCCCGCCGGCTACCGGGTGCCCGGCGCGGCGGGGTTCGCGTCGTTCGTGCAGCTGCCGGAGATCCTCGGCGAGATCGCCGGCGTCGGAGCCAAGTCGAAGTCGGTGACCGCACAGGTCAGCGCCATGGTGGAACGGTTCGGGCCGGAGCTCTCCATCCTCGGCGAGGTGCCGCTCGACGACCTCGCGGCGCGTGCCCCGTCCATCGTCGCCGAGGCCATCGCCCGGCTGCGGCGCGGCGATGTGCGCCGCGAGGCGGGGTACGACGGGGTGTACGGCACGATCCGGCTGTTCGATCCGGCCGAGCTGAGCGGGGCGGCGCTGTTCGACCTGCCGGCGCGGTCCGCACCGCGCAAGCCGCGGGCCACGGCGGCAGCCGCCGCGCCGGAACCCGATATGCCAGCTCAGCCCGTTGGCCCAGCGCCGGACGGGCTAGACCCGGAGCAGCAGGCCATCGTGACGCACGACGGCGGCCCGCTGCTCGTGGTGGCCGGCCCTGGCGCGGGCAAAACACGGGTGCTCACCCGCGCGATCGCGCACCGGATCGCGGCCGGCCTGCCGCCAGAGAACTGCCTGGCGGTCACGTTCACCCGCCGCGCCCGCGACGAGCTGCGCGACCGGCTCGCCGCGCTGCTGCCTGACGGCGCAGCCGACCGGATGACCGTCGCCACGTTCCACGGCCTGGGCCTGATCATCCTCCGCGAGCAGTGCAAGCGCCTCGGCCTCGACGCGGGCCTGAAGGTCGCCGACGAGCGAACCCGGCTGGAGGTCCTCAGGTCGCTGTCGGCGGGCAGCGGTCCCGTCGCGCTGGCTTCCCGTATCTCATCCTCGAAACGAGCTCGTGCTTCGCGTCCCGCCGACCCCGCCACGTCGCCCGTGGCCGACGAGGACGCCGCGCTCATCGCGCGATACGACGCGGCGCTGAGGGAACGCGGCCTGGTCGACGTGGACGACCTGGTCACGCTGCCGGCCGAGTTGCTCGGCGAGGACGCCACGCTGGCAGAGGCATACCGGTCGCGGTGGACCGACGTATTCGTCGACGAGTACCAGGACGTGGACGAACAGCAGTACCGGCTGCTGCGGCTGCTGACCTCCGGCGATTCCCGCATCTGCGTGATCGGCGACCCCGATCAGGCGATCTACGGGTTCCGCGGCGGCGACGTGGGCTACTTCCTGCGGTTCGCCGCGGACTACCCGGCCGCGACGTCGGTGCGGCTGTCGCGAAGCTACCGGTCGGCGCCGACGATCGTGCGGGCTGCTATGCAGCTGATCAGGCCGGGCACGCTGGTGCCCGGCCGCGAGCTGATGCCCGCGCGGACGGACATCCCGGACGGCCCGGTCGGCATGCTCGCCGTCGCGGACGAAAGGGCCGAGGCTGAGGCCGTGGCCGCCGAGGTCGAACGGATGCTCGGCGGGGCGTCGTTCCACGCGCTCGACAGCCGCGCGGTGGACGCGCGGGACCGGGCCAGGCATCAGCTGTCGTTCGCCGACTTCGCCGTGCTGTACCGCACGACGACGCAGGCGGCGACGGTCGGCGAGGCCCTCGCGAAGCGCGGGTTCCCCGTCCAGCGCCGGTCGCACACGAGGCTGGCGGAGATGGCCGGCGTCCCGGAGATCCTGGCCGCGCTCCGCGCGCCGGTGCTCGACGCGGACCCGGCCGCGGCGCCGGTCGCCGGACGGCTGGCGGAGGCGGTGCGGATCGCGCTCGACTCGGTGCCGCGGCCCGCCGCGCCGGCCGTCGCGGACCGCGACGCTGGGCAGCAGCGGGCCGAGACGATCGCGGCGATCCGCGCCGCGGCCGACGTGCTGGCCCCGCTGGCGGCGCGCTGCGGCGGCGACCTGGACCGGTTCCTCGACGAGCTCGCGCTCGGCGCCGAGGTCGACACCTGGGATCGGCGCGCCGACCGCATCTCGATGCTGACGCTGCACGCGGCCAAGGGCCTTGAGTTCCCCGTGGTGTTCATCGTTGGCTGCGACGACGGCCTGCTGCCACTGCGCCCGTGGACGGGCGCTGAGGTCGACTACGCGGAGGAGCGCCGGCTGCTGTTCGTCGGGATGACGCGGGCGACGACGCGCCTGGTGCTGCTGACCGCGGCGGAGCGCACGATCCGCGGCACAGTGACCAAGGCCGCGCCGTCCCCGTTCCTCGCCTCGGTCGATCCCTCCCTGCTCGACCGAGGCGAGGGCGCGGGCGGCGCCGGCGCTCGTGCTAGGCGCCGTGACATGTCGCATCAGGCTCGGCTCTTCTGATAGCTGGTTACGGTGGCTCGCCCTGTCAGGCGATGCCGTCCACCCGGTGCACGGCGCCGCAGTCGACGCCGAGGGCCGCGTGGTGCTTGCGGACAGCCTCCTCGTCAGGAGCTTCGAGCAGGCAGTACACCTTGCCCTCGTCGTTGTGGTAGAGCTCGACCTGCCGGACGCCGAATTCGTCGGCGCGCTTGTCGTGGGTGTCGGCCGTGATCTGTGCGATGGCCTCGGCGGGCAGCTTGAGATCGTCATGGAAGTCCATGAACTGCGGCATGTCACTTACCTCCCGCGACCTGAGCCGGACTGGCGAACCGCGGCGCGGCGAGCGGCCGACGGCGCGCGGTCCAGGCCCGGTAGGCCAGCACGGCGACGACGGCCGCGACGAGCGCGGCGCCAACCGCAATGAGCGCGATCTGCCAGCCAGGCATCCCGCCGACTATGGTGACGACCGGAGCCGCGGGCGAATTCGGTACCGGGTCGTAGATGCCGCCTTTGTTCAGCAACGGAGAGCCCGTCGCCCGTGCCGGCAGCCCGTCCGGCAGCGGGACATTTATCGTCGCCAGCGCGGCGGTTGCGGTGGACGCGAACGTGACCAGCACGGCGCCGAGCGCGGTGAGCAGCCCGGCGACGCGACGCGAGCGCGTAGAGATATGCATGAGGGTCCCCTCCTCGTACGGTGACCGGGAACAGTCCCGGTCGGGTTGTGCTTGTACAGCGACCGTACGGGGACGGGGAACGGCGCCAGATCGGCAGCGACTACCCAGGTTTGGCGGTTAGTTACCCAGTTTTCTAACGAGCGGCGGTGAGCCCGTCCGCGGCGCGGCGGGCCTCACCGAGCGCGGCTGTCATCATGTCCGCCGCCTGGCCCGCGGCTGTGAGCGCCTCGATGATCTCGGTCACGGAGTCGTCAGGGTCCTGGCCAGATTCGTGTGCGAGCTGGCCGTCCTCGTGCTGGATAACGAGAAACCTGGCCAGCTGCTCGCACAGTTGCGGCAGGTCCTGTCCGATGAGCTCGAGGCTGGTGACAATGGCACGGACGTCGCCTGAGTTGCTGAGCTCGCCTCCGCCATGCGTCAGCTCGTTCAGCACGCGGATCGCGTGCGCGGCCTGGCTGGCGATCTCGGCGGGGGTCATCGTGCTGGCCAGCTCGGTCACTGGGCAACCTCGGCGACACGCGCGCGGGCCTGCTCGGGCATCAGTCTCCTCGGGAAAATCGCGATGGGGCCCAGGGCTTACCTCTCGGTCTGCCCATAGGGACGTTCTTTATACGATACGACTCCAGTCGCTCCGACCCGTGCGACCTGGAGGCAGGAGGCCCGACAATGACCGCCGGATCGCTGATGGCAGCCGAGCTCGCCGAACAGCCGCGGGTGCTCGGACGCCTGGTCAGCAGGCACGTGGCCGACCGGGACCAGGTGCGGGCCGTGCTGCCGGGCCGGCTGCTGCCCGGCAGGCTCGCCGGGACGGTGCTGCTGGCCCGCGGGTCGTCGGACAACGTCGCCGTCTACGGCCGGTACCTGATCGAACTCGCCTCTCGGCGCCCCGCGGGGCTCGCCGCGCCGAGCGTGCACACGAGGTACGAGGCCGACGTGGACTACAGCGGCTACCTGGCGGTGGCGCTGAGCCAGTCAGGGGCCACGCCCGAGATAGTCGAGACGGCGGCGTCCATGCGCGGGGCCGGCGCGGTGGTCGTCGGTATCACCAACGAGGCAGCCAGCCCGCTGACGGGCGTGTGCGACCTCACCCTGCTGACCGGGGCCGGCCCGGAGCTGGCCGTCCCTGCCACCAAGACAGTCACCGCGCAGATGCTGACGATCGCCGCGATCGCCGCGGCGTACGACCCTGACCTCGTCACGGTCGCCGACCTCGAGGCACTGCCTGAGCAGGCGTCCGCCCTGCTCGCCGACTCCGCCGATCTTGGCGTCGACGGCGCGCCCGGTTCCGGTCCGGCCGCCGTGGTGGCGGCGCGCTGGGCGAACGCGCGCCGGCTGGTGGTCACCGGGCGCGGCCTCGCCTACGCCGCCGCACTCGAGACCGCGCTGAAGATCAAGGAGTCCGCGCGGGTGCTCGCGGAAGGCCTGTCGTCCGCCGACCTGCTGCACGGCCCGATCGCCGCGCTCGACTCGAGACTGCCCGTGCTCGTCGTGTCCGGCGGGGAGCGGTTCGCCGCCGACGAGGCGGCCCTCGCCGCGTGGCTGACGGCCGAGAGGGTGCCGTACGCGGTGTGCGGTCCGGCGCCCGGCGCCGACCTGCCGTTGCCCGCGGGAGTGGCCGAGGTGACCGCGCCCATCCTGGCGACCATCCGCGGCCAGCAGCTGGCGCTGGCCAGCGCGCTGCTGCGCGGCCTGGACCCCGACGCCCCGGCCGGACTGTCTAAGGTCACCGCCACCCACTAGGGGCTACCGACGGTCCGCCGGCCGCCTGCGGCCTGGCCTGCCGGCGGACGTCTATCGGTGTTAGCGCACTAGGCGCTGCATATCGTGCAGGCCTGCGAACAGGCCTAGCACCGTGAATATGAGCAAGGCGATCATGATCATCAAGAGCACCGTGCGCCAGTACCTGGCGCAAACGGCGGCCACGAAGAGGACGATCGCCACGATCGCCGCGCTGTCTTGTGGCTGAGGGGCTGGCACAGACATGTGTCTCACTCCTGGCAGTTGCCATGGTGGATGAGGCACACCGGCCCGTGATGAGACCGTGATCCTGGTCATCCGGAACATCCGGATGACCAGGATGAGGGGCTAGGCAAGCTCTCCCGAGACGAGTAAGGTTGCTAGCTGTAACTCGGACAAGGACTCTGTACGGGTCTGGTGTTCGTTATGGCGCGGTCGAAGTGGGCGCTTCGGCCGCGCCTTTTTGCGCGGAGCCCGGGGAAGCTAATGACCTGCGGTGGGCGGCGTCTGACGCAGGCGGACCTCGCGGCTTCGCCGACATGAGGGCGCGCAGAATCGCCGCTGTCGCCGACCCAACAACGCTGTTGGAGACTGGCTGAGTTCTCTGCCTGGTCTCCATGGCCACCCCTTGAAGCGCAGGATGCCCCAGCTGGTATCTTCATCATGATTCCCCATGAGAATCTCATCAATCCAATCGCAATGTTTTTTGGCTGTACATATGGTGAAATTCCGGGGTGGGCGGTTACTGACGTGGCAGACTGCGGTATGTAAGCAGGGAGCGACGTAGGAGGCTGACGTGACCTCGTCCGCGAGCCCTACGGTCAGGCGGCGCCGTCTGGCCGCGGAACTGCGCCGCCTTCGTGGCGGCCGCACCGGGACGACGGTCGCCAAGGCCCTCGGGTGGAGTCCGGCCAAGGTCAGCAGGTACGAGCTAGGCCAGGGCAGCTTCCCGCTAGAGGAGATCGAAAAACTCCTGAACTACTACGGCGTCACCGAACCCCGCCAAACCCAGCTGCTCGACCTAGCCGCCGAGGCCAACGAGCGCGCCTGGTGGGACAACTACGCCGACGCATTGTCACCTACATACCGAGAGCTACTCGGGCTTGAATCTGAGGCCACGTCGGAGCTGGTATGGCAGGTGACGGCGGTTCCCGGCCTGCTCCAGACCGAAGGGTACGCCCGCGCTATCCACGACGCACACCAGCAAGTCGTTCTCGAGCCTCCCGGAGTCTTCGAGCGGCGGGTAGCGGCCAGGATGATCCGGCAGCAGGTACTGACCTCGCGCAATCCGCCGCTTCAACTGTCCGCAGTGATTGACGAGGCGGTGCTGCTGCGGAAGGTGGGTACTCGGGAAGTGATGTCCGGGCAGCTCCGCCATCTCCGCGAGGTTGCGGAGCTGCCGAACATCAAGATACGGATCCTGCCCTTGCAGAGCGAGACCTCGTTGAAGGCGGATTCGTTCACGGTATTCGAGTTCAGTTCGGAGGACGCGAGCGACAACCTCGGTGATGTTGTCAACACCGAAGCCGTAACGGACCAGCTGAGGATCGAAGGCGAGTCCGAAACGTATGTCTTCCGTCTCATTTTCCGTGCGTTCGCTGAGGCGTCGCTGTCTCCAGAGGAATCGCGCGAGCGGATTCTGCAAACAGCCCAGCAGCTCTGGGGCTGGTAATAGGCAGTGCCGCAATCCACCAGAGACGCCGGCAAAATTACTTAGGCAATGAATATCCGGTTCGCACAGACGCGACAAAAACATTCCACTGGGCAGAACTGAACATGAGGACGGCACCGTGGATATTCTTGCTATCCCGTACAGCAATGCGCTTGCCGAACGGCGCCGCGACCTCGATGCAATCGCCGGTGCCATACGACCGTGAGCTCCTTCGCCACTGCCGACCAGAGCCCTCAGACCCCTCAGCGTCGCTGACAACTTGACCCACCGTACCCTCCTTCGACTTGTCGCCTCACGCTTCGCAGCGTCCCGGGCGACACCCTAGTGGCGGAAGGGCTTTGCTCGTGGTATATCCGTACCAAAAGTCTTGCCTAGGCGCGCAGCGTGCCCTCCGCCCTGGCTGGGTCCCGTGGAAGTCCCAGGTGATGCTATGCGTAGCCGAGGGATGATGAAAGCAAGGAGACAAGGCGAGCCATCTCGGCGAGGGCTGCGCCAACCGCTTGGAGGCTGGCAGTAGTCGAGGCCATGCCCGGACGCGATACCGAGGACCGCGCGGGCACGGTGCTGGCCTTCGGCTCCTGTGCTTCTCTTTTTTCTCGCCCGTATTTGCCGCTGCGTACGCCCGCGACGAAAGCATTCCACTGGGCAGAACTGAACGACAGGACGGCACCGCGGATATTCTTGCTGTCCCGTACAGCGATGCTCTTGCGGAACGGCGCCGCGACCTCAATACATTCACCAGACCCATACGACCGCGAGCTTTTCCTCCACTTACGGCCAGAGTCCTCAGCGTCGTCACATATGTCCAGATTAAGCACCGTTTCCTCCTCCGACTTGCCGTCGGCTCCCTCCGGTTCAGCGTGCGGAATGACAACCTACTAGCGGACGGGCTTTGCTCGTGGGACATCAGTCCGAAAAGTTTGCAGAGCTGTGTCCAATAGCCCACCTTCGCCTCCAGGGAATCCCGAGGGGGTCGGCGGCGCTGATCCATGGCGTGAAGAAGATCGGGTTTCTTTCGTTCGGGCACTGGCGGGACGTGCCTGGGTCGCAGACGCGCAGCGCGGCCGACTCGCTGCTGCAGACCGTCGAGCTGGCGCAGGCCGCCGAGGACCTCGGCGTCGACGGGGCGTTCGTCCGGGTGCATCACTTCGAGCGGCAGCTGGCGTCGCCGTTCCCGCTGCTGGCCGCGATCGCCGCGCGGACGCGCCGGATCGAGATCGGGACCGCCGTCATCGATATGCGGTATGAAAATCCGTTGTATATGGCAGAAGAGGCCGCGGCGGCGGATCTTATCAGCGGCGGGCGGCTCCAGCTCGGTGTCAGCCGGGGCTCACCGGAGATAGCGCTGCGGGGCGCGGAAGCGTTCGGGTACGTGGCTCCCGAGGGGGAGACCGCCGCCGACAACGCCAGGCGCAAGACGGAGATCTTCCTGGCCGCCATCAACGGGGCGGCCGTCGCGCGGACCGACCCGGAGCTAACCGGCATCAGCGGCGGGCTCGCCATCCAGCCGCAGTCACCCGGCCTCGCCGACCGGATCTGGTGGGGCTCGGGCACCCGGGCCACCGCGCAGTGGGCCGCGGCCAAGGGCATGAACCTGCAGAGCTCCACGCTGCTGACCGAGGACACCGGCGTGCCGTTCGACCAGCTGCAGGCAGAGCAAATCCGGTTGTACCGGCAGGCCTGGGCGGAACAGGGCTGGGACCGGGAGCCACGGGTTTCCATTTCGCGCAGCGTGCTGCCGATAACCGAGGACATCGACCGGCTCTACTTCGGCGACCGGGGAGAGGATGACCAGGTCGGGCTCCTCGAGGGTGTGCGGTCCCGGTTCGGCAGGACGTACGCCGGGGAACCGGACAAGATCGCCGACGAGCTCGCCGCTGACGAGGCGGTGCGCGCCGCGGACACGGTGCTGTTCACCGTGCCGAACCAGCTTGGCGTCGAATACAACGCCAGGATCCTCGGCACAATCGCCCGGCACATTGCGCCAGCCATTGGCTGGCGCCCGGCGGGCGCGGCGACCGCGAGCTGAAAGGCAGCGGCGGCCTGCCGCCCAGGCTGGCCGCCGCGACGCGGCGTTAGCATCACTTCATGCCGGACATCGAACAGCCCACTGAGGACACCAACGCGGCCGTGTGGAAGACGGACGTTGGCGTGACCTTCTGGAAATCGACGGAAGCAGACAGGGAACGCCGCCGGGCGGGGCACCGGGAGCTGATGGCGGAACTACTGCCGTTCGGCCCCGACGAGCCGTTCACGTTCGCCGACCTCGGCGCGGGCACCGGCGCCGCGTCCAGGATTGTCCTCGACCACTTCCCCCTGGCGCACGCCGTCCTGGCCGATTTTTCGCCGCAGATGATGGCCCAGGGCATGCTCGAGCTGGCCCCCTACCAGGGCCGTTACACGTACGTCGAGTTTGACCTGACACAGGCGGGCGACTGGCCCGCAAGCATTCCCGCGCCGGTGGACGCGGTGATCAGCTCCCTGGCAGTGCACCACCTGAACGACGGTCGCAAGCAGACCCTTTTCGCCGAGGTCCTGCGGCAGCTGGCGCCCGGCGGCTGGTTCCTTAACTATGACCCGGTCCAGCCCCCGGACGCGGTGGTGGGGGAGGCGTGGCTGCGCGCGGGGGACCGGCGAGACCCGTCCGCCGCGCACAAGCGCGTGCACCGGACCACCGAGGAACAGTTCCGGTACGACAACCACGTGCGCTACATGATCCCGCTCGACCAGCAGGTCGGCTACCTGCGCGAGGCCGGCTTCGAGGGCGTGGACGTGTACTGGAAGGAACTCGACTACGTCATCTACGGTGGTCGCAGGCCCCGTCGGCCGCTATAGCCTCCACACCCCCGATGAACAGCCGTACCCCGAACTCGTAGTGCTGGTCCGGGTCGTCGCACGCGGTCATCGGCACCGCGCACTCCACTAGCCGGGGGTACTTGCCGGGTGGCAGCGAGGCGAGCCCGACCTGCTTCTTCCGCTGGACTTCGATCCGTTCGTCATCCGTCAGCCAGGCCGCACCCGGCTCGCTCATCACGAGCATGATTCCGGTCCATAGCGCGGAGCGGGCTATCGCGCTCGCCATGTCCGGGTCGAACCCGGCGCCGCGCAGCAGTTCGAGCGTGGCCTCGGCGGCGTTCGCCCACGCCTCGCCCTGCTTCTCGCTGTGCAGCAGCACCTCAGAACCGGCCGGGTGTGCGCGCAGCACCCGCAGCAGCGATTCGAGCAGTCCGCGAAGCTGCGGCGCCCACGGCGCCGCACTGTCGACGTTCACATCGATCTCGCTCCAGATCCGCTCGGCGAGCCCTTCGAGCAGCTCGTCCTTGCTGCGGAAATGCCAGTAGAGCGCCATCGGCGTGACGCCGAGGTCGGTGGCGAGCTTGCGGATCGTCAGCGCCTCGAGGCCGTCGGCGTCGGCGAGCTGCAGCGCGCGGTCCACGACCACTGCCCTGGTCAGCCGGGTGCGCTCGGCGCCGGCCTGATCTTCGAGGGCGGCGGATCGCCGGGAAGAAGTCACTTGACAACTATACGTCGTACAAGTAATCATCGGCAACGACGGAGTTATACAACGTATAAGAACGACATACAGGTACGGCATACAGGTACGGCGTACGGGGATTCTCACGGAAGGACCGAAGCGGTGACGGCAAGGGCACGATGGTGGGCGCTGGCCGCGGTCAGCCTGGCCACTCTGATGACCTATCTCGACAACAACGTGATCAACGTCGCGATCCCGACGATCCAGCGAGACCTGCACTTGTCAGTGGCAGGGCTGGAGTGGATCGTCAGCAGCTACCTGCTCGTTCTCGCCGGACTGCTGCTCGCCGGCGGGCGGCTGGCTGACGTGTACGGCAGGCGCCGGGTGTTCCTGGCCGGGCTGGCGATCTTCACGCTCTCGTCGCTCACCGCCGGGCTGGCGGGCAGCGGCGCGGTGCTGATCGGCGCGCGGGCGGTGCAGGGACTTGGCGCGGCGCTGCTCATGCCGGCCACGCTGGCGATCATCGGCCACGCCTTCACCGACGTGAGGGAGCGTACCGCGGCGATCGGCATCTGGAGCGCGATCGGTGCGCTCGGCCTCGCGCTCGGGCCCGTGGTCGGCGGCTTGATCAGCCAGCACATCCACTGGGGCTGGATCTTCCTCATCAACGTCCCGATCGGCGTGGTCACCTTCGCGATAGCCATCCCGTCGATCGCCGAGTCGCGAGCGGACCTAGAGTCGCGCCGGCTCGACGTCCCCGGGCTCGTCACCTCCGCGATCGCGCTGACCTCGCTGACCTACGCGCTGATCGAGGGCCACGACCGCGGCTGGACGTCTGGGCTGATCGTCGGCGCGTTCGGGCTCGCCGCGGCCGCCACGGCGGTGTTCCTGGCCATCGAGAGCCGCGTCAGGCAGCCAATGGTGCAGACGGCGGTGTTCCGCGCCCGTGAGCTCAGCGGCGGGACCGCCGTGATGATGATCTGGGCGTTCGGCGTGCTGGGAATCTACTTCTTCACCTCGCTCTACCTCCAGGGAATCCTCGGGTTCTCGCCGACCAAGGCGGGGCTCGCGTTCGTGCCGATGGCCCTGTTCGTGGTGCTGGCCTCCACGGTCGCGGCGCGCGTAACGTCGCTGATCGGAGGGCATCGCACCGTCGCGGCCGGAGTGCTGCTCATGGTCGTCGGCCTGCTGCTGTTCGCCCGGCTCGGCGCGGGCGCCTCGTTCGCGGCGCTGATCCCAGGGTTCGCGGTGTTCGGCATCGGCATCGGGCTGATGAACGTGCCGCTGACCACCGCCGTCCTGGACGGCCTGCCTGCGGAGCATGCTGGAATCGCTTCGGCCCTGCTCAACAACTCTCGTGAAGTTGCCGGCCTGCTCGGGATCACGGTGATCGGCGCGGTGCTGCGGGCACAGCAGGGGGTCTCGCTGCGCGGCGGTGCCTCGGCGCCGCAAGCGTTCCTCGACGGCTACCACGCCGGCCTGTGGGTCACGATCGGCCTGCTGGCCGCGGGCGTCGTGGTCAGCTACGTGTCGCTTCGCCCGCGCCAGCGGCCAGAGTCCGGCGTCCTGGCCGAGCCTGGTGACGAGATCGAGGCTGAAGGGGTTACCGCCAACACGCCGTGACCGCTGCATCCCCGGAGAGCGTGGGCGGAGGTTGATGCCGGTGGTGGCTGCTACCCGCAGGGAGGGAGGGCAGTACGCTTCCGCCACGGGGATGTTGCCGGCTGTAATGCTGCGGCAGAACCTAAGGAGGAGGGTCGTTGGCTGCGGCGGACGGGTTTGACGCGGTAGTAGTGGGGTCCGGGCCCAACGGCCTGATCGGCGCGATCATGCTGGCCGACGCAGGCCTCAAGGTCCTGCTGCTTGAAGGGGCCGAGGAGTTCGGCGGCGGGCTGCGCAGCGCGGCTCTCACCCTGGACGGGTTCACCCACGACATATGCGCGACCGTACTGCCGATGGCGCGCGCGTCAGCCGCGTTCCGGAACCTCGACCTGCCGGTCGAGTGGGCGTTCCCGCAGGTGCAGGCGGCGCATCCGCTGGACGGGCAGGACGCCGTCCTCGTGCACAGGGACGTCGCGGAGACCGCCGCTGGCCTTGGGTCCGCACGGGACGCGGTCGCCTGGCGGCAGAGCGTGGGCGCCACCGCGTGCAACGGGTACGGACTGATCGACTCGCTGCTCTCACCGCTGTCGGTGCCGCGGGCGCCGTTCCGGCTGGCCAGGTACGGTGTGCTCGGCGCGCTGCCGGCGACGGTACTCGG
>Ga0070698_100006514_pt1 | contig 12660 bp, 13 predicted proteins | sample KBSK1502metaG_FD_65477 | JGI IMG/M metagenome (GOLD analysis project Ga0070698, IMG submission 65477) | Corn, switchgrass and miscanthus rhizosphere microbial communities from Kellogg Biological Station, Michigan, USA - KBS K1-50-2 metaG | ecosystem: Host-associated > Plants > Roots >... | reverse complement strand
CGAGCTCGCCGCGGAACGCGGCTTCGATCTCGAGCAGTGCACCGCGTACTCGGACAGCCACACCGATCTGCCGTTCCTCGAGACGGTGGGCAAGCCGGTCGTGGTGAATCCCGACCGTGCGCTACGCGAGATCGCGGTGGAACGCGGCTGGCCGGTGCTCGAGTTCAGCACCCGCGCGTATCCACATGCCCGGCGGCGCGTGCCGCCTGTGGTGTGGGGTGCCTCCGCGCTCTTCGGCGCCGGCGTGCTCGCGTCGAGGCGCCGGCGTGCGGCCTGACGAAGCGCTCGCGCGCCTGCGCGCGCGCGGGTTCACGGAGGAGGACGCGGAACGGCTGCACGCGCACTTCGCAGAGGCGGAGAAGCGCGGAAAGCTCGGCCACGGCTACTCGCGCGTCGAATGGCTGGAGACGCTCGAGGTGGATCCCGCTGCGCAGCCGGAGACGGTGGAGGCGTTCGACTCGTTCGAGCGCTGGCACGGGCGCGGCGCGCTCGGCTACCTCGTGCTCGACGCCGTGGTGCGTGCGCAGCTCGCCGATCCGCCGGAGCGGGCCCGCCTCGTCATCTGCGAGCAGACGTTTCCGACGGGGATGCTCGGCGGCTGGGTGCGGCGCCTCGCCGAGGGCGGCCTCGTGTCGGTGCTCACCGCGACTTCACCGCCGCGGCTCGGGCCGCCCGGGGGGCCGAAGGTCGCGGGCACGAACCCGCTCGCCATTGGGATCCCGGGGAACCCGCCGGTCGTCGTCGACGTCTCGATGGGCGCTGTCACCTGGGGCGACGTGATCGCGGGCCTGGCGCGGGAGGAGCAGCTCGTGCCGTTCGGCGGCGAGCAGTGGCACAAGGCTCTCGCGCTCGCGCTCGGCCTCCAGCTCCTCGTCGACGCGCTCCACACGGAGCCGGGCTTCGGCGCCGTGCTCCTCGTCGCGCGGCCGGAGTCCGACCCCGTCCCGGCGCTGCGCGCGACCGGTGTCCGGCTACCCGGTCAGAGCTGAGAAGCGCGGATCGTCGCGGATGGACGCGAAGTCCTCGTCCGTCCGCGCGGAGTTGCGGAGGCGCTCGTTCGCAGCGATGGCGACGCCGAGCTCGTCGAGCGCTCGGTCCTTGTTGCCGGCGAGCGCCTCGACGCAGGCGAGGTTGTAGCGGATGCCGGGGAGGTCGTTCTCGGTGAGCGCCTCCTCGAGGATGCGCCGCGCGGTGACGTAGTCGCCTTTGCCCTTCGCGGGGAGCGCCGGGAAGACGTACTCCCACGCGGAGATCGCGTGCGTTCCGGGTAGACCGCCGATCGCCAGCACCGTGGTTCCCGCTTCCTTGGCGACCGCTGCCCGCCGCTGCTTGATGTCGTCGAGGTACACGAGCGTGCCTGCAGGCGCGTCGACCTCCTCGCCGTCGACGGTGAACGTCGCGTGGCCTTTGACGACCGCGTAGATCTCCTCGTGCCCGAGCGGCTCCTCGGTGTGGTCCTCGACGACCTCGTCGCCGCTGTTCGCGGCCGTGTACGCGTTGATGCCGAACGCCGTCACGCCGAGCGTCTTGCGCACCGGCTTCCACACGAGCGTGCCGAACACGGGAATGCCCTCGATCTCGTCGAGCTTGAGAACCTTCACGCTGTCTCCTCTCGCAGTGCCTCGAGGACGACCGGGTCGATCGCGCTCTCGCCGTCCACTCGTTCCTCGAGATTCGCGACGCCGGCCCACGCGTCGAGCGTCTCGTACCCGAGCCCGTCGAGCCGGCCGCGAACCTCGGCCAAGAGGTCGCCCTCGAGCGGCAGCCAGCGGTCGCGGGGCGTACGGCCGAACAAGCGGTCGTGCAGAGCGTAGAGCCGCTGCAGCTCCTCGACGGGCCGCTCGTGGTCGTCGACGCGGAGGTCGACGAGCACGTCGGACAAGCTTGCATAGCCACCGTTGCGCTCGACGACGAGCAGCGACGCGGACTGCTGTCCCCGGCGGTCTCCGCCCGCGGCCTGGGCGGCGGCGAGGCATTCGAGCAGGCGCTCGGTGAGGCTGCGGCCGGCGGTCGCCTCGAACGTATCCGCGAGCGCGTCCACCGTCTCGGCGCCGACGAGGATGTTCCCCTGCGCCGCATAGCCTGGACCGGTGCGATGGCCCGCCCATTCGTTGCAATCCGGCCCCGTCCAGCTCGCCGAGCCTCCGTGCGCGTCGACGATGCCGAGCTGGCGCTCGTCGCGGCCGTCGTCGCCGGCGACGAGGCGCTGCACGACCTCCTCCGCGGCGAGTCCGTCGCGTAGAAGTGCGAGGCCGTTCGGCCCGTAGCGCGGATTCGCGTACGCCTGCGTCGCGATTGCTCCGACCTGCGGCTCGGCCCACGGAACAACCGAGCCGACGGCGAGGAACTTCGACTGCACGGCGACACCCCACTGGTGCGCCTTCGGATCGTGCGCGGCGATCGAGTACGTCATCCGTACGTCAGCTCGGTGAGATCGAGCGTGACTAGGTCCGCGCGCGTCGGCGGCACGATTACGCACGAGACTTCGGGCCGCGCGAGCGCAGCTTTGACCGCCTCCGCCGAGTCGGCACGCACAACGACGGGGCGGCCCTCGTCGAACGAGGCCCGCAGCTCCGCGTCGTCGATGACGTCGACGACGAGCGCGCCGTCCGTATCCAGCTCCCCTTCGATCGCCAGCTCGGGCACGCGCCGGCCAGTCGCACCGAACCAGCGCTCTCTCAAAGCGTCAGCGACTCCCCGGGCTCCAGCCTCTCGATGGTCACGCCCGGCGCGAGCTTCGCGAGCTCGTCCGGCGTTCCCTTCAGCACCGGGAAGGTGCCGTAGTGGCACGGGACGCAGCGCTTGACCCTGAGGAACTCGAGCGCCACCGCGGCCTCCTTCGGATCCATCGTGTAATGGCCGCCGATCGGAAGCACGGCGACCTCCGGCTCATAGAGGCGGGCGATGAGCTGCATGTCGCCGAACACGTTCGTGTCGCCGGCGAAGTAGACCCGCTTCCCGTCGGCGCCGACGACGATTCCGCACGGTTCGCCCATGTACTCGAGGTCGTTGTTCGAGCTCGAATGCTGCGCGTGCGTGAGCGTGAACGTGATCCCGTCGACGTCCACCGTTCCGCCCTTGTTCGGGTCGCGAACGTTCTCGAGCTTGTGCTTGATCTGCAGCCAGTCCGCGAGCTCGACGGGCGCGATGACAACCGAGCCGTGCTTCTGCGCGATGGCGACCGTGTCGCCCACGTGGTCGCCGTGTCCGTGCGTGATCGCGATGACGTCCGCGCGCTCGGGATCCTTCTCGTCCTCGGGGCACTTCGGGTTGCCGTTGAGGAACGGGTCGACGTAGATGCGCTTGCCGCCGGCGGTGTCGATGCGGAAGGCGGCATGGCCCAGCCAGGTGAGTGTCGTGTCAGCCATGCGGCCGAGACTAACGCGGCAGGACCGTCCGACGCGGTGACGAACCTTCCCCGTGATGGGCTCCCGGCTCCTGCCTCTCTCGCTCGCCTCGGGGGCGCTGCTGGCAGACGCTGCCGGCGTCCACCGGCTCGGCTTCTGGCTCGTGCTACTGGCTGTACCGTGCGCCGCAGCCGCCGCCTTCGTGGGGGTGGCCGACGTGCTCGACGGCAGGAACGCCCGGCTGCGCGCGGGCGGGACCACACTGGCTCTCGCGCTTCTCCTGCTCGGGTCGGCGGTGCGTGACAACGCGCCGCACGGCCGCGGGGTCCCGGCGCTTGCGATCTCTGCGGTCCTCGGCGCGGTCCTCCTCTACGGCCTGCCCGCGCTCGCGTGGGTGCTGGAGCCGTTCGTGCCCCGGGTCAGAACGGCAGAACCGAAGCTGCGTGCTTCGCGAGCGTGATCAGCGGCTGAACTGCGAAGAGCGAGCCGACCGAGACCGCGAGCGCCGCGCCGACTGCGACGTGCACGAACGGCTCGCGGGCCGGTGAGCCGCCGGATACCGGCGCGACTTGCAACTCCGCGGAGGGCCGCATGTAGATGGCGCGCACGATTCCGAGGTAGTAGTAGAGGCTGACGAGCGTCGCGAGAACGCCGACGATCACGAGCCACGTCCAGCCGTGGTCGTACGCCGCGGAAAGCACATAGAACTTGCCGACGAAGCCACCGCCCAGCGGCAGGCCTGCGAAGCCGAACGCGAAGAACCACATCGCGACGCCGAGGAACGGGCGCTCCCAGCCGAAGCCGGCGAGGTTCTCGAGCGTGACCCGCGTGCCGAGCTCGCGCTCGCGCACGGCGACGATCGCGAACGCACCGAACGACATCGCCGAGTAGGGGATGAGGTAGTACATGAGCGCGCGCGCGCCGAGCGCGGTGCCGACAGAGAGCCCAATGAGCATGAAGCCGGCGTGTGAGATCGAGGAGTAGGCGAGCAGCCGCTTCACGTCCCTCTGCACGAGCGCCGCAAAGTTGCCGATCACGAGCGACGCGACGGCGATGCCGGCGAGCGCCCACGACCAGAGGTGCGCCTCCTGCGGGAACGCCGTCTGGACGACGCGCATCGTCAAAACGAGGGCGGCCACCTTCGTCGCGGCCGACATGAACGCGGTCACCGGGGTCGGCGCGCCGACGTAGACGTCCGGCGTCCACATGTGGAACGGCGCAGCAGAGGACTTGAAGGAGAGTCCGGCGAGCATCATCGCGAGGCCGAGCACGAGCAGCAGGTCGCCCGAGAGCCCGTGCTGTCCGACTGCGCTCGCGATCTCGACGAAGCCGATGTGATTCGTGGCGCCGTACACGAGCGCCGAGCCGAAGAGGAGCGCGGCCGAGCCGAACGAGCCGACGATCAGGTACTTGAGCCCGGCTTCCAGCGAGCCCTCGAGGTCGTAGTCGATCGCGCACATGATGTACAGAGCGATCGAGAACCACTCGAGCGAGAGGAACAGCGTCATCAGGTTCGCCGCTCCGACGAAGAACGCCATCCCAGCGGTCGAAGCGAGCAACAGTGCGAAGAACTCCGCCACGTGCTCGTCGTCGTTTCGGACGATGTGCTCGACCGAGAGCAGCACGGTGACGAGAGCGGTCGCGCACAGGATCACCTGCGCGAGTGCGGTCCACCGGTCGCGGTAGAAGGCGTCGGCGATGACGCGATGGCCGCCCGCGCTGTCGACGTAGAGCCAGACGGACGTGACGATGCCGCCGAGGGCGCCGAGCCCGGCGACGGTCGCCGCGAACGGGCGCCGCCACGGACGCGGCACGAGCACGGCGCCGAGCAGCGCGATGGCCGACGCCCCGAGGAGGACGAGGATCGTCGAGATCGCGAACCAGTCGACGTGCGGAGTCGTGATCATCTGAACTGCTCCTGCACGATTTGCGCCGGCGCGTCCCCGGCGAACGAATGGTGCGAGATCGCCGCCGGCCACGCGGACAGCGCCAGCAGCACGCCGACGAGCGGCACCAGGAGTGCGAGCTCACCGGTCCGTAGGTCGAGTGCCTCGTCGTGCACGGTCGAGCCGCGCGCCTCGTGCAGCACAGCGGAGATGAGCCGCAGCATGTACATGGCCGCGAGCACGATCCCGCCCGCGCCGATCACGGCCCACCACCACGCGCGCTGGTAGGAGCCGGCGAGGATGAGGAACTCCCCTGCAAACGCGGCGGATCCGGGAACTGCGAGCGCGATGATCCCGGTCGTCATCAACAGCGTGGCGAGCGCCGGTCGCCCGCGCGCCATTCCGCCCAGCAGCGCGAACTGGCCGGTCGTGGTCCGTCGCTCGATCGTGCCGGCGAGCAGGAACAGGGAGACCGAGATGAGGCCGTGCGCGATCATCTGCAGCACCGCGCCGTCGTAGCCGAGGCTCGTGCCGGAGAAGAGGCCGAGCGTGATCAATCCCGACTGCGCCATCGACGAGTACGCGACGACGCCTCGGAAGTCCGGCGCGCGGAACGCGAGCAGCGAGCCGTACACGAGCGCCGCCGCGGCGACCGCGAGTATCAACGTCCGGTAGTAGTGCGCCGGCTCCGGGAACTTCGCGATCGCGATCCGCAGCATTCCGTACGTGCCCGCCTTCGCGATCACGCCCGAGAGCACCGCGGTCACCTCCGGCGGCGCCTCGCGGTAGGCGTCGGGGAGCCAGCCGTGGAACGGGAACAGCGGCGCCTTGATGACGAACGCGAGCATGAAGCCGAGGAAGAGCCAGCGGCTCGCGCTCGTCGGTCCGGTGACGAGGTCGAACGTTCCGACCTTCAGGCCGTACACGATCAGCGCCGCGAGCATGATCAGCGAGCCCGCCATCGTGTAGATGAGCAGCTTGATCGTCGCGCCTAGCCGGCCCGGTCCGCCCCATACGCCGATCAGCACGTAGAGCGGGATCAGCATCGCCTCGAAGAAGGCGTAGAAGAGCAGCAGATCCTGCGCAACGAAGACTCCGACCGTTGCGCCGGTCAGGAAGAGCATCAGCCCGAAGTACGCGCGCGGCCGGTCGCGCCCGACCCAGAAGCCGTAGCCGATGCACGCCGCCATCGCGACGACGGTCAGCCCGACGAGCCAGAGCGAGAAGCCGTACTCGCCGACGTGGTACGAGACGTGCAGGTCCTTGAACCACGGTGCGTCCTGTGAGAACTGCAGGCCGGTGCGGTTGAAGTCGAACCGCGCCGCCTGCTCGATCCAGACGCCGACCTCCGCGAGCGAGATGAGCACGGCGAGACTGCCCGTCGCGTAGCGCGACAGCGGCAGTATCCAGATCGCGATCGCGCCTGCAATCGGCAGCCAGATGAGGACGGAGGTGAACGAGGAGACGCTCATTTCACGACCAGGAAGACGACGGCGAGCACGGCCATGCCGGTGGCGAGGAAGAAGACGTACGTGCGCAGCAGGCCGGTCTGGAGACGGCGCAGGCCCTGGCCGAGCTCGAGTGCCCCCTCGCCGAGGTCGGAACCACTTGCGAGCACGACCGGTTCCTCGAACTCGCGCCGGAACGAGACCGCCATAGCGGCGGCCGGCCGGTAGAAGAGCGCGTCGTACGCCTCGTCGAAGTAGAGCTTGTGCTCGAGCGCCCGCTGAAGCGACGGCACGCGCGGAATAGCCAGCCTCCGCTGCCCGTAGACGGCGTACGCGACGACGGCGCCGGCGAGCCCGAGCACGACGGCGAACACGGATGCGATCGCCTCCTGCGTGTTGCTCGGCTCTGCGACGCCGAGCGTGGCGGCCACCGGCGAGAGCCAGTTGGTGAGGGGATGCCAGAACGGCGAGAACTGGATCCAGCCGCCGACCACCGACAGGACGGCGAGGATGCCCACCGGCACGAGCATCGTCTTCGGCCCTTCGTGGGTCTGACTCCGCGGAGCGGTGTCTGACCCCGCTGTCGGGCCGAACACGATGAAGTACATACGGAACGTGTAGAGCCCAGTGAGGAACGCGCCGGCCAGGGCGGCGATCGCGAGCACGACGCCGTACCAGTGATCGTGCAGCGCCGCGGCGATGATCGCGTCCTTCGAGAAGAAGCCGGCGAACGGCGGCAGTCCGACGAGGGCGAGCGCGCCGGCGAGGAACGCCCAGCGCGTCCACGGCATCACCTTCCCGATGCCGCCCATCTTGCGCATGTCCTGCTCGCCGGAGAGCGCGTGGATCACGAGTCCCGCGGCAAGGAAGAGCAGCGCCTTGAAGAAGGCGTGCGTCAGGAGGTGGAACATTCCGTTCGCGTACGCACCGACGCCCGCGCCGAGGAACATGTAGCCGATCTGCGACATCGTCGAGTACGCGATGACGCGCTTGATGTCCGTCTGCACGAGCGCGATCAGGCCGGCGACGAGCAGCGTCAGCGTGCCGAGACCGGCCGCGATCAGCTCGATCGTGCGCGCCTGCTCGAAGATCGGGTGCGTGCGCACGATCAGGTAGACGCCGGCGGTGACCATCGTCGCCGCGTGGATCAGCGCCGAGACCGGCGTCGGGCCTTCCATTGCATCCGGCAACCACGTGTGCAGCGGGATCTGCGCCGACTTCGCGACGGCGCCGCCGAGGAGGCCGAGCGCGACGAGGTTCACCGTCGTCTCGGAGAGGTGACCCGCCGTCGCGAACGACGTCGCGAAGGAGAGAGAGTTCGAGTGCGCGATCAGCACGAAGAATGCGAGCGCCATGGTCGCGTCGCCGATCGCGTTCATCACGAACGCCTTCTTCGCCGCGGCGACCGCCGTCGGCCGCTCGTGCCAGAAGCCGATCAGCAGATACGACGAAAGACCGACGAGGCCCCAGCCGGCGAGCAGTATCAACAGGTTGCCGCCCTCGACGAGCAGCAGCATCGAGAAGACGAAGAGCGACATGTAGGCGAAGTAGCGGCGCTCCTCGTCGTCGCCGTCCATGTAGCCGATCGAGTAGAGGACGATCAGCCCGCCGACGCCGGAGACGATCAGCATCATCATCGTGCTCAGCGGATCGACGAGGACGCTGAGCCCGGCCTTGAAGGTGCCGGCCTGCAGCCACACCCATGCCGTCGAGAGCGCGCCGTGCTCCGAACCGTGCGCGCGCAGGCCGAAGAACGACCAGGCCGCGCCGCCGAACGCGACGAAGACGCTGGCGGTGGAGAGCCAGCCGGCCGCGAGGCGGGAGATGCGGTTCCCGCCGACCGTGATCGCGAGCGTGCCGGCGAGCGGGGCGAAGAGGCAGAGCCAGGCGCCGGCGATCATCCGCGCAGCTCCGACAGCTTGTCGACGTCCATCGCCAGGCGCCGGCGGTGGAGCGCGACTACGAGGCCGAGACCGACGCACACCTCCGATGCCGCGACGGCCATGACGGCGAGCGCGAAGATCTGCCCCGCGCCGTTGCCGGCATGTCGCGAAAATGCGATGAGCGCGAGGTTGCCGCCGTTGAGCATGATCTCCAGCGAGAGCAGGATGATCAGCGGGTTGCGGCGGATGAGCACGCCGAGGGCGCCCGTGGCGAACAGGAACGCCGCGATGCCGAGATACCACGCGATTCCCGGGCCCTGGAGCACTAAGCGGTTTCCCTTCGCCGCGTGTGCGAGCCGAGGATGACGCCGCCCACCGCGGCGACGAGCAGCACGATGGAGGTGATCTCGAACGCGAGCAGGTGGTCGGTGAGGAACAGCCGACCGATCCAGCCCGGCGACCCGAACGGTGCGTTCACGTGCTCGGAGTGCTTTAGGCGCCCGCCGGCCTTGAGTGCGATGGCGACGATGATCTCGACGAAGATCGCGCCCGCTGCGAGCACGGCGCCCAACGATTGCCAGCCGGGCCCGCCTGCCCACGGTGTCTCCAGCCGCGGCCCGACGTAGGCGATCACGAACAGGAACATCACCATCACCGCGCCCGCATAGACGAGCACCTGCGCGGCCGCGACGAACTCTGCCGAGAGCAGGAGGTAGAGCACCGCAAGCGAGCCGAGGTTCCCGATCAGCGCGAGCGCGGAATAGAACGGATTCGAGAACGAGACGACGGCGACCGCCGAGGCGAGACATGCGAAGCCGGCGACGACCCAGACGATCCAGACGAGGATCACGAGTCGGAGCGGTAGTAGGGGATCGGCGTGTCGAAGAGATCGCGGTCGGCGACCGGCACCTTCTTGATCGGCTCGGCCAGCAGCATGTCTTTCGTGTAGATCTGGTCGTCCCGGTTGTACTCGGAGATCTCGAACTCGTTGCCGAGCGTGATCGCGTCGAACGGACACGCAAGCTCGCAGTAGCCGCAGAAGATGCAGCGGCTCATGTTGATCTCGTAGATGCGCGCGTAGCGCTCGCCGGCGGAGACGCGGTTGTCGGGCGTGTTCTCCGCCGCGACCACGCGGATGCAGTCCGCCGGACACGCGGCCGCGCACAGCGAGCAGCCCACGCACTTCTCCAGCCCGTTGTCGTGCAGCCAGAGCCGGTGCCGGCCGCGGAAGCGTGGATACATCGGCCGCTTGTACTCGGGGTACTGCTGTGTGAGCGGCTTCTTGAGGATCTGCTTGAAGGTGACGCCGAAGCCTTTGAGCGTCGAGATCGGTTGCGGGCTCATGTCGCCGCCACCACGAGCGCGGTGACCACCGCGTTGATCGTCGCGACGGGGAGCAAGACCTTCCACCCGAAGCGCATGAGCTGGTCGTACCGAAGCCGCGGCAGCGTCCCGCGCACCCAGATGAAGATGAAGAGGAGTGCGAGCAACTTCAGCACGAACCAGAGCGGGCCGAGGTGCCACGGCCCGTGCCAGCCGGCGAAGAAGAGCGTCACCATCAGGCCCGAGAGCGTGATCAGGTTGATGTACTCGGAGGTCTGGAACATGCCCCAGCGCATGCCTGAGTACTCGGTGTGGTAGCCGGCGACGAGCTCGGTGTCCGCCTCCGGGAGGTCGAAGGGCGCGCGGCTCGTCTCGGCGATGCCGGCGAAGAAGAAGACGAGCATGCCGACGAACTGCGGCGCGGCAAACGGCATCAGCTCGCCCTGCCGGTGGACGATGTCGACGAGTGAGAGCGAGCGGCCGAGGATGACGACGCCGAGCACGCTGAGCGCGAGCGACACCTCGTACGACACGAGCTGCGCGCACGTGCGCATCGACCCGAGGAGCGAGAACTTCGATTCGGACGCCCAGCCGCCGACGATGAAGCCGTACACGCCCACCGAACCGAGCGCGAAGATCAGGAGGAGGGAGATCGGCACGGTGACGACGGCGCCCGTGACGTGCCAGTGGTAGATCTTCCAGCCCGGCCCCCAAGGGATGACCGAGAACGCGGCGAGCGCGGTGAACATCGCCACGATCGGAGCGAGGATGTACGGCGCGTCGATGGCGCTCGACGGCGCGAACGCCTCCTTGCGGATCAGCTTCACGAGATCGGCGATCGGCTGCAGCAGCCCGAACGGGCCGGCGCGGTTCGGGCCGTAGCGCAGCTGGATGCGACCCAGCGCCTTGCGCTCGAGCCACGTCAGGTACGCGAACGTGAGCATGACGAGGTTGACGATCACGATCGCCTTGATGAGCGAGATCCACCAGGGCTCGGTCACGCGCGCACCTCGACCACGCCCAGCAGGGCGCCGGCGTGCTCGCGCGCGACGCGCGCGACGCCGGGGCGCAGCGTCTTGCTCACGCGCGCGCGCAGCTCGACGGACGTGCCGTTCGAGCTGACGTGCACGAGCTGGCCGTTCGCGATGCCGCGCGCCTCGGCGTCCGCGCGCGAGAGCTCGACCTCGGGACGCGGGCGCTGGAACTGCAGCTCGGCGACGCGCTCGACGGCCGGGCCCGAGAAGAGCGGCTTGTAGCAGACGAGATGCAGCTTCCCGTCACCGGCGGGCGCCTCGGCCGGCTCCGGCAGCGCGGGCGCTTCGACGTGCGCCGGCGCCTCCGCGTAGCTGCGCAGCGGCGCTCGCTCGCCGACGTCGGCGAACGAGAGCCCGCCGTAGCAGCACTCCGACACCTCGGCGAAGACGAGCGGCGGGTACGGCGAGAGCTCGACGCCGAACCGTGCTGCGAGCTGCGCGAGCCATTCGAGCTCGTCGGGGCCGGGCGGAATCGCCGCACGGCGCAGCCGCTGCAACCGTCCTTCGAGGTTGATGTACGTGCCGTCCCGCTCGAGGTAGCTCGTCCCCGGCAGAACGAGGTCGGCCCAGCCGATCGCGAGCCCGTGGAACATCGAGACGGCGATGACCGACTCGGCGCGCTCGGCGAGCGCACGCACGCTTGGATTGTTCGCAGCTTCATCGCCCGAGACGATGAGCAGGCCGATCGAGTCCGAGTCCACGGGTTCCTCGTCCGAGGCCGCCGACCACGCGTCGGCGATCCCGCGGCCGTTCGGCGTCTCCGGCAGGTAGAACGCCCCGCTGCCTGCCTTCGCCGCGAGGTCGAGCCGCTCCGCGAGCTCGGCGACGCGTGCGCCGCCGCGACCGCCCGGGCCTGACCAGATCAGCACTGCACGCTCGGCCGCCCGCACGGCCTTCTCGTCGAGCTCGTACAGGACGTTCGCTCCTTTGCGCCGCGCCGACTTGATCCAGAGGTCGACCACCGGCGCGCGCTCGATCACCGGCACGTCGCCGAGCACGACCACGACCTCCGCGTCTCCGATCGCGGAGAGAGGGAGCCGGTACGCGTCGAGCGTGTCGGTCACCTCCTCCGGGAGCATCGCCTCGTGCGACGCGAGCCCGCGGCGCAGCAGCTTCGCCAGTCCGTACGCCTGCTCGATCGTCTCCGAGCCGGACAGCGCCGTGACGATCCGTCCCTGCGCCGCCCGCAGCAGCCGCTCAGCCTCGTCGAGCGCCTCGTTCCAGGACACAGGCTCGAAGCCGCGCCGGTGCACGCGCTTGATCGGGTCGACGATCCGGTCGGCCGAGCGCAGATGTGTGAATCCGAACCGGCCCTTGTCGCAGATCCACCCCTCGTCGATCTCCGGATGGTTGCGCGAGAGGATTCGCTTCACTTTTCCCTCGCGCACGGTCGCGTGCACGTTGCAGCCCACGGCGCACATGCCGCATACGGTCGGCACGTTCGTGATCTCCCACGGCCGGCCCTCGAAGCGGTACTGCGTCGGCAGCAGCGCGCCCACCGGGCAGAGCTCGGTGACGTTGCCGGTGAATGCGCCCGTGTACGGCTCGTCCTCGAACGTCGTGATCACCGACATTGCGCCGCGGTTGCGCGCGACGAGCTGGCCGTCCTCGCTGACGGACTCGCTGAAGCGCGTGCAGCGGTAGCAGAGGATGCAGCGCTCACGGTCGAGCGAGATCGCGGGAGAGATCGGGATCGGCTTCTCGAACGTGAGCTTCTCGAGGCTCATGCGCGTGTTGCC
>Ga0070698_100006513_pt1 | contig 12660 bp, 11 predicted proteins | sample KBSK1502metaG_FD_65477 | JGI IMG/M metagenome (GOLD analysis project Ga0070698, IMG submission 65477) | Corn, switchgrass and miscanthus rhizosphere microbial communities from Kellogg Biological Station, Michigan, USA - KBS K1-50-2 metaG | ecosystem: Host-associated > Plants > Roots >... | reverse complement strand
CCGACCGGCTTGGTGGTGAAGAACGGGTCGAAGATCCGCGTGCGCACGTTCTCGGGAATGCCCGGCCCGTCGTCGCTGAACGAGAGGCGCACGCCGAGCGGGCCGCGCCGCGTGCGGATCGTGATCTTGCCCTGGTCCTTCATCGCGTCGCACGCGTTCATCAGCAGGTTCAAGAACACCTGGTTCAGTTGCCCGGCATAACAGCGAACGCGCGGCAGGTCGCCATAGTCGCGATCCACGGTGATGCCGTTCTTGAAACGAGGCTCCATCAGCGCGAGCGTGCGCTCGATCTCCTCGTGCAGATCGACGTCCTGGAGCTCGGCGTGGTCCATGCGCGAGAAGGTGCGCAGATCCTGCACGATCTTCTTGACCCGCTCGGTCCCCTCGCGGCTGCGCGCGAGCAGCTTCGTGATCGCCTCGCGCGCGCGCTCCGCGCGCTCCGGGTCGCCGCCGCTGCGCTGCGCGTCGACGAACTTGCGCACGTATTCGTCGAGCAGTTGCAGGTTGGCGTGCACGAAGCCGATCGGGTTGTTGAGCTCGTGCGCAACGCCCGCGACCAGCTGGCCGAGGCTCTTCATCTTCTCGGCCTGCACGAGCTGCGCCTGGGTGTCCTGGAGCTCGGCGGTGCGCTCCTCGACGCGCGCCTCGAGCGTCTCGTTGAGCTTCGCGATCTCGTCGAACGCCTTGGCGTTCTCGATTGCGATCGAGCTCTGGTTGGCGAGCGTGCGCAAGAGCGTGCGGTCGTCGCCGACCAGGCGGTCGCCGGAAATCTTGCGACCGACCGCGATCACGCCGAGCAGATCGACTCCGTAGAGGATCGGGACGAGCAGCTCCACCTCGAGCGTGTCGAACACGTCGCGGCACGCCTCGCGGTACTCCACGTCGGGCTCTTCATCGAAGTCGAGCCGCGAGAGGTCCTCACGCCGCATCCACAGATGCTTCCAGATCGGGTGATCGGAGCGGATCTCGAGCGCGAGGTCGCCCTCGTCCCACTCGCCGCGCGACGCAGCCGCGCGCAGCACTTTGCCGTCGTCGTCGACCATCATCACCATCGCGCGCTCTACGCCCATCGTGTCGGTCAGCGCGAGCAGGATCCGATCGGCGATCTCCGGCAGCGAGAGCATCGACACCATCGCCTCCGAGATCTCGCGGACGGCGACGCGGTAGGTCTCGCGGTCGCGGTCGAAGAAACGGTCGACGAGGTTCTGGAGCCGGTTGCGCAGCGGGTTGAACGCGAGGATCGCGAAGAACAGGAACGTCACCTGGAACCAGCGGAAGCTGATGTTGAGCCGCGACACCGCGGCGTCGGCGAAGGTGATCAGGAACGCGAACACGCCGGTGATCGCGAGCGTGGCGGCGCCGTACGCGGCCGACGACTTCGCGACGCTGCGCACTTCGAAGAGCTGGCGGCGCACGATCCCGTAGCAGACCGCGACCGGGAACAGCGACAGCCACAGCATCGCCACGTGCGACGGGAACGGCGTGCGGAGCGCCCACTCCGCCAGGTAGATCAGAAGGATCGGACCGAACGTCACGAGCGCGGCCCAGAACATCAGGTCGGCGCGGTTGCGCAGCGGGCCGTCGCCGTGGTTGCGGCGCTCGACCGCGACGATCGCGAGCGACGAGACCATCAAGAGGTCCGTGAATGCATACGACAGCGTGAGCCCGAGGCCGATCGGCGCGCCGAACTCGCGCTCGCTGAGCGAGAACGCCGCGAGGCACAGCGCGGCGGCGTAGGGCAGGAACTGCGCGCGGCGGTGGCGCACCACCCAGCCCGGCTCGATCGGGTAGGTGGTGAACAGGTGGAACGTGGTGGCGCCGATCAGCGGCACGTTCACGAGCATGCGCGGCCAGCCGAGCGGGATCAGGTTGGTCTGCGGAACCGTCGCGAGCTGCGCGGCCATCGTGCAGCAGAAGAGCAAGAGCGCCCACGCCTCGCTGCGGTCCGACTTGAGCCACCACGCGGCGCCGCCGGTCACGAGATAGAACGCCGCGACGAGCACCATCAGTGCGTGCAGCGCGGTGGCGGCGGTCGTCTGGGTCCACGCGATCGGCTCGGGCGCGAGCGTCACTTCGATGCGTCGCCCGTCGCGCTTCTCGAGCAGGTAGATGTTGGGCCGCGCCGGGTCCAGCGTGTTCGGGCCTTCGCGCAGCACCTCGTTGAACGGGCGCCCGTTCATCGCGACGATCAGGTCGTCGTGCTCCATCCCGCTCTGTCGCGCGGACGGAGCGATCTCGTCGATGCGGGACGCGGTCGGAACCCGGCTGTGGGTGAACGGGTGGTAGAGACGGTCGCCCGGCGCGCGCAGCGCCGCGAGCGAGAGCACGATTGCTCCCACCGCCCAGGCGAGGAACAGGCCCGCGGTAGCGCGGCGCACCCGGAGGGTGGAGGACGGGTTCATCAGGGCTCCAGACACCCGGGTCCGAAGCTAGGGGCGCACCCCGGCGCGTGTCAAAAGAGGGGCTAGCGGCGCTCGGGCTGCTCGGGCGGCGGCGGAGCGGGGGTCGCGTAGTTGAAGCCGCGCGTGTTCAGCGTCACGACTTCGCCCGGCGCGCCGCCGTTCTCGGACGCCTCGGCGCGCAGCCGCTCGATCATCTGCTCGAGCCCGACCACGCTGTGCTCGTCAGCCTCGCGGGCCGCGGGGCACGAGGGCCCGGAGGCCAGCTCATCCGCGCGCGCCGTCGCGACCACCCCGGGCGACAGCAGCGCCAGCGTCGCGAACAGCGACAGCCAGCCGAGCAGCCGGCCGATTCGCCGCATCCGAGAATCCACCACGGGCATCGTCACTGAGGAAGTCATAAGCTCGAACGGCTCCTGCGGCGTATTTCGGCAGCCCGGCGCGCCGGCTTGAGGGCGCGCCCGGATCCGTGCTCGAATGCGCAGTGCGCGCGCAACTCCGGACCGGGAGGTCGCATGCGGATCGTCTGCTTCGAGCTGTCGGAGCGCCGGGCGCGGGGGTCGGCGCCGTCGGGTCTCGAGGCGCTCGGGCCCGCGGGATTTGCGCTCGACGGGGCCCTGCTCGCGCGCAGTGCGCGGCGCCTCGGCGCGTTGATCCCGTCGGGTCCCGACGCGGGCGCGGTCGTCGATCTCTCGCGTGCGCTCGCCGTGAAGCTCGCGCTCGAAGACGCCGGCGCGCCGGAGGTCGAGGCCGAGTCGCTGCTGCCCGCCGACCCGATCGCGTTCCTGTCTCGCGGCGCGCGTGCGCTCGCGGCCGCGCGCGACGCGCTCGAGTTCGTGCGCGACGCGCTCGAGCGCTACGACGCACCCGATCTGCGCGCTGCGGGGATCGTGCTGGCGCGCTCAGCCGTGCGCCTGCACGCGCCCGTGCCGCGGCCGGGGAAGATCGTCGGCGTCGCGCGCAACTATCTCGACCACGCCCGCGAGCGCGGCGACAGCGCGCCGCCCGTGGAGCCGGTGCTGTTCATCAAGGCCTCGACGGCGGTGATCGGCCCCGAGGACGAGATCGTGATTCCCGGCGCGGTGCACGAGGCGGACTACGAGGGGGAGCTCGCGGTCGTGATCGGCGCGCCCGCGCAGCGCGTCGCGCGCGACGAGGCGCTCGCCGTCGTCGCCGGCTACTGCGCCGCCAATGACGTCACCGCGCGCGACTACCAGGGCGTGCGCGGGCAGCGCTTCCTCGGCAAGTCGTGCGATACGTTCGCGCCGCTCGGGCCCGCGCTCGTCACCGCAGACGAGATCCCCGACCCGCAAGACCTCGGGCTGGTCACGCGCTTGTCGGGCGAGGTCGTGCAGTCGGCGCGCACCAAGGAGATGCACTTCCCGGTCGCGGACGTGATCGCGTTCGCGTCGCGCCTGATGCGGCTCGAGCCCGGCGACGTAATCCTCACCGGCACGCCGGGCGGCGTGGGCGCCGCGCGCGATCCCAAGCGCTGGCTACGCGACGGCGACGTCGTCGAGGTGGAGGTCGAGCGCGTCGGGCGGATCGTGAACTACGTGCGCGCGGAGCGAGCCGATTGACGGTGACAGGCGATCGCCGGCTGTCCCCGCGGTGATCACACGGGCGTGTAGCGCAGGAGGAGCCGCTGGCCGCTGTGATAGCCGTCGCGCATCTTGTCGCTCCAGTTCGCGATCTCGCTCGGGTACTTCTTCGCGTAGACGGCGAGCAATCGCTCGAGCAGCGCCTCGCCGCCCTTCACCGACTCGACCTTTGCATCGAAGTGCGGCGCGCTGCGGAACGCGTCGTTGGTGCCGATCATCTGCTTCACGCGCCCGTGGTCGCCCACCCAGATCCGCGCGCGATCGTGCCCGGCGGCGAGCGCGCGGCTCTTCCAGGTGGTAGGCGCGGTGTTGATCACGACGGCGCCGTCGATCCAGCCGTACCAGACCTCGCTGTGGCACTTGCTCTCGCCGCCGTCCTTCCGCAGCGGCGAGATGTAGACGAACGGGCTCGACTCGAGGAGGGCGTTCGGCAGCGCGTCTGCCGCGCGCGCACTGCGCGCAGCACCGAATAGTGGCCACAGCGCGACGCCGGCGCTCGCCACCAGGAACCGACGTCTATCGATCAGATGCCGGATCCCTGGCCCTCCTCACCGAAGTGGATCCCGCACTCGCGGTTTCCGGCGGTCTCCCACCACCAGCGCCCGGCGCGCGCGTCCTCACCCGCGCGGACCGCGCGCGTGCAGGGCTCGCAGCCGACCGAGGGATAGTTCTGGGCGTGGAGGCGGTTGATCGGGACGTTGTGCGCGCGCACGTAGTCGAGCACCTGCTCGCGCGTCCAGTCGGCGATCGGATTCAGCTTCACCATGCCGCCGTGCGTGTGGTCGAGCTGGATCTTCGGCGTGTCGCTGCGGGTCGGGTTCTGGTCGCGGCGCAGACCCGTGACCCACGCGTCGAGCTCGGCGAGGTAGCTCTTGAGCGGCTTCACCTTGCGCACGCCGCAGCAGAGCTGGCGCTTCTCGACGGAGTCGTAGAAGAGATTCATGCCGTGCTCGCCGACCATCGCGGACACCGCCGCGCTCTCCGGCACGAGCACCTCGATGCGCTTGTCGTAGCGCTCGCGGACGCGGTCGATCAGGTCGTGCGTGGCCTGCGGCAGCCGCCCCGTGTCGAGCACGAACACCCGCGACTCGGGGTCGATCCGGTGCATCATGTCGAGCAGCACCAGGCCCTCGGGCGCGCCGAACGAGCACGAGAGCGCGATCTGCGGGCGGAAATTCTTGAGCGCCCAAGTGAGGATCTCTTGGGGGCTCCACGTCTCCGCCTCGCCCGAGCGAATTACGCTCAGAAGCTTGTTCGACAGGGGCTTGGGGCGGTTGGCTGACATCGCGTCGCTGTTGGAATCGGAGAAACCGTATCCGAACTCGAGGGCTTTTCCAACAAATCCCTACTTCGATGCTGTGTTAAGGGCTGGCCAGCGCGCCCTGAGATCCTCCCTCCAGTGCCGCGCGCGCGGCCTCGAGGTCTCGCCGGACGCTGGGGCTGGCCGGGGCGACCCGCGCAGCGTGCTCCAGGTGCGTCACCGCTTCCGTGAATTCGCCGCGCCAGGCCAGCACGCGACCGAGGTTCTGGAGCGTCTCCGCGTCGTCCGGAGCGCGGCGCAGCGCGGCGCGGTAGTGCGCGATCGCGCCATCGGGATCGCCCGCGCGCAGCCGGATGTTGCCGAGGTTGTTGTTCGCAGCCGGGTGCTCCGGGTCGATCGCGAGCGCCGCCTCGTAGCTGCGCACCGCGTCCTCGGTGCGGCCCTGCTGTGCGCGCAGGAATCCCAGGTTGTAGAGCAGCACGGGATTGCGCGGCGTCGCAGCGAGCGAGGCCAGATAGAGGCTCTCCGAGTCGCGCCACACGCGCGCGCGCGCGTGGCTCGCTGCACCCGCCGACGCGAGCAGCGCCGCTGCGAGCGCCCATGCCGCCGCGCGGAGCGCCGGGCGCGCGCCGAGCGCCGCGATCGCATCGCGTGCGCCCCACGCGAGTGCGATGAACAGCCCGATCAGCGGCACGTAGCTGTAGCGGTCGGCGAGTCCCTGCGGACCGATCTGCACCAGGCCGACCACCGGCACGAGCGTGCCGAGGAACCAGAGCCAGCCGACCGCGAGGTAGGGTCGGCGCCGCGCGGCGAGCGCCGCCGCGCTGATCGCGCCTAGCGCCACGGCCGACGCGGCCACGGTCGCGGCGCCCCACGGCTCGCCGCCGAGCTCCCGCGCGTACGGGTGCGGGTAGAGCACCGAGAGCGGGCTCGGCCAGAGCGCGAGCTCGAGGTAGCGGAACGGCGCGACCGCGGCGTTCGCAAGGCGCAGCGCGAGCGGCACGTCGGGCGCCTGCTGGCGCGCGAGCTGCTGCGAGGTGAACGCGATCGCGCTCGCTGCGGCCGAGAGCGCGAACAGCGGCAGCTTCTCGAGCACGAGCCGGCGCAGCGTCACGGCGGGGGGAGCGTCCGCCCCGCGATCGATCGACGGCGTGCGCGCGAGCGGCCAGTAGTCGAGAAGGAGAAGCACGAACGGCAGCGTCACGAGCATCGCCTTGGCCGCGAGCGCAGCCGCGAACGAAACGAAGAGCGCCGCATAGCGCACCGCGCCGCCGCGCCGCGTCCAGGAGACGTAGGCGAGCGCGGCGAGCAGACCGAAGCCGGTCGAGAGCAGCTCCTTGCGCTGCGAGATCCACGCAACGACCTCGACGTGGAGCGGGTGCAGAGCGAACAGCGCCGCGACGAACGCGCTCGCCAACCGTTCGCGCGTCGCGGCGAGCAGCAGCGCGAAGAGCAGCGCCGTGTCGATCGCGTGGAGCAGGAGATTGGTGATGTGGTGCCCGCCCGCCCAGCTCCCGAACAGCGACACGTCGAGCATGTGCGAGAGCCAGGTGAGCGGGAGCCAGTTGCTGTCGTCGCGCGCGGTCAGCGCCCAGGCCACGCCCTGCGCGGAGAGCCCGTGGCGCACCTGTGGGTTGGCGGTGACGTAGAGCGGATCGTCCCAGCTCACGAACCCGAACTGCGCCACCTGCGCGTAGACCGCAAGCGTGGCGACCAGGATCGCGGTCAACACGAGCGGCGTGCGCAAGCGATCAGTCACCGAGCAGCTTCATCACCACGGAGACCTTGTCCTCCATGCGCACCGGGCGGTCGCGGCGGTCGTCGATCTTGAGCACGGTGCCGACGCGCTCGGCGCCCGCGGCGAATACGGCCTCCTGCATGGCCTGCACGAGCGCGTAGATATCGGCGAGCTCGCCCTCGAGCGTCGTGAACATCGGATCGAGCCGATAGCGGACGCGGCTCTGCGCGCGCACCACCTCGAGCGCCGCGGCGACGTACTTCGACACGCTGACCCCGGCTCCGACCGGCGAGATGCTGACCGCGGCGATCGCCATGGCGTCAAGTCTCGCGCACCCGCACCGCGTCCGCGTCCCGCACCGCCGCGGCGAGCGCCGACACCGGCGCGCTCGCGCCCGGGATCACGAGGTCGGGCGCGAGATCGCACAGCGGCTCGAGCACGAACGCGCGCTGCGCCATGCGCGGGTGCGGCACGACGAGGCCCGGCTCGTCGATCTCGCGCTCGCCGTAGAGCAGGAGATCGAGGTCGAGGGTGCGCGGCGCATTCCTAACGCCGCGCTCGCGGCCTTCGCTGCGCTCGATCGCGAGCAGCTGGTCGAGCAGATTGCGCGGCGGGAGATCGGTCGCCACGCGCGCCACCGCATTCAGATAGGGCCGCTGCTCGCCCGGGCCGACCGGGGCGGTCTCGTAGACGCGCGAAGTCACCACTTCGCGAACTCCGCGCATCGCTCGCAGCGCGGCGAGGGCCGCGCCCAGATGGCGCTCGCGATCGCCGAGATTCGATCCGAGCGCGATGTAGGCGATCGATTCGCCCGCGCGAGCATCGCCCTTCATGGTGCGATCTTACAGCTACACTGCCGCGCGTGGCTCCCCACGCCGACCAGCTGCCCGAACTCCGCACGCGCGTGCCCGGCCCGCGCTCACGCGAGCTCGCGGTCCGGCTCGCGCGCGTCGAATCGCGCAACGTCACCTGCCTTGCCCCCGAGCCGATCTTCTGGGAGCGCGCGCGCGGCGCGAACGTGTGGGACGTCGACGGCAACCGCTATGTCGACCTCGGCGCGGCATTTGGCGTCGCAAACGTCGGGCACGCGCACCCGCGCGTCGTGCGCGCCGTGGCGGAGCAGGCGGAAGCTCTGCTGCACGGGATGGGCGACGTGCATCCGCCGGCGGTCAAGGTCGAGCTGCTCGAGGCGCTCGCGCGTTACTTCCCGGGCGGAGGCGCTGCGCGCGCCGTGCTCGGATCGTCGGGGAGCGACGCGGTCGAGGTGGCGCTCAAGACGGCGGCGCTCGCGACCGGCCGCGCAGGCGTGGTCGCGTTCGAGGGCGCCTATCATGGGCTCACGCTTGGCGCGCTCGACGCGACCCACCGCGAGGCGTTCCGCGCGCCGTTCTCGGCGCGGCTCGCCGGCGCGACCGCATTTGCGCGCTTCGGCGACGCCGGCGACGTGCGGCGGGCCGCCGCCGCGTGCCGCGCGCCCGTCGGCGCGGTGTTGGTTGAGCCGATCCAGGGCCGCGGCGGCGAGCGCATCCCGCCCGCGGGCTTCCTCGCCGCACTGCGCCGGCTGTGCGACGCCGAGGGATGGCTGCTGATGGTCGACGAGATCTACACCGGCTTCGGCCGCACCGGTGCATGGTTTGCGTGCGAGCACGAGGGCGTGCGCCCCGATCTCCTGTGCGTAGGCAAGGGGCTCGCATCCGGAATGCCGATCTCCGCGTGCATCGGGCGCGCCGAGGTGATGGATGCGTGGCCCGCGTCGCGCGGCGAGGCACTCCACACCCAGACCTTCCTCGGCCACCCGCCCGCATGCGCCGCGGCACTCGCGTCGCTCGCCGTCCTCGAAGAGGAGAAGCTGGTCGCGCGCGCCGCGGAGATCGGCGCGCGCGCGCTCGCACGGCTGCGCGACGCCGCTGCCGGCGCTGCCTCGGTGGTCGCGGTGCGCGGGCGCGGCCTGCTGCTCGGCGTGGAGTGCGCCGGACCCGAGGTGGTGCAGGCCGCGCTCGCGGGTCTGCTCGCGCGCGGCGTGATCGCGCTGCCGTGCGGGGACGACGGGCGCGTGATCGCGCTCTCGCCACCGCTCTCGATCGACTGTTCTGTGCTCGACTTCGCGCTCGACGCGCTCGCGGAGGAGCTGCGGTGAGCGCCGATCCGGCGCGCGCGGAGCTCGACGCCGCGGTGATCGCGTGGACGCGCGAGCCGCGCTGGACCTACGACGACGCGCGTTTCGAGGCGCTCGCGCTCGCGCTGTGGGCGCTCCAGTTCGCGCGCTGCGCGCCCTACCGGCGCTTCTGCGAGGCGCGCGAACGCACACCGGCCGACGTGCGCCGCTGGCAGGACATCCCGGCAGTGCCCACCGGCGCATTCAAGGAGCTCGCGCTCACGAGCTTCCCGCGCGAGCGCGCGGTGCACGTGTTCCGCACCAGCGGCACGACCGCGTCGGAGCGCGGTGCGCTGCTGCTCGATACGCTCGACGTCTACGAGGCGTCGCTGCGCGCGTCGTTCGCGCGCGGCGTGTTGCCCGGTCTGGCGGCGGGTGCGCGCATCTCGTTCCAGGTGCTCGCGCCGAGCACTTCCGAAGCGCCCGACTCCTCGCTCTCGCACATGTTCGACACCGTGATGCGCGACGTCGGCAGTCCCGACAGCGGGCATTGGGTCACGCGCGGGGCGCTCGATGTGCCGCGCGCGCTGCGCTCGCTCGAGGCGGCAGAGCGCAGCGGCGATCCCGTCGCGCTGTGCGGCACCGCATTCGCTTTCGTGCACCTGCTCGACGAGCTCGACCGGCGCGGGCGGCGCTTCGCACTGCCGAGTTCGGCGCGCGTGATGGAGACGGGCGGCTTCAAGGGGCGCGCGCGCGCCGTGTCGCGCGACGAGCTGTACGCGTGGATCGAAGCCAGCCTCGGCGTGCCCCCGGCGCGGATCGTCAACCAGTACGGGATGACCGAGCTCGGCAGCCAGTTCTACGATTCCGTGCTAGGCGATCCCGCCGCGCCGCGCCGCAAGCTCGCGCCGCCGTGGACGCGGGTTCGGATCCTCGACCCGAAGAGCGGTGCGCCGGTCGCGGACGGCGAGATCGGCCGGATCGCGCTGCTCGACCTCGCGAATACCGGCAGCGTGTGCGCGCTCGAGACCGCCGACCTCGGCCGCGCGCAGGGCGACGGCTTCGAGGTGATTGGTCGCGACCCCGAGGCCGAGGAGCGCGGCTGCTCGATCGCCACCGACGCGCTGCTCGCGGACGCGCGGCCGTGACACCCGGCGCGCTGCGCGCGCGCCTCGCGGCGCTGCGCGCGGCCGGCGAGGAGCTGCGCAAGCGATCCGCCAGCTCCGTGATCGACGCGCTCGCTGCCGTGCTCGAGCGCTGGCGCGACCCCGACTCGCCCGAGCGGCGCGAGCTCGCGCGCGAGCTGCCCGCGGCCACCGGGTTTTCGCCGCAGAACGTGCGCGAGGGGCTCGCGCGCGGTCTCGCGCCGTGGAGCGGCGACGCGCTGCGCGCGCTCGCCGAGCGCGAGCTCGCGCGCGGCGGCGCTTTCGCACGCGGGCACGACGTCACCGCGGTGCTGCTCGCGGGCGCGATCCCGATGCCCGCGCTGCTCTCGGTGATCGCTCCGCTCGCGCTGCGCTCGGCCGCGCTCGTGAAGACGGCCGCGCGCGATCCGATCACCGCGCCGCTGGTCGCGCGCTCGATCGCGGCGGTCGATCCGCAGCTCGCGCGCTGCGTGGAGGTGGTGAGCTTCCCGGGCGCAGACGCCGCGTGCATGGAGGTCTTCCTCTCCGCGAGCTGCGTGCTCGCGACCGGATCGGACGCGACGATCGATGCGGTCGCGGCGCGGGTCGCGCCGCACCAGGCGCTGCTGCGCCACGGGCACCGCTTCTCGCTCGCGCTGCTAGGCCGCGCGGCGTGCCACGGCGCTGCGCTCGAGGACGCCGCACGCGGCCTCGCGCTCGACACCGCGCTCTGGGATCAGCTCGGCTGCTTGTCGCCGGTCGCGGCCTACGTCTGCGGCGACGCCGCCGCGTGTCGGCGCGTGGGGGAAGCGCTCGCGCGCGCACTCGAGCAGGTCGAGCGCGCGCTACCGCGCGGAGCCGTCGACCCGCGCGCCGCGGTGCTGTTCGCGCACGAGCGCGCGGGCGCCGAGCTGCGGATTGCGGCGGGCCAGCCCGTCGCGCTGCACGCGGCGGCGGACGCGAGCTGGGCCGTGGTGTGCGAGCCCGACGCCGCGCCGCGCCCGGCGCCGCTCCACCGCTTCGTGCGCGTGCACCGCCTCACCGCGCCCGACCAGCTCGGCGCGGCGCTCGGCCCGCTCGCGGCGCAGCTCGCCGGCGTCGCGGTCGCGGGCTTCGGCCGCGCCGAAGCCGAGGTGGCGATCTCGCTGCGCCAGCTCGGCGCCTCCCGGGTCTGCGCACCGGGCGAGCTCCAGAGCCCACCGCTCGACTGGCCGCGAGACGGCCTGCCCGCGCTCGGCTCCCTGGTCGGGACCGGATCCGAAACCCCCTGAAAATCCAGCGGATTCCTCGTGGTCCTCGACCTGGAATCAATAAGGGACTGAGACGGTCCGATATTTACAGGACCGGTTCAGTCCCTTATTGTCGAGACAGATGGAGCGCTCACCATGATCCGGCTGGGCCGACTCACCGACTACGGAATCGTCCTGATGGCGCACCTCGCTAGCGCCGGCGGTGGACCGCACGCGGCGCGCGACATCGCCGCGGAGACCCGGCTCCCGCTGCCCGCGGTCAGCAAGCTGCTGAAGGCGCTCGCGCGCCAGGGCCTGCTCGCGTCGGCGCGTGGGGCGAAGGGCGGCTACCAGCTCGCGCGCCCGGCAGACCAGATCACCGTGCCCGACATGATCGCCGCGCTCGAAGGGCCGATCGCGCTCACCGACTGCAACCTCCACGAGGGCGCGTGCTCGCAGGAGCCGCGCTGCCACGTACGCACGCCATGGCAACGGATCAACCGCGCGGTCCACGACGCGCTCTCGCGGATCCGCCTCGCCGACCTCGCCGCGCTCGAAGCGCCCGGGTCGATCGTCCCGCTCGTGAGCCTCGGCGTGGACACCACCGGTCTGGACACGCGACCGAATCAGCAAGGACGCACCTGATGGCCGAATCCGAGAATGCCCAGCTCGAGCGGCTCGCCAACCGCGAGTACCGCTACGGCTTCGTCACCGACATCGAGTCCGAGACGATCCCGCCCGGACTCGACGAGAGCGTGGTGCGCCTGATCTCGGCGAAGAAGCAGGAGCCCGAGTGGCTGCTCGATTGGCGGTTGAAGTCGCTGCACCGCTTCCTCGAGCTGCTCGAGAACCACACCGAGCCCACCTGGGCGCACGTCTCGTATCCGAAGATCGACTATCAGAACATCATCTACTATTCGGCGCCCAAGCCGAAGCAGAACCTCGAGAGCCTCGACGAGGTCGACCCCGAGCTGCTCGCCACCTACGAGAAGCTGGGCATCTCGCTCTCCGAGCAGAAGCGGCTCGCGGGCGTGGCCGTCGACGCGGTGTTCGACAGCGTCTCGGTCGCCACCACGTTCAAGGCCGAGCTCGAGAAGCTCGGCATCGTGTTCTGCTCGTTCTCCGAGGCGGTGCAGAAGCACCCGGATCTCGTGCGCCAATACCTGGGCTCGGTCGTGCCCTACTCCGACAACTTCTTCGCGTGCCTGAACTC